>Ga0306868_1000238_pt1 | contig 40411 bp, 25 predicted proteins | sample AntRauTorckE6832_FD_190411 | JGI IMG/M metagenome (GOLD analysis project Ga0306868, IMG submission 190411) | Saline lake microbial communities from Rauer Islands, Antarctica - Metagenome Torckler E6 #832 (v2) (version 2) | ecosystem: Environmental > Aquatic > Non-marine Saline and Alkaline >... | reverse complement strand
TAGTCTATTGCCTTTGAGATAAAATCTTCAATAATGGCTACAGATGTATCAATAGATATTAAATCTCTTAAGTGCACCTTCTCTGTTAACTCTATTTCTGTATTAATCGTATCAATAATATTTAAATGCTGGTTTTCATCAAAATTATAAACATAGCCGAAATCAGCCACTTCTACCAAGCGAAAAGCTTCTTCTAACATCTCACTGAAGAGTTTTTTCTCTGAATTAATAGGGTTTAAGGAAACATTTCTAGTAATAAACACCATTAGGTCTTCAAATTGGTCAATGTGTTTTTGTAAGTCCTCTACGGCTAAAGCTTTTTCAGCCATGATTTCTTGTTTTCTTGAAAAAGTCTCTTCACTTTTTTCATTGGCTTTCTTTAAAACCTTGGTTTGATTTATTAACTCCTTTGTTCTTAAGTGGAATTCAATTTGGCTATAAGCTACCATTAGAAGAATTGAAAAAAGTGCAAACCATATTCTTTCTTTGTACTGGCGATAAAAAGGAACCATGCCTTCTACAAAGCCAATGTTCAGATAGTCGTCATAGGTTTTATAATAAAAAGAATCTTTATCCTTTAGCCACTGTTTCAGTTCGGCATCAATTAAATTTAAAGTGTCTTTTTGATTGCCTTTTAAAGCAGCCACCTTTAGTGCATTGGCGGAAAAAACCAAACCTGTATCTTTTATATTTTGGTAGTCATATATTTTTCTAGTAGAGGCTTGGTCCATAATGCCGGCGTCAATGATGCCATCTTCTACGGCCTGTAGTAAGGCATCATAATCCGGATAGCTCTTATAGGCCACCTCTAGTTGAAAGTCATAAAGTTTATTGACCAGTCCTTTTTCTCCTAAAGCAAAATAATCGCTTCTCAAATGGCCCAGGGTCATGCCGTCTAAATCTAAGATGGATTCTACACTTTGATTGGCTCCAAGGACCACTGTCCCCCAACTTAAAACCATGGATTGGTTATTAAAGTCATAAGTTGCCCGTCGCCTTTCACCTTCAACTAAGCCTGCCACTAAATCAATTTCTCCACTTTCTAATGAACCGAGAATATTTTCCCAGTCGCCATAGATGTATTCAAAGGTTAGGCTTTCATTTTTTTCATCTATTTTTTTTAATAACTCAATAAAAAACCCACTGGCTTCACCTGTCGCATCCTTATACGTGAATGGATAGTGTTTAGGATAACCGACAGTTACTTTGCTTTCAGCTAAGGATACATTTACTGTCATCATAACCATGACGACTATGATTAAAATAAAAACTTTACCTTTCATATATTTACTCCTATCCATTTCTTATCTTTTATCTGATGCGCCGCTGTTTAGCATTTCTAAAAATTTTCTTCCGATGTCTGGATCGTATTGACTGCCTAGATTATTTTCAATTTCTTCTATGATTTCTTCTTCATTTAATGCCTCTTTATAAGAACGTTTTGAGCCCATGGCATCATAGGTGTCTGCTAAAAATATAATATGGGAGCCTAAGGGAATGTCTTTCCCCTTTAAGCCGTAGGGATACCCTTCCCCATCATAACGTTCATGGTGGTAAAGCACATACTTTGCAATTTTAGCTGTTGCCTTTGATTGGTTTAAAGCAGCATAACCATAAAGGGAATGCTTTCTCACCAGTTCTTCTTCAGATATGGATAGTTTTTTCTCTTTCTTTAAAATTTCTTGGTCTACTAAAATCTTTCCAATGTCATGGAGTAAAGCAGCCCAATAGATTTCATCGACATGTTCTTTTTCTAAACCTAAATACTCAGCAAAGTTCTTTGCCAAATTGGCAACAATTTCCGAATGCCCCCTAGTGTAGTCATCATGAATTTCTAACATCTCAACTAAGGAAAAAACAATTTCTTTTTGAAAATTCAACGTGGCTTTTTTAAAACTTTGGTTAACAAAGTATGATTCAGCAATGTTTTTAATGCTTTGTATAATTCTTAAATCACCTGGGTTAAAGCTGTGGTCCTGAGTTTTTAAAAAGACCATGCCGGCTTTTATTTCATCTTTATACCAAATAGATATTAAGGCTTTTTTCTTATGATTGCCTAAGTGCCCATCAATTTGATTCAGTACCCTTTGTGCATTGCCACTGCCTAAAGTAAAATTCTTTTTAGTTATAACTTGAGAGCTTTTAGAAAAAAGTTCAGATAAATCAACATTTTTTAAAACTTCACCCTTTAATGTTTTGGTATCTGTTACATAAGGCCATGGCCCACCATTATAATAAAAAACAGCTGCATAGTCTAAATCATCAATTAATTTGATACTTTGGTTAAACAAATCCCTTAAGAAATCTGTTGCTGCTTGTTTCTTTTGAATGGGCATTTCTTTTGCTAAAAAAGTTACCATTTGACGAAACCGATTAGAGGTTTTTTCAGTTGTTTTATAGGTTTCATCCATTTCCTTCGTTGCCTTATCAATTAACTCTTGATCATAGGCAATGGATTGGTTGATTTCTTTTAAAGTTTTATTGGTTTTCGATATTTTTTTTACTTTTTGAGAAACTTTGTACCGACTCACAAGGATAGTCAAGAAGAGTAATAGAAGCCCTAGGATAATATAAGTTTTGTTTTCATCATAAAAAACTACCATGGGTTCTCGCTTCACCGCATTAAACCAATAATTATACCGTTCATAATAAAAAGAATCATCATGGCTCTTCACTTTTTTGACATATGTATCAAAAGCCGTGAGGAGGACTTCATTTTCACCTTCATTTGCTGCCACTAAGATGTTGCTTGCGGAAAAATTAATGGGTGCTTCTTCAATTTTTTGGTAATCATATATTCTATTAATTGAAAACCTGTTGAGGACACCACCATCTAATAAACCATTGTTAATGGCTTCAATAATTTCATCATAACTTTTATAACCGATCCAATTAACATTTATTTGAAAGGCTTCAATTTGTTCTTTGATTCCCTCTTCTGATAAGAAATAATAGTCATTTGGTAAATAACCAATGGTCATATCTTCTAAATCTAAGATACTTTTTACATTATATTTTTTATCAACAGCAATCTTACCCCAGTTTAGAACCAAGGGTTCACGACTAAAATCATAGATTTCATCCCGTTCAGGTGTATAAACAATATCCAATAGTAAATCAATTTCATTGTTTTCTAGTTTTTCTAGAGAATTTTCCCAGTAGTTGTATTCAAAGGCGACTTCATAATTGTTTTCTTTGGCGAAGTCTTTGATTAAGTCCACTAGAAAGCCCTTTGCTTCTCCTTGTTCATCAAAAACCAAGGGGTAGTCTTCATAATAACCAACGGTTATTGTTTGGTTGTTAAAGGCGATGGACATGAATGAAAATGTTAAGAGTGCTATGATTCCTATAATTAGTACTGCTTTGACACCTTTCATGCTTTCACCTCATCTATTTTAATTCTCTATGATTTGTATTAGTTCAATAAACTTTTTACCAATGGTTTCGTCAAACTGTGTGCCTAAGTTTCGCTTGATTTCGAGAATGGCTTCTTCCTTGGATAAAGACCCTTTATAGGATCGTTTCGATACCATAGCATCATAACTGTCAACGATACAGATAATTTTTGCTTCAATAGGTATGTCACCATTTTTTAAACCACCTGGGTAACCAGCACCATCGATGCGTTCGTGGTGGTGTAGCACATATTCAGCCAAACTAGCCGTTACCTTGGATTGGCTTAAAGCCTTGTAGCCAAAAATAGGATGTTGCTTAATGATTTCTTGTTCACTAAAGGTTAATTTACCTTTTTTATTAATGATCTTTCGATCCACTAAGATCTTACCAATGTCGTGGACTAACCCGGCCCAGTAAATTTCATTGACTTTCTTTTCGCTTAAACCACACATCTTTGCTAACTGACTAGCTAAGTTGGCCACAGACTCGGAATGACCTTTGGTGTATTCATCATGGATCTCTAACATTTGAACAATAGAAAAAATAATTTCTTTTTGAAAGTTTTCTTGAATCTTATGCAAATCTTCATTTAAAAAGTAAGCATCGGACAAACTTTTGAGAATGTCTAAAATGTGAATGGATGCCCTTGAGAAGAAGGCTTTTGAATCTTTATTGATTTCTATGAGTACCCCTGTATAGGTGCTTTGGTCTTGGGAGAAGTTTAATAATAAACTTTCCTTCCCTTGGGGTAAGTTGCCCTTTTCAACTAAATCTCTTACAAAAACATCTGATTTAACTAAATCTTCATCGTAGTCAAAGTTATTTTTATAATAAAAGCCACGTTCAAAGGGCACGTCTACGCCTATGGTATCAATAATATGTAATTGATTTTTTAGATTATATGTGAAAACCACCCCATAATCTGCTTCATGAACTAAGTCTAAGGCTTCTTGTAATAAACTTGAAAAGAAACCGTCGTCTTCTCTTGTATGCATTTCTTTCATGTTTAAACTCAAAAAAGCCAATAAGTTTTCAAGCTTTCGGTTGAGTTCTACATTCTCTTTAATTTTATTTGCTAAAGTTTTTTCCCGTTGACTAATGGTTCGTCTTTGGAAAATTATTTTAAATCTAAAATAAATCACAATACCTATTAATAGCAATAGACCAATGACGATTTTATCTAAAAACATACTTAAAAAACTATTGTCTGCAAAATAATCATCATAGGTATCAAAATAAATGCTTTCAGGGTCCTTAGACCATTGGTGCAGATAATAATCAACCCTTCTTAAAAAACTGCTTTGGTCTTGGTTATTTGCAAACAAATAATAATTCCAAGGGCCAACAATATATGCCGTTGCATAATAGTCCTTACTTAGGTCATAAAGTTCTTTTTTGTTTTCATTAATTAAAATGCCTTGTAAATTGCCAATATCTATTTTTTTATGAATCTCCTCTAATGAGTCGTATTTTTTTAAATTCAAGTTTTCTGAGAAGCCATACAGGTCTTGATCAAGGTAACCCAGTTCTAAAGCTTCTATACCTTTTAAAGTTGAAACCGTTACCTGTTTTGATAGATATACCTGGTAATAGTTTTTAATAATCGGCGTATCGTGTCGAAAAAGGTGGTTTTCCTTTTCGCCATTTTCTTTTATTAAAGCATAATCAATGGTTCCAGCGGCTAAAGCCGCCTCTAAATCTTCATTTTTTATATATTCATAAATAATCTCTGTGTCTTCTTCTTTACCAATGGCATCAATGATTTCTACTAAAAACCCTGTAGGCCTTTGGTTGTCATTTTTTTCGATTAAGGTCTCCTGGGTATCATAACCGATGGTTATATTTCCATATGAAAAAACAGGGCATGAAAAAAGAAAAATGAATATTAGTAAAAAGTTTACTATAAAAATTTTCTTTTTCATATGCCCCTCCATTCATAAACCCTTACACTCCTATCATTATACCATAAATTCTGGGTCTTTTTCAGTTAACTCCACTTTTGTAATAGTATTGTAAAATTCAACCTTATTTCCCTTTAGTAAAGTATAAGTAATTGTATCAGCATTTACGGAAACTTTCAATACTTTACCTTGGTATTGAATGACAAAACTATAAGGTCCTAATGCCTTGGTAAATTTTGGGTTAAAAAATAATTTCCCATCGATCAACCGCATGCCACCAAAACCAAAGACCAGGCCTAACCAAGAGCCACCCATGGCCGCTGTATGGATGCCATGGTTTGAGTTGTTATGAGAATTGTCAATGTCCAGTCGTACATTTTTCGTATACAAATCATAGGCTTCATCTAGATAGTCTATTGCACAGGCCATTATGCCATAAGTGTTATAGGACAAAGATGAATCATGGGTGGTGACTTTCATGTAGTAGTTGAAGTTGTTTTCCTTCACTTCTAATGGTACATCGTCGCCAACTAAAAAGTCGGCTAAACACACATCTGCCTGTTTACATACCTGATGTTTGTAGATTTTCATTGGGTGGTAGTGTAAAAGTAGCGGATATTTTTCCTTTGGTGTGTTTTCAAAGTCCCATAGTTCCTTATCTAAGAAGCTATCGTCTTGAGGGGTTAACTTTAGCTTTTTATTAAAGGGTAAATACATGTTTTCATAAGCCACTTTGAATGCTTCGAGCTCTTTAATTGTAACGCCTTTTACTTTGTATTTTGTTAAATACTTATAAGCATTTTTTAAATTCGCCTGGACCATCTTATTGGTATAGTAGTTGTTATTCACTAGGGCCGTATATTCATCTGGCCCGGTGACACAGTCAATTTTAAATTGTCCCTTTTGCATATGGCCGACTTCAATAAAAAACCTTGCCGTTTCAAGTAAGATTTCATTACCATAGGTGCGCATAAAATCATCGTCTCCTGTGGCTTCATAGTACTGGGCCACAGCATAAGCAATGTCCGCATTAATATGGTACTGGGCTGTGCCCGCAGGAAAATACCCAGAACATTCAATACCACTAATACTTCGCCAAGGAAACTTTACACCTTTTTCGTAACCTAATATTCTTGCCCGTGCCTTACTTTTCTCTAAGGTCTTGTAACGATAGATGAGTAAGTTTTTCGCAATTTCTGGCTGGGTAAAAAGAAAATAAGGGAAAATAAAAATTTCTGTATCCCAAAAGTTATGACCTTCATAACCTTCCCCTGTTAAACCCTTGGCTGCAATACCAAAGTCACCAGTTTTATTCACACTTTGGAGTAAATGAAATAAATTAAAGCGAATGCCTTGGGTTAAATCTTCATTGGTTTCTAAATTAACTTCACTTTTTTTCCAGAAATCTTCTAAATATGCTGTTTGTTTTTCTTTAAGAAAATCAAAGTTTAAATTTTCAAAGGTTTTTCGCTTCTCATCTAAATAAATTTCATTTATTTTTAAGACTTCAATTGTTTCCCCTTGTCTCCCGTCAAAGGTTAAGTGTTGGTTGTATTTTACTTTTTCATAAATTTCTCCCCCCACAAGTTTTCCCTTATTGACTTTGATCTCTTCTAACACAAGGACAGACTTTTTTGTCTCGAAGGTTTTAAAACGATAGCCATAAGTATCATTATCTAAGATGGCTTCATCTACATAAAAAGATGGCTTTTCGATATCAGCTACCCTTGGGTCATCCTTGGCTACTAATGCCTTTGATCTTCTATTTAAACTGCTGATGATTTCTACTGTGCCATCAAAGTTAAGAGGGGTCACTGTATACTTAATCACCGAAATGTTTTCATAGTGAAAAGACACCAAGGCTTCAGAGGTCACTTTTAACTTTTTCTTCTCCTTCATATAAGTGTACACCACACTTAAAACCCCAGTTTTTAGATTTAAGGTTCTTTGATAGTCTTTTACATGTGCTTCATCTAATATGCATTTTTCACCATCAAGGATAAAAGTTATGTTTCTTGGGGTTGGTATATTCACCATAGATTCTGTAATCTCTGGAAAGCCATAAGCTTTTTCTCCATATTTAATCGGGTGTGTTTCATAAAAATTGTTTATGAAACACCCTTCTGTCGCTGAGGCTTCTTCGTAGAAGCTGCCACGAAAACCAACAAAACCGTTGCCTAAAGAAAATAAGGTTTCATGATGGGCTTTATTTTTAGGTAGTGTGTTTTCTTCAATTAAATAACTTTTCATTTCTTCTCCTTCATTTTTTTGAGAAATCAATTCATTATTAACTGTACAAAAAGGGAGCATAAGCTCCCTTTTAATCAATCTCATTATATCCTGTAATTTAGTTCACTTAATTTTTCTATTTTATCGAACCAGATACCATGCCCTTAATAATTTGTTTTTGTAAGAAAATGAATATTACAACAATTGGTGCCGCAGCCATTAATACTGCTGTCATAATTAAATCCCATTTCTTAACAAAACTACCAGCAAAGGCGCGAATAGCCAGTGGAATGGTTTGAACATCTTGACCAATCCCTAATACAAGAGATGGTAGTAAGAAGTCATTCCAGATCCATATTGCGTTTAAGATTACAACTGTTACAACAATCGGCTTTAAAATAGGGAGTACCACTTTGAAGAATATTTGTGGTTTTGAACACCCATCAATTTCTGCCGCTTCCTCTAATTCTTTCGGAATCGACTTAATAAATCCGTGGAATAAGAATATGGCTAATGGTACACCAAAGCCTATATAAGCCATAATCATACCATGGTACGTTCTTAACATCCGTATACCGGTGACATCATATATTCTACTAAACAGATTAACCAATGGAAACATAACCACTTGAAAAGGGATAATTAATCCGCTTAAGAAAAATAAGAATAAAGCCATAGAAACTTTTGTCTTTGTTCTTACCAGTACCCATGCAGCCATTGCTGCAAAGACTGTTATAGTTGCTAGAGAACCTACGGTAATCACAACAGATGAAAAAACACTTGAGCCATATCGAATACTTGGATTCGTCCATATAAATTTAATATTTTCTATCAATTGTCCCCAGTTTGAAGGGAAACCTAGGGGATCTGTAATAATCTCTAATGAAGCTTTTGCAGAGTTTACCACAACAACGAAAAATGGAAACATTGTTAATAAAAACAATATGAATGTTATAAAACCAACTACACCTAAAATAATTTTCTTTTTAAGTACCATTTACATTTCCACCTCTCTTTTTTTATTAAAGTAAACTTGTGCCATGGATGCAACAGTTAATACAAGGAAGAAAATAATTGCTCTTGCTTGTCCTTGTGCCATATCGTTGTATTTAAAAGCTGTATTATAAATATTTACAGCTAATAACTCCGTTGAATTTACAATTTCATCTTTATAAATGTCCGCCGGACCACCACTGGTCAAGGCGACGATAATATCGTATTGCTTAAAGGCATTGACTAATGTTAAAAATGATGTAATTGTAAAGGCTTGAGCAATTAACGGTGCTGTAATACTTCTAAATTTTTGCCACATGGTTGCCCCGTCGATATCTGCCGCTTCTAATAATTCCTGTGGTACGTTGAGTAAAGCTGCGATGTAAATCATCATTATGTAACCAGCATATTGCCATGTAAAAGCCATAATTAATCCAATAAACGCTAGATTTGGACTAGCTAAAATCAATATTTCTTCAAGGGCTGGCCAATTGAGTAATGCACCGATAGATGGTACAACACTTTTAAAGATGAACTGCCATATATAACCTAGTACCAATCCACCAATTAAGTTAGGAACAAAAAAGCCTGCGCGAAAAAAACTTTCAAATTTTATACCTCTTGTCACTAAAAATGCAAAGATTAATGCTAAAGCATTGATTGTAATAACACTAAACAATGTAAAAGAAAATGTTCTAACAAATGAGTATTGAAACTTAATGCTCGTAAACATCTCTTTATAGTTTTCTAATCCTACCCAGTTAGCAGTCTCACCAGCAATAGCTGTCCAATCAGTCATCGAATAATAAAGTCCCATAAAGAAGGGAATAATTACAACTAATACAAAACCAAATAGTGCTGGAGCTAAAAATAACCAAAAGTAAAATCTATCAGATTTTTTTCTGTCCATATAAACTCCTTTTTTTTAAATAAAAGGTGTGAAATTAATCCACACCTTTTATAATAATTTTTATTCTATAAATTACTCTATGCTTTCAATTGCTCTTTTTACTTGGTCGATGAATTGTGTTTTGTCAATACCACCACTAGCATATAAGCCGTAGATTGGTCCTAACGTACCCATACCAAAGCCATCAGGCATATCATTTTGTAACCATGTGTAAGCGCCATCTTCTTTTGCAATCCAATCAGTTACAGCAGCTGATAATGGTGTCTTAGGTTTCAATGTAACATTTGTAAATGCTGGAACCATGTTTGCTTCATTTACCATGTATTCATGACCTGCTTCTTCAGTTGCCATGTAATTAAAGAAATCTTGAACAGCTTCTTTATTAGGACTTTCATTATTGATTACGTAGAATGAAGGTGCGCCAATAAATATCGCATTGTGTTCACCATAAACAGATGCGTGAGGTGCGTATCCCATTTCAAAATCTACACCATTGTCAACTAACCATGGATCAATCCAGTTACCCTGGTGAATAAATGCCGCTTTTTCAGTACCAAATTGACCTACTTGTGCATCGTAGTTACCAGTTTGTAAAACTGTAGGATCCGCATAATCAAATAATAATTCTACCCAATCAGCGTATTCAGTTAATCGGTCCATATCTGCTTCACCATTATTTAACTTATCAAGTACAGTCGTATCACCATATGGTAAACCTGCTGATAAGTATCCGTTAAAGTTATGAAGACCAGTTACCCATGTCATATCAGGACCAGCAGCCATAGCTACAACAGAACTAATACCTAATTCTTCTTTCATACCATCAATCTTTTCAAAAGCTGCTCTATAAGCGTCTTGAGAAGTTAATGTTGCTGGGTCAACGCCGGCTTCATCTAACATTGCTTTGTTATAAGCCATACCCCAAGCTTCTACTGCTACTGGGAAACCAAAAGTTTCGCCGTCAGCTGTAAATTCTAAAGAAGTTAAGTCCATCCATTCTTGATTTTCCATAGGAGTTAACTTAGACTTCCAAGTGTTATAGCCACCCATACCTTCAATAACAAAGATGTCCGGTTGACGATCAGATTGGAACTCAGCTTTTAAGTTTTCTGCGTATGGTGTGTCTCCACCAGCAGTCTTAACTGTTACTTCAACACCTGTTTCATCTGTGTAAAGCTTAGCAAAAGCTGATAATTGTTCATGAATTTCTACTTTATTTTGATAAATAACAATCTCAGTAGCTTCTTCATCCATTTCTTCTGTTTCTTCCGTAGTCGCTTCTTCATCAACTGCTTCTGTGTCTTCCACATCTGCTGGATCTTCTTCTACAGGATCTCCCCCACAGGCTACAAAAGCCACCATAACTAACATTGAAATCAATAGTAAAGCTAAAATCTTTTTCATTTTCTTTCCTCCCTAACTCTTATTATATTTTGTATTTCCTAAACAAGTCCACTCATCTAAGAATATACTTTAATCTGTGGAATCGTTCTTCTAACCCCAAGATTCCATTTGTTGATAAGGATATTGGGCTACATCAATATAATATTTATCATACAATAAACTATCACAGCACATGTAACCGGTTTCCTAATGGTATTATACATTAGATATTACAAAAATGTCAAGAATAAATAAAAAAACCTTTTCCTATTTTAATACCATAGATAGCAGAAGGTTTCCTTCTATCTATAGATACCACAAGGAAAAGGTTTTAATCAAAAAAATAATATTTTAATAACTTATAGGATTGCTTTACTTATTCAATCGGCTAAAGTTAACTGAACCCCTAGCCTTTGAGCCCACAACAGAAATAACATACTTTCCTGAATCTTTTATTTCAAGGGTTAATTTTTCGCGACTGACCTTTCTATTTTTATAAATGTTGTTGCCTTGCATATCGTCAATACTTAAAGTCAAATCACCTTCTAAATTGATGCCTTTAACTAATACTTTTTCGCCTTTTTCGAAAATCATGTAATGGGTTAATGTCTTATTAAGATGGTCATAATCTACCTGAAAGGTCTCTTCATTTTGAATTGTTTCCCCTTCAAATCTCATAGTAACCGTCAACAAACAAATTGTTGCAATAACAGTAATCATTAATAATGCTGAAATGACTAAAATAATTTGGTTTTTTTCCATATTTTTTTCCTCCTTTAAACACCTTGCTATGGCAATAATATCAGCACATGTTTAAAGGCAGGCTAAAAACGTCTTAAATTTAGCTTAAATGTATTTTTTAGAATCTAATATTATCTTCATTCTAATCTAAATAAAAAATATTTTTAATTTCATTGATTACATCTTCTAAACGTCCTGGAATTCCTATATTTTTTAAAACATAATCATCATCTTTTTCATCTACAAGTCGGCAAAACTCTAAAATATCATTACTAATTTTGTTATTAACTTTTGATCGCATAATTGGGTCAATTACTTGATATAATCGATAGACATCTGTTCGATGTTTTTTGATGTCACTGGTATTAACAAATAAACCCAATGCTTTATCTTCCCTAAGATTTAACCACGCTTTAATTTTAAGGATAATTAACCCATTAACATTAGCTACACTTAACCCATGAATTAACTCTTTCTCTTTATATAAGAAATCAAAATATACTTTATCTAACAAAATAGCCGAAAGACTTGTGTACTTATCTTCTACCTTAACATAGGTGATTTCTCCTGGAGAAAAAATTTCATCTACCATTTCACTTATAGGTACCAATAATTCAATTTGTTCAGGAAATTCTTTTTCTTTGGGGTTAGAGAATCGATAAAGATTTTCAGAAGCTGATCCACATTCCATGGTATTATACTCTGCTTTTACTATAAATTCATGTAGCTTCAAAATAAACTCTTTTGTTAAAGCACCTAAAGAGAGAACAACATCATAATCCTTTGTCACACGCATATTAAGACCATTATTCGTTAAATGGATGAAACAAGCTGTTCCACCAATAAGAATATACTGCTCATGATAATCTTTAAAATATTCTTTAAATTTTCTTAGCCCTCTTATCTCATTTAGTATTGACACTAAAACCACCCATTCATTTGAACCTTTTCTTCTAAATAAACTTGAATCTCTCTATCAAGACTATCAATAGCTTTTTCTATTCTCCCATCATCTAAGTTTTTCATAGAAGAATATACTTGAAAAAGTTTAAAAATATATGGCTTCTTAGGGAAAAGTTCTATCTCCCAAAGGTCCAACTCTATCTTTTCATTATAATAAGTAAGATCTTCTGAAACAATATCCAGTTGATTTCTTTCTTTTTCTAAATTTTTTTTATAAATAGCATAAGATGCTACTTTAGGTTTGCTTATATCCGAAATTTCTGATAATAATAATTCTCTTGTTTCTCTTAAATCATACTTATCTCTCAAATCTAAATATATTTCTGAAGGTATTTTAATTGTCTTTTTAAAAAATGGCATGAGTTGATTTTTAAACCCCCGCCAGAGATTAATCGGTGTATCTTCTAATTTATACAAGTTTCTTCTACCCTCACGTTTTTTGTCTAAAATATTCCTATTCACAAGATCTTCTAAAGCTCTTGAAATACCCATAGTACTTATACCTGTTTTTCCAGCCAAATAGTTTATACTTGAATGTTTAAATTCACCAATTAGGAATCCAATAAACAATCGTCCTGAAGTATATGTGAATGATTCTTTGATTTTATTTTTTTCTTGATAGCCAAGTTTCAATCTTAAATTTGTCCCTGTATCTAAGAAAAATAAACCAAGAAAAGGGATATATGCTTGTTTTCCCGAAATTATAAAGGGCAAATTATCTTCTATCAATTTCTTACGATAATGAAGGGTTAAGTCATCAAAAATACATACAATTTCATACTTTTCATTAATAGCTTGATAAATTGAAAACAATTGATTTTCTAATTGCTTTAAATCCTTCACCGAATATTTTGTGACAAAAACAAATAAAATATCCTTACTAAAAATATTGGTTAATTTAAAATTGAAACTATTTCTTAAATAAGGTTTCAACACTTTTAAATCTTCAAAATCTTCAAAATCCAAATTTTCGCCTAGTACGAGATACAAATATTTTTTTAATTGACCCATCTGATGATGCTCTAAGTTGATCATATTGAACCTTCTTTCTCAATTTATTGTATTTTATATTATTATACCATATATATTTAACCTTAACAAGGCTCTGATAGGGTTAAATTCTATTGTTAATATAAAAAAATACTCCCTTTTGAGAAGTATCTCTTCACTTTATTATTCTATTTCTATTTTGTCTTTAGTATTTATTAATGATGCGTTCTCTATAATCATAAGTGATATTGTCTTTAATGTGATCAATAAAGTTCATAATCATAGCCGTGGCATCTGCCTTTGTTAAATAAGTGTTCCCTCTAAAGGTGCCATCAGGGTAACCACTGATGAGTCCTATTTCATTGGCTACATAAACTGCATCTCTTGCCCATGTGGGAATCGCCGAATCATCTGAAAAAGTGGTTCGATAAGGGGGCATGGGTGCTAAGGTTTCAAGGCCTAAAGCATTGATTAAAACCTTCACAGCTTCTGCTCTAGATACTGGTCGATAAGCTTTAAAGTAACCATACTCACCAATCATGATTCTTCGATCTTTTAAAAACTTAATGTGTTCATAGTCTGGGTGTTCACCATCCACATCAATAAAAATCTCTGCATCATTGTTTCTATTATTTATGATGCGGTCTGTTAAGTCCATGTCCTCTATATCTGCTAGAGCATTGGCAATGGCTTTACCAAACATTAAACGGTTCATTTGAGAATTCGGTGCAAAGTATTCGTTGTTGTTATCAAAGATGCCTAAGGCTCTTAAAAGCACGATTGATTCCTCTGCCCAGTGCCCACCAATGTCTTTGATCTTAGGACTGAGTAAACTTTCATAGTCTAAAGTAACATTTTGAGTAATGTTTTCTTCTCCTTGGTTTCTTTCAAAGTCATTAATCCCATCTTCTATCTCTGGCAAATTATAAGTGCTTTGAACAATGTTTTCCATTGTAGAGCTTTTCACATAACTGCCACGAAAAGAAATATTAATGGGATCATTGGTATTGTATTGAAATCTTTTTTGATTTAAAGATGAATTCTTTGTTGTATAATAACCTGTCCAATTTTCTTCATCATTATCACTGATAAAAGTTAATTCATGATCAATCACCAATGTTTCACTACTGCCCCAATAATGGTTATAACCTATATCTGTCACCGATGACACATGATGGGTTAACTTACCATCATTGGCGACTGAGTTTCCATTTAAATAATAAATTTTCTTATAGTTGACATTACCTGAGTAGTAGTCAACAGCAGGGGTCATATCAATTAATCTTGAATGGTCATAGGTATAACTTCCTAAAGTATATTCATCACCATTTACTTCGATATCTTCTTGAATATTAGTGATTTCTTTTTTATAAATTTTTTGACTCATTTGATCATTAATCTTGTTTGTTACCTGATAGGTAACAGAACGATCAACGAAAATATTTTCATCTGCATTGGATAGTTCAAAATCATAAGTTTCTGTGTAATTGTCCTTTGTATTTTCATCTGGAATTTCAACATATCCGGTGAGTAAAATTGGCTCACCAGATAAAAAGAAATACTCAGAGTATTCATATCTGTTTTCATCTAAGGTTGGATCCCCAAGAGCACCACCTTCATAGGTGGCTATGGCCCCAAAGGTTACTGATGTTGTTAAAAGTAATATGAAACTTAAAAGCACTGTTTTTTGAATTAACTTTATCATTTTACTCATCCTCTACAAATATGACTAAGGCATCTTCATTGATTCTTAAGAAGTATACATAATCACCAATTTCAATATCTTCTTCAGATATGGCTTCATTGTTTTTAATAATTAAAGCATCTGTGTGCTCAAAGTATGTGTCTGAATCATTTGGTACCCAGCCACCTCTATAACCCATGTAGTCATAGGTTTCCGTTAATTTGAGTCGATTGTATAGATCTAAGCGTTCAGCAATGATGCCTCGCGTTAAGACTTTGTCTTCTAAGGTTTCTGTTAAGGCTTCATTGGCTTCTTCTACTGTTTCATAGTTGTCGTCTATGTTTTCATTGGCCATTAAACCTTTGTGTCGAACATTCATTGAAACAATGCCTAAGTTACCATCCGTAACAAAGTAAGTATAGAATCGTTCATAGTTTAACCCGTCATTATCCGTTGAACGGTTTTCAAAGCGTGAATAAGACCCATGAAACAATTCATCTCTTTCTAACGTCACCACATCATCCGAATCTGTTACATCTTTTATTTCACTTTCTGTAAACACGTAGTAAGGTCTAGACGTTGCTGGGTTGATTTCATCAAATTCATTACCATCTAGTGATGTATAGTTTCTGATAGTAAAGGCATTGGCATCTACATTTTCTAAGGTACCAATATAGAAATTATTAAAGATTTCATCAAACATAGTTGTGACCTTTACAAGATTTGCTGTTGTTTGGCCTTGGAAAAACTCACTGACCACTAATACAGTATCGTCTTTACTTAATAAGCTTTGGTCTATAATCCGTCCATCTTTTAAAACAATGGTGCCTTCATTGTAGTTGACGTTTTGACTGTTTTCTAATTCCATACGGCCTAAAGCCAAGTCGACTGAATCGATGCGATCACTCATAACAAATTCGCCACCGGTTTTAATGGCTATGGAAACACCTTTTTCATTCCCGTAAGCTTCTTCTACAACCACATAAAGTTCTTCCCCTTTATAGTCTCTTAAAAGGTCTTTTACTAATACTGGCTTTGAGCCATCATAAATTTTTACCCGATCATCTAAATTAATTGTTTTGTTATAGCTATCTAAGGCTTCCCAGTTCGTATTTTTTAAATAACTTGGATTGGATAAAACCATGGTGGCACTGCCTTGGTTCACATTTTGTAGTGTGCCTTTATACACTTGTCCCACAAGACGCTCCCGGCCATCCACTTCAATCTTTGAGACCTCATCGGTATAAATATCGTTAAAGTATAAAGTCACTTGGTCCCCTTCTTTTAAAGCCATGGACCCAATGCTTCGGCCTTCTTTTAAGATTTGTGTGTCATTTGTTATTTGATACAATTCACGTTCCCCATTGTTAAGCAAGAAGTAAATACCATCATTGTACCGTTTATAAACTTCTGCTCTTCTGGCTTTACCAAATTCTGGAATATAACCTGGATTAATAAAGGTTTCTGATTGAATCAAGGTAACAAAACCATTATTAATTTCTAAACTGACATCTTGACCATAACTTAAATCATCTATGGTTGCCGGTCGGTTGTTCACTATTACTTGATTGTAGGGGGAAATTGGATAAGTATTGATTCGGTTGTTATAATCGAAGACTTCAATACTCTTCTCATTAACTGATCTGACAGTACCGTTCACCAGTTGGGTTTTAAAGTCACCGACTTTAATGTATATGACAAAGCGATCATCACTTACAAGCATTTCGATTGTATCCCCTACTGCTAATAAATCTGTTCCTGCTGCTTGACCCTCTTTAAAAACCAGTACGTCATCTGTCACCCCAGTACGTAAATCTGTATCAATTAATAAATCATAAGTGTTCCCATTAATGGTTGAGAGTCTAAAGCGTTTTTTGCTTATAATTGTCTCATTGTTATCATGTTTTTCTTCACTGATTTCTTTTACCGTCGCCAATAGTAAATCTGTATTTTCTTGGTTTCTATTGATTTCATTAATTTTATCTAATACAGATTGGTCATCTAAGACTTCTGCAAAATAAACCTGATCGTTTCTTAAAAAATAATTAATTTCATCCCCAACGGCGATGTTTTTACTTGAAGAAACCACACCATTTTTATAAGTTGCAAAGTCATTTCTTCTGTTGTTTTCATTATTTTTTATGGCTGTAATTTTTGTGTTGGTACCATCAGCATTGCGTACAAAAATTTCTTTAATGGCTTCTGCCCCTTCAGTGCGTTCAACGATATCCATGACCAAACCAAAATTTGAAGTGATATTTCTTTCTTCATAAATGCTTTCAGATAAACGGTCCATAATCCCCGCCATTTCTCCCCGGGTCACCTTTCGACCTGGGTTAAAGTTGCCATCGTTGTCATAACTCATGATGCCTTCATTTACAACGGCTTGAATGATGCCCCGATTACTTGGATCCACGGTTACCCAATCCTTAAAGCCAAAGACTTCCGATAAATCTTCAAATTGTTCTTCAAGATTTGAAACCCTAAAGATCCATTGGGCTAATTGTTCCTTGGTCACATCTTGATTAACCATTGGTACTTCATCGACTTGAATAATCCCAGCATTTTGGGCTTGAACTAAATACTCTTCATTAAACATTTCTTGAACGGTATCTAAATCTAAGCCTTGGGCATTGTTCAGTACGTTGTTTTGAACTACATCTTCACCACCTTGAAACCTTACTAAAAAAGTTAAGGCTTCATAACCTGTAATTTTTTTACTGGGTTCAAAGATATAACTACCATACTTTTCAACGATGCCTTCAGCAGCCATTTTAATGATCTCTTTTTCATAAGTGGCATCACTAATGTCCCTAAAAACCGTGTTGAATATTATTTCATAACCATTGTCTGCCCCTTGTACTTCTTCATCAATGGCATTGTTATTATCTGCTGGAATTAACTCCGGTACAAAAATATCTAACTGATCAAAACCAAAAGCAATACTGCTGGTCATGAGGACAACTGAAATTATTATAAAACTGATATATTTTTTCATTTTTATCACTCCATTGATTATTTTAAAATAATATACTTACCAGCAGTTCTTGCTGTTGTTGTTAAAGTACTTGTGGCTGCATTATGATTTGCATTCACTCGGTACCATTGATTGACGCCATCAAATTTATACAAATCAACACTTTCACCACTTCTTAAATAGTCCCTATTATAGGTCATTCCAAAGTTCACACCACCATTTAAAAATTTAATTTCTCTTGAAGTTTCATTGTTTAGTGTTGTAAATTCTATAGAATAAACCTTTGAAATGGCGCGTTTACCCCTTGGCAAATAACTCTTTAAAATTGATGAATACTGGTCGTCTATCCACTGATTTGAAATCCGACCATAAGTGTCGTTATAGAAATCTAAGTCTCTAAACTCCTTTGTGTTTAAACTGATTGGTGTAAATTGTAACTTGGTATCACCAAAGTCTATGGCGATTAGACTTCTATTGCTTCTGACTTTGTTGCTCGGTATATTGATAATCTTTTTTTGCTTATCTTTTAAGTTTGATAAGGAAATACCTACTGTTGAGTCAATTGTTTTATCTGTGATATTGACAATGACATCATTGGCACCACTGTCATAATCATAGTTTTGACCTTCTGGTACACCTAAGTCACCATCAGTATCTGGTGGTCCAATCTTTTCAATGTCCTTTAAGTTGTCATAAGTTAAGGTTGCAATATTTGACCAACTAGAAGGACCGTATTTGTTTACTGCTTTTAAAACAACTAATAACTTCTCATCTTTTTGTATATTTTCTACCCCAGGTAGACTTGTCATCTTATAGGGTTCTATACTTGTGGTATCCACATAGTTAAAGTCTTTGTAGTAGTCATTGATAATGGCATTGTTGCTTTTTCTACCTTGATAAGTATAAATTTCAAAGTAATCTGCATCATCGGCTACATAATCATACAGTCGAATGTAGCGGTCATTAATGACTTCCGCTTTTAATCCGATAGGATTCGCGGGTACTGGTACTTTGTATCCTATGGATGCATTGTCCTGAGATATACCACCGTCTTCATTGATGACAACAATGTTATACTCCCGTTCCTTTTCAATGGCGGGTGTTGTCACCCGTAGGGTTTCGCTATCAATAAATTCAACATTTTGGGCTTCTATACCATTTTCAACAATATAGCGTTCATCCTTGGCATTTAAACCAATGTTGCCATTAGCATTTTCGTCCGTGACTTCATTATAAGTGCCACCAAATAAAACCGTAGAATTTTCTAAGAAGCCTTCTCCTTTAATTGTGATTTCATCGCCACCTTCAACGGATACACGTGTCACAATACGGGAGCCATTGGCATCGTATACATTGTCTCGAAGACTTGGGTTAGAAATAATCTTAATACCCTTTTCTACGATACTGATCCCAAAGTCTTCATTTAAGACTTGTAGATTCTTTTCGCCTATGGTTAAACCTTTTGGCGTATCAAATGATAGGATGCTACCGTTTTCATTCACTTCTATATTGTAAACAGGTACCCCACCTCTTGAGCCAATGATGACATAACCATTGGGTCTAAAGTCTTTTCCTTGAATAATTATTTTATTCCCACCAGCTACAGAAGTTTCCGATGGTGTAATGGAATCAATTTCTGGCCCACTTAAGGGTTTCTTATACTCAAAGTAATAGGGGATCTTTTCATTGCCATCTATTGGATCAAGTAAATTTTCAACCAATGCTGAATTTGCTAAACCACTGTCTTCATTAATTATAACAATTGGAAACTCCTCTTCCAATTGCGCTTCCGTGGCTGCAGGAATTTGTGCAATAATTGATTGATAGGTTTCGCCGCGTAACGTGACGGCAGCGATTTCTTTTACATCTAAATTTTTACCATTAATGGTAATTTGCAAACCATCTCTAAAATCTTTACCAATAATCTCTATTTCTTTTTCTCCACCAATTGTCCCATTCACTAGCCAACGGTCTTTATCAATGCTTAAAGTTCTCGGATTAATACTTAAAATCTTTGGATCACTGGCTGGATTGGTATAGGTAAAATCAACTGTGCCTTGACCACCATCTGCATTGCTATAGGTTACAGTAACCGGGTCAATGGTATGATAATTCGGCGTTCTTACACTTACATGGTTTGAATTATCATAAGTTGAACGGGGCACATATCCCCTTTCCACATACATACGTCTGTTTTCAATATAAACTTTGATGAACTCATACCTTGTGCCTGTGTAAATACTGCCATCATTTGCATCATACATATAAGGCGTATAGTATTTACCCTCTGTATTTTTTAACATTTCTGTTGGAAGATAAACTGCTGAATCATCATAGTTTTCAAAAGTTCTTGAATAACGATCATTGTTTTCTTCAATTTGTACGTTAATTTCATTCCCACCGTTATTGTAACTTACTTTTAATCCACCGAGCAAGTTGACTTCCGCTGTGCCACCAACGATTCGACCAGAATTTGGATCCGTATAAGGTGTATCTGTATTATCAATTGAACCAAAACGAACATTTGCTTCTACAGCATCAATCTTAGTAATGTCATCATCAATATCATCTTGGTAACCATAAATATTCATTCGATCCAGTTGTCGGCCATAAATGTCTTTATGCTCTTGGCCTTGTCTTTTCCCAACATTGGGATCAATGACATTAATAGTCGGATTTGAAGCAATGTATTCATAATTAATTTTATTAGAAACACCATAATCATTGTTCACTAGATAAAGTTCAACAGTTCCTTCCCTGTGGGGTGGTGAAATCACACGAATGTATCCATTGGTAAATTCAACGATTTTAGCCTTTGTTTCACCAAAGTATATACTTGGTAAAATGTCTGATTCATAGTAAACATCATAATCTGGGTGATCCATTGGCACTTCTTTTATGGCTTCTTGGTCTATTGGATCTAATAGATTGTCCCATTTTCCATTATAATAAATTTCTTCATAGGGATCACCTATATACTCCCCATCATCTGTATACTGAGGGTTGTATTCTGGTCCCCCAATTTTATTTGTATAGGGTTCAAAGAATCTAAATTCATAACCGATTAATTCAACTATTTCTCCACCATTAGCAGAACCAGTGGTTTCAATAACCTCTTCAATTTCTGGTGATGAAATAGGAATAACATAGGTGAAACCATTTTCTTTAAAGGCACTTCCCCCATCTTTATTCAAAACAACAATTGGTACACTTAGTTCATCTACACCAAAGTCATTGGCTAAGTCTTTATTAATGGCTGGTACCCGAACAATAATTGCACTGCCATCAATGTTTGTTTCAGTGTCTTCACTTGGGACAAGCTGCCCATCAATATATACTTTTGAATCTTCTTCGAATTCTTTTCCTTCAATAAGGATTCGGTAACCCCCTTCTACAGAACCTTTATTTGGTTTAATAGAAGAAATAACCGGATTCGATAAAGACTGTTCAATGTAGTAAAACCCTTCTTCATCTGTGTAGCCGGCACTTTTGGTATCTGGATTAACAACAAAAATATCTTTAAACCCTCTGCCCGTTTGTAAAACCGGTACATTAAAAGTAATCTGTTGTCTGTTCAGAATTTTTGTCTTATGACCAACAATTTCTCTTCTGTCAGGCTGGTCTATGGTATAAGGTGTAATAAATGTTAATGGGTTCCCATTTAAAATTACTTGATTCTCTTCTACAATTAAAGCTACAGGGGCATCTGTTCCATCTGTCGCTATAAAAGGTGTATCAAATGTACCCATTGGGTCATAAGTCACCACATATTCTTCATCTCTACCATTTGAAATAATTATTTCATCGTCTAGATTTTTTCTGAGTGTATAGTATACGCCAGGTGTGTCTTGTAACATAATACTTGTAACATAATCAGCTGTATCTGCATACTTAACACCTTTATTGTCTTTTTTAATACTTAAAACTTTATTACCCATGAAAACATTAAAAGTTGCAACACCTTCAATAACAATGGTGTCCATATTAATGGTTACTTTGCCGAGTAAAACATTGTTTGCATCGTAAGCATTGAAGCCACTGCCTTCATAACGAATAATATAGTCATTGATTCCATCTGTAAACAGTGGATCTCTTTGGGGATCATTTTCTAAAGCAAATAATTTGCCATCCCTGTCTCTTTGAATATATGTGTTTTCCTTGAAGGACGAATAAAGGGCTTTTTCTCCTTCTTCTATAATTAACTTTTCTTGGTCCGGTGCCACGTAAGGATTAAATAAAATATTCCCGTAACTATCATAATTGTATTGATTAATATCTTTTCCATCTAAATAAATTCTTGAACCAATTAATCGAAACGCATCTAATCCAGTTGTTGAGGCTGCCGTTGGATCCGGTCGTAAATAATTATCACCATTCACAACAACTAGTGTATTGGATGTGCCTTGTTCCGGTGTAAAACTTTCCAAAATCGGATCCTTATTAAATGTTCGAACATAGGTGAAGGGATGAACATCTAATCCACCACTAGGGTTCATTACTTGTAATTGGGTGGTACCTTCTCTACCCGCTGGGGCGTCAAACTTTAAAACAATCCGTTCCCCTTGGTTATCTATGATTCGTTCCACAGGGGTGATTTCTTCACCATCTAAATAGACAGCTACACCTTCCTGGAAGTTAGAACCAATGACTTCAATGCCATCTTCTCCTTCAACTGTAACGATATGTGGGTTAACACTTTCAATAATCGGTACTTCAGGCGTTTTAATCACTTCAATAGAATCAGATAAAATACTTGCATCACCGTATTGGTCACTGTTACGCATGATATTTGTTACTTGTACATGCTTGATGCCAATGTCTTCAATTAAGGTTTCAGTAGGTATGGTAACAAGTATTTTTTGTCCCACTTCATTGCCTGAAATCCCATTAACAATGGCGCCATTTTCATCGACAACTTTCATTTCTAGTTCAATGGGGCGCTCATCACTCCCCATGACAATGTGTTCTACATTGTTTTCATCTTGGTACTTAATTAACCCACGAACAACTACTCCATTTTTTTCCCATACCTCTTGAGGAAAGAAACCCACTTGGTATCGGTTTTCAAAGGTATTGGTATCATCTTTTCTAATTAAAGCCGTCGGTAATTTGGTTATAATATCTCCATTTTCCGTTACTTCACGACCGACTAAGAATTGGTCTCCTTTTATAGAAAAAAGAGTATCCTTTGCAAATTTATTTAATGTGAAATTGTCTTTTACTTGGAGTAAATTAGGGACAATTGACTCAATTATCGGTGTTAACGTTGATGGTATAAATTCAAAACCGTCTGGTCTTGTAACGATTTGATTAAAGGTATAGGTTCGATCTGTATCATCGCCTACCATCACTGTTTCAATTTCTATAACAATATCTTTAAAAGGGTCATCTACTGCATCGTCAATATCACTTGTATTTAAAGCAATACGGTCCGGCGTTCCTTGGGTAATAATGAACTTACCATTGCTATCTTTTTGAAAAGTCGCTTTTCTACCGATTTGAACGGTAATGTAACGATTAATGGTAACAGCTTCCCCTTGGTACTCCCCTCTATCATAGGTTAAGTGTAAGGTTTCATTTGTTGCATCTGAAGCTTCCTCACTAATCACGCTGGTGGCGATTAAATCTGGTATGTTCAGGGTTAGAATATTTCGGCCTGAAATCTGAACACTAGAACCGGCATCAGAACCACTTTCTGGATACACTTGCTGGATTGTTGGTTGGTAACTCGAGTCGATAACAGTAAATTGATCCAGTTCAAAGCCACCGTCACCATCATCTTTTTTAACAACTTGTTCTGCAATCACATCGCTACCTTTCACATCTGTTACAACAATATAGTAGCTTCTCAGTTCAAAATTCGGATCATCTGGTACCGTAAAACTCAATTGGTCTTCTGTACCGTTCACATCTAGTTGTAAACTGATGATTTCCCCTTCATTTTGTGAAGAATAATCATCAGAACCATCTAGGGCTTTTAGAAAATACACATGGTAATCCTTTGTATCATTAAAACCATCCCCTGTCACATTGACTCGGTCGCCTCTGGCCCCTGTATTCGGGTACATTTTTAAATTTGTAATATCTAAATCTTCTATGATTCGAAAACTGTTGGCATAAAAATTTTCAACGGATATTTGAGGATCCGATGCTGGTGGACTGGTTAGTCGACTAATCTTTATACTTTGAAAACCCATATCTCCTGGTGCCCTTGGGTCTTCTAAAGTCAATTCGTTTTCGCTTTGGTTAATAATGCCACTATCCGTAAAGGTTTTTTGTTGAGCCCCTTTACCAAATTCAGCAACAATGCCGTCGTTGCCAATATTGTTTAAATAGTTGCCATAAAAAGTAATATCATCTAAGTTATCTACATTCACATTGTTCTTGTCTGCGCCTGTTATATTTGGGAAATTCCCTAAATCTAAATCAATAATTTTTCCATTGATTTGAATTCTTCCACCAAAAATATTGGATTCTTCTTGGTCAAAGACAAATTTAACAAAACCATCTTCATTCACCGTCTGTTGCCCCATGGTTTCAAAACCCCCACCGAGACCAACATTCTCAAATCGAATGGTTTTACCTTGTAAACCTGTCCCTGAAATTTCAACAAAGGAAGAGATCAAGTTAAACCCATTATGTTCTCGAACATATCTTACATTGTCAACGACAATATCATTACCTAAATCAATGGCAAAGGACATGCCTGAAAACATTTGAATCATTAAAGCTATAATTAATACAATAGATAATTGCCTTTTTTTCATAAATTTCACCTCTATCTAAATTATCGACAGTTTTTAATACAATTTAACCCTTATTTCTAAATGATTGTCACTTTTTAATTGAATCCTTGGTCCATTTATTATGCCATCACTTCTACCTGTTTTTAAATCATAAAATATCTCATCAGGTCTATACCGTTGTCTAACAGAATCATACAACTGATTCACATCACTTAAAATCTCATCAATGGTCTTAAAAGCAATGGTTTCATTGCTTTCTAAGATACGATAAATTTGATAATGGTCTTCTTTAATATTTAAGACTTCTCCAAAATCAACCATTCCCTTTGATAAAATGATAAAGGTCTCATCCTTTTCATATACTTCTAGGTTTGTTGTTTCATTTTTATAAATAAGAAAATTTCCCTTAGCCTGGTTGGGTAGGCTTCTGTCAAAATTGATTTTTAACCCAAAAGCCTTGTATAAATTATCAACGAGTTTAAAAGCTTGTTCCCGTGTGGCACTGGCCAATGGCGCAAAGCGTCCATCCCCCATACCCTTAATAATATTTTGACTGCTACAATAATCAATAGCCTCTAAAGCCCATGGGGCCATCCTACTGCGATCAGTGAAATTCGATTGGTTTTGACCAGCCTTAGCCAATCCAAGGCTCTCTAAAACGTTCTTTAACATTACAGCCATTTCTTGCCGGGTAACTTTCGCCACAGGAGCAAAATGTTGTTCCCCAACGCCATTAACAACGTCAAGGCTATGAGCATATTCAATATATGGATTCTTCGTATCAATAAAATAATTTGTTGGTCTGAAAGACCCAATATTTATTCTTTTTTCATCTAAATAAACTTTCATTAAAATCTCGATAAATTCTTCTCGGGTAATATTTTTTTGAAAAGAGTTTTCTTCTGTCATGGCTTCATTAATGATCCCTTCATATTTTAAAGCATAATAGCTATCCTTAGCCCAGTGAGAAGGGGCAGCAAAAGACATGCCATTCAATAATATAAATACTACTAGAAAAACACTTATGATTTTTTTGCTTAACATTTAAACACCGCCTTTCATAACATTTTATCACAAATAAAAGCTCCTCCCCCTACATAAAACTAACAATTATATTAAGCTTTTGTTTCAAAAAAATAAGAGCTTCCTTAAGAAGAAAACTCTTATAATACATTTTATTGGATTTCTATACCTTTCACAATGTTTCGTCCAGATTTCTTTGCTAAATATAAAGCGCTGTCGGCTTCATCAACTATGTATGTTGCGGGGTACATTGTTTTGGGCACCATGGTTGCCACACCAATACTTACAGTTAAGTAGGGCGAAACCTTTGAGCCTATATTCTCAATGGCCGAATCGTGTATTTTTTGTCTTAAACGATCCGCCATTTCTTTGGCATGATCGTATTCGAAGTTTGGTACTAGGACCACAAATTCTTCTCCGCCGTAACGGGCCACTAAATCCCCTACACGATTAAATGACTCGTCAATAATACTGGCCACTTCTATTAATGCTTCGTCACCTCTAATGTGACCATAGGCGTCATTAAAGTCTTTAAAATAATCAATGTCAATCATAAAAACGGACAATTTATCTTCACTTCGCATGAGCCGGTACCATTCTTCTTGAAGGACCTTATCGAAAAGTCGTCGATTAGAAATATCCGTTAAAGCATCTGTGTTTCCATTGACTTCGGCGTCATTTTTTTCTTCAGTTAACAATACCATTTCATTTTTTATTTCTAAAATTCTTTTTTTAAGAATCATATTCTTTCGTTCATAAGTTCTTTTATTTTTTATTCTTTTAATAATTACTTGAATCTTTGCCTTTAGGATCTTGTAATTAATTGGCTTTTTAATAAAATCAGAGATGCCAATGGTATATGCTTGCAAAATGAAATCATCTGGCCTAGAGTGCTCCGTGATCAAAACCACAGGAATATCATGGCTTCTGTCATAAGTGAGTATGGTTTCTAGAACCTCTAGACTTTCCATATCATTAATATCGACATCAAACAAAACCAAATCAATATTTTGGTTATAAATTTGTATTAATGCCTCTTCTCCTGTTGCTACCTTGATAATATCAATGTCTAAGTCTTCAATAATTTTTAGAATATTGTAAAGTTTCTCCTCATTCCCTTCAATTAATAATGCTGTGAAATTCACCATCAATTCACCTCCTTGGGCACCTTATACCCTAAATCTTGTGAATCTACCATTTTTTTCTTTAAAATTGGTGTTTTGTAAATCAGATACAAGAAACCAATCACTGCAGCAATCCCTTTCAAGACACTGGTTAAACTAATGGTCCACCAGATGCCACTTAACCCTAGAAGAGCCGCCGAGGACAAAAACATAGCCCCAGGAATTCGCAGTAAATTAAAGCCAATACTTATAGCCGATGGGTAGCCAGTTTTCGATAGTCCATTAAAAGCCCCACTAGATGTGATTTCTAGACACATGAAGACTTGAGAGACACTTAAAATTCTTAAATAGGTGATGCCTTCTGCTAAAGCGTCGGGTTCCTGTATAAAAATGGAGAAAATTTCCCTTGGAAAAATAAGTAAAAGGGCCGACACAAATATACCGATCACCGTCATAATATAGATGGCCCGAAAATACGTCTTTTTTACCCGTTCAAAATTCTTTGCCCCATAGTTTTGTCCTACAAAGGCACTGGTTGCCGTGGCAAAACCTTCCGCTGTCATCCATGACAAAGACTCGATTTGAGACCCAATCTTTTGTACCGCAATGGGTACAGGGCCCCAATTGGCAATAATTCGTGCCACTACCATTGCGATTAAAGTAAAGAGACCACTTCTTAAGCTTACTGGGATTCCTAACTTAATCATTTTCTTGATTCGATCAAAACTAATTTCTTTAAATAAATTAAATTCACTAAAGATGTCATCACCATATTTTATTTTACTAATAAAAATAATTGATACCGTCATTTGTCCAGTAATGGTTGCAATGGCGGCGCCTAAAACCCCAAGATTAAAGCCAAATATTAAAATTGGATCCAGAACTATATTGATTAATAAGCCAATGGCATTAATCTTAAAAGGGGTACTGCTGTTACCATAACCATTGTATATAGCTGTAAACACTGGATTTAAAAAAGCAAAGACAATGCCAATACCAATGACTTGTAAATACTGACGTCCAAGGGACACCACTAGAACATCTTCAATGTTGAAAAAACCCATTAAAAATTTATTAAAAATAATTAAAATAGCAGAGTAAAATAACCCAAAGGCAAGTACCAATTGTAGTGCACTACGGGCATTTTTCTTAGCCCCTAAGTGATCCCCGCGCCCTGTGGCTTGTGAAACCAAAACTTCTGCACCAATTTTAGGCATAATAACAAATGCCATGCCTAACCACATAAAAAAACCAGCAGTACCAACGGCGGCAACAGATTGACTTCCAATTTTTCCAATCCAAATCATATCAATCAAATTATACGCCATTTGTAAAAATGACGTTGCCATAATAGGTATTGCTAGTTTTACTAATCCTTTTGTAATATTACCTTCTAAAACATTAACCTTTGCACGTTTTTTATTTTTCATTTAATCACCTATATTCTATTATATTTCGATTATCGAAATAATCAAGTAAAATAAGCAAATTATATAATTTCTATTCTTGTTTTTAATACTTTCTCATCATAAGGTTTTAATATTTGAATCCCTCTTTTTTCTTCAATGTGACCATTATGCTCAAAATCATCTGTGACGCCACACCAAGGCTCTACACAAAGAAAAGGCGCCTTCGGTGTCCATAGAGCTAAATAAGGAAACTCTCCAAAGTGTATTTTTATCTTTGGTATTTTTTTGCCTTGGTCTAAAACTAAATAATCTGACGCTAAATCTTTTAATAATAAGGTATCGTAGGCAAATAAGTCATAATTCATTTTTAAGATCTTCTGATCCTCTAGTAAATCAATTGCTTTATTTAATCTTAAACCTGTCTCTAAATCAAAGGCACCAGATTTTTTGTTTTCTTTTTTTTCAAAAACAACTGAACAATTACCTTCCCGTATATCAAAGTTATAGGCTGTATGACCACCAAGGTTATAATACATTTTGTCATTCGTTAAGTTTTTAAGAACGTATTCTATGGTGAGTTTATTTTCTACTAACAAATAATTAATCAAGAGTTCAAAATCGAAGGGAAACATCCTTTTAGTTTTTTCATTTGATGTATAGCTAAAAGACAAAAAGTTTTTTCTTTTTTCAATTAATTCAAAGGGAACATCCCTAACAAAGCCGTGCCGTGTCATCGGGTATTCTTTCCCCTTCAAATAATAGTGGTGATTTTTCACCGCACCAATAAAGGGAAAAAGTGTTGGGGAACTTCTTCCCCAGTAATCGGAGTCCCCTTGCCAAATGGCTTCATAACCTGCTTCTTTTTTGACGAAACTTTTAAGTTCTGCCCCCTTTGAATCGACTTTCACTAAAGAACCTTCATTTTCTAAAATACTAAGCATCCATATCCCTTTCTCATCTAATCATAACCTTGACCTAACCCAAATTCTTTAATGACTTCTATATTGCCTCGACCTTTTTTCTTCACCTTGTATAAAGCATTATCAGCAACATTAAATATTTCTTTAGGTGTGGCATCTATTCCTGCACTTAAACAAACCATACCCATACTTACCGTAGTCGAATAATCTTCTTTTGAATATTCTTTTCTAACTTTTATGTTTCCAATACGATTCTTTATAGCTTGTGCAATTTCTAGTGCTTTTTCCTCTGTTGTATCAAACAATACCAATGCAAACTCATCGCCAGCATAACGCACGGCAAAGTCTGTGCTTCTTCTTAATTCTTCTTTCAGCACTTTAGCTACATCTACTAAATAATCATCCCCGGCTAAATGCCCAAAGTTATCATTAATGACTTTAAAGTGATCAATATCTAACATCACAAAGATTAAATTAGAAGATTCCCGCTTTGCAATGTTTACCAAATCCTTCATGAGTTCATTAAAATACCGTCTATTATAAAGACCAGTTAATGAATCTCTCGTAGCAATCTCTTCTAAATCTTTATTGTTTTCTTCTAACTTTTGATTGGCACGACTTAAATCTACATTTTCATACTTTAACAGATACCACTGCCTTACCTTAAAACCAAAATAAAACATGATAATCAAACCAGCCAAGTATAGTATAAAGGCCCAATATTGTAAATACCAGGGTTTTTCAACTGTAAAGGTTACTTGTGCAATTTCAGAAAAATCAGTTTTAAGGGTTTTTGCCCGAACATTTAAAGTATAATCACCTGGTAGTAAATTAGAAAAAGAGATATAGTCCCGTGAACCAAGAGCCACCCAGTCTTCATCAAAGCCCTCGAGCTTATAAAAATACCTTACTTGTTCTGGGGCATCATAAAAAATTGTTGATAAATCAAAGCCAATGTATTGATCGCTGTAACTAAAATCAAAATGACTGTCATTAAAAATGGTTTTATTTTGATTTAAGGATTCACCAAATATTTGTACATCTCTTATATAGACCTTTGGAATCGGTGTTTCTAAATCAACAAAATTTGTAGGGATAACGGTTATCCCATGAACCCCACCAAAATACAAGCGATTGTCTTGGTCCTTTGTATGGCCTGAATTAAACTCCCAACTACCAATACCATCATTAGGGGTTAGCACTTCAATTATATCATTTTCAGTATCAATAATAGAAATGCCTGAGTGGGTTGAAACCCATATTTTTCCATTAACACCTTCAAGGATCCCTACAACAATATTGCTGGATAAACCATCCTTTTCCGTATAGTTAACAAAACCCCCTCTTTCTTCATTGTAATAAGCTACACCACCGCTGGTCATACCTACCCAGATGCGCCCTTTAGAGTCTTCATAGACTACTCTTACAACTTGACTGGCCAAGGTGCTTTCATCTGTCTCATCTGAATAAAACATCTGAAATAATTCTTCATTTGCATCAAGTAAATTAAGACCATCATTGGTTGCTACCCATACCCGGTCTTTTGTATCCACAAGAATATCGTAAACTAAATTATCTGAAATTTTATTATCGCTAAAGTCTTTTCGATAATTCATCATTTTTTTTGTCTGTCGATTATAATAATACAACCCATTATAATATGTACCAATCCACAGATTTCCCTTTTTATCTTCTGTAACGGCATAAGTGATGGTATCTTCTGGTAAGATCTTCATGGTTTCAAAAATATCTTTTGCTTTATTATATTTTGAAAGCCCTTCCCCATGAGTAATTAACAACTCACCCTTTGAGGTTTCAAATATATCAACAACCGATTCATTGGTTAATTTTGTAGTCTCATCTTCGGTGTATTGATAATTGATCATTTCATCTTCACTTTTGATGTAACGATTCAAGCCATCATTGTATATAGCAATCCAAAGGTCACCATTGCTGTCTTCTAAAATCGCATTTATTTTTCCAGCAGTTAATTCTTTTGATCCTTCAAATTGGCTTGAAAACTCGACATAACTTTTATTTCTAGGGTTTAACTTGGCAATACCCCCACCATTGGTTCCAATCCACAAAATACCCGTTGTGTCTTCATATAACGAATAAATAACATCACTTGGTAATTTTGAGTAAGCATTTTCTTCACTCATGGGTAATACCACTCCATTATCTTTGAGACAAAATAAACCGCCACCCCAAGTACCAACATAATAACAGCCTTGAGTTGTAGGTGTCATTGTATAAACTCTATTATCTGGGAAAGTATACCTTTTAGTGATCCGTTTTTTCTGAACATCATAATGGACTAGTCCACCATCCCATAACCCTAATATGAGTTGGTTTGCTTTATGGGGCTGAATAACCATAACATATTTCGATGGTAAATCAATTATCTCTTCTTTCAGTGTATTCTCCTCGAAATAGTAGAGCCCTTCATAAGTACCAATCCAAAGTTTATTATCTACATCAAAATATAAGTCTCTTACCACATTGCCATTAACAGCATAAGAATTCATTGTATAATCTTCTATATTTAGCTTATTTAGACCTTCCATGGTACCAAACCATAAATTGCCTTCATCATCTTTTTCAATAGCGATAACGACACCATTAGATAAGTTAGAGTTTTCTGTGGTATAATTGACAAATTTTTTCTCATCAATTATAAAATGTGAAACACCATGGTATGTACCAATCCACAACTCATGCTTTTTTTCATCATAATACATGGTTTGAATCAAATTATGTACCAAATCATTGCTTTCAAAGGGTTCTTTTTTATAAGTTGTCATGGTTTTACCATCATAAGAGCTTAAACCGCCTTGGGTACCAAACCATAAAAAACCATATTTGTCTTCAACAATACTAGATACTGATAAATTTGTTAAAGCATTGTCCCGATCGATTATCTCAAACTGTATCGTGCCTTCAGAAAAACTGATTAATGTAGACATAAAAATTAATAGTACTAAACTAAAAATTATTATTATTTTCTTTTTATAATCTATTTTGAAATAAGCCATCATCTTCACCTGACCTTAAATACAGTATACTTATTTAATTGATACCCTTTATTTTAAAATCTAAGCTATTATATTTAAAAACTTTGTATTAAATTAAGTTGATAAAGTGTCAGTTTGCTGGTATATTGATTTCAAAGGAGGGTTTTATGGCAGAAAAAAAAGATGCGAAGAAACGTAAAAAAGAAATTATGACGGCGGCAAGTGAATTGTTTCACCAGAAGGGTTACTTGAATACTACCACCCAGGATATTATTAACAAAGTAGCTATTTCTAGAGGTTTATTGTATTACCATTTTAAATCTAAAGAAGACATTTTGTACCACATTGTTGAAGGATATTTACACCCCCTCATCAAAAAATTCGATAGAATTACAAAGGATAAAACACTTGAACCAATTGAGAAAGTTGTTGCCTTTATTAATAATACAATTATTTCAGAAGAAGAAGCAAAACCAGAAGATTATACCTTAAAAAACGCCATTCATTTACCAGAAAACTCATATATGATTGATCGGATCAATCACAAACTATCTAATGAAATGACAAATTATTTTACAGAAATCATTGAAGAAGGTTTAACAAAAGGGGTTTTCAATGTAACTTATCCGAAAGAAACCGCAGCATTCTTAATGACTGCTTATACTTTTGTCATTAATGATACCAGCTATCATAATAATGACAGTGAAAAAGCCCATCAGTATTTTAAAGCCTATCAAGCAATGCTATCCAAAGCATTAGGCTTAAAGGAAAATATTTTTTAAAGAAAAATCCAACGGTTAGAACTGTTGGATTCATTTAACCGGTACAACTGACACTTTGTCAGTGCTAGGTGGAAGTTATGATTACAATTCAAAACGTTAGTAAAAGTTACAACGGTCATGTCAAAGCCGTTGACGGTCTATCTTTAACCATTAACCCGGGAGAAGTTTTTGGATTTTTAGGTCCCAATGGTGCCGGTAAAACAACGACAATTAAAATGATTACAGGCATCACAAAGCCCGACCAAGGAGTTATTCATATTAATGGCAAAAACATGCAAAAAAATCCAGTCCTAGCTAAAAAAGAATTTGGATTTGTACCTGATAACCCTAATGTCTTTTTAAGATTAAAAGGTATTGAATATCTTAATTTCATGGCGGAGACTTATGGCGTCGACAAGGATTTGAGAATCAAACGTATACAAGAGTTATCAGAACGTTTTTCTATGACAAAGGCTATATCCGATCAAATCAATAGTTATTCCCATGGTATGCGTCAAAAAATAGTAATCATAGGTGTACTACTTCATTCACCAAATGTTTGGATTTTAGATGAACCTATGACTGGTCTCGATCCAAAGGCTTCACATATACTAAAAGAAATGATGAAAGAACATACTGCAAAAAATAAATCAGTATTCTTTTCTACTCATGTACTAGAAGTTGCCGAAAAAATTTGTGATCGTGTAGCCATCATCAATCAAGGGAAGGTTTTATATGTTGGTAGCGTTAAAGATATTAAAGAAAAATCTCAAGAAAACAAAGATCTTGAGAGTATATTTTTGGAGTTGACTAAAAATGAATAAATTTATAGCATTAACTAAAATTTTACTCAAAACAAATAATTATTTAAATCTTAAAGATTCAAAAGATATGAAAAAAACATATTTTTTATCATTTATTATACTCATAACGGTAACACCAATATTCTATGGGTTACTTCAGTTAACCATGTCTTTTTATGAAAAATTGAGTAGCGTTGATCAATATGGCTTAGTTTTAAGTTTAAGTTTTTCAAGTCTAAGTTTACTTATGTTCTTCTCAAGTATTATTGCTGTCATGAGTGTACTCTATTTTTCAATGGACATTAGTAGTCTATTACCACTACCCTATTCTCCAAAAGCACTCATCGCTTCTAAATTTATAGTGATGCTATTTTTCCAATATATTATTGAATGTTTCACATTATTACCTATACTCATTGGTTTTGGCATAAAAAATGGTATTACTTTTTACTATTTGTTTTATAGTCTCATTAGCTTAATCACTTTGCCAATGATTCCATTATCAGCTGCATCAATTATTGTTATGATCATTATAGGTTTTACTAATATGCATAAGAATAAAGATCAATTTAAAATAGTTGGTGGACTGTTTGCTATTGGGATTTCAATTGGTATTTACCTGTTCATCCAAGACGATTTGGGAAGCATACAATCTTTATCAGCAATCGAAAATATTATTGCATTAGGGAATCATTCCCTTGTGAATTTGTCCAGTACACTGTTTCCAACGACTAATCTTTTAACCTTTGCACTACTAAATGAATCATTAATAGAAAACTTATATCTTCTTTCAAAGGTCATGTTTTATAACCTAGTAACATTTATTGCATTCATAGTTATCGGCCAATTATCTTATTTCAAAGGTGTTCTTGGTATTAGTGAATCTGCAAGTAAGAACAAGAGAATCTCACAGAGAAAAATGAGTTCTTTGTCTAAAGAGCTGCCTATTCAAATATCATATATGCTAAAAGAGGTGCGGGTTATTATCAGAACACCTGCTTATTTACTCAACTGTGTTCTCGGAAATTTCTTATGGATTGTTATCATTGTAATGCCTTATTTTACAACAGACCAAATAAGCGAACAAATAAAACAGGTCTCACAAGTTTTTAAAATTCTTAATACAAATCATTTGCTTGTTTTTAGTGCAATATTAATTGTTTTTTTATCTAGCACGTTTAACAGTATTGTTCAAACCTCTATTTCAAGAGAGGGTACTGGCTTCACTGTTAATAAGTATTTGCCCATTCGATACCGTCATCAGATCCAAGGAAAAATTCTTTCCGGAATGTTTTTCGCTGGTATAAATATTATTATTATTATACCTCTATTAATTATTTTTTTTAAAGTACCAATCTTTTTAATACTCGTATTCATTGTTACTAGTTTCTTCAGTGTACTTTTTATTTCTTTTTCCGGTTTACTTATTGATTTATATAACCCAAAATTGGACTGGTCTAGGGAGCAAAGTGCTGTAAAACAAAACATTAATGTTATGATTGCTTTTATACCCGTTATATTGGTAAGTGGTTTAATTGTTTTATTGTCTTTTATATTTAACTTAACCTTTTACATGTTAATAATTTTAATCATTACCATATTTATTTTCTTTGACACATTACTCTACCAACTACTAATGCATCAAGGCTTAAAGCTTTATGAAAAAGTATATTAAAAAAAGAGGTGCCTTTTTGAAGGCAGCTCTTTCCATTTACTTTAAAAAATACTATAATTCATTAATCTAATCATCATCGCCATCATCGTTATCATCGTTATCATCTTCATCATCTTCGTACTCATCGTCTTCTTCATCATCTTCTTCATACTCATCATCAGTCTCATCTTCTGAATTAATTATAGCAGAACTATCAACTATTTGTTTTTTGAATTCAGAACTTTTATAGACTCTCATAATTAAGACAATTGATTGCTCTAAAGTAATGAATTCCTTTGGCATTATTTTATTTTGTAAATTCCCTAATAAAATATTGTGATCATACATAAATTGTATTGCTCCAAAGGCCCAATTAGATATTATATCTGCATCTGCAAATTCATGATAAACAATTAATGAACCATTAACACCAGGCGATAGATGTCTAAATAAACGATAAAGAATCAATGATGCCTCTTGCCTTGTTAATAGTCCATCAGGATTAAAACGTTCATTGTCAATTCCTTTAACAATTCCAAGTTCATGAGCTTTTATAATTGCTGGATCTGTCGTATCAGAGTAAGGATTAGTACTTGAAACAGATATAGGTGTATCTGATACTATAGAATAAAAATCCATAATAAGATTAACAAATTCTTTCCTCGTTAACGGCTGATCAAAAGTTTCTACATTCGTTAAATCTAATCCGATACTTATAGCATCAGAAATTTGCTTTATTGACCAATCAGATGGCATTTTAGAATAATTATTGTCTTCAAGACTACTTATTGTTTCCGGTATAACAACAGGTTCCGGTGAGACAATAGGTTCTGGTGTGACAACAGGTTCAGGGTCTGAAGTAGTTTTTGTAGCTGCTGATACGACATCTATTCCAGTATTTGATATCCCCGGAATAGGAATGATGCTACTGGTAAGTATTATCATTATAAGAACTAGCGTTATAATAATCTTTGATTTCATTTGGTTCCTCCTTTTAGGATTAACAATTTTTGAATTGTACTAATTAAACACAGTCTATTATCGAAGTAATATATTGTCAAGTTTGTAAGGACTTAGGACCTTTTTATAAAAACTTTTCATATGTTTCTATATATGATACTACTGAAATCAGAAAATATCTTACATCAACTTTATACAAAAATAAAAAAGTAGAGATCACATTGTTTTAATGCATCTCTACCTTTCGTTTCTTATATAACAACTAGCATTTTAAAACTAACAGACTTCATAAGTCAAAATACTATACATCTAATTATTTTATTTTAACTACTACTTTTCCCTTTGCATGTCCTTTTGCTAAATAATCATATGCTTTTTGAACTTCTTCAAGGGAATAGCTTCTATCAATTGTAGGCTTTAATTTATCGTCATTCACGAGTTCAGTTAAGTGTGAAAGCATTTCGCCACTTGGCCACATGAAAAATGATTCAAAAGTCACGTTGTATTTCTTCGCAAGGTCTTCAGTGTCTTGTCCTTTAATTGAAACCATAGAACCACCTTCTTTTAAAACTTCAAAAGAACGCTTCATAATTTCTCCTCCCATGGTGTCTAGAACAAGATCATAGTCACTAAGTTCCTCTTCAAATTTTTGAGTCTTATAATTGATTACAACATCTGCTCCAAGATTTTTAACCATTTCAACATTAGAACCACTTGTAGTCGTAGCTACTGTTGCACCAATATCTTTTGCTAATTGAATGGCATGTGTTCCAACGCCACCAGAACCAGCATGAATAAGAACTTTTTGTCCTTTTTCAAGACTTCCTTTAACTGTTAAGGCCTCTAAAGCTGTTAATCCAGTCAATGGCATAGCCGCCGCTTCTTCAAAATTAAGTTTTTCAGGCTTTAATGCCAACTCATCTTCTTTAACGACATTATATTCTGAAAGACTACCAGCATCTTCTTGATTTGGTCTTGCATAGACTTCATCACCTTTTTTAAACTTAGTAACTTTATTTCCTACTTCTGTTACAACACCTGATACATCATACCCCATAATATAAGGAAATGTAATAGGCATCATATCTTTCATATAACCAGCTCTTACTATATTGTCGATTGGATTCACACTTGCAGCATGTACTTCGATCATAACACTGTCTTCTGCAAGCTCAGGTTTTGATACCTCTTCAATTTGAACTTCTTGTCCATAGTCATTAATAATTGCTGCTTTCATTTTAGCTCCTTTCGTATTTTTTTCTGTATATTTAAACTCTTTTTTATTCAACTTTAATATTCCTTCACTAATAAGACCGTATCAGTAATGATTCTCAATGTCAAACAACTTCTACGAAAATATCAATTTAATATGAATATATCCCAGAATCTAATAATTTCTACTCCTATAATTTATTTGTAAAAGAACCAATATCATATTTAGTTAAATTTAATTCTATTTTTATACCAACTTGACTAAGGTTTTTCCGAAATAAAAAATGACATTGCAAATTACAATGTCATGATTACTTCTTTATTCTGATGTTATTTATGGTATGGCTCGTTACTAATGATTTTAAAAGCTCTGTAAATCTGTTCTATTAAAATAACTTGCATGAGTTGATGTGGAAAGGTCATCTTAGAAAAAGAGATTGAAGTATTAGCCTTCTTTAATACAGCTTTTGATAACCCATGAGAGCCGCCAATAATAAATGTCATATTGGATTTACCCTGTACTCTTAATTTCCTAATCTTCTCTGCAAAGGCTTCCGAATCATAAGTTGTACCCTTTAAATCAAGAGCCATAACATAATCTCTGCTACTTAACCGATTAATGATGTCTTCGCCTTCTTTTTCTTTCACCTGCTCAATGTCTTTTTCACTCATGTCCTTCATTGTGTGGCCAGATTTCAAGTAAATATAATTTATTTTTGTGTAACGGCTCAAACGCTTAGCATAATCTTTTATTGCCCCACGAAAAAATTTGTCTCTTACTTTGCCAATACTTATGATTGTTATCTTAATTCAAATCACTACTCCTACAAAAGAAAAAGTTTACTGGCATCTTTTCGATGGGTCATATGTAAACTAACATCTTTATCAACATCTATATTCCCGTCAATTAAAACATTTTTAACCGTTTCAAAAGCCAATTCAGGAAAATTATTTTCTTTACTTAAATGGGCCAATAAAATCTTTTTTGCTCGGCCAAATCGAATGACTTCCTTTGCTACCCGACCGGCTTCATCGTTGGATAAATGGCCTTCCATACTTAAAACACGACGTTTTAAAAAGTAAGGATATTTTCCGGCTTTTAGCATTTGAATGTCATGGTTTGATTCAATAAACAATAAGTCTGTGTCTTGAATCGCCTTGATTACTTCATCCGGTGCATAACCTAAATCCGTTGCTAAAGCTATTTTCTTATTATTATATTCAAAAGTATAGCCAATGGGATCATTGGCATCATGAGATATTGAATACGAATTAATGAGGATGTCGTCAATTGAAAAACTTTTCTCGTTTTCAATGATGATGACTTTCTCTTCGTTAATTTTACCAATTTTATCTTTCATACCCATCCATGTTTTTTCATTAACATATAAGGGAAGTTTATAACGTCGCATCAGTACCCCTATACCGGATATATGATCACTGTGTTCATGGGTTACTAATAATGCTTTAATTTTATCAAAATCTCTATCAATTGTTTTTAATGCATTCTCAATATACTTACCACTCATACCGGCATCAACTAACAATGCACTTTTACCATTCCCTATATATTGTGAGTTACCACGGCTACCACTAGCCAAGGAACAAAATTCTAAATTCATAACTTTTAGGACAAGGAAACCACTATCCCTTTAGGGTAGTAGAGGAATTATCTGCCTTATCCGCTCCTTTCTATATTTTGAGTTATGAAGCTTCCTCTAGCTTCGATTAATTGTAAATCTTTTGATTTAGCACTATTATGCACTTTTGTATAGTCTATTGTTTTTAAGGCAAAATAACCTGTTGCTCTCCTACCTGTTATAAAACATTTTTGCCCTTTGTATTTAACTTTGTCAAACAGTCTAAATCCTTTAACCAAATAAGATGCTTGATTACGTTTTCGCTTGCCACCTTTTTGAATTTTAGCTTTGTGTATTTTCCTGTTATGATGTCTTATTTTCTTTTGGATTAATACTTTATCCAAAAGTTTTACTTCTAAATTTTCAGCAATACAATAAGCATCTATGCAATGTTCTTTTGGTAAATTGTTTTCTATTCTTTTATTTTTAGTTAAATATCCATAAGTATTTTTTACTTCTATACCTAATGGTGTATAAGTTTCTTTTAATTGATTATAAAAAGCCCAACGCATGATGCCCATGAATGCTGCATCTCTATAGGGTTTACCACGTTTTATTTTTAAATCAATTTTACCTTTATGGTAATCATTGTGACAAGTGTTACAAAGCGTCACTAAATTACTAGGACTATCGCCACCTGTTTGTCTTGATTCTATATGATGAACATTTAAAATTTTGTCTTTTGATTTACCTTTACAATGTTGGCATGTGTGTCCATCTCTAAATAATACATACTCTCGAACATTCCAGAAACCTAATTGGTTGCCTTGTTGATAATCACAGCCCCATACCTATTGGTAGGCATTAGTGGATTATTATCTTTATCTAAAACATAAACCATTGTGTACCTTCTATTTCTTTTAAAATACAATTTAATGTATAATGCTAGTCCTATGACTAGTAATGATACCTTCGACAATGTTATCGTGAGGTTTGATGTTAACAACACTATCTCTTCCCAATCAAGATTGTTTAATC
>Ga0306868_1000229_pt1 | contig 41385 bp, 39 predicted proteins | sample AntRauTorckE6832_FD_190411 | JGI IMG/M metagenome (GOLD analysis project Ga0306868, IMG submission 190411) | Saline lake microbial communities from Rauer Islands, Antarctica - Metagenome Torckler E6 #832 (v2) (version 2) | ecosystem: Environmental > Aquatic > Non-marine Saline and Alkaline >... | reverse complement strand
GGTCTTTGCCTTCACGCAGGGCCTGCAAGGCGGCGTCCATATCGAAGGGGATATTTGGTTTGGTCATATGTCACTCCTTTGTTTTTAACAATCATAGCGGAATGACACAGAATTTTGAACACTACCTAATTGTAACCCCTGATTACTCGCGTATTGAAGAGCTGCGTAAAGAGTTTGAACAGCATCCTGGCATTTATAAAATAGCAGTGGAAGCCTTTGGAGGAACCCTTAAACCGGGAGACGCACTGCTTAATCTGGTCGTTGCTGGAGATATCCGCGAGCACGTAAAGCCGGTACTTTCGACGCTGTTGGATAAAATTAAGGCTGAAGCGGTTGTAAAAGAGGAGATTAGCGTTGCCGAGTAATCATTTTGATAAGCGTGGTCGCGCTGTTATGGTTGATGTGAGCGCTAAAGAGCCCAGCCTGCGCACTGCTGTGGTACAGGCACAGCTTAAAATGAAACCCGAAACTCTAAGCGCGCTGCTCGCCGGTACTATGCGTAAGGGGGATGTCCTCGCGGTAGCACGTCTTGCCGGGATAGGTGCAAGCAAAAAAACTCCGGAGCTGATCCCCTTGGCGCATCCGTTGGCTCTGCATCATGTTTCTGTTGAATTTGCTGCTACCGAAGGAGATGATCTCCTGCATATTCAGGCAACGGTAACCGCATATGAGCGCACCGGAGTAGAGATGGAAGCGATGGTTGCGGCATCGACAGCAAGCCTGGCGGTATATGATATGTGCAAAGGTAGTGACAGAGCGATGGTGATTCAGCAAATTAGGCTGGTATATAAAGCAGGAGGCCGCAGTGGTATCTTTAAGGGGGAAGGCGCACATGAATGCAGCGCTTTTGATTCTTAGTGACAAGGGCTCACAGGGGAAACGTGAGGATAAAACAGGCCCGCAGATGCGCGCCTGGCTTCAGCAGCGACGTGTTGAGGTTGATGAGTATACCATATTGGCGGATGAAGAAGATGAGATCGTTGCGTACCTGTGCGCCAAAGCGGATGCAAGCAACTTTGATCTTATAATAACCTGTGGTGGAACCGGAGTGGCACCACGGGATCGAACCCCGGATGCCACTATCCGGGTTGTCGAGCGGCAGATCCCGGGGATGGCGGAAGCGATGCGACGTGTCAGTGCAGAAAAGACTCCGGCAGCAATGCTCTCACGCGCGGTGGTTGGGATACGCAACACAACTCTTATTCTCAATGTTCCTGGAAATCCTGGAGCCGCGCAGGAGAATCTGGAAGCAGTGTGGGACGCAATACCCCATGCGGTCGCTAAAATCCAGGGAGATCTGAGTGATTGTGAACCACAGTGATGGCACCGCAAAAACCGCACCAAGCGTGGAGCCGCTGATCGAAGCGCCGTAGCTTAGTTGATAAATGCGCGCAACGTTTCTATCTCCTCAGCCCAGCGCTCCGGTTCCGGGGTTTCAAGGATCAGAGGGATACTGTCGAAGCGATCATCCTGCATGATGTATTTGAAGCACTCCCACCCGATGCTGCCATCGCCTAAAGGGGCATGTCGATCCACGCGGCTGCCACACTCTTTTTTGCAGTCGTTAAGGTGCATCCCTTTGAGATATTTGAAGCCCACAATACGCTCGAATTCTGTGAAAGTCTTTGCACATGCGGAGGTTGAGCTGAGGTCATAGCCGGCGGCAAAGGCGTGGCACGTATCTATGCATACTCCGATGCGTTGTTTGTCCTCCACCTGCTCGATGATGTTGGCGAGGTGTTCGAAGTTGTAGCCCAGATTGTTGCCCTGGCCGGCGGTGTTTTCTATTACGGCGACGACCTTCTCGGTTTTTTTCAGAGCGAGATTAACCGATTGCGCTACACGCTCAAGACTTTCCTCTTCGCTGAGTTTGTTCAGATGGCTGCCGGGATGGAAGTTGAGATACGTCAGCCCGAGCTGTTCGCAGCGTTGCATTTCATCAGTGAAGGCGGTGCGTGAGCGCTTGAGATTTTCCTCTTCCGGATGTCCAAGGTTGATGAGATAGCTGTCGTGGGGCAGGATTTGCTCCGGCTTGAACTCCAGTTCAGCGCATTTATCCTGAAATTTGCGGATTTCATTGTCGCTAAGAGCTTTAGCGTGCCAGCGCTTCTGGTTTTTGGTGAAAAGGGCAAAGGCGTTGGCGTCGATATCTGCGGCATTTGCGGGAGCGTTGAAAATTCCACCTGCAGCACTGACGTGTGCTCCTATGTATTTCATCTTTTCTCCATTTTCAGGGTTCTGTGGGGGCAAAATTCTGTTTGTGAACGTACTCTTCCAACCACTCCCATGCTTCTGTGTTGTTGCTGATGTTGCCCAGGCGCTCTGCGGCGTTCATGCTTTCCAGGCAGGCGCCGAGATCTTTGCCCTGAATCAATGGAAAGCGTTGTTGAATCAGCATTGCGGGAATCAGGGGCTTCAGGCGCCCTTTATCGATGCAGGTGCCGGATACGTGCCAAAGTTCGGCCAGGGTGTGGATATCTGCGCTATTATCCATTCTGTGGCGGCAGAAAAACACCAGGGCGGCGAGTCCCTGGGGCAGAGGGGCGCCTGTATAGGCCAGGTGCTGCAGGGCACGGCGCGGATAGCGCTGCCAGTTCAAGCGTTCGAGTTGCGCAAGGATATCCTCGGGGCAGGCGAGAAACCACCGAAGCCATGTGGATCCCTTGCGGCTTAACTTGAGATGAGGCTCGGAGGAAGCAGAGACGCTTTTGTCTGGGGCAGTGCTGGAGCGGATCCAGGTGGTAAAGAGACCGAGACTGCGGTAGGTGAATTCATCTCCGGCGCTCCACTGCATGCGTGTGGCTAGGTAACTGCACTCCTTGTTACATAGATCTAGCAGGGTAAATGCGCGCTCCAACGCAGTGTATGTGTGTTGCTCAAGGGGCTCGGATGGTGGAGGGGTTAGGTTAAGCACTGCTGCGGCGCCGCAGACATGAAGTTCGGTCAGGGTGTAGCGCAGATGATTCAAATGCTTGGCACTGAATATCCCTGCGATCTCGCTGCGGATGCGCTCGGGGGCTATTCCTTCCAAGCCCTGCGCTGCAGCAGCACATGTGGATCTGGCTCTGGGGCTGAGACGAAATCCGAGGGTGGCGCAGTGGCGCAGCCCTTTGAGGATGCGCAGGGGATCATCGTCTAGAACTGTGGGAGAACAGAGGCGAAGACGCTTGCTGGTTAAATCTTCCTGCCCGTGCAGGGGGTCAAAAATACGCAGGTCAGGGCAGGGTGGCACCTGGGTTTGCGAACTGGTGTTTCCTGAGTCAGGCAGATCGGCCAGATCGATGGCCATGGCGTTGATGGTAAAGTCGCGCAGGGCGAGATCCCCGCTAAGATCCGGTGCGCGTAGGGGAGAGAAATCGTACTGGCATGCATGGGGCGGTGGGAGGATCACTCGGCTGTAGTTACGCGCGGCATCGAGGCTGAACCAGTGCCCCTTAAAGGTGCGTGCTAGGGTCTTGGCGAGCGGGGTAGGGTCCTGCGCACATACCAGATCAATGTCGGCGCATGTGCGTCCGAGGATATGGTCGCGCACGCTCCCACCCACCATAAACAGACGCAGGCCTTCGCGGGGCGCTTCACGCGCCAACCACTGCAGGCCTGCGTTATTGTACCAATTGGATGCTGGAGCCGTATCATAACAGTTCTGCACCGTAGGTTATTTCCTAATCACTGAAGTCAATGGTTGCTTCTTTTTTCAGCTCCTCAACCCACTCCTGCAGCAGTCGGGCGCCGTTTTGCTCTTTCAGGAACTGGGCGATCTGCGGCTTGGCTTCTTCGTAATCCAGGTTCTGTGGTTCCTGGGTGTCGGTAACCTTGATGAGGTGGAGGCCGAACTGGGTTGGAACTACATCACTGACTTCCCCTGGTTTAAGAGCGAATGCCGCCTCTTCAAAGGGCTTCACCATAGAACCGGGGCCGAAAAGACCCAGGTCGCCACCTTTGGCACTGCTGGGACAGGCTGAATGTTCCTGAGCCAGGGCAGCAAAATCTTCCCCGTTGTCGACCTTTTCTTTGATCTCGCCTATTTGCGCTTCGGCTTTTTCCGGATTCTCCAGATCGGCCTTCACCAGGATATGGCTTGCTTGAACCATAACCGGTTTAACCATTTTATCCGGATGCTCATCGTAAAACGCCTTGATCTCCTCTTCGCTCGGCTCTTCTGCAGCTTCGAGTTTCTGATCGGTGAGCATGTTAACGGAGAGATCCTGACGAATCATGCGGTAGTAGGACTCTTTATCTACTCCGGCTTTTTCGAGGGTGGCATAGAACTCCTCTTCACTGGGGAAGTTCTGCATAACCTTCGCGGTCTCCTGCTCAATCTGCTCATCGTTGGCTACGACGCCTTCAGCGAGGGCCTGCTGGAAGATCAGTTCGCGTGCGATGATGCGCTCTACCGCGATCTCCTGTACCTTTTCCTGCTCCTCTTCGCTGAGTTGATCGACGCTTTTGCGATACAACTCCATGGAGTAGCTCTGCATGGCGTTCATGAAGTCAAAGTGGCTGATAGGTGTTCCGTTTACTACGAGAGTTTTCTCTGACACTAAATTTCTCCTGAAAGTTTAAGAAGTTACCCCTGTACGGTGAACCTGTACGCCGTATGCTGCGGTAACCCGGGTGAGTTGTTTATTTTTATTCAGACGTTGAAAATAACGATGGGTTTAAAACGACTGTTTCAAGTGGAATATCCGAATTGATTCAGAGCATTGCTAAGGGCGGCAAATTCTGCCAGATCCAGGGTTTCGCCACGACGCTTTAAATCTATATCGGTCTGCGCTGCAGCCGCATCAACAGCCTTAGCATCAAAACCCTGGCTCTGCAGGGTGTTGCGCAGGGTCTTGCGCCGCTGTGCGAACGCCGCTTTTACCACGCGGACAAACAGGCGCGGATCATCCACCTGCGCACGCGGTTGCTCAAGCCTTGTGAAGCGCAACACTTCAGAATCCACTTTGGGTTGCGGCGTAAATGCCTGTGGCGCCACGCTGATAACGGGTTCGACATCGAACCACAGTTGGCATAGGACTGTCAAGATGCCGTAGTTTTTTGTCCCCGCCTGTGCGCGCAGACGCTGTGCCACCTCTTTTTGGAACATCAGCACCAGGGTGGAAAACAGCTCGCGGTGTTCGATTACCTTGAAAAGTATCTGGCTGGAGATATTGTAGGGCAGATTTGCCACCAGTTTATACGGGGGGGCACGCAGGAACTCTTCCCACTTGAGTTGGAGGGCGTCTCCTGTGTGCACCATCACCCCTGCATGGGTGCTGGCATCCCATTGCGCGGCGAGATCGCGGTCGATCTCCATTAAATGCATTTGCGTTACCGCAGGCGCAAGGATATGGGTGAGGGCCCCGCGCCCGGGGCCGATCTCAACCACCTTGTCATCCGGCTTCAATTCGGCTGCTGCTATAATGGCACGGATTACATTCTGATCGCGCAGAAAATTCTGTCCGAAGCGTTTTCGCGCTCTGTGGCTCTGGGTCATGCAAATAACTTTCCTGAATGAACGATATTTAAGCGCGATACTTATGCGTCACCTTCGGTTTCTGGCGGCGTGCTTTTACGCGCGCTGGTGCGCCGCCGCTTCGGAGCCGTGTATGACTTGCTCTTTGTAGCAGTGTCGGAGTCTGTAGCCGGCTTCTGCTCACCCTTATCCTCTGGAGGAGATGTTGCAGTACTTTTGCGGGGTCGTGTTGTGGTGCGGCGTGGAGTGCGTTTCGGCGCAGGTTTCGCTTCTCCCTCGATGCCACTATCAACGGTGGATCCAGGCGTATCCACTTTTGCTCCTGTTTCTTTTTTGGATGCTTCCGGTGTAGTTGAAGAGGCAGATGTCTTGCTCCGTGCAGTGCTCGTGCGCCGACGCGGAGTTTTCTTGGGCGTAGGTGCCGCCTGGGTGTTATCAGGGGCAGGGCTATCATCCGTGCCGGTGGCAGGGGCACTTTTGCTTGTAGTACGTCGTCTGCGAGTTGGGGCGGTTTTCCTGGGTTCTGTCTCCTGTGTGTCTTTATCTCCCTCTGTACCGGCCGAGCCTCCCTTGTCCTGGGAAACTTGCTCTTTGGAGGTGGTGGCATCCATCTGAGCGCCAGAATCCTTTGAGTCGGTATCAGGTGCTGTTGATGCGGCCTCTTTAGAGGGGGCGCGTTTACGCGGGGTGCGTTTGCGTGGTGCAGGGGTTTTTTTATCCGTGCTCTCTGTCGTTGCGCTGCTCTTATCCCTATCTTGCTGGGGCTCCGCAGCAGAAGCTGCGTTCGCCGACGTAGTTTTTGTCTCAGAAGGGGACGCCACACTGCTGTCCTTGGGGGTGGAGCGCCGACGGGCCGGGGCGCGCTTGCGTGCCGGGCTCGGCTGCTCCTCTGCGTTTTCTGAACTCTGATCCTGGGTGCCAGCCTCATCTGTCGTGTTGCTCTGTGCTTTTTTCCTGCTGGGGTTGCGTCTGGGGGCACGCTTGGGTTTTTCTGTTGCGTCCTCCTGAGCGGACTTGTTCTCAGGCGCAGCGGTCTCTTGTGTCTGTGAAGGAACGGTTTGCGCATCATCTCCGGTATTGTTCTGAGTAGCCTCAGGGAATTCAGAGGGTGTTTCTGGCTTCTTGCGCCGTGTTCTGCCTGAGGAAGGCTTGTGGCGTGCGGGAGTCCGCTGTGGGGGGGAGTCTTTCCCCTCCGTTGTGGATGTATTGGTATCCTCGGCGGCAGTTGATTTCTCCTCCTGCGCTTTAGGACCCTGTTCCACTGCAGAGGAATCGGAGTCGGCCTGAGGCTGGCTCTCCTGGTTCTGTGCTTTGGCATCTGCGCGCGCGCGGCGCTGGCGTGCCGAGCGGGAACGCCGAGGTCGCCTGGGCTTATTTGAATTGTCGTTTTTGGAGTCCTCTTTTTGCGCGTCCTCTGTCCCGGAACTCTGGCTCTGGGATTCCTGCGCAGAGGCAGCTTCACCTTGCTGTTGCTTTGAACTGTCGGGCTGGGCTTTAGAACTCTTTTCCTCCTCTGTCTTGCTACTTTCCTTATCTTTGATGTTGTCAGTGTCGGAGTCTAAATCCCAGCTGCGGTCTGAGTAGTCCATATCCACCAGAGCTTTTTGCTCACCCTGGGAATCGTCCAGATCCACACTTTTTTTGCTGAAATCAAGGTCTACCTGATCAGGAAGATAGTCTGGCCTGGGTTTGATCCATATTTCAACATGCTGCTGCTGCTCAAGCTCTTTAAGTTCGGCACGTTTCTGATTGAGGAGGAGGGTGCCGACATCGAGGGCTACATTGGCCACAACCTGGTCGATTTTTCCTTTCGCTGTTCCTGCCTGGATGCGGCGCAACAGGCTGATAGCGCGCGATTCACAGCTGCGGATTCGTCCGCTGCCGCTGCAGTGTGGGCAACTGTTGTACGATGACGCGCCGAGATTGGGCTTGATACGCTGGCGGCTCATCTCCAGAAGGCCGAACAGGGGGCTGATGCGCCCCTGGGTGATACGGGCTTTGTCCTGTTTCAGCGTCTGCTCCAGGGTTTTCTCTACCTTGCGGGTGTTCTTGCGCTGGCGCATGTCGATAAAGTCGATGACAACCAGACCACCCAGGTCACGCAGACGCAGTTGACGCGCAATTTCGGTCGCGGCTTCAACATTGACCAGACATGCAGTGGATTCAATGCTCTGTTCGCTTGAAACCTTGCCCGAGTTGACATCAATAGCCACTAGAGCTTCGGTCTGATCCAGTACGATAGAACCACCGGATGGAAGGTTGACGGAGTTCGTCGCGAGCTGGGCAATCTGTTCTTCAATCTGGTAGCGCGCAAAGATGGGGCGCCGCTCCTGATGCAGTTTTACCAGCTTTACATGATCCGGCATCACGGTTTTGAAAAAGTCACGCGTCTGCTTGAAGATCTCCTTATCGTCGATCAGCACTTCATCCATATCTGGGGTGAAGTAATCCCTGACGCTGCGCAGCACTAGACTCGATTCCTGGTACACGAGTGCCGGGGCAGTGGCATTCTCCGCCTGGGAAATGATGTTTTTGTAGATATTAAACAGGTAGTTGAAGTCGCGTTTCAGCTCTTCGGGGGATTGGTCTATGGCTGCGGTGCGGATGATGTAGCCCATCTCGTCCGGGAGATCGAGTTCTTTAAGGGCTTCCTTTATTTTTTTGCGTGTTGAATCCTTGTCAATTTTGCGGGAGATACCGCGCGATCGGCTGTTGGCCATCAGCACCATGTAGCGCCCGGCAAGGGAGAGTTCAGTGGTTACTGCTGCTCCTTTGGTGCCGCGTTCTTCTTTAACCACCTGAACCAGGATTTGCTGCCCGCGACGCAGGATTTCGTTGATGGGGGGGCGCTGGCCATTGCCGCCTTCGCGTTTCGGCCACAGGTCGGGATGGATGTCACCAATCTGGAGGAAGCCGTGACGCCCGGCTCCATAGTTGACAAAGGCAGCCTGAAGTCCCGCTTCCACGCGGATTACTTCTGCTTTATAGATATTACCTTTGGTGTTTTCGCTTCCAGCTACTTCGATATCCAGTTCTGTGAGGAGTCCATCCTCGACAATGGCAACGCGCTCTTCTCCGGAGAGGGTTGCGTTGATCAACATTTTTTTACTCATGTAAAACCTTCTGCTGTTGTAGCGTTTGCATTTACGCTCAACCGCACTTGGCGCACCCCACCACTTAAAGGGAGATGCGATAATTAATAATCTGAAGTGCAGGTAAGAGAGCCTGCATAGTTGCAAGCTTCTTCAGCAACTGCACTTCAAACCGCGATTACAGGTCAATTGGGGCAGATTCGGGCGGATTGGTTGGTCACGCCCTGCCATCGCGGTTCAGACCTGGTAAAAATTGTTCCTTAACACGTATTCCTGCGCTTTGTTGCATTGTGAATGCATGGACAGGATAAGTGTGTGTACCTCTCGCCGCTATCTGTTCTTAAAGTGCAGGGCACAGACAGCGGAGAGAAAAATCTCAAATTCCGGTGGAGGGATTATAACTCGTTTGAATTATTTGTCACCAGTACAGTTTACAACTAACCGTTTTTATGTATTCCTACTTTGTGAGCGAGGCGCTCCCACGCCGGCATGCTGCGCTCTATAATGTCGAGATCAATGCAGTACGCGATACGAAAATATCCCGGTGCGCCAAAGCCACGTCCCGGAACGAGAAGGATCTTCTCCTCCTGCGCCATATTAACAAATTCGATATCATCTTCTAATGGTGATGCTGGGAAAAGATAAAAGCCGCCCTCGGGCTTGACCATGCGGAACCCCATGGCACTGAGGTTGGTATACAGCAGGTTGCGCTTCTGCTCGTACGCGGTAATGTCCACGCTTTCATTCTGGAGCCCTGCAATAAGGCGTTGCATCAAGGCCGGAGCATTTACAAAGCCCAGAACCCGATTGCTGAATACCGCCCCTTCGATGAAGGTTTTTACCTCATCCATAGCAGGATTTATCGCGAGATAGCCGATGCGCTCGCCCGGAAGGGCAAGGTCTTTGGAGTGGGATGTTGCCACGACAGAGTTGGCGATATGATTGAAAATGCATGGTACCGTGGAATTGTCGTATGCTAGTCTTGCATAGGGTTCGTCAGAAATTACGTAAATGGTGTTGCCATGTTCACGCTGCTTCTGTTCCAGGGTGTCATTGATTGCATCGAGAATTTGCGCCGGGTAGATAACCCCGGTGGGGTTGTTGGGCGAGTTGAGGATAATTGCCCTGGTACGGGAGGTGATGGCATTGGTAATGGCGTCCACATCAGGGAGAAATGTATCGGCACATGTTTCCACTACAACCGGGGTCCCGCCGTGGTTGTCGATATAGAACTTGTATTCTACGAAATAGGGCGCAAGAATAACCACCTCTTCGCCCGGATTCAGAATAGTCTTGAGAGCAACATTCAAGGCGCCGCCGGCTCCGCAGGTCATGATAACATGTTCCGCCTCCAGTGGACGCGTACTTGATTTACTCAGATGCTGTGCTACTGCTGTTCTGGTTTCCGGATACCCTGCATTACTCATGTAGCGGTGCATGCCCGGTACGGGGTTGTTGGCGAGCTCCTGCAGAGCATGTTTGAATGCGGCCGGAGGTTCAACTGCAGGATTGCCGATGGTGAAGTCGAACACGTTTTCGGCTCCGAATTGGGCGCGCAGGCGGTCACCTTCTTCAAACATCTTGCGAATCCAGGATGATTGTTCTATGCAGGTCTGTATTTTAGTGGCTATAGACATGAATCTACTCCAATATATTTTTGATGGCAGCGTATTTTGATATGCTCTCAGAGAGCATCAATCTTGAATAATCTCAGCGGCATGTATAGGGTGTAGCGTTCTGTGTTCCAAAGTGAAACGCGGTTCGATAGTAGCCATGGAGCAGATCATGGTCAAGTTTAAATAAGTGCAGCTATTTGCATCGAGATGTTTAGTTGTTCAATCGCTGTGCCGCAGTTCTGTCTCTGCAGGTGCATGCAGTTGTGGTGGAGAACCAATATATGTTTATACGCGCCCCACAAAGTGGCAGGATGCACATGCCCAGAGTAATGGTTCTGCGCCTATGCCTGCAGTGCTGGGTGCTCCTTGCCGTTCTGGTGCTGGGAGTGGGCGGATGTGCTGCACCGCATATGGAGCACAAGGATGAGGTGCGGGGAGAGGTGCTTGAAGGTGTGGCTCCTGTGTTCCGCTCTGAACCAGGTGTTGAGCCCTATGCGAGGGTTTTTAATGTACGTGAGGACTGTGAAACAGCCGCTGTGGCCTATCAGGAGTTTCTCCATACCTGGCTTGGTACGGAGCAGACGGCACAGTATTTCGATGCAGACGATGCTTCAGGGCATTTTTGTGCCCCGAAACAAGAGGGGCGAGATGGAGATGAACGTGCACGTCTAGTGCACTACCTGTGTGCGCAGGCGTGCGTGCATCTGCAGCACGAAGATACGCGCCTGGCACAGCAATGTGTGCTGCATGCTCTGGAACTCAATCCTGGTTTTCTCCCGGCGCAATTGCTCAGGGCCGAAGTAATGGCTGCACAGGGGGATGCGGCGGCTGCGCTGGCGCAGATTGAGCAGATATATGTTGCCCTTCCGCATCTGAACCGACTCAATCTGCGTATGAATACCCTGCATATGCAGCAGCAGGATTACGCCAGTGCAGCGCAGGATTTGCAGCGCTATCTGTATGTGCAGCCGGATGCGGAAGTGGTACTTCTGCAGTTAGGGCGGATTCAGGCAGAGCAGAAAAAGTATGCGGAAGCCACTAAAACCCTCCAAACCCTTATCGATCTTGCCCCGGATAAGCCGGTGGCATACTTTGAACTCGGGCAGGTGCTGGAGCAACGCCACGAATTCAGCCGTGCCCTTGATATATACCGCACAGCGGCGCATACCCTGGAGCAGAGCGTGCAGGAATTTGAATATCTACAGGCGGCATTGCTCCTGGAACAACATGAATACGCCGCCGCTGCTGACGTGTTGCGTTCTTCTCTGACGCGGGAGGAGAGCGTGCCGTTGCGTCTACTGTACGGCTATGCCTTGTTGCAGTTAGAGCAATATGCGGCAGCGGTTCCTGAATTGCGCATCGCTGCAGAAGCACTGGAATTCAATCCCATGGCATGGCTATGGCTGGGGAAAGCACTTGCAATTCAGCAACAATGGTATGATGCCATTGCCGCATTTCAGCAGGTGGATGAAGGTGATGCCCGTCCCGAGGCTCTGCTGCATCTGGCCGGTTTGTACCATGCGGTGGGTTATAACCTGGATGCCATCTCTGCCCTGGATGAGTTGCTTGATATGGGGGAGTCAGACCCCATTTTGTACCAGCATCTGAGTTATCTGCACATCCTGGAGCAGAATAGCCCTGCAGCGCTCGTTGCGCTGAAGAATGGAGTGGAGAAACACCCTGACAATGTGGAACTCAACTACCGCCTGGGCTTGCTCTATGCGATGCTCGGCGACCATGCCTTAGCATTGAAATACATGGAGCAGGTAGCCCTTCAACGCCCGGATGATGTAGAGGTGTTGAACAATCTTGCGTATCTGTATGCCGAAACAGAGCAGAATCTTGAGCATGCCGCTACCCTGGTACAGGCTGCACTGGAGCAGGGATCGCGGGCGGAGTTTCATGACACCTTGGGTTGGGTGTATTTTAAACAGGGGCGTTATGCGGTTGCCCTGGAACATCTGCTTCAGGCGCATGATATGCGTCCTCATGATGCTCAGATTCTGCAGCATCTCGGGGATATATACACCGCTATGGGGCGAAAGGCACGGGCAGAGGAGGCGTATTTAAAGGCGCTGGAATTATGTAATGAAAACGAAAATTTACAGTGTAAACCTAATTCAGATTCTACAGAAAGACAGGCTAAATGATATCAAGTGCCGGGATGTCAGCATTGGTGTGCACCGTTGCTAAAACAATGAAGGGTACAGGTGTTCAAATCAGAGGGTTGGCAAGTGTTCTGGTAGCGCTGGCGTTGCTCTCTGCGGGCTGTGCGCGTATTTCTGCGCCGCAGGTGGAGGAGATCCCGGGGCAGGAGCTGAGCACAGCGCATATGCTTGGGATCATCGAGAGTTCCTATGCTCATATCAGTCTACAGGCACTTGCAGAGGTACGCTTGCGTCGTGGCAATGACAAACAGGGTTCCACTCAGGCATTGCATGTCCAGTCACCATATCAGTTGCGTGCCGAGGTATACAATTTTATAGGGCAGATGATGGTGATGCTCACTGCGAATGGCGCCCATCTGGAAGCCTATGTCCCGAGTCGGAACACCTTGTATCGCGGTATGGCGACGCGTGGACGCATGGAGCGGTTTGCTTATGTCCCGCTCATGCCGGCGGATATGGTGGCGCTGTTATTACAGCGTCTTCCTCCGGGGGTGCTGCAACTATCACAGGTTAAAAAAGGGGGGCGCAATATTCTGCGGTTTATTGTTTCTGCGCAGCAGGAGTATGTAGTTCAGTTTGATGCAGAACGGGTGCAGCGCATCATGTATCTGGAGTTGGGGCAGGAGGTGTTCAGCATTGCTTATGCACCAGCAACTCCCACAGGAGAAGGAGAAACAATATTCCCTCATCATATGTCGCTGGTGATGCCGTTACAGGATATGGAACTCGATATCGAACTTGAGGATGTGCAACTTAACTCCGCTCTTGAACCAGATCTCTTCGAGATAGAGGAACGTGCCGGGATGGAAACGGTATCCCTGGAGGAGCTCTGAGATTATGCGTTGGTGTATTCATGGATTGCAGCGCGCGCTGCTACAGGTATGTCTGGGTTGTATATGTTTGTTGCTGATTCTCCTGAGCGGATGCCGGGAAGGGGAGTTTGTTCCTCCCGAGCGTGGAGAGGATACCTCGGTTGCCTATGGTGATACCATCATTATGGGAACCATCGGTGATGCGAGCAATCTGATCCCTCCTCTCGCTTCTGATGCTTCTTCTTCCACCATAACCGGGCATGTCTACAATGGTTTGATCCGCTACGACAAGAATATGCGCTTTGAAGGCGATCTGGCCGAATCCTGGGAGATCGCAGAAGACGGACGCGAAATAACCTTCCATTTGCGCAAAGATGTCACCTGGCACGATGGTGAGCCGTTTACCTCGGCGGATGTGTTGTTCACCTATAAGCTCATGGTCGATCCGGACACCCCTACGGCGTATGCCGAACGCTACAAACAGGTGGAGCAGGCCAGCGCGCCTGATCCGTATACCTTCAAGGTGCGCTATGCACAACCCCTGGCTCCAGCGCTGGTGAGCTGGGCCATGGGGATATGTCCTAAGCATTTGCTCGAAGGGAAGGATATAACCACATCCGAACTTGCACGTAATCCGGTGGGAACAGGACCGTTTCGCTTTGTTAAGTGGGATCCGGGTGAGCAGATCGTGCTGGAGCGCAACGAGGACTACTTTGAGGGGGCGCCTTATATCAAGCGCATCGTATATCGCATTGTGCCCGACACCACCACCATGTTTCTCGAACTCCAGTCAGGTGGCCTTGACTATATGGGGCTGACACCTTTGCAGTATGCACGCCAAACCGATACCCCGGCATTCAAGCGCCGCTTTAACAAGTACCGCTATCCCGCGTTTGCGTATACCTACCTGGGGTATAACCTGCGAAAACCCATGTTTCAGGATATCCGCGTGCGCCATGCGATAGCGTATGCCATCGATAAACAGGAGATTGTCGATGGGGTATTGCTGGGGCTTGGACAACCTGCCACCGGGCCGTATAAGCCTGGAAGCTGGCCTTACAATGCTGATGTCCCGCGCTATCCGTATGCGCCCGACAAGGCGCGCGACCTCCTGCATGAAGTGGGATGGAAGGATGTGGATGGCGACGGGGTACGGGAAAAAGATGGACACAGGTTTGCTTTCACCATCCTGACCAATCAGGGTAATGACCAGCGCATCAAAGCAGGGGAGATTATCCAGCGCCGCCTGCAGGAAGTGGGTATAGAGATAAAACTGCGGGTTATCGAGTGGGCCTCCTTTTTAAAAGAGTTTATCCATCCGGGGAAGTTTGATGCCACTATTCTGGGTTGGACTGTTCCTGTAGATCCGGACGGGTACAATATCTGGCACTCAAGCAAGACGGGGCCGCGCGAGCTCAACTTTATCGCATATAACAATCCCGAAGTGGATCGACTTCTTGAACAGGGGCGGCGCGTACTCTCCATTGAAGAGCGGCGCCCCATTTACCACCGTTTGCAGGAGATCCTGGCTCGGGATCAACCCTATACTTTTCTGTATGTGCCCGATTCGCTTCCGGTGGTGGCGCGGCGCTTCTACGGTATTGAAGAGACGCCGGCGGGGATTATGCATAACTTCAACGAATGGTATGTGCCCGAAGAGCAGCAAAAGTATAAACGCTAATGATGGATAGTAGCCCATGCTAATATTTGTAATCAGAAAACTGCTGCAAATGGTGCCGCTGTTGCTGGGGATAACCCTGATTTCATTTGTGGTGATCCACCTTGCACCTGGGGATCCAACGGATCTGCAAACTGAGATGAACCCTGAGGCGGGGGCGGAACTCGAAGAACGTCTGCGTACAGAATACGGCCTGGATGAGCCTCTTATGGTGCAGTATGGCACATGGTTGAAGCGTCTCGTGCATCTCGATTTTGGGCGTTCCTTTTCCCAGGATCGGCGCCCGGTATGGGATAAAATCATGGAGCGCCTCCCCATCACCCTCTTGATTAACCTCCTCTCCATGGGCTTGATTATCCTTACCGCAGTACCGTTGGGGGTGATCTCCGCAGTGAAGCGTGATAGCTGGTTTGATCGCACCACCACGTTGCTGGTGTTTGTCGGTTTTGCTGCCCCTTCGTTTTGGCTTGCTCTGTTACTGATGGACTGGCTCGGGGTGTATCTGGGTCTAGTGCCAGTTTCGGGGATCAAATCCTTCGGGCATGAATACCTTTCTGCATGGGAGCAGATTCTCGATATCGGGCATCACCTGATCCTGCCAGTGTTTATTTCAGCTGTGGGTGGACTCGCGGGGTTTTCGCGCTATATGCGTTCCAATATGCTCGATGTGATCCGCCAGGACTACATCCTCACAGCACGCGCCAAGGGACTGCCGGAGCGGGTTGTGATCGGCAAACATGCGCTACGTAACGCATTGTTGCCGCTGATCACCATATTGGGCCTCGCAGTTCCGGGGCTGATTGGGGGGAGTGTGATTTTCGAAAGCATTTTTGCCATTCCGGGAATGGGTAAGCTCTTTTATGATGGGGTTATGATGCGCGATTATCCCCTGATTATGGGAATCCTGGTGATTGGTGCGGTAATGACCCTGGTGGGGAATATGCTTGCGGATGTGGGATATGCCCTGGCCGATCCGCGTATACGCAAGGGTTGATGGCGGAATTTCTGCTTAGTCATCTTCTGCAGTTTTGCGAGTGTATCACTGATGCTCGAGCCGGATTAATATTTGACTCCCGTTTTACCTATCTGATAGATTGCTGCGCCGGCGCGAAGTAGCTGTATGGGGGTTCTGGAGATCCTCTGCTGGGGTGGTCTGGGGGAAGTGATTATTCGGTAGCATGATGCCACTCGCAGGCTCTCGCCCTGAGTATTTCAGCAACTCTATTTAAAAATACCACGATTTAATCTTCCAACAAGGAGCCGCACGTGGCCAACAGAATAGTAATTGACGAACAGCTGTGTAAGGGGTGTGGATTGTGTGTTGTTGCCTGTCCGCATGATCTTATTGAAATGAGTAAAAAGCTGAACAAACACGGATTTCTTCCTGCAGTGATATGTGCTGACGCCATGTTGCGCTGTACCGGTTGTACTTTTTGCGCCCAGGTGTGCCCGGATGTGGCGATTGAAGTGTACCGTGAGAAAAAGTCTTGAGCCGTTGACGATAAGCACTAAAGCTGGTGCAGATGCATCATCAGATGGAGGAAGGTGTGACCAAGCGACTATTTGTAAAGGGTAACGAAGCAGTAGCGATGGGTGCTCTTGAGGCCGGGTGTCGCTATTACTTCGGATATCCCATAACGCCGCAGAGCGATATTCCAGAGTACATCTCCCGCGAGATGCCAGCTCTGGGAGGAGAATTTATTCAGGCCGAGAGCGAAATCGCCTCGATAAACATGCTGTTAGGGGCGAGCGCATGTGGTGCTCGTGCCATGACCTCTTCTTCCAGTCCCGGCATCTCCCTCAAGCAGGAGGGGATCTCCTACATGGCGGGAAGCGAATGCCCCGGGCTGATTGTCAATATCAGCCGTTCCGGTCCCGGCCTGGGAGGGATTGACGCCTCGCAGGCGGATTACTTTCAGGCGGTTAAGGGGGGCGGCCACGGGGGCTATCACATCATCGTCCTGGCACCGGCATCTGTACAGGAAATGTACGACCTCACGATGCATGCATTTGATCTTTCCGATCGCTACCGGGTTCCGGCCATGATCCTCGCTGATGCGGTTATCGGGCAGATGAAAGAGGCGCTTGAGCCTCATGTATACGAAGCGCCTGCAGATCTGCCCTCCAAAGACTGGGCTCTTACCGGGCCCGGCGAGCGCGAGGTTAACAAAGTAGTTAAATCTCTGTATCTCGGCGTGGGAGAACTGGAGCAGCACAATCTGAAATTGCACCGCAAATATGTGCAGATGGAAGAGCGTGAAGTGCGTTACGAAGGTTACGAGCTAGAGGATGCGCAGCTGGTGGTAACCGCCTACGGCAGTACCGCGCGTATCGCGCACACGGCGGTACGGATCGCGCGTCAAAAGGGATACAAGGTGGGACTGTTGCGTCCTATTACCCTGTTCCCTTTCCCGAAGCAGGCATATCGCGACCACACAGCCAACGGTCAGAAGGTGCTGTGCGTGGAACTCAATACCGGCCAGATGGTAGATGATGTGCGTCTCGCCGTACCACGAGCCGAGGTTGAGTTCTATGGGCGCGCGCCCGGAGCGGGTTCGCTGCCTACCCCCGAAGAGATTTTTGCGCAGATCCGTCTCCACTGTGAGGTGCACTGATGAAGACTGAAGATATGAAACAGGTGTTTGCCCGTCCCGAAGCGCTCAATCCAACTCAGACTCATTTCTGCCCCGGATGTCAGCACGGTGTGATCCACCGCCTGGTAGCGCAGGCCATGGACGATTTCGATATTCAGGGACAGACCATCGGGGTGGCTTCAGTTGGTTGTAGTGTGTTTTTGTATGGTTACTTTGGCATTGATGTAATTGAGGCTCCCCACGGGCGTGCCCCTGCTGTTGCCACCGGAGCAAAGCGCGTCCATCCACAACGCCCGGTGTTTACCTATCAGGGGGATGGTGATCTGGCTGCCATCGGTACCAGTGAGATTCTCCACACTGCCAATCGTGGCGAGCCTATCACCGTTATCTTTGTCAACAATACCACCTACGGCATGACTGGTGGGCAAATGGCACCCACTACCCTGCCGACCCAGAAAACCAGTACCAGCCCTTACGGACGCGATGAGACCAAGGACGGGTATCCCATAAAGATGACGGAAATTCTCGCCGGACTTGAAGGGACTGCATATGCGGCACGCGTGGCAGTGGATACGCCACAACGCGTCATCCAGGCGGGGAAGGCGATCAAAAAAGCATTTCAGACCCAGCTGGAGGATAACCGCTTCGCATTTGTAGAGGTTCTGTCTACATGCCCGACCAACTGGGGTATGAACCCGCTGGAGGCCAATAGCCGCGTGGCTGAAGAGATGATCCCCTATTTTCCTCTGGGCGTTTTTAAAGACGCTTCGGCATAAGGTGAAGAACATGAATCATGATGTATTTATGGCCGGTTTTGGCGGTCAGGGTGTGTTGCTTATCGGCAATCTGCTCGCGTATGCGACCATTCTGGAGGGGAACAACGCCTCTTATTTTCCGGCCTATGGCGTGGAGAAGCGTGGTGGTGCGGCAAACTGTACCGTTGTGATGTCCGATGGTGCTGTGGGCTCCCCGGTTGTGGGGGAACCTGAGGCAGCATTGCTTATGAACCCTGCAGCTATGGGGCAGTTTTACCCACGGGTGCGCAAGGGGGGGATGGCGCTGATTAACAGTTCCCTGATTGATGATGAAGGCTCCTCCCGCGCCGATCTTACGCTAGTGCGCATTCCGGCGAATGAAATGGCGCTCGAGATCGGGGACTCGCGCCTGGTGAATATGGTAATGCTGGGGGGGTATGTGGAATACAGCAAAGTGGTGACACAGGAGGCACTGAGAGAGGCACTGAAAGAGGTATTGCCGGAACGTAACCACCGTTTTCTCCCCATGAATCATAAAGCCCTTGAGGCCGGAGCAGCATTCGTGCGTGAAGCGCTGGCCTGACAGACAAGTCCCGATTTCCTGAGCACTCACAGACACTTATATGCATACAACCAAAGTTGAATTCATTAAGCTCGAAAAACCTGTTCTGGCCCCGTGGCTGTGCCGCCTGGCGCAGGAGTTTTTTTCTCAGCGCCGCCGGGTTCTGGTACTGGTAGAAAACTCCGAGCAGGCCATGGCTTTGGACCGCTATATGTGGGTATGGAAAAAGGGTTCCTTTGTTCCCCATGTGTGGGATAACGGAGCAGTGGACAGTTATGCTGAACCGGTGGTGATAACCACGCGGGAAAATAATAGCAATGCGGCCCAGGTGTTGATTGCGGCAACGGATTGCAGTATGGGATTTGCCCACCGTTTTGAACATGTGGTGGAATTTGCCCCCACCTATGCTGAAGATGAGGTGGCACAGGCGCGCAAGCGCTTTGCCCACTGGCGCAGGGATGGTTATGCCCCTTTCATGCGTGCATAGGTGTGAACATCAAGGGGGTGCTGCCTCCCTTATCTGCACGAGACAGATATTGCAACGGGAAGTGCAGAGCAGTATAGACGAACCCGCTGCCCTTGAGGCTCTGCGGATGTGGCGCATTCGGAACGGTGAAGTATTTACCCTACAGGATGGTAACGGTGCGTTTTATCGTGCTCGTTTGAAACAGATGGGTAAGATGGGTGCGTTGATTGTGCCCTTTGAGACAATCGCTAATCCCGAAGGGGAAGTGAAAATCCGCGTGTATCAGGCGCTGCCGCAAAAGGAGCGCTTTGAGTGGGTGTTACAGAAACTAACCGAAATAGGGGTAAGCCGTATTGTCCCCTTTGTAAGCACCCACTCTATATCGGTGCAGGAGCGCGATGCGACACAGAAGAAATCCCACCGCTGGCCTGAGGTGGTGCGCAAGGCGGCGTGTCAGTGCCGGCGCGCAACTATCCCAGAACTCGGGCCGGTGTTGGAATGGGAAAAGATGCTTGCCGAACTCGACGGGATTGAGATCAAGCTTATCTTGGCAGAAAAAGGGGGCAGCTGGTCGATGCATGAAGCCCTGAAGCAGGGGCGCCTGCAGCAGGTTGCGCTGGTGGTGGGCCCTGAAGGGGGCTTCAGCGTGGAGGAAATTGATAGTGCGCGCAGCCACGGTATTTTACCTGTCACCTTGGGGGCGCGAATTCTGCGCACTGAAACCGCAGCACTGGTGGGAGCCGCCCTTATTCAGGGAATAGTAGGAGATTATGCCTGAAGTACATCATATAGATTGGCTCAGCTCTACTGCTGTGGTTCTGGTGGAACCCCAGGGGCCGCTGAATATCGGCTCGGTATGCCGCTCCATGGCTAATTTCGGTTTTCATGATCTGCGCCTGGTCAATCCGCAGGCCGATCACTTATGTGATGAGGCGCGGCGCATGGCTGTAAAAGCCGGTTCGATTCTTGAACAGGCACAGATCTATCCCGATCTGGGCCTGGCATTGGCGGATACCAGTTATGCATTGGCTACAACGCGCCGCTTCGGGCGCTACCGCGAGGATTTTGTCCATCCTGCTCAGGTAGGGGAGGTGCTGGATGAACTCGATACCAGCGCCCCGGCTGCATTGGTATTCGGGCGTGAGGATCGCGGCCTTCTTACCGAAGAGCTCGATCTGTGTCAGCGCTTTATCACTATCCCCACAAGTGACGATCTTCCCTCAATGAATCTGGCGCAGGCGGTGTGTCTGTGTGTGTATGAACTTGCCGGAGCACGAGCGCGCAGTGAGGGTAAATCCACCGGTAGGCGTAGCTTAGCGAATAATGCAACTGTGGAGGCTATGTTTACCCACATGCGCACTACCCTGACCAGCGCCGGGTATCTGGATGAAAGTAATCCGGATCATATCTTGCGCAGTTTCCGGCGCATCTTTGGCAAAAATGGTCTTACTGAGCGCGACGTGCGCATTTTACGTGGTCTCTGGAGACGGATCGACTGGCTAAATGCGCAGCTCGATACGGTACTGCACGAATCCGAAAACAGTGGAAGAGATAGCGATGTTTGAATTGCCTGAATCCCAACACCTCCCCAACGGTCTGAAGGTCGGTTTTTATGATGTGACCAAGTGCTATTATGGCGACTACTATCATGTGTGCATCGAAGTTAAATGTGCGCTGCCACACGAGGAGCATGCGCACTGGCACTTGTTTAAAAAGTTTGAAAGGATGGGGGTGGCTTCTGCGGAACTTGATACTGCAAAGCAGGATCTGCTGGATAGCTTTAAGCGCCTGATTTTGCCCTATCTGCAGCGCACAGACTTTCCTGCGCGTTTTACGGAGGCGAAAAAGAAAAAGCGCCTCCAGGTATCCTGATTCGCATGCACTTTTTACATAGGTACGGTGTGATAATTCTCAGGATGCTGTTGTACTTCAAGGGATCCATTTATGCCGTATAGCACTCAACCCAATACCCCGCCAGTTACCGAGATCACCACCCTGATACATGGTGGGAGTGGTCTGGGACGTGCTCGCGATGGACGCGCGCTATTTATACCGTATACCGTTCCCGGCGATCAGGTGCGCTACCGGATCAGGCGCGAATATAAACGCTATGTAAAGGCGGATCTGCTTGAAGTACTGCGCCCATCAGAGGCAAGGATCGCAGCGCTATGCCCCTATTTTGAAACCTGTGGCGGTTGCGACTGGCATATGCTCAGTTATGCGGACCAATGTGAGTGGAAGCAGGAACTCCTGCGTCAGAGCCTGGTCCACACCCTGGGAGAGGATGCTGCGCCAGCGCTGGATATTTTTTTTCCTGCACCGGCATATACGGGTTATCGATGCCGGGCTCAGTTGAAGTGCGCAGAGGTGGGTAACCGTTTTATCCTTGGATTTTTCCGCCCCGGCACCCACGAAGTGGTCGATATCAAGTCCTGTCCGGTGTTACATCCTCACCTGAGTGCACTTTTGAATCCTTTGCGCAGGTTATTGCAACGAAGTCGCTATGCTTCAAGTATCAGCCAGATAGATGTTGGCGTAGATGATACGGATAACGTACGTTTGCTGTTTCACTGCCGCGCCAGTGATCTGGATAGCTTCATCTCCTGGGTGGTACAACATGTCTCCGTCTGGAATGCTGCCATCCTGGCGGTTCCACTGCCCTCTTGTGGTGGTCCCAGAGCACCCGCACCGAAGCCGATCTGCGTAAAGGGCAGAGAAGACCTGTTTTTCAGTTCTGGCGATCAACAATTACAATTAAAATATGCAGCGCAGGACTTTTGTCAGATAAATATGACCCAGAACCGGGTTCTGGTTGCACAGGTGCTTGAGCTCGCAGGGGTTGATGCTCACACCACCGTATACGATCTGTACTGTGGGGTGGGAAACTTTGCTCTCCCACTCGCGCTGCGTGCCGGTATAGTCGTTGGAGTTGAAGCCAACGCAGGGGCGATTGAGCGGGCGATACAAAATGCCCAGGCCCACAACCTGGAAAATATCCGCTTTTTTGCTGCCGATGTAGCCTGTTTTTTAACCCGACGAGATAGCGACCTGCCAGATCCGGATGTAGTGGTGCTTGATCCGCCGCGTGCCGGAGCCAAGCAGGTGGCGAGTCTGCTGGGGGCAACCAAGGCAAAACGCGTGGTATATATTTCCTGCGATCAGCATACCATGTTGCGCGATATCAAGATCTTGATTCAATCAGGCTTTGCGTTGCGCTTTATGCGCGGGGTGGATATGTTTCCCTGCACCCATCACTGTGAAGTGGTTGCCCTCCTTACCCGCACCTGAAAGTACTGCACCCTGGCTGGATATTTTACTTGTGCCTGCAGCACCAGTGTGTTAGTGTCTACGCGTTTAACGACTTCTTTTTTGTTTGCGTCATTCGAAGTGAGCCCAAAGCTCACTTTTTTTATTGCAAGAAAATTCGCAACGAATTCAGCAAATAAAGCCTTGGATCCGGAAGTCTAGGATTGAGGGAGGGAATGGTTTTTCCTCAGATCAAAGTGGTGACCCATTGAACAGAGCGCAGGATTAGGTATGTCTACAGAAGGTGTTGAAAAACAGGTAGAAGAGTTGGCCGCTCCCATTGTGGCAGAGTTCGGGTTGGAACTGGTGGACATCGAATATCGCCAGCAGGGGCGCGAGTGGCTGTTGTGTCTGTACATCGACAAAGATGGTGGTGTTACCCTCGATGATTGCGCCAACTTCAGCCGCGAGCTCAGCACTTTGCTCGATGTTGAGGATGTCGTGCCCACGGCGTATCGCCTTGAAGTCTCATCTCCCGGCTTGGATAGACCCTTGAAGAAAAAGGATGATTTTGCCCGTTTTGCAGGAGAGATGGTTAAGGTGAAAATGCGCTCCCTGGTGGATCCGGATGCACGTGGGTATACGCGGAAGACATTTATCGGAGTTCTCCAGGGTATGGAAGATGAGCATGTGGTTGTGGAGCAGAGCGACAGCACCGATGGTAAAATACTTCTACCATTACAGGATATAGATAAAGCAAATATTGAACCGCAGTTTTAGCGCGGATTTTATCCATCGAATTTAAATATGGCATGTTCCATCTTTCCGCATAATCGCAAATGAAATGCACGGAAGATGGAGCAAGAGCTGTTTGTCTTAGGTTTAAGTTGGGTTGCGCACACTTTCGCATGGTGAGACGTGGACAACGCCAGGTATAGGAGAATAAAATGGTTGTAAATCTCAACCACGTGATTGATCAGGTTGTAAAGGACAAGGGAGTTGATCGGGAGATACTGGTCGAAGCTCTGGAGTCCGCAGTACTCTCTGCGGCAAATAAGAAGTTTCGCAATACCCGGGACATTGAAGCTCATTATAATCCCGAGATCGGTGAAGTGGAACTCTTTGAATTTGTGGTTGTGGTGGATGAAGTTCAGGATTCCTACAAGGAAATCGACATCGAAGAAGCGCGGGAAATTGACCCTGACGTAGAATGCGGTGACTCTCTGGGGATGAAAATGGATTCCAGCGGTTTCAGTCGCATTGCGGCCCAGACTGCAAAACAGGTTATAGTGCAGAAAGTACGCGAGGCCGAGCGTGAAGGGATCTACAACGAATTCAAGGATCGCGTCGGCGAACTTGTCAACGGGATTGTGCGTCGTTATGAACGTGGTGATCTTATTGTAGATCTGGGTAGGGCTGAGGCTGTTCTGCCCCGACGCGAGCAGATTCCGCGCGAGAGCTATCGCCAGTCAGATCGTGTGCGTGGTTACATCTCCGATGTCAGGATGTCGCCCAAAGGGCCGCAGATCATCCTGTCGCGCGCCCATCCGCAATTGGTGGTTGAGTTATTCAAGACCGAAGTGCCGGAAATTTCTGAAGGGATTGTGGAGATTGTCTCTTGCTCGCGTGAGCCCGGAAGCCGTGCCAAAATTGCAGTAGTCTCGCACGACCCGGATGTGGATCCGGTTGGTGCATGTGTAGGGATGCGAGGCTCCAGGGTACAGAACGTGGTATCCGAATTGCGCAGCGAAAAGATCGATATTGTCCCCTGGTCACCGGATATGGCACGTTTCGCCTGCTCCGCCCTCGCTCCTGCGGATGTGTCCCGTGTATACGTGGATAACGAGGAAGAGGCGATGGAAGTTATTGTTCCCGATGATCAGCTATCTCTGGCTATCGGAAAAAAGGGGCAGAATGTTCGCCTTGCTGCCAGGCTCCTGGGGTGGAAGATCGACATTAAGAGTGAAAGCCGTGCTGCCGAATTAGCTGAGGAAGCTCCGGAGCAGGAAGAGGTAGCTCCGGCCACGGATGTTCCCGAGAGTGCTGCACCGGAAGATATCGGCCACTTTGTAGAGGATGGAAGACCTGTCTCTGAACCTCCTGTTGAGGAAGATGTTGAGCAGGCCACAACGGTACTGGAGAGTGATTCTGAGCCTGAAAAAGAGAATTAATGGAGAACAGGTGACGCAGGATTCCTCTGGGCCCCAACGCAGTTGCATTGTGTGTCGTACAAAGTTGCCGTCGCACGAATTGCTCCGTTTTATGTGTTCCCCGGATGCAGAGTTAGTACTGGATTATCGCCAGAAGCTGCCGGGGCGCGGGGCATATACCTGCTGTGATTCCTCCTGTTATGTTAAGGCGCTGGATACAAACGCTTTTGCACGGGCATTTAAACGCCCCTGTAAACCTGTACCTATCCATGTTATTGTACAGCAATTGCGCACGCAGATGTTGGCTAAAGTTGTCGCACTGTTGGGAATGGCGCGCAAGTCCGGCTTAGCTGTGAGTGGACAGCAAGCAATATTGCACGCACTGCGACGGCCGCGTGAGGTCGCGTGGGTACTGGTTGCAGACGATATGGCCTCCACAGCGGCGGAGAAGCTCCAGCGCCAGGTGCAGGCGCATGAAATCAGTATAATGCGTGGTATTGACAAGGAAATATTGACTCAGGCCCTGGGAAGTGGAGAGCGCAGCGCTGTTCTGCTGAAGAAAAGTTCGCTTGCACGGGCGCTAAAATGCGAGTTGCAACGATATGTAGATGTAATGGGGGAAGTTTGATGGCGAAAATAAGAATTTACGAATTGGCGCAGCGACTGGGTCTGGGCAATAAAGATCTGCTCAAGCGACTGCGCGATAAAGGTGTTGAAGCAAAAAGCCATATGAGTGTTATTGACGAAGAAACAGTCAAGGAATTTGAGGAAAATGCCACCAGTTCTGACTCTAAGCCGCAGGAGACTATTGCGGAAGAACGCATCAGTACCGGCTTGATTCGCAGGCGTCGGAAGCCTCAGCCCCCCCCAAAGAAGGCTGAGGAGACTCCATCGTCAGCTGAGATTTCCGGGGGTGAAGATAAAGAATCTGAATCTGTTGCCCAGGCAACTCCTTCAGATTCAGATACAGGACTGAAGAGCGAAGGCACATCAGCTGCTGCGTCACATGTTCCAGCAGAGTCCTCGGCACCTAATAAAAGGGGTGGGGCAGGCACTGCCGAAACTGAGGGGCAAAAGCCGGAAACGGAATCGGCTCCTGAGGCAAAGGATGCAGATATCAATAAAGATTCTGCAGCGGAAACGGTTGAACCAGAAGAGCAGGGGGCTGTGAAGCCTTCTGCACCCGAAGCTCCTGCCGCCACCAAACGCAGTGCTCCTACCAGACATGTGGCATCCATTGTATCCGATCATGAGGATGAGCAGAAACCTCAGAAGACCACGAGCAAAACAGGGGCCAAAATTCTCGGGCATGTGGAACTGCCAAAGTCTGCCATGCGCCAGGATCAGCGCGGTGGACGCAAGCCTGGTTCCGGAGATAAGCGCAAGACTCATGGTGGTGCGCGCCCTGCTGCGGGAACCCGCCCAACAGCAGCGCCTGCTGGAGCTCCTGCTGGAACTTCCAAGGCCCCGGGTTCCAAGACCCCTGCATTTGTCGATGTACCAGTAGACCCTGATAATGACAAGGGGCGTGATCAGCGTCGCAGGAAGAAAAAGTCCAAAGGGGCGAATGAACACGCCGATGGCTTTGGAGGCAAAAAGCGGGAACGTGTAGAGGTTTACAAGCCTGACCGTATGGGACGCAACCGCAAAGGCAAGAAGAATCAGCAACCTGCGCGTCAGACCGAGATCACCGTGCCTAAGGCTATCAAACGCAAGATTCGTATCAGCGATGTGATCACTGTGGGTGAACTGGCGAAGCGCATGGGTGTAAAAGCCAACGACCTCATTAAGGAACTCATGCGTCAGGGCAGCATGGTGACCATTAACCATCCCCTTGATTTTGAATCCGCAGCCATCCTCGCAGCAGACTTCAACTACGAAGTGGAAAACGTAGCCTTTGATGAGGAAAGTGTTCTGGCTAATGACGATGATATCTCTGTAGAGGATAACAGCTCATCTGTCCATATTACCGAACGCCCCCCTGTGGTTACTATTATGGGACACGTAGATCACGGTAAAACCAGCCTGTTGGATGCTATTCGCAGCGCCAAAATTGCCGACGCAGAAGCGGGCGGTATTACTCAGCATATTGGTGCTTACGATGTTCAGGTTAACGACAAAACCATATCGTTTCTTGATACCCCGGGGCATGAGGCTTTTACCGCCATGCGCTCACGTGGCGCACATGTAACCGATATTGTTATTCTGGTGGTAGCGGCGGATGACGGGGTAATGCCACAGACGCGAGAGGCAATCAGCCATTCCAAAGCTGCAGGTGTGCCCATCATTGTTGCGGTAAACAAGATGGACAAGCCGGGCGCGAACCCTGAACGGGTAAAGCAGGAGCTTACAGAGTTTGAGCTGGTTCCTGAGGACTGGGGCGGCGATACAATCTTTGTTGAAGTTTCTGCGAAACAGCGCACCAATCTTGAAGAGCTCCTTGAAATGGTATTGCTTCAGGCTGAAGTGTTGGATCTGAAAGCTGATCCGACCAAACGCTGTCGCGGTACGATTGTCGAGGCACGCCTGGATAAAGGGCGCGGTGCAGTTGCCACTGTGCTGGTGCAGGATGGTACCCTTAAGATTGGTGATCCTATAGTAGCAGGGTTGCATCACGGGCGCGTGCGCACTATGATCAACGATCGCGGAGAGCAGGTGAAGGAGGCGGGGCCTTCTATCCCTGTAGAAGTGACAGGGCTACAGGGGGTTCCTGAAGCCGGCGATACCATGAATGCTGTAGAGAGTGAGAAACTCTCCAAAGAGGTTGCACAGCACCGCCAGCATAAGAGCAGGGAAGCCGAGCTCGCGAAGAGTAGCCGCCTTTCTCTCGACCAGCTCTATGCGCGAATTCAAGAGGGTAATGTTGAAGAGCTCAAAGTTATCATAAAGGCCGATGTACAGGGCTCAGTTGAAGCACTTAAAGAGGCCCTGGTTAAGCTATCTACCGACACCTGTCGCCTGACGGTAGTGCATACCGCAGTTGGCGGGATTAAAGAGAGTGATGTGTCCCTGGCTACCGCTTCTGATGCCATTATAATCGGTTTCAGCGTGCGCCCGGAGCCCAAGGCAGCAACTATGGCAGAAAATGAAGGGGTAGATATTCGCCTCTACAGTATCATTTACGATGCTGTTGCCGATGTTCGGAGTGCTATGGAGGGGCTGCTCGCCCCGACCTTGAAGGAAAAATATCTCGGACGTATTGAAGTACGCGAAACCTTCCATGTTTCTAAGGTGGGGACCATTGCCGGGTGCATTGTCCAGGATGGTCTTGCGCGTAGAAATTCCCTTGCACGCCTAGTGCGCGATAACGTTGTGGTATGGGAGGGAACGCTTAGTTCCCTGAAGCGCTTCAAGGAAGATGCGAAAGAGGTGAAAACCGGCTACGAGTGCGGTATTGGACTTGAACGCTACAACGATATCAAGGTCGGCGATGTTATCGAGACCTATGAAATTATTGAAACCAAAACAGAGCTGTAGGAGTTATTCTTGGCAACAACACAACGTTCCTTCAGGGTAGGGGAGCAGATCCAGAAAGAGATTTCTGACCTCCTCTTGCGAGGAGTGCGCGATCCACGTGTCGGTTTCGTCACCATCACCTCGGTGGATGTCACTAGTGATTTACAGCATGCGCGCATTTATTATACTACTTTTAACCCCGATGATACCGATGAGCATCAGCGCGAGGAGACCCAAAAAGGACTGCAGAGCGCTACGAGTTATTTGCGTTCGGAGTTGGGGAGGCGTCTGAAATTGCGCCGGGTTCCCGAGTTGACCTTCAGGTATGATGAATCAACCGAATATGGCAATCACATTGAGAGCCTGTTGCGGAAGATAAATAACGATGGCGAATAATACTGATTCGGCTACCGGAGTAGAACAGGTAGCTGCTGCGATTCGTGACGGCTCATCATTTCTGGTAGCGGCACACGAGTCTCCGGATGGCGATGCCATTGCGTCTACTTTGGCATTGGCCAATGCGCTGCGCGAGATGGGTAAGGAAGCGGTGGCGTACAATGCCGACCCGATTCCGCAAAAACTGAGGTTTTTACCCGGTGCGGATACACTGGTCAATCATATAGCAGAGCAAACACGGTACGATGTGGGGATTATCCTTGATGCGGGCGAGCTGCGGCGTGCTAAGGTCGATGCAGTTGGCAAGTGTAATATGACCATCAATATTGATCACCATCCGTATTCAGAAGACTTCGGCGACATCTACTGTGTAGATACCGGTGCAAGTGCTACAGCGGTGCTTGTCTATCGCATTCTCAGACACTTAGATCATCCTGTATCTGCAGTAGTGGCAGAGAATATCTATACCGCAATACTCTCCGACACTGGTTCATTTCGTTATTCCAGCGCCAATCCTGAGGCTTTTTATGTGGCTGGTGAGATGGTTGGTTGCGGTGTTGATCCATGGAAGGTTGCCGGCGGGTTGTATGAAAGCCAGGAAGCCGAACGTTTACGCCTTCTGGCCAAATCACTCTCTACCCTTCAGATATCCCCGTGTGGACGTATTGCTTCGATCCATGTTACAGCTCAGATGTTCGCAGAAGTTGGGGCAGGAGCGGAACTTTCAGATAGCTTTGTCAACTATCCCCGCTCCATTCACGGCGTAGAGGTCGCAGTATTCCTGCGCGAGCTCGCCCCTGAGGTGTATAAACTTGGGATGCGCTCCAAAGGCGCGGTTGATGTCGGAATGCTGGCACGTGAACTCGGCGGCGGAGGGCATCACAATGCTGCCGGTGCGGAAATTTACGGAAGTGTTGAACAGGTTGTTGCGGATGTGTTCAAACGTCTTCAACCTCTTCTGCCCTGATCTATGCACGGTTTTCTAGCTCTGGATAAGCCTGAAGGGATGAGTTCTCATGCCCTGGTACAGGCGGTACGCCGTGCCTGTGGAACCCGAAGAGTAGGGCATGCCGGTACCCTTGATCCTCTGGCTACCGGAGTATTGCTTGTCGGTATCGGCCAGGCTACGCGCCTAATTGAGTACCTTACTGCGCAGCGCAAAACATATCGCGCCACCATGCGTCTGGGAATGATTACTGATTCTCAGGATATAACTGGAACAACCCTGGAAACCAGAGATGTGCCGCCAATATCATATGAGCAACTGACTTTGTTGTGTGCCGAATTTGAAGGCGAAATTGAACAGATACCGCCGATGTTCTCCGCGTTGAAGCAAAATGGGGTTCCCCTTTATCGTCTGGCGCGTAAAGGGGAAGAAGTAGAGCGCCAGAAGCGTCCGGTCAGTATATATCGTATCGCCCTTGTTGCATGTGAGGCCGAAGAGGTTGTGCTTGATATTGAGTGTTCCAAGGGAACCTATATCCGCACCTTGTGTCACGATATCGGCCTCAGGCTTGGATGCGGTGCGTGTATGACGCAGCTCCGACGTACCAGTAGTGGCCACTTTAGCAGCGCCAACCTGACCACATTGGACGCCTTGCGCAGAGGTGATTTTACGATATTATCCCCTCTTGAAGGGTTGTCGCATCTGCCGCAGTTACAATTGAATGCTGATGGTCGAGAGCGCCTGCGCAATGGGGTACCTCCGCAGAAAGAACACATAAATTTCATGGATGAGGAGCTTGGGGTGAGAGAGCTGGTTCTGTTGTGTGATGCAGAGAAGCTGGTGGCTGTCGCCACTCCTGATTTTGCGCATCAACTGGAGCATAGAGGCGACTTTAAACTCCACAAGGTGTTTCCTGGCGGAATCTAATCTCTGAGTGCAATGGGCGAGTATGTTTCCTCTTTAGGAGCAATATTTTCAACCTCAGGCGTGAGCCGCTGTTGCCGCTGGGTAGAAGCTGTGTTATAAACCACCACTGCAACGGCGAATGCTCTTTACAGCACGCCGTTGTTATGGTAAGAACACTTTGTATTTCACTAGGTTAAACGGGTTTCCGGAGATTTCCGGATTATGAAGATTGAAAGGAGATGCCACAGTGCTGGCCACAGAAGAAAAACAGGAAATAATTAAGGAATTTCAGACCCAGGAGGGAGATACCGGTTCTCCTGAGGTTCAGATCGCGTTGTTGTCCAGACGGATTACAGAGTTGACAGATCATTTCAGAACTCACAAGAAAGATCATCATTCGCGTCGTGGTTTGCTGAAGATTGTCGGTCAACGTCGTCGTCTGCTTGACTATCTCAAGAAAAATGACGTAGAGCGCTATCGGAGTATTATCTCCCGATTAGGCATCAGACGTTAGGATATCGGATGCGGCGGTCTACCCTTGGGTGGATTGCCGCATTTAAAGCCGGGGTGATGGAGGATGTCCGGAGAAAGGTCCTGATCTGAGGATGGCGCGTACAGGTGCTTTCCCGGACGGGATCTGTCTCAGGCCAACCTCCTGCAACCCTTTTTTTATAAGTACATAAGCAATACATGCAGAGCCATAATGTTCTGCGCAGGAGAAACACATGAGTTATCAGAAAGTAGAAATTGAATTCAACGGTAAACCTCTCACTATTGAAACCGGAAAAATGGCGCGTCAGGCTGATGGTGCCACGGTTGTAACCTATGGTGAGACCAAGATTCTTTGTACCGCAGTATCGGCAAAGACCATGCGACCGGGACAGGATTTTTTCCCCCTGGTTGTCAACTATCAGGAGAAGTTTTACGCCAGCGGCAAGATCCCCGGATCTTTTTTCCGGCGTGAGCGTGGCGCCACCGAGCGTGAAACCCTGATCTGCCGCTTGATTGACCGTCCCATGCGTCCACTTTTCCCCAAAGGATACATGAATGAAACCCAGATCATGCCTAGCGTTGTTTCAGCCGATTGTATCAACGACCCGGATACCCTAGCGATTCTCGCAGCATCCGCGTCAGTCAGCGTATCCGATATCCCGTTTGCCGGCCCTATTGCTGCAGTGCGGGTTGGGCGCGTTGAGGGTGAGTTTATAGCAAATCCCACCATCGAACAGATGGAGCAGAGTGATATCGAAATTGTGGTTGCGGGATCTCGCGATGCCATCATGATGGTTGAAGGTGAGGCAGACCTCGTCAGTGAAGATGAGATGCTGGAGGCTGTGTTCTTCGGACATCGCTCCATTCAGCCTCTGATTGATATGCAGGAAAAACTGCAGCAGCAGGTCGGGGTTACCAAGCGTGAGTTCAGTGTGCCTGAAGTCGATACTGAACTGGAACAGAAGGTAACCGAAGTCTGCGAAGACCAGATTGTAGAAGCGGTTAAACTGCAGGATAAGCAGGAGCGCTACGCATCTCTGAGTGCAAATCGCGAGCGCGTTCAGGAGATGCTTGCAGAAGAGTACCCAGAACGCGAAGGAGAGATCAGTTCGATCATTGCCAGCGTGGAAAAACGCGTAGTGCGCCAGATGATCCTACAGGATCGTATCCGCATTGATGGGCGTGATATGCAGACTATTCGCCCCATTTCCAGCGAAGTCGGCATCCTCCCGCGTGCCCACGGTAGCGCACTGTTTACGCGTGGCGAAACCCAGGCCCTGGTTACTACTACACTGGGAACCGCAAGCGACGAGCAACGCATCGACAATATCCAGGGGATGGATTTCAAGAAGTTCATGCTCCACTACAACTTTCCCCCGTTTTGTGTGGGCGAAACCAGTATGCGTCTGTTCCCTGGACGGCGTGAAATTGGACATGGGATGCTTGCTGAGCGCTCTGTTTCCAAGGTTCTGCCTGCGTTTGATGATTTTCCTTACACTATCCGCATTGTATCGGATATCCTCGAATCCAATGGCTCTTCCTCCATGGCATCGGTGTGCGGCGCCTCATTGTCCTTGATGGATGCCGGCGTTCCGGTGAAAAATCCTGTTGCAGGTATTGCCATGGGTCTGGTTAAAGAGGGCGATGACATGGCCGTCCTTTCCGACATCCTGGGTGATGAGGATCATCTCGGGGATATGGATTTCAAGGTCACCGGAACAGAAGAAGGCATTGCTGCCCTGCAGATGGATATCAAGATTGACGGTGTTACGCGTGATATCATGCATACCGCCCTTGAGCAGGCGCGTGAAGGCCGTCTGCATATTCTGGGGAAAATGGCTGAAGCTATTTCCACGTCACGTGCCGATCTTTCTCCCTACGCCCCGCGTATTACCACGGTATTTGTGAAACCTGAGCAGGTACGTACAATTATCGGTGCCGGAGGCAAAACGGTTCGTGGTATTATTGAGGCCACAGGTTGCGGCATCGATATTGAAGACGATGGACGCATCAACATCTCTTCTGCTGATGGTGCTGCTGCTGCAGAAGCTGCGCGCATGATCAGTGAGCTGACCCAGGAAGCAGAGGTCGGCAAGATTTACGATGGCAAGGTAAAGAAAATTATGGACTTCGGTGCATTTGTGGAGATCTTCTCCGGCACTGATGGTCTGGTTCACGTCAGTGAGTTGGCCAAAGAACGTGTTCGCAATGTCACTGATGTTCTCAATGAAGGCGATGCTGTACGTGTAAAGTGTATCGGGGTTGATCGTCAGGGTAAGATTAAGCTTTCTCGTAAAGAAGCCCTGGCTGATGATGAAAAAAATAATTCATGATTCAGGTGCTATGCACCAATAACGACTTAAATATCGGAGTGTGCGGCATGCATTATTAAATATAGCTGCACTCTGAGCTGGTGCATCTGGAGTCCCTGTCATCTTGTGCTAAGATGTACAGGGACTTTTTCTTTGTGTGGCGTTGTTTTCAGGTTCATTGCAGGTAAATCCGTGTAAGATATTTATCTGGAGGAGCCATGGTACAAAAATCCGTATTAACAAATGGGGTTCGAATTCTCACCGAACAGTTGCCTCACACTGAATCGGTAAGTATAGGACTTCTTATCGGACGTGGTTCGCGGCACGAACATATGCATCAGCAGGGTATTACCCACTTTATCGAACACATGTTGTTGAAGTCGGGTGATGCAGATTCTGCGCTTGAACTGGCGAAGAGAATTGACTCTATCGGTGGTCCACTCAATGCCTTCACCGGACGCGAATACAGTTTTATCCACCTGCATACGATTGCGGATAAATTTTCTGCTGCGGCAACGCTCCTTGGCAGTTTGCTCCATAGTGTAAATTTCAATAACGCCGCAGTGGAGCACGAGCGCCAGATTATTCTCCACGAGATAAACCATCTGAATGAGGATGGAAGCGAACACATCCACGATCTGTTTTCGCGTACTTTCTGGGGCACATCGACTCTGGGTAACCCGGTAACTGGAAGTCTCGAATCTGTAGCTGATCTTTATGCTGCAGGTCTTGAATATTTCTATCGCCACGAATATCTTAAAGCGTGTTCGGTTGTCTCTGTTGCAGGCAATGTGTCTCATGCGGCTGTGGTCGATGCCTTTGAACCCATCCTGGAGATCATTGAACCTTGTGTATATGTACACGAGTCAACATCAATAGAAACACACAAAACCGTAGCGTTGCATCAACGCGCTGATTCTTGCGCAAAGATCTGTTTAGGTTTTCCTGCCTTGAATCAGAAGGATTCAAGGCGATTCGTTGCCATTCTCCTTGATTCTATATGGGGCGGTGGGATGAGTTCCAGAATATTCCAACGCATTCGTGAACAGCATGGCTGGGCTTATAATCTGTACAGCTATCTCAACAGCTACAGCGACAGTGGAGCGATGGTTACTGCGGTAGAAACCGATATTACTTATGCATTCCAGGTGCTAGAGGCGCTGTGCGATGAAGCGAACAACCTTGTTGCGCATGGCGTAACCTACGATGATCTGGAAGCGGCACGTCAGCTGTTGCAGATCAGGTTTAAGCTGGGGCTGGATAATACCCATGTGCGCATGAAGCGTCTTGCTATGAATGAATTTTATCGCAATGAACATACCGAAGTAAAAGAATTGCTCCATGCCCTTGAACGCGTAAGTACGCTGGATGTGCAGTGTCTGGCTAAAGATCTGATGCAGGATAGATGTCTGGTTGCGTGTGTGCTCGGCGATGTTGACACTGCAAGCGGAGCACTGCACAATATCGGACTCAAACACTGATTGATAATCAAGAACTAAATAACATAAATCGGGAAGATAGCGTGTGAATAGAGTAGAGGTAGAGATTAAAAAATTGTATCCAGACAGTGTGGTGCCCACCTATAAAACGGAACATGCTGCCGGGATGGATTTGAGTGCCTACCTGGCATCGTCGCTGAGTATAGCTCCGGGAGAGCGTTCCCTTGTTGATACAGGGATAGCGATTGCTCTTCCCCCCGGATATGAGGCGCAGGTGCGTCCCCGTTCTGGCTTAGCCTTCAAAAACGGCATAGGCCTGGTAAATAGCCCTGGAACCATTGATGCAGACTATCGTGGTGAGATCAGGGTAGTGCTGATAAATCTTGGTGATACTGATTTTGAGATTCACAGCGGAGACAGAATCGCTCAGTTGGTTGTAGCGCCAGTTTCCAGGGTGGAGTGGCAACAGGTAAGCGTATTGGACGCTACTACACGAAATGCCGGAGGTTTTGGGCATACCGGAGTGTAGTGCTAATCTGAGAGCAGTGCAGCTTTAGCAAGAGACTTTATCCACAGAATAGAAAGAATTATGGAACAGCAAACCTTGCAAACATATCCGTGTGAATACACCTTCAAGGTCTTTGGGGCTGTGAGTGTGCAGGAGAAACTCTCACAGCAGGTCCTAAATACAGTAAATGAAGAGGTTGAGATCGCCGATGACGGTATCAGTCACCGCAACAGCAGTGCAGGTAAATATTTTTGTATTTCAGTGAATGTTTTGCTCAAGAGTGAAGAGCAACGCCGCTGGATTTATATCCAGCTCCAGCAACTGGAAGGAGTCAGGTACATACTATGATGTTAACGATTAATCCGCAAAATCCGCAACAGCGTCTGCTCGACCGCGTAATTGAATGTCTGAGCAAAGGGGGAGTCATTGTATACCCCACGGATACCACCTACGGTCTGGGATGTGATATCTACAATAAAAAGGGAATCGAGAGAATATATCAGATCAAGCAAAGAGATAAGCGCAAGCCCTTTTCTTTTATCTGCCCTGATCTTGCAACCATTGCCGGCTATGCCAATGTGAGTAACAATGCTTTTAAGATAATGAAGCGCCACTTGCCCGGCCCCTACACATTCGTCCTTGAGGCTACCCGTGAGGTGCCGGATTTGCTCGTAACCAAACAACGCACCGTAGGGGTCAGGATGCCGGACAATAATATTGCCCTGGAGATAGTGCGCCAATTAGGGCACCCGTTGGTAACCACAAGTGCCAACATTACCCAGCAACAGACCTATGAAGATCCAAGTCTGATTGAAGACGAACTTGGGGCTCAATTGGATATGGTGGTAGATGGTGGGAAGCTAAGCGGAGATCCTTCTAGCGTGATTAGTCTCATAGATGAGGAGATAGAAGTGTTGCGCCATGGCTGCGGGAATATTTCCTGGATTAAATAGACAACGGGTTTATTTAGTTGCGCTTAAGTATTTTATGCTTGCTAAAAACTTTAATCACGCGCTAAACTGAACTTGCACGTACGGTTTTGTTTGATGACCCAAGTGCGACAGCGATAGAGGTTCCAGTCTCTGGAGCCATGGGCCCTGTTCCACTCCTCCTCCGGAACAGGGCTTTTTTTATGGATGAAGTGCAACCATAAAAAAGCCGGAGAGCGTTGAACGCTCCCCGGCTTTCTCAGTCTTCTGGCATATGCCTATATTCCCAACTCCTTGAAGAAATCGTTGCCTTTGTCGTCAACAAGGATAAAGGCAGGAAAATCAACTACTTCTATTTTCCAAACGGCTTCCATGCCGAGGTCTTCAAAGTCGAGGCATTCCACGCTCTTGATGTTATATTCTGCCAGAGCTGCTGCGGGCCCACCGATGGATCCCAGGTAGAAACCACCGTGCTTCTTGCACGAATCGGTAACCTGTTGGGAACGATTACCTTTTGCGATCATGATCATGGAAGCACCACGGGATTGGAGCATATCCACATACGGATCCATGCGCGCTGCTGTTGTGGGCCCGAAAGAACCGGACGGTTTCCCCTCCGGGGTCTTGGCGGGGCCGGCGTAATAGATGGGGTAATCCTTCAAGTACTGCGGCAGCTCTTCACCACGCTCAATGATCTCTTGGAATCGGGCGTGGGCAATATCGCGCCCTACGATAATGGTGCCGTTAAGTGAAAGTTGGGTTTTGATGGGATACTTGGATAGCTCCTCCCGAACCTCATCCATGGAGCGATTGAGATCAATGCTAACCACTTCGGGGCGCTGCCCCCGGCTTTCCTTGGAAAGCAAGCGTGCCGGATTATCATCCATCTGCTCCAACCAGATTCCTTCCTTATTGATCTTGGCTTTGATATTCCGATCTGCGGAACATGACACCGCGAGACCGATGGGGCATGACGCTCCATGGCGGCTGCTACGGATTATGCGCACATCGTGCGCAAAATACTTGCCACCGAATTGCGCCCCGATGCCCAGATCTTCGGCGCGCTTCTGCAGTTCTTTTTCCAGTTCCACATCGCGAAATGACTGCCCGAGTTCATTTCCTTCGGTGGGAAGTTCGTCGTAGTAGCCAGTTGAAGCAAGCTTTGCCGTTTTCAGGCAGGTTTCCGCACTGGTGCCGCCAATACAAAAGGCGATATGATACGGAGGACATGCCGCAGTGCCCAGAGACTTCATTTTTTCAACCAGCCAGTCAACCAGGGAGTTTTTGTTGATGGTAGCTTTGGTCTCCTGATACAGATAGGTTTTATTTGCGCTCCCGCCACCCTTGACGACAAAGAGGAACTTGTACTCGTTACCTTCTGTTGCCATCAGGTCAATTTGTGCGGGAAGGTTGCACTTGGTATTTACCTCATCGTACATGTTGAGCGGAGCATTCTGAGAGTAACGCAGATTTTCTTCGGTGTATGTCTTGTATACTCCGGCAGAAAGCTGCTCTGCATCATTGCATCCAGTCCGGACATTTTCCCCTTTCTTACCCACTACCGTAGCGGTTCCGGTATCCTGGCAGAAGGGCAGCTCGAATTTGGCCGATACCATTGCGTTTTGCAGCATGGCCATCGCAACACCACGATCATTGGCAGATGCTTCAGGATCTTTCAGGATAGCAGCGACTTTTTCGTTATGCGCCGGACGCAGGAGGAAGTTCACTTCGCGAAAAGCCTGGTTGGACAAATACTTCAGCCCCTTGGGGTCAATCTTCAGCACTTCCTGACCTTCAAAATCGGCAATACTGACATAGTCTTTTGTCAGCAGGCGGTATTGAGTCTTGTCTTTGCCCAGAGGGAATGGATCCTGATACTTGAATTCAGACATTCTTGCTCTCCTTTACATAACTATTATATGGATTGAACAACACCGGGGAGGATGGATCCCCTTTCCAATCATGCTTAATAGCGTGCAGTATAGATAAATTGTATACGATTGTCGATAGCTGAACATTGTTTTATTCCCGAACCTGCCAAGGGTAGTTCTGCCCCGATGTTGGCCGGAGTATTTTCTATGCGCTTCACCCTTGATTGATTTTTACTCTGAGCGCATGATACAAACGGGCGGGGCTGGTGCAAGTTTAATGTATCAGATTTTATTCCTATCCAGAATGCGGAGCAAAGAGAGTGATGCAGGCGGTACTCAAGCGTATATTGACATCCAAGGTTTACGGGGCTGCGGTGGAAACGCCACTCGAAAAAGCGGCAAAATTAAGCGAGCGGCTCAAAAATGACGTTTACCTTAAACGAGAAGATCTACAGCCTATATTTTCTTTCAAACTTCGCGGAGCCTATAACCGTATTGCTCAGCTGAGCCTGGAGGAACAGGAGCGGGGTGTAATTGCGGCATCAGCGGGTAATCATGCGCAGGGGGTGGCTTTTTCTGCGCGCCAACTGGGAATAAAAGCCATCATTGTTATGCCTGAAACCACTCCAGCGATAAAGGTCGAGGCCGTACGTAGCTTGAGCGCTGAAGTTATTCTTCATGGAGATAATTATTCGGAAGCAGCGGCTCACTGTGCCACAATTCTGGAACAGACCGGAATGGTATATATTCACCCCTTTGATGATGATCATGTCATAGCTGGACAGGGCACAGTCGGGGATGAAATTCTACGCCAGAGTGCGGGAAATCTTGACGCCATTTTTGTCCCGGTTGGCGGCGGTGGGCTGATTGCTGGAGTTGCGGCATATATGAAGGCCGTAAGCCCGGGGGTGAAAATCATTGGAGTTGAGCCGCAGGATAGTTGCGCTATGACCCGTTCCATTGAGGCAGGAGAACCAGTACATCAGAAGCAGGTCGGCATTTTTGCAGATGGAGTTGCGGTCAGAGATGTGGGTAAAAAGACCTTCAAGTTGTGCCATAAATATGTGGATGACATGGTGCTTGTTTCCACAGATGAAATCTGCAGTTCTATACGTTCCATATACCAGGAAACCCGTTCTATAGTTGAGCCTGCGGGTGCCCTCGCTGTTGCCGGATTGAGGAAATACGTGCAGCAACATCAAATCGAAGGGCAGCATCTGGTAGCCATCAACTCGGGCGCCAATATGAACTTTGATCGTCTGCGCTATGTTGCAGAACGTGCTCAGGTAGGGGAACATGAGGAGGCTCTGTTTGCAGTGAACATCCCCGAGAAGGCCGGAGCATTGAGAACTTTTTGTACCTCTATAGTTAAAGAACGCAATATAACCGAATTCAACTATCGCCGCTCGAATCAGGGCGATGCGTGCATATTTGTGGGGATATCCACCTCGGATACAATTGAACGTGAAGATTTTAAAACACATCTCTCCCGCCATGGATATAAATCTCTGGATATAACCGATAATGAACTGGCCAAAACCCATGTACGCTACATGGTAGGCGGAAGATGTCCGCAGATACAGCAGGAACTGCTCTACCGTTTCTGGTTCCCGGAACGCCCCGGTGCTCTGAGTAAGTTTCTCGCTGCTCTGGGTTCAGCATGGGATATTTCGCTATTCCATTATCGCACTCAGGGTGGGTGCTTTGGCCGGGTGCTGATCGGGTTAGAGTTGCCTGAGGATCAACGTCATCAGGTAAACGATGTGCTGGATAATCTTGGATATGTGTATCTGGATGAAACCGATAACCCCGCATACCATTTGTTTTTATAGTTTGTTTAATGTTACAGCCCAGAAAGGCTCAGTAAATACTTGATTGATTGAGTATGGAATGCTATACCTTGCGTCCATAATTTATGGGGGTAAAATGTCCATATGCAATGTCCATATGGCGTAAAGCCTGATATCACAAGCGCAGACGATGATTCCAGGTTGTTTCACCTCTATTAATCTATAGACAAAATTCAATTCTTACGGAGTTTGACTGAATCTGCCACGCTGGGGGTTATCGTGATTTCTCCGGGACAGGGGGACGTTAGATATATGTTTAAGCGACTTAAAGAGGATATTCAGGTTGTATTTGATCGCGATCCTGCTGTGCGTTCCGCCTTAGAGATCCTGATCTGTTATCCCGGATTTCACGCCCTCCAGCTTCATCGCATGGCCCATTGGCTGTGGCTTAAGAACTGGCGTCTGCTTGCGCGCACAGTTTCTCATTTTTCCCGTTTCGTCACCGGAATCGAAATTCATCCCGGCGCAAAAATAGGACGGGGATTTTTTATCGACCACGGTATGGGGGTTGTCATAGGTGAAACCGCCGAAATCGGGGATAACTGCACCCTTTATCACGGTGTTACCCTTGGTGGCACCTCATGGGCGAAGGAAAAGCGCCATCCGACCCTGGGCAACAATGTAGTAGTAGGGGCCGGGGCTAAGATTCTGGGTCCGTTTCTGGTTGCGGATGGGAGTAAGGTTGGTTCAAACTCCGTAGTGGTGAAACCGGTGCCGGAAAATGCTACCGTAGTTGGTATCCCGGCCAAGGTGGTGGTCGGCATGAAGGATGCTAAAGAACATAAAACCTCCGAACGTCCGGATCTGGAACATGGGAAGCTCCCTGATGTGCAGGGGAGGAATACTGCTCAAATGATGAACAAGATGCATGCTATGGAAGAACGCCTTGAGCAACTTGAGCAAGAGTTGAGGCAGCAACAATCTTGAGATAAAGCATACAGAATTTTTTATTTTCAATAACATATGTATATTTATAATGTAAAAGGGGCTTAAGAATGCGTTTTTCTAAACGATCGTTATATGCAGTGCGGGCGATGGTGCGTCTTGCGATACAGCATGAAGATCGTCCTGTATCGATCCGCGAGATTTCGGAGATTGAGGACATCTCGCTGCCTTATCTGGAGCAGCTGTTTGCATGCCTGCGCCGCAGTGAACTGGTGAAAAGCGTGCGTGGCCCCGGGGGTGGATATGTCTTGGCGCGCCCGGCGACGGACATAAATCTTCAGCAGATTATAGAAAGTGTAGATGAAACTATAGCGCCGGCGGAGTGTACTGGAAACGATGCAGTATGTCTGCGCAGTCCCGACTGCTTTATGTATCCGGTGTGGAGTGAGTTGGGAGAGAAGATCCGTGATTTTCTCTCAGATATTTCTGTAGAGGATCTAATGGTCAAAGCAAAACGTTGTGATCTGTCTGATTCGTAACTGCTGGGGCATATAAAGTTGGCAATGCTCATTGCAGGGGACGCATGAACTCTTCCTGAGGCTTGGCTGGCTCTATTTGTGAGCCAGATGCTCTCTCTCCGTGAACTATGGCTTCACCATCTGGTACTATTTCAGCTATTCCCGGCCGCCCCATAAACTGCTGAAATCAGGACGGTCATAATTTTTGCTTTCGTAAACAAAATGCCAATATCATCTTCAGGCGGTACATGTATACAGTAGAGGTTATTCGGCATCGCTT
>Ga0306868_1000227_pt1 | contig 41698 bp, 35 predicted proteins | sample AntRauTorckE6832_FD_190411 | JGI IMG/M metagenome (GOLD analysis project Ga0306868, IMG submission 190411) | Saline lake microbial communities from Rauer Islands, Antarctica - Metagenome Torckler E6 #832 (v2) (version 2) | ecosystem: Environmental > Aquatic > Non-marine Saline and Alkaline >... | reverse complement strand
ACTACTCCCACCATAAATGCGGTTCGGTAGTTCAGCTGGTTAGAACGCCGGCCTGTCACGCCGGAGGTCGAGGGTTCGAATCCCTTCCGAATCGCCATTTAAATTAATTGAAGAGGTGGAAAAGTACTCAAGCGGCTGAAGAGGCGCCCTTGGAAAGGGTGTAGACCATTCACGTGGTGCGAGGGTTCAAATCCCTCCTTTTCCGCCATTATTAACTATGGGCCTTTAGCTCAGTTGGTTAGAGCGCCCGGCTCATAACCGGTAGGTCTGGGGTTCGAGTCCCTGAAGGCCCACCATATTAATAATATAAACATAAAAGTGCCTAGGATTAATTATCCATAGACACTTTTTTTTATGTTATATTTTATTAAAATTTTGTTTATATTTGAAATAAGTTTGTCAAATTGAATTTCATTTCTAATTGAAATGATTAAATTATTTTTATCTTTTGGTTTTAAATCATCAAAATCTTTTTTATAGAAGACTTTATGATTAATCAAATGATATTTGGTATCATCAATTAAAAATTCTTTTAAAGCTATTTTAATCGTTAAATTATTTTGAATAGATTTTATAGTACAAAATTCATCGTAATAATTCATTTGATACTTCTTATTACTTGATAAGCTGATTTCCAGAAAATTGTTATGAATCTTCCAATGGTCTAAAAAACAATTGTTTCCAATTTTTTTAGGATAAATTGCCATTATTTGATTATAAGAGAAGTATTTTAAAATTTCTAAAAGGGGTAATAAATATTCAATGTCTTCATAATTATGAAGTAAGATTTTATCTAATATGACTTCTGAACTACTTTCTAAATAGTCAAAATATAGTTGAATACTTTCTTTGCCCGAGATGGTATCGCTGCGTTTGATACCAAGAAATTTTTCGATGGATTTTAAATTGTGTCGTTCAAGATTTAATAACTTTTTATTCTTTCTGATTAAACGGTATAAATCAAAATTATTATTTAAATTCAGCTGGTCATTAATACTATGTTGTTTAAGTTTCTCGTTTATAAATGGTAAATCAAAGCTATGTCCATTGTAGGTAATGAAAAAATAATTATCTAATGATTTTAAAATATTCATTAGTTCTAATAGAATAAAACGTTCTTCATCAAGATTTTCTGAAAAAATTTGTTTACTAATCAATTGATTTTCACTTTTTATGACTAATCCAATGAGAATTATTGAAGCATTTTGTCGGCTAAAGCCTGTTGTTTCGATATCTAATACAATGAAATTTGAAGAAAATAATTCTCTTAAATGAGTAGGTATATAATCTTCAAAACAAGAGTCAATCTCATTTTCTTTAATGATCATTTCAATCACATCCTTTATCTGATATAATTATTATACAAGAATGAGAACTATTTGCAAGGAGGAAAAAATGAAAGCTTATTTAGATAATGCGGCAACTACAATGCCTTCAAAAAATGTAAAAAATGAAATAAATGATTTTTTAAGTACGACCTATGGCAATCCTTCTTCATTACATGATTTAGGAATTATATCAGAAAGAAGAATAAAAAAAGCTAAAAAAACCATAGCAACGGATTTGAAATGTTCGACAGAAGAAATTATATTTACTTCTGGTGGGACAGAAAGCAATAATCTGGCTATTATCGGTTATGCCTTGAGAAATAGAAGTAAAGGTAATCATTTAATCACAACTGTTTACGAACATAAATCCGTATTTAATGCCTTTAAGTATTTAGAATCTCAAGGGTTTGATGTAACATATTTGTCCGTTGGTTCTCAAGGAGAAATAGATAACGATGAATTAAAAGGTGCATTAACGGATGAAACGATTTTAGTTAGCATTATGCATATTAACAATGAAATTGGAACAATTAATCCTATTAATGACTTTGGACAAATAATAAAAACCTTTAACAATCAAATTGTATACCATGTGGATGGTGTTCAGAGTTTTGGTAAATTCAATATAGATTTAAGAAATATTGATCTATATGCTTTTTCAGCACATAAAATTCATGGGTTGAAGGGTATTGGCGGTTTATATTTAAAGAAAAATGTAAGTATACAAAATATACATTTTGGAGGCCAACAAGAAAATGGCATCAGACCAGGTACTGAAAACTTGTTAGGGATTGTTTCTTTGAATGTTGCTTTAAAGGATGCAGCAGAAATGCGAAAGAAAAACTTACATCATGTAAAAAATTTAAAAGAAAAACTTTCTAAATATATAGTAGAAAATATTGAAGATTCAAAAATAAATGTAACACATTATAATGCGTCACCTTATATTTTAAGTGTTTCTTTTAAAGATATGATGGCGGAGGTTTTATTACATGACCTAGAATCAAAAGAAATTTTTGTATCAACGGGTTCTGCTTGCAATTCAAATAGCAAAAATAACTCTCATGTTTTGGAAAGCATTAACCTTGGAGAAGAATACATTGGGGGCACCATAAGATTTAGTTTTTCTAAGGACAATACCTTTGATGAGATGGCTAGCGTATGTATAAGTTTAAAGGAATCAGTAAAAAACATTAGAGAAATTATTCGAAGGAGATAAAAATGAAAACTTTAATTGTAAAATATGGAGAATTAGCCTTAAAAGGAAACAATAGAGGTTACTTTGAAGGAAAATTAATCAAGAATTTAAATAATAATTTGTCAGATTTAAGCGATATTAGTATTCGAAAAGAATATGGAAGGATTTATATAGAATTCCAAGACTATTCATTTGATGAAGTCATTAAAAGAATAAAAAATGTTTTTGGTATTGTAGGCTTTGCAAAAAGTATCAAAGTCGAGAATTCACTTGATGAAATGAAAAAAGCAGCAGAGATTTTAACAGAAAAAGCAATTGAAGAGTATGGATACAAGACATTTAAAGTTGAAACCAATCGTGCAAATAAAAGTTTCAAAATGAAATCACCTGAAATTTCTAGTGATGTTGGTGGATATATTTTTCATAAATATGATGAATTAGCTGTGGATGTACATAATCCTGAGTTAGTAATTAATATTGAAGTAAGAAAAAAATCTTATGTTTATACCAATGAGGTAAAAGGGCAAGGAGGGTTGCCATATGGTACGAGTGGTAAAGGCATGTTACTTTTATCAGGAGGCATTGACAGTCCAGTAGCGGGTTGGATGATGGCAAAGCGCGGCGTGGTATTAGAAGCTGTTCATTTTCATTCATACCCCTTTACTTCTAAACGTGCAACTGAAAAAGTTCTTAAATTAGCTCAAATCATCTCTGGTTATACGGGTAAAATTAAAGTCCATTCAGTCAATATTCTTGAGATTTATAAAGCAATACAAGAAGAGTGTCCAGATAAGCATTTTACAATTATAGGGAGACGTTTTATGACTAAAATTGCAGAGCGATTAGCTCAAGACAATGGTTGTTTATCATTGATTACTGGAGAAAACATTGCTCAAGTGGCTTCACAAACCATGGAAGGGTTAACGGCAACTAATAGTGCGGTGACTTTACCAATTTTTAGACCTTTGCTAGCTTTTGATAAGATAGATATTATTGAAATTTCTAAACGTATCGAAACCTATGAAACTTCAATTTTACCTTATGAAGATTGTTGCACAGTTTTCTTGCCAAGTAATGTGGATGTAAGACCTGCTCTTAGTGATGTTGAAGCAGCAGAGAGTACTCTTGACAGTGAGACTTTAATAAAGGATGCTATTCAGAGTTTAAAAACTTATGAAATCACACCTTTAACAGATATAGAATATTAAATCCAACAAAAAAAGTGGTTCTCTTTTTATAAAAAGAGACCACTTTTTTTAATGGAACTAATTTGTATTTTCTGTATCTAGATCTTCCTCATTTGTGTCACCAGAGTTTCTATTGAGGAATTTTTCTAACCCTTCATAATAATAAGGGATTTCTTTAATATCAGCTGCTTCAATTACTGAATTATCTGGTAAAATAACACTACCGGTGAACATAATTTTTGTTCGTACGGGCAGTAGTACTTCATTATTATTGGTTAAAGTGATTTTAAATGGATTAACAACAACACCTTTTTTATCAGGGAAATAAACAATGAATCGATCTGAATCTCTGACTTCATAGTCAAAGACATCAATAATTTCTCCATGAATATCACATTCTTCAGTCGGCGCAGTATACTGCTGGTCTTGAATATAAATCGGATTGCCACGACTATCCAAATGTTCTGATGGGTTGTACGGACCATCTAATCTTGTTGTCATAACTCTTGTTTGAACCAAAGTTGTTGGGCAATATTCAGTTGCCAATAAACCAGATTCCTTACAAATTTCAACTTGGACATGCACATCGTCTAATTCAGTTGGCTGTGTGCCAGGTATAAAGTATTCTGACTTCACGGTATTTCTAGGATCCATATAAGACAAACTAGAAGGTAATTTACCAGATTTTGTGTCAACATTCATTTCAACAACATTTGGTGAAACAGCAAAATCTTTGTTAGGTAAATCTTCGTGAATGTTTTTCATAACATAACCCCAAAATTCAGCACTTATTCTACTTCCGCTATCTAATGGCATATTATAGTCTGTCCCAAACCATGTTGTACCAACATAATAGGGTGAAAAACCTGTGAACCAAGCATCATAATTACTTGAGGTGGTACCAGTTTTACCTGCTATTGGAATACCTTGATTATTTTGTTTAATCTGAGCCCTTCTTGGACCACCGTTAATTGCTGCTGTTCTAAGCATATCTCTTAAAATAAAGGCTACATTTTCCGGTATAACAGAATATTTTTCAGGTGTATTATCTAACAGTGTTTCTCCTGATGAATCTGTTACATGGGTATAAGTAATTGTTTCAATTCTTACGCCATCATTTCCAAATGTACCATAAGCTTCTGCTAATTCGATAGGCTCAATACCCTTAGTCATACCACCTAAAGAAACAGCTGAAAGATTCATATCATTTGTTGGACCATCTTCAACAATTGTGCTAATACCAAATTCTTTTAAGGATTCAATACCTCTTTCTACACCAACCTTATTAGCTAATTTAGCTGTCACGACATTCATTGATTGTTCAATTCCTTCTCTTAAAGTTGATATACCCCAATACTTATAAGCGTAACCTGAATAGTTTTCGTACCAGTTGATAGGCCAACGTCTATCAGGATTGCCAGATAAGTAAGTTGGTATGTCATCAATAACTGATGCGGCAGTAAACCTTCCACTTTCGATGGCTGGTGAGTAGACCGCTAATGGTTTCACAGAAGAACCCGGTTGCCTTGGATTAAGGGCTCTATTGTAAATTTTTTGTCCAGAAGTATTTCTACCTCCAACAACTGCTTTTAAATGTCCTGTATGGTAATCAATTACTACCATAGCAGACTGGGGTTGAATTACACCATCGTCGTCTACTACATATGATTCTTTTGGTACATAAATATTGTTATCTTTTAAGTTAAATATGTTTTGATCTGAGTTGAGAAATTCACTGGAAATAACAACATTTCCATTTTCGTCTAGTGATTTATACTCACTAGGCATAAGGAGATCGCGACCTTGATAGGTATATAATTCACTTACTAAATAGGAACCATCACTATTTCTAGAAATTCTTCCATCAGTTTCATCATATGTGAATAAGTTTTTAACAACAACTTGTATACGATCAAGTTCTCCATCAATGTACTGTGGATAAAAATTTAATTTTTCGTTTTTTTCTAAAACAAGATTACCTGTGTCATCATAGAAAAACTCGTCTGCTTCTATTATTAATTCATCGTCATCATTAATTGTATTTTCACGACTGATGAGTACGACACTTCTATTTTCTTCAGAAACAATATTTCCGTCACCATTAAAGTAAACTTTAATTTTTGGATATAAGTCATTGCTTGAAAAATAATCTAATGCATTTAAAGCTCTTTTAAGTTTTTCAACATCAGCATTATTATTACCTAGACTTAACGAAGAAGATTCGATTTCATTTTCGTCTAAAGCTCCAATCTCAATTAACTTGCTAAATGTTTCATTTCCAGCAACACCATCTACTTTAAGTGAATGGTCTCTTTGGAAATCAATGACAGCATTTTTAGCTGGTTGACCAAAGTAAGTTGTAAAAGTCTGGTGTGCATATGCACTCTCTAAAGTTTTTTGCATATCGAAATCAATTGTTGAGTGAATTGATAAACCACTTGTGTAAAGGAAATTACTTGCTTCCTCTCTAGAATACTCATATTTTTCCATTAAATCATCAATTACTTCAGCTTCTACCATATCAGAGAAATATGAAGATATTTCGCTACCTTTTGAAGAAGAAGGTTGTAATAAATCAATAATGTTTTGTTCAATGGCTTGAGAATATTCAGCTTCATTAATATATCCATTTGTTTTCATTAAATATAAGACTAGTTTATAACGTTCCTCGCAGTCTTTATTATAGATATAAGTGTATTGTTCATTTTCTTTTCCAATGACAATATCCTCTGGGTCTACGTTTTCACTTCGGACAACATACATTGGCGTATATTTAGTTGGACTTTTAGGAATACCAGCAAGTATAGCGGATTCTTCTAAAGAAAGATCCTTAGCTTTCTTTGAAAAATATTTATCACTAGCAGCTTCAACACCTTTGGAATTAGATCCAAGATAAATAGTATTTAAGTAAGCTTCAATTATTTGTTCCTTAGTTAAGTACTTTTCCAACTGAATCGAATAATAAGCTTCTTTAATTTTTCGATCAATAGATCGTTCGGACCTGATTTGAAATAAATAAAGGTTTCTTGCCAACTGTTGAGTAATGGTACTCGTCCCTTGAATTCTTGCATCGGAGATTAAAGAATCCCTGATAGCACCAGCCATTCGAATGATATTAAAACCTGAATGTTCAAAAAAAGTTTTATCTTCTATTGCAACATAAGCATTGATAAGATTTTCGTTCATGTCTTCATATTTTATTATTGTACGTAAACCATCTTGATTTAAGTCTTCTAACTTATTACCGTCACTATCAAGAATAACTGAGTTTTCAACTAACAAGTTATTTATCTGAGATGGATCGATAGGGTCAATATCCGATAAAGCACTTCTAACCATGTATAGGGATAATGCACCACCGATTAACCCGCCAATAAGTATTAGTATAAAGAAAACTTTAACCACCGCAAGAACTTTATGGCCAATCGTTTTCTTTTTTTTGTTTTTTGACATAATTACCTCCATATTTGTTTGCTTTTATTCTCAAGTAATTATATCATATTAATGGACGAAAGTTAAAGGAATGACTTTTTTTAATTAAAATGTAATAAATTGTATTTTAAATAGAGAGGTGACAAATGGAAGAAAAATCAGCAATACTCGTAGGCATTAACATTAATGAGAATGAACATACTTTTAAAAAATCAATGGAAGAATTAAAAGATTTATGTATTTCATCTGGTTTAGAAGAGTTTTATGAGATTACTCAAAACAGAGATAAGTATGATGCTAAGTTTTTAATAGGCAAAGGTAAAGTTGAAGAAATTAAAGAGTTTATCGACAACCATGCAATTGATCTAGTTGTTTTTAATGATGAATTAAGTGGTAGTCAGATGTCAAATATAATAGAAGCTTTAGATATTAAAGTAGTGGACCGACCAGCTTTGATTTTAGATATTTTTGCTAAACGCGCTCAAACCAGATTAGCTAAAATGCAAATAGAATTAGCTCAGCTAAAATATAGATTACCAAGACTTAAAGGCTTTGGTGAAAGTATGTCGAAGTTAGGGGCTGGTATTGGTACCCGTGGACCAGGAGAGCAAAAGTTAGAAATTGATCGTCGGCGAATCAATGAACGGATTACAGAAATTAAAAAGAAATTAGAACATATGGAAAGCGTCCGAAGAATACAGCGAAAGAAAAGAGTTGAATCAAATATACCGATTGTCTCTATGGTAGGGTATTCTAATGTTGGTAAATCGACTTTATTAAATAATTTGGTTAAAACATCTGAAGGTGAAAAGCAAGTTTATGTTGATGACATGTTATTTGCAACTTTAGGGACAAATTCTAGACTTATTGAATTAGATAGTAAGAAGAATTTTATTCTCAATGATACGGTTGGATTTATTTCAAAATTACCGCATTTTTTAATTGAGGCATTTAAAGCAACCTTAGAAGAAATAGCTACCTCTGATTTGATTTTACACGTTGTAGATATTCAATCAGATAATCTTGAAAATGAAATAAAGGTAACAAACGATATTTTAAAGGAATTAGACTGTGGTGAAATTCCTAAATTATTAGTTTATAATAAGGCTGACTTAGTAGATAAGTCAATTAAAGATCCAGATAATGAAATTAAAATTTCTGCTCTCAACCGATTAAACCTTGACTTATTATTAAAAAAGATTGATGAAATAATTTATGCAAATATGGTAAATATTACTTTATTATTTCCTTTTGATAAAAGTGATGTAGCTTCATATATATTTGATAAATACGAAGTTAATGAAAAAAAATATATTGATAAAGGCTTATTAGTGAATGTAGATTTAGACGAAGAAGATATTAATCGTTTTGGAAAATACAGAGTAGATGGTCCGATTGAGTAAAGGGTATAAAACCATTAAAGCACCAGTAAGAAGTGAATTTAAAGTTAAAAAGTCAAAATTCATAGGGTATTTGTTACCTGTGGAAACAAAAGAAGCAGCAGAAGAATTTGTTGAAAGCATTCGTAAGAAGCATTATGATGCTAATCATAATGTACCCGTCTATATCATTGGCGAAGACTTAGAAATTCAAAAATATTCAGATGACGGTGAACCTTCAGGTACAGCTGGTATGCCAATGCTAGATGTATTAAAAAATGAAGGGCTTACGAATATTGCCGTTGTTGTAACAAGATATTTTGGTGGCACAAAACTTGGCACTGGTGGACTGGTTCGTGCATATACAAAAAGTTTGAGTTTAGCAATAGAGGGCGCGACTGTCTTAGAAAAAAAAGAATATATTTCTAGTAAAATGTTTTTGGATTATACAATGCACGGCAAATTTATAAATTATATTAAAAATAATAGTGGGATAATATTAAATGATGAAATTTTTACTGACAAAGTTGAAATAAATATGTTTATAAAACCCGAAAAGTTTGATAAAATAAAAGAAGAGATCAATGATATGTCCGCTGGTAGCATTAAAATAGAAGCTTTAGAACATAAGTTTTTAACCTTTGAAGATGGTATTTACCGAAAGAAAGGATGATTTCATGGAAAAATTAATAAATGAAATGTTGGAACAAAAGAAATGGGCTGTTGTAGGTGCCTCACGTAATAAAGATAAATTTGGTTATCGAATCTATAAATTACTAAAGGACAGAGGATATGATACAGTACCGATTAATCCTGTCTATAAAGATGTTGATGGTGATTTAACAAAAATGGATTTGTTGAGCCTTGATGAAAAGGTCGATTGTGTAAGTGTTGTGGTTTCACCTAAACGAGCTAAAAAGGTTGTTAAAGATGCAATTGAAACAGGTATTGAAAATATTTGGTTTCAACCTGGAACTTATGATTCGGAAGTCATTGAATTAGCAAAAAAAGGGATTTCAAATGTTGTTTACGATAATTGTGTGCTTGTAGAATTAAGAAAGAGAGACTAATGACTGATATAACGATTGAAAAGAAAATTGACAAAACTGTTGAATGGTTAAAAACGAAGGTTAAAGAGTCTGGTACAAATGGTTTAGTTGTAGGGTTATCTGGTGGTATTGATTCATCTGTTTGTGCTGCATTGATGACAAAAGCATTTCCAGACAATTCACTAGGCGTTATTTTACCTTGTAGTTCAAATATTATTGATAAAGAATTTGCTATGAAATTAGTTGAGGCGACTGGCATTAATTATACGGAAGTTAATCTTTCCGCTGAGCATGAAAGTTTATTTAACAAAATAACACATAGTCTAAATGATTATGATGTAACTGGGGAACACTTAGCAAATGCCAATCTAAAAGCAAGATTAAGAATGAGCACAATTTACGGTATTGCCAATAGTTTGAATTATTTAGTGATTGGAACGGATAATGCTGCTGAGTTAGTTACAGGTTATTTCACAAAATATGGTGACGGTGGAGTCGATATTATGCCTTTAGCAAATCTAACAAAGGGCGAAGTTTATGAATGGGCAAAAGAATTAAATATACCTGAAGCAATTATTGACCGACAACCCACAGCTGGCTTGTGGGAGGGTCAAACCGATGAAAATGAAATGGGAACCACTTACAATATGATTGATCGTTATATCAAAGGGGAAGCAATACCTGAAGAAGACAAAAAAATTATCTTAGAATTGAATAAAAAATCTCAACACAAAAGAGAATTACCATCAGCACCACCAGTTTTTAGAGAGGAGAACTAAATGGGAAGACATATGAAAATTGCTGGAAAGAAAGAAAAAGAAGACCAGCGAAGAGGTAAAATTTTTGGGAAACTAAGCAAAAAAATATCAGTTGCTGCAAGAAACGGTAGTGACTTACAATTTAATCCTGAACTAGCAACCATTGTCGATGAAGCTAAAGCTATGAATATGCCTAAAGATAACATTGAGAGAGCAATAAAGAAAGGCTCTGGGGAGTTAGAGGGCGTTGAGTATTTAGACTTAATGTACGAAGGTTATGGGCCTTCTGGCGTTGCTGTATTAGTTGAAGTCTTAACAGATAATAAGAATCGTGCAGTGGCGGAAATGCGTCATGCTTTTGATAAATATGGTGGTAACTTAGGTGAAACCGGTTGTGTTTCCTTTATGTTTGATCATAAAGGCATTTTAGTGATTGCAAATAGTGAATCAATTGATGATGATGAAATCATGATGGAAGCCCTTGAAGCTGGTGCAGAAGATATCGATATTGATGAAGAGTTCATTGAAATTTATACGACAGTAAATGATTTTGGAAATGTAAAAAACAAATTTAAGGCTGATGGTTATAAGTTTGAAATGGCCGAATTGAGATATGTTCCTCAAAATATGGTTAAATTAACCAAAGAAGAAGATATTGAGAATATGGAAACAATGATTGAAATTCTTGAAGACAATGATGACGTTCAAAAAGTTTATCATAATTGGGAAATAGAATAATGATTTGGCATAATCAATTGATTATGCCTTTTTTTAATAACCTATTCATTATAATTGTAAATTATGATAGTATTAAGTAAAATAAATTAAAAGGTGATCGAAGATGAATAAAAAATACATTAATATTAAAATAATACCAATTATAGTTTTAATGGGGTTAGTACCATTAATTGTAAGAATGAAAAAAGTATCTTATCCATATTTTAATTTTATATGGAGTGCCAATAACGAAATAGGTTATGATATTTTTGCTTATTATAAATCTATGACTATTTTACTGATTGGTGGGTTACTGCTCATAAGATTGTTATATTTATATTTAAAACACAGGATTGATTTTAGGAATAAATATGTAGTATTGTTACTCATTTCAGCTTTTTTAATATTATTATCATATGTTTTTTCTGAACATCAATACATAGCATCTTTTGGATTTAAAGATAGATATGAAGGTACTTATGTTTTGTTAAGTTATATTATTATTAGTTTATATATTTTGATTGAATACCAATCCATAGAAGAAATAAATTCAACATTAAAATATACAATGGTTTTTATAGTCTTAATAGGACTTATAGGCCTTGGCCAGTACTTTAAGTTTGATATTTTTCAGCAGGATTGGGGAAAATTAATTTTTACTCCTAAAGAGAAAGTTGATGATTTAGTTTTTAAATCTCAACTAGGTCGAGTGTATATGACTCTTTATAATCCTAATTATGTAGGCACATATTTTGTATTAATCGGACCACTGATTGCTAACTTTTTTATAAATACTAAAAAAAGATGGGGAGAAATAGTTTATTTTATAATATATATTGCATTAGTTTTTTCATTGGCAGGCTCGCAATCAAGAGGTGGATTTTTGGGCGCTTTAGTTGGTTTAACAATACTTTCTGTATTGAATTTATTTTTTAATAAAAAAGCAGATATTTTAAAAAAAAGAATAAAAATATCTTTAGTTGTAGTAACATTTTTATTAATATTTTTGAATCATGGAAATAATATAACTCGAGTCAATACGATGTTTGAGGATACTGATGAAAAATTACCCATTCAAGATATTTATACACTTGATGAAAAAATATATATAAATTATGATCATCAAGAATATTTTATAACGGAAGAAAATAATGCTTTTATTTTATATGAAGGAAAATTAGCTGACTATAATGCTAAGAAAATAATCTTGGAAGAAAAGTTAACAATAATGCCTAATTGGATCGATATCAAGGGGATTCATATGGAAGAGGGTAATCATACTTTTATCGTTTCGATTGCCGACACAGTAAAACTTCCTTTTGCTAATACAGATGATGGTATGAAATACATCAATAGAAAAGCTTATTATGCTGAATTAAAAAAGGTGCCTGCAATTAATGTCAATAAAAGAGAAAGTATGGGTAGTGGGAGAGTTTATATATGGTCTAGGTCAATCCCGCTATTAAAGGATTCTTTACTTATTGGCAATGGTGCGGATACCTATGCACTATTCTTTCCTCAGACGGATTATATTGGAAAATTTAAAGGTTTTGGTGATTATAAAAAATTAAGTGAAACCATTGTTGATAAGCCACATAATTTATACTTACAACATGGAATTAATATTGGTGTAGTTTCACTTATTATTTATTTAGCCATTAATTTTTTACTTATTTTAGACCTATTTAATCTAATAAAAAAAGGAAAATACTCTGAAAAAGCAATTCCTTTTATATCGATTATAATAGGTTATGGTATAACCATGTTATTTAATGACAGTGCAGTTGTTGTAAGTACAATTTATTGGACAATCATTGGTTTAGCAATGGCATTAATTAAACTAGATCATAGAAATAATAGCATCAACTTTTTTGTCTCTATTAATGATTAAAAATTAATAGAGATTTTTTATAAAAACAATTTCTTTATTTTTCTAAATCTTGTAATCAAATAATCTGGTTCGTAGTATTTTAACTCCTTCTTGGTATTCGCACCAGTGGCAATTGAGATGATTTTTGCGTTAATATGCCTTGCAGTTGCAATATCTAATGTTGTATCGCCAATAACATATACGTTATCAAAGTCATCATAGTATTCTTTGGCTTTTTTTAAAGCGACTTCGGCAATGCCGAATCTTGAAATATTATCCTCACCAAAACCCCCGATTGAAAAGTGCTTCCAAACACCAATTTTTTCTAGTTTGTATTTAGCACCTAATTTTAATTCGCCAGTTATAATACCAAGTCTATGTTCGGTCTTGCTTAATTTCTCGATAAACCTTTTGGCATCCTTGTTCACACGCCAGATATCTGTAGTTTTATATTTTTCCAGTTTCTTTTCATATATTTGTAAAAAGTTTTCCCATAATGCCTCTGTGTACTCAACATTATGATTTATCAGAATTTCTCTGAAAACGTCCATATCTGACCTAGCTGCATTGTTAACATCTTTCATTGAATTATCTGTATAAAGCAATTCATTTGCTGCTTCGATATAAGGTAAATCTGTTCGATCATCTCTTTCTATGATAGTACCGTTAATATCGAAAAAAATAAGATCACTCATTAATTATCACATCCTTTTAAATATATTATCAAATTTTGTAACAATTTGATAATATTATTTTTAAATACTATAAAATAAATGTATAATACTTGTGAGGTGATAAGTTTGGCAAAAAAATACTATGCCGTTAGAAAAGGAAAAAAAGAAGGAATCTATGAAACTTGGGAAGAGTGTAAAGCACAAGTGCATGGGTATAAAAAAGCTGAATACAAGAGTTTTAAAACTAAATCAGAAGCTGAAAATTATATGAATGATAATAAAAGTATAAATGAAATTTATGGTAAAAATATAGATGAAGAAATGCGCTTAAAGCAAACTGTTCTTGCCTATGTAGATGGCAGTTATTCAAATAAACATCATATATACTCCTATGGTTGTGTCATCCTAGAACACAATAAGAAAACTTTTTTAAAAGCTTTAGGGGAAGATGAGTCTTTAACTGACATGCGAAATGTTGCCGGAGAGCTTCTTGGCAGCATGGTAGCGATACAGTGGGCTATTGATCATGCGTATAAGAAAATTATTCTTCATTACGATTATACAGGTATAGAATATTGGGCAAAAGGAGAATGGAGACGCAACAAAAAAGGTACACAGGACTATAAATCTTTTATTGATCAAGCGAAAAAAAAGATTACTATAGAATTTATCAAAATTGAAGCCCATAGTGGTGATGTCTTTAATGAAAAAGCTGATACTTTAGCGAAAGAAGCAATTGAAGCGTATGAAGCGCAATTGAAGAATGAATAGGGGGAATTTATGCGGTGTTTTATTAATCATGAAAATGATGTGTTTTACAATTTTGCAGTAGAAGAATACTTTGTTGAAAATTACAATGAACCAGTATTTATTTTATGGAAAAACAATCCAAATGTAATGGTTGGAAGAAATCAAAATACTTATGCAGAAATTAATGAGGAATTTTGTAAGAAGAACAATATTGATGTTGTCCGTCGACTTTCGGGTGGTGGAGCAGTTTATAGTAGTCCAGAGAATTTTCAATACACTTTAATACTTGATAAAAATGAACATGACCAAGTGAGCTTTAAGTCACTTGCCAAACCATTAATTGCTTTTTTAGAAACCTTAGGCATTAAAGCTGAATTTACTGGAAGAAATGATATTTTGATTGAAGGTAAAAAAGTATCTGGTAATGCACAGTACCATAATAAAAATATATTACTACATCATGGGACAATTCTTTTTGATGTTGATATTGACCAATTAACAAAAAGCTTAACACCAGATTTAACAAAGTTAACTGCTAAAGGCATTAAATCTATTAAAAGTAGAATCACGACAATTAAAGAACGCTTACCAGAGGATATGTCTGTTGATGAATTTATTGAAAATTTTATGAAATTTCAATTAGATAGTTCTAAAGATAATTATACGAAGGCATTATTAGTCGATGAAAAGGAAGAGGTTTTAAAGATAAAGGAGAAGCGCTGGGATCAATGGGCATGGAATTATGGTAAAAATCCAAAGTTTTCAAATACAAAGAAGAAAAAATTTGATTCTGGGTTAGTTGAAATAAATTATGAAGTTGAAAAGGGTGTTCTTTCTAATATTAAAATATATGGTGATTTTTTTAGTGATTTACCAATTGAAACATTGGAAGAAAAAATAATCGGTGTGGATTTTGATAAAGAGTCTATTCAAAATAAATTGAAAAGTGTTATGATTAATGATTACATTAATGGTGTTACTTCAAAAGATTTTATTCAATTATTAGTCAACTAAATAAAACTAAAGGGCCAAGGAAATTTATTCCTTGGCCCTTCATATTTAAAGATTTTCCGCTAACTTGTATAAATCAGTATCTTCTTGGTGGATTCGTTTTTTTACTGCTTTAAAAACTAATTTTGATTCCTTAATTAAGTTCTCTTGCTTCTTTAGAATTTTCGTTGGTGTATTAAAACGACTTTTAAAGTCATTGTAAACACCACTCAAATCTCCCATTTCTTGAATATATTGATTTGCTTTATTTTTTAGATCTAAGTTTTTACTTTTTTTGAAATTAGGGTATAAGTATCGATCTTCGTGGGATAAATGAATTTTTAATTTTCCTGATAACTCGTTGATACCTTTAGCAATTGATTTTGCGTTGCTTTCAATTGACTTACGATTAACTTTACTTTCAATTTGATCAATTGCCTTAAGGATATCATTGTGCTGTCGTTTAAGTGAATCTAAATTAGGCATTTGAATCATCTTTCGCTTCTTCTAGTTTTTTAATAAAATTTTCTCCAAATGTTCTTAGTGCATTTGTGTTTTCTTCTGTAGGTGTCCATTTGATTTTTATGCCATCGGTTATTTTTTTAAATCCAGAACTTTCCATGTGTTTTTCAATTAATTGAACAGATTCGCCACTCCAGCCGTAACTACCAAAGGCAGCATAACTTTTATTTTTAAATTTAAGGCCTTCAATCATTTCTAAAACACCTGCTAAGGAATTTAAAATACCATTATTGATTGTTGAAGAACCAACAAGAATTGCTTTTGACTTAAAGACTTCAGTGATGACATCATTTTTATCTGTTAAAGATGTATTGATAAGCTTAAGTCTTGTCTTAGGTGATTTGATTTTTAAACCTTCAGCAATTGCCTCTCCCATCAGTTTAGTATTTTTCCACATGGTGTCATATATAATTGTAATTTGATCTTCTTGATAATTATCAGCCCATTCTAAATACTGTTTTACTATTTGAGCAGGATCATCACGCCAAATAATACCATGGGCTGGACAAATCATGTCTAGTTCTAAATCAAATGCTAGGATTTCTTTAATTTTTCTGGTGACCATACCACTAAAAGGGGTCAATATATTTGCATAATATTTAGTCGCTTCAGTAAATAACTCATTTTGATCAACAAGATCATTAAATAGGTCTTCTGAAGCATAGTGCTGACCAAAGGCATCATTACTAAATAAAATTTTATCCTTCGTATAGTATTCTAGCATGTTGTCTGGCCAATGGAGCATAGGCATCTCGACAAATACTAGCTGGCCTTCTCCTAAGTCTAATGTATCGCCAGTTTTTACTTCAATGAAATTCCAATCTTCGTGGTATTGTCCTTTTAAAGAATCTATAGCCTTTTTGGTACAATAAATAGGCGTATCCGGGATTTCCTTCATTAATTCAGGTAAAGCCCCACTATGGTCTATTTCGCCGTGATTAGCGATAATATAGTCGATTTCATTTAAATCGATTGTATCTTTTAGATTTTTAACAAATTCTTTACTAAAAGGCATCCATACAGTATCGATTAATACAGTTTTCTCATCTTGAATCAAATATGAGTTATAAGATGTACCTTTATCAGTAGAATATTCTTCCCCGTGAAATTTTTTCAATTCCCAATCAATTTTTCCAACCCAAGTAACTGTATCCGTAATTTTTCTATTCATAATTTTCTCCTTTTTTATAATTTTTTAAATAAAATATTATTTTCTAAGTGAACATGGTTGTAAGTATCGATTTCTAGTGCCTCTAATTTATCAAAAAGCAGTTTATAACTTTGACATGCATCTTCTGGTAATTTATAATGGTCAGTTAATTCTTTGATTGCTTTGATTAAATCGCCGGCGCCATCATGTTCATCCATTAATTCTTTAATAAGTAATGCATTGCCTTCGTGAATGGCAGGAAATAATAATGTTTCTTCTTTGATTAAATGTCGTTCTAATTCGCTTCTTAATGTATTGAATAGTTCATGTACTTCATAGAGTACTTTGTGTTTCTTGCCGTGAACATAAAGCACTTTAAATGCTAAATCAGAAATTAGTGGCAAATTTTCTCTTAAAAACTGATGATGTGTGTTAATAATATGATCAATAATTTCTTCAGATGTACCTTCTTGCCAAGCTTTATATTTTTTTGTTGATGAATTTTTAATTTCTTCTAAATTATTTAAAACTTCATCGATTGATAAATTTGAATCTTTTATGGCTTCTTCTAGTGGACGTTCGCCACCACAACAAAAATCAACGCCTTCCTTAATAAAATAGTTTGCTGTCTGTGGTAATATGGTTACAATTTCACCAATCGGTATTTCTCTTGTAATATTTTTCATTTTTATCACTCCCAAATGTGTATTGAATAGAAATCTTATATTTCTATTATCTCAAATAGCATTCCAAGGTATGTTTTATGGAATAAAGGATTTTCCTTTTCTATTTGTCTATATCATATGGTAGAATAAACAATAAAGATGTGATTTGCATCACATTTAAAAAAAAGAAAGGAAAAAATATGAATAAAAATGACTATTTAAAAGTACATGGTTGTGATGCTTGCGAAAACAAACTATGTGTTGAGAAAGTAGATATATTTAAACATTTATCTAAAAATGACTTATTTGATTTATTAAAGATTATCAAACATAAGAAATTCCAAAAAGGGGAAACAATTTTTGATGTTGGTGATGAATTTAATACATTGTATGTAGTCAATTCAGGTCGTATTAAAATCCATAATTACACTTTTTCGGGTGATGACAATATATTATATTTTTTAGAAGAAGGGGATATTTTTGGAGAAATCAGCTTACTTAAAACCTCAAAATTTAAGCATAGAGGAACAGCTATTAAGAAAACTAACTTATGCATGATTAATAAAAATGATTTTGATGCGTTAATTCAGTCGAAGCCATCCATCAGTATAAAAATATTTGAATCAGCTTATTCTCGTATCAAGAATCTAGAAAATCATTTACAGATTTTACAAAGCAATAGTGCCATAAATAAAGTGGCCGGCTTTATTCTAATGAGCCATTCAAATGCTGAGACGAATTGTGTAACAATTAAGATGACGCAAAAAGAAATTGCCAATTACATCGGGATCCGTAGGGAAACCTATAGTAGATACTTTAATGAATTGATTAATAAAAAGATCATTAAAAAGTCAGGTAAAAATTTAGAAATCATTGATATGGGGCGTCTAGTAGAGTTGTCGCCAATACTAGAAGATTATTAAAGGATTAAAAAGAAAAAGCCAATCAAAACAATTTGATTGGCTTCACCAGTTTTTATTAATTTATCCTAAAAATAATTCTAAGTCTTCTTCAACGCTTCCAATACCTGCAATATCAAACTTATCAACTAATACATTTGCAACATTTTCAGATAAGAATGCTGGTAATGTAGGACCTAAGTGGATATCTTTAACGCCTAAGTATAATAAAGCAAGTAATACAATTACAGCTTTTTGTTCATACCAAGCAATATTATAAGCGATTGGTAAATCATTAATATCTTCAAGTTCAAACACTTCTTTTAATTTAAGTGCAATCACTGCTAAAGAGTAAGAGTCATTACATTGACCGGCATCAAGTACTCTTGGAATACCACCGATATCTCCTAAATCAAGTTTATTGTATCGATACTTTGCACAGCCTGCCGTTAATATAACAGTATCCTTTGGTAAGGCAGCAGCAAAATCAGTATAATACTCTCGTGATTTCATTCGTCCGTCACAACCGGCCATAACAAAGAATTTTTTAATGGCACCAGATTTAACAGCGTCAACAACTTTGTCAGCTAAAGCCATTACTTGGTTATGAGCAAAGCCGCCGACAATTGAACCTTCTTCAATTTGTGTTGGTGCTTGAGTTGTTTTGGCCATTTCAATAATAGGACTAAAGTCTTTATGTCCACTAGCGTCGGCTTCAATATGCACGGCACCTGAAAGACCTGCACTACCTGTTGTAAAGATTTTATCTTCGTAATCATTTCCTTTTCTTGGTGGTACAATACAATTTGTTGTAAATAAAATTGGTCCATTAAAAGTACTGAATTCTTCCACTTGCTTCCACCATGAGTTTCCGTAATTTCCTACAAAATGATCATATTTTTTAAATGCTGGATAATAATTTGCTGGTAACATCTCACTGTGTGTATATACATCAACACCAGTATCCTTTGTTTGTTCTAATAATTGCTGCATATCTTGTAAATCATGGCCACTAATGAGAATACCAGGGTTGTTTCGTGTACCAATATTGACTTCAGTAATTTCTGGATTACCATAAGTAGTTGTGTTTGCTTTATCTAATAAAGCCATTGCATTGACACCGTATTCACCAGTTTTTAATGTCATGGCAACTAATTCATCGACAGATAAATCTTTTGTTGTGCCAACTAAATTCTTTTCAACGACATCTACGATGGACTCATCTTCATAGCCTAAGTTTAACGCATGGTCATAATATGCAGCTAAGCCTTTTAAACCATAAGTGATTAATTCTCTTAAAGAGCGGATATCTTCATTTTCAGTTGTTAAGACACCAACAACATGCGATTTTTCTTCAATATTAGAACCATCCCAAGTAACAGAATCATGTGAATCATCATAAGAAATCTTATTTTGATCTAATGTTTCTTTAATACCATCACGTACTTCTATACCTTTTTTTATTTTTCGTGTAATTGCATCGTCATCGAAGTTTGCATTCGTAATTGTAGTAAAGAGGGCATCCATGATAAATTCACTTGTTTTAGAGTCATTTAGATCCTTTATTCTAGCGGCTTGATTAACAGCTGCTATTCCCTTTGTAACATAAATCAGGACATCTTGTAAATTCGCTACTTCGCTTGTTTTACCACATACACCAACTTTTGTACATGCTGTGTTACCTGCAGCTTCTTGACATTGAAAACAAAACATTTCTCCCATTTCATATCATTCCTTTCATAAAATAAATTGAATAGAATCTTCTTCTATACATTGACTAACATAATTAAGTATAATATAATTAATTCGTTAACGATGTTGCATATGCAACATTTTGTCAAATAAGTTATATTATTTTGTAAAATATATATTTTTTACAAGAACAAACAAACATACATGAATGTAGGATTGTTAATTTTTCAACTAGGAGGTAATAGATTGGAAAACTTCTCGCAGTTTATAGATTACCCTTTATTTAAAGGTATTAAACAAAAAGATTTATTTAGAATAAGCAATTGTTTTGGATTACAAGAAAAAGATTACGCAAAAGGTGATTATATATGGCATGCTGGTGATGAAGCCTTGTATTTAGGCGTGGTAACAAAGGGTCAAATAAATATCATTCGGGATGATATTTTAGGCAATCGTACCATCATAAGCAATATTCATAAAGGTAATACTTTTGGCGAAGCTTATGCCATATCAGAAGTTGTAGAGTACCCGGTTTCTATACAAGCAGCAACGGATACTAAAATACTTTTAATTAATAAACATAAACTAACAACGCCTTGTCCAATGAGTTGTAATTTTCATAACCAATTAATTAAAAATTTATTATGGATTATTGCTAGAAAAAATATAAGATTGAGTAGTCGAATTGAATGTATCACTAAAAAGACCATCAAACAAAAAGTAGTGTTTTATTTATTAGATGAAATGAAAATGAGTGGACAAGAAAAAGTATCCATTCCTTTTAATAGAAAAGAATTATCTGATTATTTGAATGTTAATCGTAGTGCCTTATCTCGGGTGTTGTCAACATTAAGTGATGAAGAAATAATTCATTACAACAAAAATGAATTTAAAATTTTAGACATGAAAAAAATTGAGAAGATTCTTTATGAGTAAAGTCGTGAAATTTGATAATTATGAAATGCATATTAGAAATAAAAAGATCACTATGGATACTTTATTGTCCCATTATGATTTCGTGAAAATTGAAGGGTATTGTAAAGCATGTCCCAATTATGGTAAAATTTGGTCGTGTCCACCTTATGATTTTAGTGCTTATGAATATTTAAAGAAGTTTTCTTCAGTAACTCTTTATAGTGGGGAAATAATATATGATTTGTCAACATTAAGTGATGATGAAATAATTAATCAAAGACATTTAATATATGATCTTGGTAGAAAAGAGTTTAGAAAATTTTTAATGACAATTGAAGGCCATTATGATAAAAGTCAAGCTTTAATTGCTGGTCATTGTTTTCTATGTGAAGAATGTACTAGAGTAAATGGGAAAAAATGTATTAAACCGAAAATGATTAGATATTCTTTAGAAGGTATGGGCATTGAAGTAGGCACTTTGTTAAAGGAAGTGTTAGATCAAGCATTACAATGGGATAGTGAAACAACAGATCGATTGATTACAGTTGGCGCAGTATTAAATAAATGAATTGAGTAAAGGAGTTAAGTTGGATTATTATAAAGTAACAGATATGAGTATTTGGAATGGTAGAATAGACGACGAAGAAGATTTTGATGCTTTTCGTTGGCATCAATGGATTGAACCGATAGATTTAGATGAAAAAAACGAAAAAGTAGAAGAAGGTTTCTTGGCTTTAGGATTAATCGGTTTTTGTTGCGATGAAGGTATTCGTATGAATAAAGGTAGAGTTGGTGCAAGAAAAGGTCCTGATAATATTAGAATAGAACTTAGAAATTTACCTTGTCATTTTAGTCAAAAAGTTAAATTATATGATGCAGGGAATATTTATTATAATGAATCCTTGGCTTCGACTCAAGAAGCTTTAAGTGAAAGAGTAGACCAGTTATTGGCTTTAAATATAATGCCAATTGTTCTCGGTGGCGGACATGAGGTAGCCTTTGGTCATTATAATGGTATTGTAAAACATCTATTATTAAAGGAAGAAAAACCAAAAATTGGCATTATAAATTTTGATGCCCATTTTGACAATCGGCCCTATGATCAAACAGGTACTTCAGGGACTATGTTTAGACAAATTTATGATTTATCAAAAGAGAATAATATTGACTTTTCTTATTTTTGTGTGGGCATTCAAAAACATGGCAATACGAATGCTTTGTTTAAGGCAGCAGAAGATATGTCCACGGAGTATATTTTGGCTCAGGACATAACCCATAGTAACTTGTGGGATGCAATGATGAAATTAGATGATTTTATTACGAAACAGGAACATATTTATATCACTATTTGTGCAGATGTTTTATCATCAGCTTTTGCACCTGGGGTGAGTGCGGCCCAACCTTTAGGTCTTCATCCTGAAGATTTATTAAAGCTTTTGAAATATATTTTAAGAATGAATAAAACCATTAGCTTTGATATTGCAGAAGTTTCACCACGCTTTGATATGGATCGATCAACGGCTAATTTAGCATCAATTATTATTTTTTCTGTTGTAAATACCTTATCTAAAATGTTTGAGTACAAAGGAGATTAATTATGTTTGACAATATATTTGAAAGAGAAATTATTCTAATTGGAGAAAAAAACTTTGAAAAAATAAAAAATAGCCACATTGCTGTATTTGGTATCGGCGGTGTGGGTTCCTTTGTAGTGGAAGCCCTCATCAGAGCCGGGGTAGGCGAACTGACCCTTGTTGATTTTGATCGTATTGAAGAGAGTAATTTAAACAGACAATTACATACAACGACAGAAAATATTCGTCTTTCAAAAGTTGATGAAATGATAAAACGAGGGATTAAGATCAATCCGCATATTAAAATTAATGCCATTCATGATGAATATAATTTTATGAGTCATGAATTTATTTTTAATGAAAAGTGGGATTATATTGTAGATGCCATAGATATGGTTCAGGCAAAAATTTTATTAATTGAAAAAGCGAAGGAAAATAATATACCAATTATTTCATCAATGGGAACTGGTAACAAAATGAATCCAAGTTTATTTAGAATTGATGATATAAATAAAACAAAAATGTGTCCGCTGGCCCGGATTATGAGAAAAGAATTGAGAAAACGAAGGATTAATGATGTTAAAGTATTGTTTTCAACAGAAAAACCAGATAACTTTACACATAACCACCGGTTAAAAGGGACCATTTCATTTGTACCTTCAACTGCCGGGTTGTTAATTGCTTCAGAAGTTATTCGAGACATACTTAAAGGTGTAACAGATGGAAAGTAAAAATATTGCCCGTTTATCAATTTTAACTGCTGTAGCAATTGTTTTAAGTATTGTTGAAAATTTTATTCCTTTACCTTTTATTGCGCCGGGAGCAAAATTAGGCTTAGCAAATATTATAACAATGATTTGTATCGTCACAATGACTTATAAACAAACATTTTTAATTTTAGTCACACGAATTTTTCTTTCTGCAATTTTTGGTGCAGGCTTAAGTGGATTTATGTATAGTTTTACAGGTGGTGTATTAAGTTTCATCGCTATGGTTTTTGTTAAAGAACTGTTTAAAAGTCATATTTCTAGTATTGGTATCAGCGTGACAGGTGCTGTTTTTCACAATGTTGGTCAAGTGTTAGTCGCTGTTTTAATATTAAATAATATATTGATTATGACTTATCTACCAATTCTAGTTATTGTTGGTACAATTTCTGGTGCCTTTGTTGGTGCGTCAACAAATTATTTTCTAAATCACCTTGAAAGAATATCTTTTTTTAAAAAATAATTCTTATTGAGTTTAAAGCAATAAAATTTAGGTAACTATGTATTAGATAGATAAAAAAAGTGGGTGATAGTATGCGGGAAATAAAATATAATATTAAAATCTATAGGCATTCAAAACACAACAATTTTTTCGAGGGCACTATTGATGACTATAAATGGTTTGCAATCGTTAAAGATGAACCCGTTATGTATGGTTTAGATATTAATAAATTAGAGGCAATTAAAGGTAAAATCATTCGTTTATGTATCTATAATGACAACAGAGACGTAGAAGGGAATCCTTTTTTGCCTTCCGTAACCATTAAACGAACGATTTATGTGAATTTTGTAAAAGGTTGGAAAGTCTTTAATTTAGGCTATACGGACATGGTTACGGATTTAGCAAGTTATTTAACGAATATCAAAACGATGCATCTGGTTTAATGGATTTATTTTATATGTTATTATTATGACACCTATTTAATTAAAAAATTAAATAGGTGTCATTTATATTTGTCTTAAATTTAGGCATTCCAATTGGTGCCAATATTTTCTTTAACTGCTTTGTCATAAATGCTCTTGGCGGTTATTAAGTCTTGAACTGCTATGCCAACTGTTTCAAAAATAATAATCTCATCGTCGTTTTCGCGACCAATTAAATTGCCGTTGATTAAATCACCTATATTCCCTGTAAAGTCATCTTCTGTTATGATGCCTTCTTTTAAAGGAATTGTAATGTCTCCAGACTCTGAGAGAACTGCTTCTTGAGAATCAAAATAAATTTTTGATGCTCTTGGTAAAATTCTAGGATCCATTTCCTGCATATGGTGTTGGTAGGCCCCAACACAACTGATGGTTGCACCTTTTTTCACCTTTGTGCCATCAAATACCGGTTGAGTTGATGGGGTGACAGTGATAAGAAGATCTGCATTATCTATGGCTTCATCCGAAGTTTTAACAGGAATTATTTTTGTGTCATAATTTTCAAATTTCTTCTTCATTTTATTGGCAAATGTTTCTCTTCGTAGAGGATCTATGTCAAAAACTCTAACTTGATCTAAGGCTCTCACAGCAAGCATTGCTTCTAATTGTTTTTCCCCTTGGCTACCGGTACCAATTAAAGCACCAATTTTACAATTTGATTTTCCTAATAAATCAAAAGCTACACCTGTAGCTGCACCAGTTCTTAATTGGGTTAAATAGGTTCCGTTTAATAATGCCTGGGTGATACCTGTTTTACCATCAATCAATAACACTTGGGATGGTGCTGTGGATAGACCAATATCAATATTTTCAGGAAAAATATTTACAATTTTTAAAGCAGCAGTATCCATTTCTTCTACGTAGCCTGGCATAAATAAAAAAGCGCCGTCGTATTTTGGTGCTTGAATTTTCGTTCTTAAAGGTAGTTCACATGCCTTATTCACGAGTAACTGAAAAGCTTTTTTGTTCGCTTCTATTGCATCTTTCATAGTAAAAACTTCTTGTATATCTTTTTTCGATAGTAATAGCATATATGATCCTTTCTTCTACATTCTAGTCACACTTTTTATATTATATATTTTAATGCTTTAATGCAACTAACTTATGTAATTAAAAAAATAACGTATTAGAGTTGAAAGCTTCTTGACATCTGCACTGGATATAGTATAATGAAATGGAAAATACAAATCAGTTAGAAAGAGTTTAAATGATTAAAAGGTCAAGAGAGAGGGCTTCAGTGGCTGGAAGAGTCCTTACCCATCAAGATTATTTATTGTAGCTTTTTAGATGTTGTGCTGAGATCAGTAGGCATGACCGGGTAATTTCGATATCAATTTAAAGTGCTATTTTTATAGTATTAGGGTGGTACCGCGTAATAGTCTTTCGTCCCTTTGGATGGAGGCTTTTTTTATTTTTTGAAGTAAAAGGAGTGATTTGATGGCAGAACTAAAAATGGATAAGAATTATAATCCGAAAGAATTTGAAGACAAGATTTATGACAAATGGATGGAGAAGAAATATTTTGAGGCAAATGTAAATGAAGACAAAGAAGCATTTTCAATTGTTTTACCACCACCAAACATTACTGGACAACTACATATGGGTCATGCACTTGACCATACACTTCAAGATGTTATTATTCGATTTAAAAGAATGCAAGGCTATGAAGCTTTATGGTTACCAGGTACAGACCATGCATCTATTGCAACAGAAGTAAAAGTACTCAACAAGATTAAAGAAGATGAAGGCAAAACAAAAGATGACTTAACAAGAGAAGAGTTCCTTGAAAAAGCTTGGCAGTGGCGAGATATTTATGGTCGAAAAATTGTGAACCAGATGAAGAAATTAGGTAATTCATGTGACTGGTCTAAAGAGCGGTTCACCATGGATGAAGGCTGTAATAATGCTGTAACAGAAGTTTTTATCAATCTGCATAAAAAAGGATTAATCTATAAAGGCAATCGAATTGTTAACTGGTGTCCAGATTGTGAAACGACACTTTCTGAAGCGGAAGTTGAACACGAAGAAAAGCAAGGGAACTTTTGGCATGTTAAATATATGATTAAAGATTCTGATGAATTTTTAGAAATTGCAACCACAAGACCTGAAACCATGCTTGGAGATACTGCTATAGCTGTCAATCCAAGTGATGAACGTTACAGTCATTTTATTGGGAAAACGGCTATTTTACCCATTGTGAATCGAGAGATTCCAATCATTGGTGACCACTACGTTGATACAGAAACAGGTACGGGGGCATTAAAGGTTACACCTGCCCATGATCCAAATGATTTCTTAATTGGTAAAAGACATGACCTTGAAGAAATTTCTGTTATTAATAAAAAAGGTATTATGAACGAGAATGCCCTTCATTTTGAAGGCATGGATCGTTACGATTGTCGAAAGGCCATTGTTCAAGAGTTAGAAGCACAAGGGGATTTAATCGAAGTAAAAGCACACCAGCATAATGTAGGGGTTTGCTATAGATGTAATACAGTTATTGAACCGAGAATTTCGAAACAATGGTTTGTTGCTATGGAAAAATTAGCAAAGCCAGCATTAGAAGCTGTTGCAAATAAAGACATGGAATTTATTCCTGAGCGCTTTGTAAAAATTTATAACCACTGGTTAGAGAATATTAGAGACTGGTGTATTTCCAGACAATTATGGTGGGGTCACAGAATACCAGCTTACTACTGTCAAGATTGTGATGAAACGATTATTGCAAAGGAAGCACCTGAAAAATGTACAAAATGCGGTAGCAAGAACTTAAAACAAGATCCAGATGTTTTAGATACATGGTTCTCATCTGCTTTATGGCCTTTTTCGACTTTAGGATGGCCGGAGGAAACAAAGGAATTAGATTATTTTTACCCAACAAATGTACTGGTAACAGGTTACGACATTATATTCTTCTGGGTTGTTCGTATGATGTTCTCAGGTCTTGAGCAAATGGGTGAAGTTCCTTTTAAACATACCTTTATTCATGGTCTTGTAAGAGATGCCCAAGGACGAAAAATGTCAAAGTCTCTAGGTAATGGCGTCGACCCATTAGAAGTTATTGGAGATTATGGTGCAGATGCTTTAAGATTTATGTTAATGACTGGTAACTCACCAGGCAACGATATGAAGTTTTTAATTGAAAAAGTTGAAGCTTCAAGAAACTTTGCCAATAAAATTTGGAACGCTTCTAGATTTGTACTAATGGGTTTAGATGAAAATATGGAGGATTTTGAATTAAATGATTCAGATGAATTGAATTTATCTGACGAATGGATTCTTTCTAGGTTAAATCAGGTAACAAGGGATGTAACAGATAATTTAGACAAGTATGAGTTAGGGTTGGCTGCTGATAAGATTTATGAGTTTGTTTGGAATGAGTATTGTGACTGGTATATCGAATTGGCGAAGAAAAGACTTTATGGTGAAGACCAACAAGGAAAAGAAACAGTTCAAAAAGTTTTGATTACTGTATTAAAAGATATCTTAAAATTTATGCATCCTTTTATGCCTTTTATTACAGAGGAAATATGGACGCATATGCCTAAAACCAAAGAAGCGCTAATTGTTTCTGATTGGCCAAGTTTTAATGAAAATGACATTAAGGAAAAGAGTATTGAACAAATGAACGGGTTAATGGATGCTATTAAAAACATTAGAATTGCACGAGCTAAGATGGATGTTTCCGTTAAAAGAAAAGCAAAGTTATTAGTCGTAGCCGAAGGTGAAGTGAAAGAAAATATTATCAACAATAAACAGTATTTAATTGACTTAGCTTCATGTTCAGAAGTTGTTTTAGCGGATAAATCAGATATATCTGACGATGCTGTAAGTGTTGTAATTGATGGTGGTGAATTATTCATGCCATTGGCTGATTTAATAAACTTTGAAGCGGAAATCGAAAGATTAACGGATGAAAAAAATGAGTTTATTTCAGAAATTAAACGTGCCAAGGGGAAATTATCAAATAAAGGCTTTGTAAATAATGCCCCAGACCATTTAGTAAAAGAAGAAGAAGATAAAATAGAGAAATACGAAGATATGTTAAAAGCAGTTGAAGAACGCATTGAATCATTAGAAAAGAAACTATAAGGAGTTGGCCTATGGATTTTAATGAAGCACAAGCATATATGGTTTCTCTTGAATCAAGTGGTATTAATTTAGGCCTTAAGAGAATTAAGGCCTTGTTAAAAGCCATAGGTAACCCTGAAGAATCATTAAAAGTTATTCATGTAGCGGGTACCAATGGCAAAGGTTCTACATCAAATTTTATTTATAAGATCCTATTAAATGGTGGGTATGATGTAGGTCTTTTTACAACACCAGAATTAATATCCTATCATGATAAATTTAGATACAATAATCAAATGATTACTGATGAAGAGTATAGTGAATTACTAACAGATATAAAGAATGTTGCTGAGAAGAACAATATTAATCCCTCTGCCTTTGAAGTGTTAACAGCTTTGGCTCTTTTGTTTTTTAAAAAGAAAGCAGTAGAATTTGCAATTTTAGAAGTTGGCATGGGAGGGTTAGAAGATGCAACGAATGCTATCGATGAATCAATTATATCTGTTATTACGCCTATAGCAATGGATCACTCGGATTATTTAGGTAATACACTTGAAAAAGTAGCAAGGGCTAAAGCAGGAATTATCAAGAATGATAGCCTTGTGATTACTTCAAATACAGATGAAATAGTACTTGGTGTGATTGAAGAAGCCATTGATGAAAAAAAAGGGTATTTGGAAATTGTTGATACAAGGCGTTTTGAATTACTTGACCATAATGTTTTTGGCATTAAATTTTATTATAATAATGAAGTTTATGAGTTATCTATGGCGGGAATCTATCAAATTGAGAATGCAATTTTAGCCATGGAAACCTTAAATTTATTGAGGGATATTAAAGGTGTTGAAATTTCCGAAGAAGCTATTATTACAGGTATTAGATACGCTCATTGGCCAGGGCGTTTTGAAATGCTTTGTGAAAGTCCTTTGGTAATCATTGATGGCGCCCACAATTTAGCTGGGGCAAAAGCTTTAAAAACAAGTTTGTTATCAATTTTTAAACATAAGAAAATATTAGGTGTATTTACTATGTTAAAAGATAAAGCCGTTGATGAAGTATGTGAAGCGTTAATGCCACTATTTGAAGATATGATTATTACTGATGTAAACAATCCGAGAGCCATAGCTATAGAAGAGCTGAAAAGGATTGTGACGAAGTATCATTCTTCTGTGCGTTATGAGCCACTTGAAACTTTAAAAGCGGATATACTTGAAATAGGAAAGGCATATGATGCTGTCATTATCTTTGGTTCCTTATATATGATTAGCGAATTTAAAAAAAATGAATGCAATAAAAAATAGAGATGATTATTCATCTCTATTTTTATTATCAGTAACCAATAAATTTAATATATCACCATATAAATACTGGGCTTCTTTTTCCCATTTTTCACAGATTAACTTAGCGTGGTTACAACTAATGACATTTAGTTTTAAATCCATTAAAGTATGATCTAACTCATCAACTTTTAATTCAACGAGGTACTCACCATCGTCTAACTTAAAATAATCCGCTGATATATTTGTTCTTGCAATAATACGGTCTTTTTTACTATCAGCCTGATCGTTGATTAAACGTCTTAAATCCTTTGGTAGACGTTCATTAAAATAATGAAGGGTACGTTTACCATTTGTTGTCAAATAGTAATGTTCTTCATTATCATCTGAAGCATTTATCTCAATCATATTAGAATCAATTAATTCACTTAAATATTGTTGTAATTCAAAATAATTGACCAGTTCATTTTCTAATATAAATTCCGTTGTCTGATTATTTGTTAAAGGCACACCAAAGGCCCTAAGCACCTGTAATATGATTAACTTATTTTTTACTTCGATCTCTGAATTATTATTAAACATTTTTCACCACCCTAAAAAGTTTGCTTGATTATTGTATCATAATTTTTATATATAAAAAAGAAAATATTCTGGTTTCTATACTATATTGAAATTTCAGTTGATATTTTTAAATAAAATAGTAAAATGTATCATAGGAGTGATAAAGATGAAAAATAAATTTTTGCTATTATTAATAATTATGAGCGTTTTTATCGTTAGCTGTGATGATTTATCCGAAGAAGCGGTTATAACTGATCAGACTATAGATTCAGAGATTAATAAGGATTCAATTGAATTAATTGAAGAAGCTGATGAAAGGACTACTGAAGCATCAGTAGCAGTAGTAGATGAAGAAGATGATGAAGTAATTAATGAAGATGATCTACCAGAAGAAATAGTAATTGATTATGATCAAATTAGGCCAAATGAAGCTGGCCGTGTCATGGTAATTATGTACCATTCATTAGGCGAGAAGGAAGCCTATTATGTTACAACGCCGGATATTTTAAGACAAAACCTTAAAGACTTATACGCACGGGATTATGTACTTGTGAGCTTAAAGGATTTTGTGAACAATGCAATGGATATACCTGCTGGAAAAACGCCTGTGGTTTTAACCTTTGATGATGGGCACAAGTCAAATTTTAATGTCTTTGAAGAAGCTGGTGAGTTAAAAATCGATCCGGATTCTGCCGTAGGTATCATTGATGCTTTTTACGAAGAACATCCTGATTTTGGAAGAGCAGCTACTTTTTTCTTGAATTCGAATATATCTTTTTCTCAGGTAGAGCATAAAGCATTCAAATTAAAATATTTAATTGATCACGGCTATGATCTTGGTAGCCACAGTTATGGTCATGAAGATTTGACTAAGTTAGATGCCAAGGGTATTCAAAAAACTTTAGGCAAAAATGTTCAATCCATTGAAGAAATTTTAAAAGATTATACAGTCAATACATTGTCATTGCCCTTTGGTAAAAGACCTAAGGAACCTAGCTTAGAAAAATATGTTTTTGAAGGTGTTTATGAAGAAAAACCTTATGAGTTTATTGCAATTGTCAATGTTGGTTGGAATCCTACTTATGCACCAATTCATGAAAACTTTAATTATAAAAGTATTAATCGTGTACAATCAGGTTCAGGAGACTTTCAATTAAATTATTGGATTGATTATTTTGATCAAAAGCCAGACAAAAAATATATTAGTGATGGTGTGATGAATCAAATTACAGTACCTAAAGCATTGGCAGAAGAAATTAATCAGTCAACTATTAATGAAAAAGAATTAATTATATATGAGAGGGATTAGGAATGGTAGATTTTAAAACAATTGGTATCATTATGGGTATTATAGCCATCGTATCCATTCAATATTCTTTAAATATTATGATCCGATTATTACGTGAAATATTAGATTTGTTACATATGATTCAGATGAATAATAAATAAAAAATATATAAGGATTTTAAGGGAGGAAATGTGGATTATAACAAAGAAGCGCTAAAAATGCATGAAAAACACAAAGGAAAGATTACTGTTGAAAGTAAAATTGAATTAAAAACAAAGGATGATATGTCAATTGCCTATACCCCAGGTGTAGCAGAACCTTGTCGGAAAATTTATGAAAACAAAGCTGATGTTTATAAATATACAGCCAAAGGGAATCTAGTAGCTGTTGTAAGTGATGGTTCGGCAGTATTAGGACTTGGGAATATTGGGGCGGAAGCTTCAATGCCGGTAATGGAAGGGAAATGTATTTTATTTAAGGTTTTTGGTAATGTGGATGCTTTTCCAATTTGCTTAAATACTCAATCCGTTGATGAGATTGTTGAAACCGTGGAACGCATGGCACCTACTTTTGGGGGCATAAACTTAGAAGATATTTCATCACCTAGATGTGTTCAAATTGAAGAGGCATTAAAAGAAAAATTGGATATTCCTGTTTTTCACGATGATCAACATGGCACAGCCGTCGTGGTAACTGCAGCATTGATTAATGCGCTGAAATTAACACAAAAGAAAATCAAAGACATTCGTATTGTTGTTAACGGGGCTGGTGCAGCGGGTTTTGCCATTACAAAAATGCTCATTGATTTAGGCGTAGAAGACATTGTTGTTTGTGATTCTAAAGGTATTATTAGTAATCAAAGAACAAATCTTAATTTTGTGAAAGAGAAATTGTTGAAAGTAACAAATCATAAAGACTTACAGGGAGATTTGTCCCTAGCGATGAAAGATTCCGATGTTTTTATTGGTGTATCCGCTAAAGATTTGGTTTCAAAAGAAATGGTTCAATCAATGAAAAAGGATCCAATTATTTTTGCCATGGCAAATCCTGATCCAGAAATTGTTCCAGCATTAGCTTTTGAAGCCGGTGCAAGAATCGTTGGTACAGGCAGAAGTGATTACGACAATCAAATCAATAATGTTTTGGCTTTCCCTGGAATCTTTAGAGGTGCCCTTGACGCAAGGGCCAGTGATATCAATGAAGAAATGAAAATTGCTGCAGCCTACGCCATTGCAGAAATTATAAATGAAGAGTCATTAACAGAAGATCATGTAATCCCATCTGCTTTAGACCAATCTGTTGTAAAGGTTGTTGCAAAAGCGGTTTATCAAGCTGCTATAGATAGTGGTGTGGCTAGAATTTAATAAAGTTTAGAAAAAAAGTGGTGTAACCACTTTTTTTCATTGTAAAAGAAAGTAAAGTATTATAAAATAGTTGTACGTAAAAAGTTTATGGAGGTAAAAATGAAAGTTGAAGAAATGAATCGTGAGGTAGTTTTATCAAAAGACGAAATTGCTAAGCGTTGTGTGCAATTAGGAAAGAAAATTACAGAAGATTATAAGGATAGAAATTTGCTAGTTATATCTTTGATGAAGGGTAGTTTTATATTCGCCGCTGATTTGGTTAGAGAAATAGATATTCCTGTGAGAATAGAGTTTATAACAACTTCTAGTTATGGCCATGGAAAAGAGAGCTCAGGAGAAGTTGTTTTTAAGCAAGATTTAGAAATCGAAAATCTAGAAAATTTTGATGTTTTAATAGTCGATGATATTACTGACTCTGCAGTAACGATGACAAGTGTGATTAAACACTTGAAAAAAAAGAAACCAAACTCAATTAAATCCTGTGTCTTGTTAGATAAACCATCAAGGCGAAAAGTTGCCTACGAATCAGATTATATTGGCTTTACAATAGAAGATAAATTTATTGTTGGCTATGGTTTAAACTATGGTGACTATTATCGAAACATTGATCATGTTTTTGCATTTGTAGAGTAATTTATCAAAGGGTGGCTATTATGCTTTTAAATAAAAAAATAGGAATATTTCTAGTGGGGATTGCATTAATATTATCTGGATGTTTTAATCAGTATTCTAAGGAGACTGCAGATGTTGAAAATGTTGCCCAAAAGATGTCTGATGACTTATTTCTATTAGAAAAGGCAATAAAAAAAGGTGGTGTATCCTTTGAACATTTAAATGATATGTCCTTAACCCATAACCAAATTTTTAAAATAAACCAACAGTATGAAAAAACACCCTATGGTCTTTTTTATAATAAAAATACACTTGAATCTTCTGGTGTTTTGACAGGGTATCAACCCATTGATTATCTGTTAAAAAAAAGATTGTATAAGACAGAAGTTTTAGAGAAGATATTAATTGAGGCTTATAATAATCATGCTTTAATTGATCAAGCTTATTATATTGAAGGCAATGGATTATTAAGAATCTATCCTTCGATTCGTGTGACAGATAATATAAGCCCACAGACTAATTTTTTTGATATACGGGTATTTAAGGAACTACAAGGGAAAGATCCAAAGAATATCACTTGGTTTACAGTTCCTTTTTTGAATCCTTCAGGACGGAATTGGGTTATTTCTTTATTTAACCCAATATATACAAATGATGAATTACAAGGTGTTTTGGGTTATGATATTGTCGCTTCAAATTTTGAAAACTATTATTTAGATAAGGATATGATGTTAATTAATCGCGAAGGGGATATTATTAGTGTAGATTCTTCTTTGTTTCAATTATTAAATATTAAAAGTAGAGAACATGATGTTTATTATGAAAAGTTAATGGCAGGTAAATTACCAGATAAAAGCTATAATTTAAAAAACAGTAAAATCAAAACTATAAGAGAGATGTACTCAAAAATTATAGAAGGTAAAACCAATTTTAACATTCAATTAGATCATAAATACTTTGTAATATCAAAGAGAGTAGAAATAATTGATAGTTATTTAATAAAAATACTTAAATGAAATATAGGAGAGTGGTTTATATATTTAAACAATTGAATGTTCAAACAAATCACTTTTTCATATATATCACCATTTTTCTAGTCATTCTCATTTCATTTTTTATATTGAATATTCAGTCATATTTTACTGATATAACCTATGAATCTATGAATAGACAAGTAAGCAATATTGGTATGACCATTGAGAATGAAATTCAGAAAATAGAAGAAAATATTATTTTTGATATTTCAACGGGCATATTAAATATTGATGAGAATAATAGTCTTAATATTAAACGTTTTTTTGGCAAGTACAGTAATGTCCTTGAGAGTGTAACAATTTATAATGATAGCGCAATTATTAAATATAAAATTACTGAAAGTAACCATTTGAATCGCGTTGTTTTTAATAATGAAGAGTACCCTTTAACCAATGCTATTGAATACAATTATTCTGATGATAAAAAAACCATAAAAGTGCCCTATATGGATGAATTTGGTTTTTTGAAATATAACTTTATTATTGAAGTGAATTATGATCAAGTGATAGAAGATGGCGTTAGTAATATATACATTAATGGGGAGTATTGGACCTGGTTTATTGATAACAAAAATAATCTTAAACCCATTGGATATTCGAAAACAAAAAATGTTAATGCAAGATTTCGATTAACTTTTCTAGACGAGATTATTGATGATTTAGATAAAGGTTATAAAGGTTTGATTCAAAACAATGTAGCTTATGGCAACATTGAAAATGTTTCAACCTCCTATTATCCAATTTATATTGGTGACGAAATTTATGGCATCGGTGTTTCTGTTTATACCATGTCATTAATCAAGGACATCACTTTTAAAGTTTCTTTATTGTCTTTTTTCTTCATTATATTAATCGCTCAAGTGGTTATATATTTTAATTACTTAATCGATAAAGAAAAAAAGATTTCAACTGAATTAAACGAATCAGAAGAAACCATCAAAAGTATTATAAATAATGTGCCTTTTGGTATTGTGTTGTATGATAATAATGAAGTAGTCAAGCTTAATGAATATGCAAAAAAAGAATTGAATATCAAAAAAGGTAGATTTCATGATAAGAATTATAAAGAGTTATTAGAACATAAAGACGTTAATGAAGAAATCATTGTAAAAATTAATGACAATGGAAAAGAACGTTCGATTCTTAAAAAATTAACAACAATTAAATTTAACAAGAAGACCCTTGATTTTATATCCTTTATTGATGTCACAATTATTAATGAAGCGAAGGAGTTAGCTGAAGAATCAAGTCGAGCAAAAACAAGGTTCTTAACCATGGTTTCCCACGAAATAAGAACACCGCTCAATGGTATTATAGCGGCAACTGATTTGCTTGAAGATACAAGTCTTGATGAAGCGGAAGCAAAGGAATATATATCTACAGTTAAGCAATCGTCAATCAGTTTATTATCTATGATCAATGACATACTAGAAATGTCTAAAATTGAAAGTGGACGTGTAACCTTAAACAATTCTTGGGTTCAGTTAGAAGAAGTTGTTAACAGTATTTTTAACCAAATGAAACCTTTAGTCAGAACAAAACCAATTGACTATGAGCTCACTTATGATGAGAATATTCCTGAATATATATGGACGGATGAAAATAAGATACGTCAAATTTTAATCAATATTATAGGTAATGCCATTAAATTTACAAAAGAGGGACGAATTTTAGTAAAAGTTGATTTAAAAGAGAAAAAATTAAAAAGTGTTATAATTGATTTTAAAATTGCTGACACAGGTATAGGTATTCCTGAAGACCAACTAAAAAGTGTTTTTGATAAATTTGTTCAAGTAGAAGGGGAGAATAATCGAGAATACCAAGGCAGTGGTTTAGGCACGACGATTACAAAAGAGTTGTTATCACTTCTGGGTAGTGAAATAATAGCCTTTAGTCCCAACGTAACCTTAGAAGAATCTCGCGGTACGGAATTTGTCTTTGAATTGGAAGTTAAATTTAAAAATAAATTAATTACAAGAAATGCTGATCTGATTGTGGATGGAAAAGGTTTTAAAGTTTTACTTGCTGATGATAACCGGGTAAATGCTAAAATAAGTAAGCGGATTCTTGAAAACTTTGGATTTGAAGTTTATGTTGTTAATGATGGACAAGAAGCAGTGGATCTCTTTGATGAAAGTTTTGATTTAATACTAATGGATATACAGATGCCTATTAAAGATGGCTTTCAAGCATCAACGGAAATTAGAGAAAAATCTAAAGATGTTGTTATCATTGCTTTAACAGCAAATGATGCGGAAACTGTTAATAGCAATGGTGAAAAATGTGGCATTAATGGTATTATTGAAAAACCCTTCACAAAGGAAAAAGTAAAAAAAATATTGAAAAATTTAAATAATTAGTTATTTGCCACTTATTTAGGGTATAAACACTTTAAGGATAGGTGGTGTTTTTTATGGATAAAACAAATTATAGTAAAAAATCAATTATTTTTATCGTTACAATCGTGATTTTAGGAATGTTTTACAATCCTATTGTAAATTTTTTAGTGAATGTTTTATGGTTTCAATCAGTTAATTATTTTTCTACATTTTGGATTATAGTGGTGACTAAAGCAAAGTTATTTGTGCCTTTAACACTTGTTATTGGTTTGTTAATTTATTTTTCTATTGATGCTTTAAGTAAAAACTATGTTCAATATTTTGGAGATGAATTTGGTGGAAAAATAAAACACAGAAAGAAAAAAATGGTATCAGGCGCTTTACTTATTGGGTCATTGTTTGGTTATAGTATTTCAAATTATGTTTGGAAAGATGTATTAATGTTTCTTAATGCAGAAAGCTTTGGTAAAGTAGATCCAATATTTGGAAATGACATAGGATTTTATGTCTTTAAATTACCATTAATTAAAAGTTTTCTTTCTATGTTAATCTTTGTATTATTTTGGATGATGTTATTTACTGTGGTTTACTTTTCAATCATTTATAAGAAAAAGAAAATTAGAAAAGAAAAAGTTATTGACTTTAATGAATACAATAAGAAGATGAGTATTAAGCAAATCTTTTGTTCTCATTCTTATAAATCACTCATTAGAGCTTTAACTATATTTGCCGTAGCCATTATGGTCCTTGTGGGTATTAACTATTATTTATTATCTTATCAGTTACTCTATTCTTCTTTAGGGGTAATTTATGGAGCAGGCTATTCAGATGTTAAAGTAACGCTACTAGTATATCGTGGGCTATCTATAGTATCATTAATAGCCGCTGGTGTAATTGTCTATGGTTATAAAAAAGGCAAATTTAAAGTTGCTATCAGTGGACCCATTTCTGTTGTAGGGATTCATTTAATTGGCTTTATTGTGGCCTTAGTTGTGCAACAATTAGTGGTATTACCAGATGAAATAAGAAAAGAGCAACCTTATATTTCTTCAAATATTGAAATGACACAGGATGCCTTTGGTATTAATGATGTAGATTTTATTGATTTTAACCCAAATGAAACCTTAGATTATGAAGAATTAATGGCAGAAGAAGATATTGTTAACAACATTATGATTAATGATGATCGCCCATTGAAACAAACTTTTAATGAAATTCAAGGAATTAGATCTTATTATGTTTTTAACGATATTGATGTAGATCGATACACTATTAATGGCGAATACAGACAAATGTTTATAGCCCCTAGAGAAATAGATTCTTCTCGTTTAGGTGCAGATGCCAATACTTGGATTAACAAACATTTTAAATACACACATGGCTTTGGTATGGCTATGGCACCCGTGAGCACAGTTAATGATGATGGTCAACCAACATTAGTTGTAAGAAATATTCCGCCAGTTAATGATTTAGGCTTTACAATTAACGAACCTCGCATCTATTTTGGTGAGTCAACAAATGACTATATTATTGTTAATGCAGCAGAACCTGAATTTGATTATCCTTCAGGAAGTGATAATGTCGAAGTAATGTATAGTGGAACTGCTGGCGTGAGTATGAAAGGGCTTAACAAATTATTATTTGCACTTGATAACAGTAGTGTTAAGTTACTTTTTAGTAATAACGTTAAAGCAGACAGTAGAATAGTCTTTAATAGAAACATAATTAAAAGATTAAACACAATTGCACCATTTTTAACTTATGATGCGGATCCATATTTGGTGTTTAATCAAAAAGATGGTAAACTCTACTGGATTATTGATGCTTATACAACAACAATGAACTACCCATATTCTCAACCCTATCGGTTTAATAATAAAAGCGTGAATTATATTAATAACTCTGTAAAAGTTGTAGTAGATGCTTATAATGGCGATGTAACCTATTATAAATTTGCTGATGAACCAATGATTAATACTATTGAAAAAATATTTCCAGAGTTGTTAACAGATAAAGAAGACATGCCAGAAGGTTTAAAAGCACATACAAGATATCCACAAGATTTCTTTGATCTACAAGCCGACGTTTATCAAGAGTACCATGTTGACAATCCAGTGGTTTTCTATAATGGTGAGGATATTTGGCAGATAGCTACCGAGAAGTACATGAATGCAAGTGATTCTTCTCAAATGGGGTCAAAATATGTAACGTTTAAATTACCTGATAGTGAAGCAGTGGAATTTTTATTAAACATTCCCTTTACGCCTAATGGAAAAGCCAATATGACTTCTTTATTTATCGCAAGAAGTGATGCTGAAAATTATGGTGAATTATTTGTTTACAAGTTTCCAAAGAATGAAGTGGTTAAAGGACCAATTCAAGTTGAAAACCAGATTGATCAAGATTCTATTATTTCACCACAATTCAGTTTATGGAGTCAAGAAGGTTCAAGCGTTTTAAGGGGAAGTATCGTTATTGTACCAATTAATAACTCTTTACTCTATGTTGAACCAATTTATCTAGAAGCTGATAGTGAGAACAGTTTACCTGAGATGAAGCGAGTAATTTTATTTTACAATGATCGAATCGTTATGGAAGAAAATTTACAGCGTGCCATTGATGTATTGTTTGAACAAAAAGAGCCAGACCAACCAATTGTCGCTGGAGATGGCAATTTATCAGCAAAACAAATTGAACTCTTAAATGAAATAAATGCTTTATTAGAACAACAAAAACGAGATATTAACAGATTAGAAGAGTTAATAGATGAGTTTAATAGTGCAAATTAGTTTATTAATTTATTATTAACTGTATAATGATTATCATTTGTATAAGCTTTAAAGTATGTTATAATAAAGTAAGTATGATTAATGACCTCTTAAAAAAGAGGTCATTATTTAATAGAGGAGGATTAATTTGGAGAAATTAGGTTTAAATGAAATTAGAAAGCGATTTTTAGATTTTTTTGAGTCAAAAGACCATTATGTAGGCAAAAGTTTTTCTTTGGTACCAAAAGATGATAATAGTTTACTATTAATAAATGCTGGAATGGCACCGATGAAGAAGTTTTTTACTGGCGCAGAAACGCCACCAAAGGAGCGAATGGTTACTTGTCAAAAATGTATTCGAACAGGGGATATAGATAATGTTGGAAAAACATCTAGACATGCAACTTTTTTCGAAATGTTAGGCAACTTTTCCTTTGGAGATTATTTTAAAGAAAAATCACTAAAATGGGGATGGGAGTTCTTGACTGAAGTTTTAGAAATTCCCGAAGACAAACTTTGGGCTTCAGTTTATTTAGATGATGATGAAGCTTATGATATTTGGGTAAAGGAAATTGGTATACCTGAAGATCGTATTGTACGTTTAGGTAAAGAAGAAAATTTCTGGGAAATCGGTACAGGTCCTTGTGGTCCGTGTTCAGAGATTCACTTTGATCGTGGTCCTGAGTACTACTGCGAGAATGAAGACTGTAAACCTGGTGATGAAGGGGACCGTATTATTGAAATATGGAACCATGTATTTACTCAATTTAATAAAACTGAAGATGGAGAATATGTACCTTTAAAAAATCCAAATATAGATACAGGATTAGGCTTAGAACGTGTGGCATGTGTGATGCAAGATGTGGATAGTATATTTGATGTAGATACTTTTAAAGTCATTAGAGAAGAAGTGACGAATATATCAGGTAAAATTTATGGTGCATCAGAAAAAGATGATATATCTATTCGTATTATAACGGATCATGTTAGAGCAGTATCCTTTATGATTGGTGATGGTATTATGCCAGGCAATTCAGGCAGAGATTATGTTTTAAGAAGGCTCCTGCGAAGAGCTGCAAGACATGGTAAATTACTAGGTATTGAAAAAAGTTTTTTACATTTACTTGTTGATAAAGTTGTAGAAGTTTCAGGTGAACACTATCAGGAACTTGTTGAGAAAAAAGATTACATTAAAAAGATTGTCTCTATTGAAGAAGAAAAATTTCAAGAAACAATTGATCAAGGCATGGATTTATTAAATGAATTTATTAATCAAATGATTAAAGAAAATAAAAAAGAACTTGAGGGTAGTATTGCCTTTAAGCTTTATGATACTTTTGGTTTTCCCTTTGATTTGACAAAGGAGATATTACAAGAAAGAGACTTGTTTGTTGATGAAATTGGTTTCAGTGAAGCTATGGAACAACAAAAAGAAAGAGCACGGGCTGCTAGAGAAGTTGGTGGAAAAGTCAGTTGGGAAGATAATTCCAGTGAAGTTTTAAAAGATATATCTCCAACAGAGTTCTTAGGTTATGAGTTCAATGAAGCAGAAAGCAAAATAATTGCTTTAATGAAAGACGATTTAGTAGAAACTTTAGCTGAAGGTGAAGAAGGCGTCCTAATATTAAATCAAACACCTTTTTATGCTGAAAGTGGTGGACAAACATCAGACGTTGGAAGAATTACATCAGATGATTTTTTATTTGAAGTGTCAAATGTTACAACGGAACATGGTCGATTCTTACACTTCGGAACAGTTAAAAGTGGTACAATCAATAAAAATGATCATGCCATGGCTAAAATAGATACACATATACGCAAAAAAACAGCTCAAAACCATACAGCGACACATTTATTACACCAGGCATTAAAGATGGTCCTTGGTGAGCATGTAAAACAAGCGGGTTCTTTAGTAAATTCTGAGAACTTGAGATTTGATTTTAC
>Ga0306868_1000225_pt1 | contig 41861 bp, 47 predicted proteins | sample AntRauTorckE6832_FD_190411 | JGI IMG/M metagenome (GOLD analysis project Ga0306868, IMG submission 190411) | Saline lake microbial communities from Rauer Islands, Antarctica - Metagenome Torckler E6 #832 (v2) (version 2) | ecosystem: Environmental > Aquatic > Non-marine Saline and Alkaline >... | reverse complement strand
TACCATTATGAATCACCATATCTGGTGTGTGTATTAATACAAAGCCACTTGCTTTTATTACTGAATAACTCATCTTTTCAACCTCCATTTGAAAAAAGTGGATAGCTTTTTACTATCCACCCTTTAACTATACTTTAATATTTAACAACATATATTCTTTTTGCTACCATCTCATTTATCTTTAACATTACTATTTTAACTTTGACTCCTACAGAGTCTTAACAATTTCATTTGAAAATCATTTTTGGGTTTTTACTTTTGGGTATTTCAACGGGTTGTTACTAAAATTGACAATAATTTGAACGAATCATTTCCATTTCTTCTTTAATTGAATCTAAATCTAAAACCATTTCCATCATGCCGATCTGCTCTTCAAATATATCTTCATCAACAGCAGTTTTAAATTCCTCTTCAATGGCATGATAAGTTCTTAATCCTAATGACACACCTGCAAGTGGTCCTGCAAATGTTGGATCACCATTGGATACAGTTTCTGCTGCTAAGCCAGCTGTTTCAGCTTCGCCAGCACCAAATACTACTACTATGTTCTCAGCACCATGTTCTTCCGTTAAGTCTTTCACCCGTTTTTGATTTTCTAAATCCATTGCTCCTGCAGCCGTTCAGACAAAGCATTCAGTTGAAGAAAAAACAACCTCAGCACTATCTACAGTTTTAACGCATTCTGCAATAGCTTCTCCTGGCACACCATCACGGTCGCCAATAATAATTACTTTTTTATTTTCAAGTATACTCATGTTACTACCTCCTATAATATTAACTCATTAATAAAAAAGAATATATGTTTTTTTATTGGAAAAATAAACAATTTAGATATGTTTATTAATCATCGCTTCTATTTCAGCTTTTGTTGCATCATCCTTTGTACACTCATCAACTTTTTCGCCATCTTTATAAAGTAAGATTGCTGGTAAGCCCATTACTCTTTGGCTAATAGCTAATCTTCTAGCGCCAGTTGTATTCAACTTGCAAAATTTTACTTGATCGCCATATGCTTCAGCTAAATCTTCAACATCTGGCATTAAAGCTTTACATGGTTCACAACCATCAGAAAAATAATCTACTAGAGTAAAACCATCTTGGTTTAATACCTCTTCTTCAAAAGTTTTTTTATCTAATACTAACATTGTAAATCCTCCTTAAAATTCTGTGTTACTAATATAATGTTCTGCTTGAGTCGCTGCAATAGCACCATCTGCCGTTGCTGTTACCACTTGTCTAAGTGTTTTTTCTCTTACATCTCCTGCCGCAAAGACTCCTGGTATTTCGGTTTTCATTTCAGGACATGTATCAATATATCCGCGTTTTGACAATTCAATATGATCTTTAAAAAGGTTAGTGTTGGGTATATAACCAACAAAAACAAATATACCAAATGTACCAACATCTTCTGGTGCATCAATGACTTGCTTCTCATCAGTCTTTTTATTTCTTAAGACCATTTGTTCAACAATGCCATCACCATTGACTTCTTCAACAACAGCATCCCAAATGAATTCTATTTTTTCATTTTTAAATGCTTTTTCTTGAATAGATTTCGCTGCACGTAACTCATCTCTCCTGTGAACAATGGTCACTTTTGATGCAAATTTTGTTAAGTAAATTGCCTCTTCTACTGCTGTATCCCCACCACCAATACAATAAACATCTAAGTCAGTGAAAAAATCAGCATCACATGTCGCACAGTAAGAAATACCTTTACCTGTTAATTCTTTTTCTCCGTCAACGCCTAATTTTCTTGGCTGGGCACCTGTAGCAATAATAACAGACTTGGCTTCTACTGTTGAACCGTCATTTAAAACTAATTTCTTTATTTTTGATTCAAAGTCTAAATCCACTACTGTTTTCATCTCTATTGATGCGCCAAACTCGTGACATTGCTCAACCATTCGAGCAATTAGTGATGGACCAGTCGCCTCTGGAACAGAACCAGGATAGTTTGCCACTTCATCCGTTGTTACAATTTGTCCACCTTTTTTTTCTTTTTCTAAAATTAAAACACTCATTCTAGAACGTGCAGCGTATAAACCAGCTGATAATCCAGCTGGTCCTGCACCTATAATGACAACATCATACTGTTGACTCATTACTATCGAACCCCTTTCAATTATATCTAGCCTACATCTTTATTAGAAATTTCTTCTTGTGCTGCAACATACGCTGCATCACCTTTTAACGCTTTAGCTAAAGAAAACATTGCTGCAATCATAACAAATGCAAATGGGAAGGCTGCTACAATTGAACCTGTTTGTAAAGCACCTAAGCCGCCTGCAAGTAATAATACTGCTGCTAAGCCTGCTGTTACAAGTCCCCAAATTATTTTCTTAGGCGTACCTGGGTTTAAATCGCCACCTTCTGAGAACATACCCATTACAAATGTTGCTGAATTAGCTGATGTAATAAAGAAAGTAGTTAATAATAATACTGCTACACCAGATAACAATGTTCCGAGTGGATAGAATTCAAATACTTGGAAGAATGCTGTTTCTGTAGCGAAAGCACCAATTCTGTCAAAGACCTGAATACCAACAGTTCCAAAGATTGAGAACCAGAAGAAACTCATAATTGTTGGTGCAATTAAAACGCCAGCAATGAATTGTCTGATTGTTCTACCTTTAGATATTCTTGCAATAAATGTTCCAACAAATGGAGCCCAAGCAATCCACCATGCCCAGTAAAATATTGTCCACCAGCCGTACCATGGATCGGCGGATATTGCAAAACTATCTGGAATAAGTCCTGCTAAATATAAACCTACAGAGTTACTTAAGTTATTTAAAATAGCAACTTTTGGTCCGACTAAAAATGCTACGATCATTAATCCAAAACATAATGTAATATTCATATCTGATACAACTTTAATTCCTTTATCAATTCCTAATACAGCTGTTATAACAAATAAGAACGTGATAATTGCAATGATAGCCAATTGAATCCCGGTATTAACTGGTAATCCTATTAATCCATTCAATCCACCATTAATCTGCATTGTTGCCATTCCAAGGGAAGAAGCAACACCAGCAACTGTAGCAAAAATTGCTAAGATATCAATTGTCTTACCTATTGGTCCAGTTGCTTTCTTTCTTCCGATTAAAGGAATAAAGATACTACTAATAAGACCTACTTCATTTCTTCTAAACTGCATATAAGCTAAAGCTAATGCCATAATTGCATAAGCTGCCCAAGGATGTAATCCCCAGTGTAAAAATGACTTTCTAAAAGCAAAGTCAGCTGCTGCTGCAGATTCTGGTGCTATACCACTCAGTGGTCCACTAAAGTGGAATAATGGCTCTGCTACCCCGAAGAATATTAGACCTACACCCATGCCTGCACTAAACAACATACCAAACCAAGACATTAAGCTATACTCAGGTTTATCACCTGGAAGACCTAACACAATATCACCGTACTTACTAAATAACATCACAAGTGCAAACACAACGAATGATGACATTGTTATAATATAAAACCAACCAAAGTTACCTACCAAAAAATCAAATGATGCTGATGTTATACTTGCAAAACCCTCTGGTAAAACAACACCAAGACCAACTATAATAACTGATACTATTAAAGCTATTGTAAATACTGGATTCCAAAACTCAACTTTTTTCAAATTGTCCCCCTATCGTAAAATATTGACCCTTATATATATAATACTATTAATAAACATAAATGGGTTGACTAAAACTATAAATAAAAAAAACTTCTTAGTATTTTCGTAAATCTATAAATATTTTTTTATATTATACTTCAAACACTGTTTGATCATCGATATCTGTTGCTAAGGCGTCTAATGCTACTCCAACGCGGTGATATCTCAATTTCCATTGTTCTGCCTTTGGTGTTAATGGATCGCCTAAAGGATATGGAATAGAAATTGTCGGAACCATTCGATTTGCGCCAACAGTTATAGCTATTGGAATCAAGTTAGCCATTTGAACAACTGTAATACCTGCTTTTTCTATTTCTTTTACCATCGTTGCACCGCAACGTGTACAGGTACCTCAGCAAGAGGTTAAAATAACTGCATCTACTTTATCTTGTTTTAAATACTCTATTATTTCTAATGCCATTCTTTTTGCTTCGCCTTCTGCTGTGCCAGTGCCTACCGTAGCATAATAATAATCATGAATGCTGCCTATTTTTCCTTCTTTTTCATAAGCTCTAAGGGCATCTAAAGGTAAAACAATATTTGGATCAGCATCTGCTGCTGCAGGATCATAACCTGCATGTATTGTTTTAAAAGCATTATCTGATCGATTACCTAATCTTTCCAATCCCTTAATTGAATAACGTCCCCAACGCGTTGCCGAAGAAGATTGAATTTTATCCGGATTATCAACGGGTACGATCCCTCCGGAAGTTATAAGAGCTATTTTTGCACCATCTAATTTAATCGCTGGTGCAATTGGTACACGGTCTAGTGCTGGTATCGGTAATTCTGATACAAAAGGTTCATCATTAATCTTTTTAAGTAACATGTCCATTACACGTTCAGAAGCTAGTTTTTCATCCTCTCGGAATACTTCAAGACGAATACCTCTTGTGTAATATCCTTCTGCATCAGCACCTTTGTTTTCCTCACCTTTTAATAACTTATTGCCAAACTCAGCCACCTTAGTCATGTCATTTCTCATTTTAGCAGCACTGTCGCCACCTTTGAAAATATAAATATCTTTTTTAAACATATCTACGCCAGGATTTTCTTTATGCATAGATGTAATCACTGGTACGTTGAATTTCTCCTTAACAGCTTTACAAATAACACCACAAGCATTACCATATCGACCGGCTTGAAAAGCTGGTCCTGCAAAAAAGATATCAAATTCTTTATCTTCTAAATAACCAAGCAATTTTTCAACAGCTTCTTCTTCATTAGATCCCATGAAATTATCTCCACAAATAAGTGTGTGTGTAATCTCTGCATCATCTAATAAATTATTAAGTAGCATCCCTGCACCAACTAGTCCTTCTTTAATTATTGGAGCAAAATCTGCTTTATCTTCTCCTCCAATTTGGCCAAAGAATTGATTTAGATATAAAATTCCTTTTTTCATTTTATTCACCCCCTTTACTAAAATTCTTTCATTGTTTTAATTGATTGACCTAAAACTGAATCGCCACAGAACATTGAATCATTTGCCATGATAATTGAACCATCTTCTCTAACAGAAGGTCCTAATTCATCATCATCTTCCCATCCACCAGATAGTCCATCTCTCATTAATGAGTCTAATTCACCAATAACTGTTCCCATTGCTGGTAATTCTAGTAACGTTGATACATTACCACAAGAAACAATTGCATCAGCAGATACATCTAAAGCCGCTAGTGGTTGGGATGTACCGTCACTACCTGTACATTCATTAACCATACCTACAGTTTTAATCCCTGCTTCTTCTAATAGCTTAAAACATTCAATAAAGTCAGCGTCAGTATTACCGTATCCTTCTTCAGTTAAAACAGCGGCATCAGCGCCTAAGCTAGTAGCCATTTGTTGTACAAACATTGCTGCTCTTTCTTTTTGTTCTAAAGAAACATTTAAGTTTGACATGATTACACCTAAGAAGTTAATGCTCTTACCATGTTCACCAAAAAGTGTCTTAATCATTGGACAGTTCTGAAAGTCATAAGTTGACCACTTTGAAGAAGCGCACATATAACTCGCACCGATCATTGCCCCATCTAAAATTTCATTTGGGTGCATAAATGTTGGTAGCATTTTATTGGTATCCCATCCATAGTTTAAAACATTAAAGCCTAACTCTTCAATCTGTGATTGAGGTTGCATAACGAAAACAACTGACGGTAGTTCTTTAGTTTTTTCACTACGTTTGGTAATTGGATCTAATGCATATATTTCAGTTTCTTCAGGAGTCATATCTTTTACAATACTACCTAAGTATTCTGCTAATCGATGAGCTGCCCATCGAAGAGCGTGGTTTTTCTTTTGTACTTCATGACGTTCAAATGCTTCATCTGTATCAGCTACTAAACAAATATTATTAAGTTTTGAGAAAATTGTATATTTTGCGCCCTCGCCACTCATATCAATTAACCCATCTCCAAAACTACCCCAATGTTTGCCAACTGCTAATACACTACAGTTTTTTAGAGCAACTGTTTTTCCTTCACCAACTCTTTCGATTTTACCAGTAACGCCGGGGAAAGTTGGACCACCATTTAATCTAAACCGTGGTTCGATTGCCTCTTTTACAGGCACTATTCGCACATTATCACCAGGCTTTGTCAACACAAGATCAGCCTCAGTGATATGCTCGTCTTCTAAGACTACAGCGAGTGCTTCTTCTTTGTTAATTATTAATGTGCCCGCTTCAAATGAAGACGTTTTCCCAAATTTTACATTTTGAACTTTAAAATTTCCTATTTCTAAATTCATTTTCCCTCCTTCCTCTTTGATATTTATTTATCAAATACCTCCATTTTATTGTATCATAATCGCGATTATTTTGTAAACATGATTTTTAAATTAATTGCGATTAGCGATTGTTTTTTTTAAAAATTTAACTGTTAACCCCTTTAATAATTGGGTTTCTTAAACATCTATTAATATGAAAACAAAAATATTTATTCCTTACTTTTTGTTATAATATTAGTTAAGTATTTTTAATCTTCTCAAATCTATAAATTCAACTTTTTAGTCATTAATAATAAACTAAAATCGCAATTGATTTTTTGTCACTAAAATTGTATACTATAACATATAAATAATTGGAGGGATATATGTCAGATTTAAGTATAAAACGATTAAGAACAATGGGTTATTTCATTACAGCAGCAGACGAAATTATCCAAGAAGAGGGAATTGACAAAGCTACTATTAGAAATATTGCGAAAAAAGCAGGCTATAACAGCGCTACTATTTATAATTATTTTAATGATCTCGAACACCTAATATTTTTCACTAAAATTTCACACCTTGAAGTCTATAAAGCACGCTTATATAACGAAATTCCAGATGATTTAGATCCATTAGAAGAGCTCATTAAAGTTTTTCGTATATTTGCTGAGGAAACTTTTAAAAATCCTTATGATTTTTATGACTTATTCTTTTCAAAATACAGTCTACAATTAAATGAAACGGTTACGCTTTACCACAAAATATTTCCTGAGCGATTAAACACAACTAATAATCGTCTAAAAGCAATGTTGAGTCGGAACGATATTTATAAAAGAAACATGGCTCTAGTAGACAATTGCATAGAAAATGGATGTTTTATTAACAAAGACGAAGCTGAAAAAATAAACGAATTAATGATCCTTACTTATAGTGGTCTATTAAACAAATATCTTGAAACAGATAGTCATGACGTTCATGGATATACTAACCAATTTATGGAATACTTGGACATGATCATTTCCCTTGCAACTTAATAGATAATAACGATTTATCAAATAGTTTTTATTATTGATAAATCTTTTTTCTAAACTACATAAAATTTCAATCATTGATTAAATATTCATGATTGAAAATAAAGTACTAATAACATATTAAAATCTATCTCCTTATAAAAATAAGAAGATAGATTTTTATTTTATACTTCAAATACTGTTTGTTCTTCAACTTCTGTTGCTAAAGCATCTAATGCTACGCCTACTCTATGGTATCTTAATTTCCATTGCTCTTCTTTTGACGTTTGTGGATCGCCTAAAGGATACGGTATAGAAATTGTTGGAACCATACGATTTGCGCCTACAGTTTTAGCTACAGGAATTAAGTTTGCCATTTGTACAATTGTAATACCTGCTTTTTCTATTTCTTTTACCATCGTTGCACCGCAACGTGTACAGGTACCTCATGTAGAAGTTAGAATAACAGCATCTACTTCATCAGCTTTTAAGTGCTCAATCATTTCTAAAGCCATTCTAGCAGCTTCTGCCTCTGTTGTTCCTGTGCCTACAGTTGTATAGAAATAATCATGGATACTACCAATCTTACCTTCTTTTTCATAAGCTCTTAAAGCATCTAAAGGTACACAAACATTCGGATCTGCGTCTGCTGCTGCCGGGTCATATCCAGCATGTATTGTTTTAAATGCGCCATTTGCTCTATTATCTAACTTATCCATATTAGCAATCGAATAACGTCCCCATCTTGTTGCAGATGCCGATTGAATATGATCTGGATTATCTACTGGTACAATACCACCAGATGTAACAAGTGCAATTTTTGCATTCTTTAATTCAATAGCTGGTGCTACCGGTACTGTTTCTAAGTCTGGTATTGGTAATTCGGAAACAAAAGGTTCATTATTAATTTTTTTAAGTAACATAGCAATTGCTCGTTCACTCGCTGGTGTTTCATCTTCTAACCATACTTGATGACGAATGCCTCTTGGATAATAACCCTCCGCTTCAGCGCCTTCACTAGCTTCACCTTTTAATAACTTATTCCCAAATTCAGCCATTACTGTCATATCGTCTTTCATTTTAGCAGCACTGTCACCACCTCTAAAAATGAAAACATCTTTTTTAAACATATCTACGCCAGGATTTTCCTTATGCATAGATGATATTACTGGTACACCAAACTTTTCTTTTACTGCTTTACAGATGACACCACAAGCATTACCATAACGTCCTGCTTGAAAAGCTGGGCCTGCAAAGAAAATATCAAATTCCTTATCTTCTAAAAACCCAAGTAATTTTTCAACTGCCTCTTCTTCATTAGAACCCATAAAATTATCACCACAAATTAGTGTATGAGTAATCTCAGCGTCTTCTAACAAATTATTTAACAACATACCTGCCCCAACTTGTCCCTCTTGAATTGCTGGTGCATAATCTGCTTTATCTTCTCCACCAATTTGTCCGAAAAATTGATTTAAATATAAAATTCCTTTTTTCATTTTTTTCACCTCCCTGATTAAAATTCTCTCATTGTTTTAACTGACTGACCTAGAACAGAATCGCCGCAGAACATTGAATTATTCTCCATAATAATTGATCCATCTTCTTTTACTGATGGTCCTAGTTTTTCATCGTCTTCCCATCCGCCAGACAATCCATCTCGCTTTAAGGCATCTAATTCGCCAATGACTGTACCCATTGGTGGTAATTCAACTAATGCGGATACGTTACCACAAGAAACAATTGCATCAGCGGATTCATCTAAAGTAACTAATGGTTGTGATTGACCATCACGACCAGTACATTCATTTGTCATACCTACAGTTTTAATGCCTGCTTCTTCTAAAACTCTAAAACATTCAATAAAGTCAGCATCCGGGTTACCATAACCTTCTTCAGCTAGAATAGCTGCATCTGCACCTAAATTGCTAGCCATCTGTTGTACAAACATTGCCGCTCTTTCTTTCTGATCCATAGCAACATTTAAGTTTGACATTATAACACCTAAGAAATTAATTGTTTTACCGTGTTCATTATAAAGTGCTTTAATTGTTGGGCAATTTTGAAAATCATAAGTTGACCATTTTGAAGAACATGGCATAAAACTACCAGATATAATTGCGCCATCTAAAATTTCGTTTGGATGCATAAATGTTGGTAACATTTTATTGGTATCCCAACCGTAAACAAGATCATTATAACCAAGTTCTTCCATTTGAGATTGAGGTTGCATTACATAAACTACTGATGCTAATTCTTTTACTTTTGCATCCCGTTTAGTAATTGGACCCAAATCAAAGGTTTCAGTTGACTCAGGTGTCATATCTTTTACAATACTACCTAAGTATTCTGCTAATCTGTGAGCCGCCCAACGAATGGCATGATTTTTCTTTTGCTGTTCGCGACGTTCAAATTCTTCATCAGTATCAGCTACTAAGCAAATATTATTAAGTTTTGAAAAGATCGTATATTTTGCACCTTCACCACTCATATCAATTAAACCATCACCAAAACTACCCCAGTGTTTTCCAACAGCTAATACACTACAGTTTTTTAGTGCAACAGCTTTTCCTTCGCCTACTCTTTCAATTTTACCAGTCACACCTGGGAAAGCTGGTCCACCATTTAATCTAAATCGCGGCTCTATTGCTTCCTTTACAGGTACAATTCTCACATCATCACCGGGTTTTGTTAAAATAATATCAGCATCTGTGATATGTTCATCTTCCAAAACTACAGCAAGTGCTTCTTCTTTGTTGATTGTTAACGTCCCATCCTTGTAGGAAGACGTTTTCCCAAATTCAATTTTTTGAACTTGAAAATTTCCAATTTCTAATTTCATTTTTGACCCTCCTTCATATTGATATTTATTTGACAATATTATTGTAACATAATTATGCTTATTTTGTAAACATGTTTTTTATATAAACGTGTTTAGTAGTGTGCGTGTGTTTTTTATATAATCGAATTGATTTTTTATTATTAAAGTTATATACTACTTTATATGAACAATTGGAGGGATTTATGACAGATTTAAATATAAAAACATTACGTACAATGGACTACTTTATAACAGCAGCAGATGAAATTATCCAAAATGATGGCATCGAAAAGGCTACAGTAAGAAATATTGCTAAAAGAGCTGGATATAATAGCTCTACTCTTTATAACTATTTTGATGATCTTGATCACCTAATCTTTTTTACAAAAATCACACATTTAGAGAAATATACAGAACGTCTATATAATGAAATTTCAGATAATATTCATCCATTAGAGCAATTTATTAAAATTTGGCGTATATTCTCTGAAGAAGCTTTTAAAAATCCAAATGATTTTTATGATTTATTTTTTTCTAAATACAGTTTTGAATTAAGTGAATCGCTGACTCTATATTATAAAATATATCCTGAACGTTTAGATACTGAAAATAATCGTTTAAAAGCAATGTTAAATGAAAAAGATATTTACAAAAGAAATATGACACTCATGACTGATTGTATCAAAAATGGATGTTTTATTAATAAAAAAGATGCGAAAAAAATTAACGAATTGATGATCCTTACTTTTAGAGGTATTTTAGATAAATACTTAGAAATTAATAGCAAAGATATTCAAGGTTATACAGACCAATTCATGGAATATTTAGATATTCTTTTAACCTTAGAACTAAAAAAACGTTGATAAAATTAAAAAAAGTCGATTACTAGATTAATCTAGTAATCGACTTTTTTATAATTTCTATTTACACATCATATTAATTTCATTAATATGATATTTATCTTTTGCACTATAATGTGTATGGAGCAATTCATGTGCCTTATGGCTATTAGGTTCTCCTAGGAAATCTTTATATAATGCTATTATCTCAGGATTTTTATGCGATTTTCTTAATGGCATTTTTTTATCCTCTTCATATAAAGCTTTCGCTCTTTCTTCTTTCACATTTATAGAATTTCTCACTTCTGCCGTAACATAAGGTTGCCCGCCGCCATTAACGCAGCCGCCAGGACAAGCCATTATTTCAATAAAGTGATAAAATTTATCAGCAAATTTATCACTTTCAAGTAATTCCTTTGCTTTAGAAGTACTATGAGCTATAGCAACATTTACTGTCAAATCACCAATGTCAACAGATGCTTCTTTTATACCCTCGGTACCTCTAACAGCTTCATATTCGATTGCTTCTAAATCTTCACCAGTTAATACATCTGCAACTGTTCTAAGAGCGGCTTCCATTACACCACCAGTTGCACCAAAAATAACACCAGCACCTGTGTATTCACCAAGAACCTTGTCGAAATTACCATCTGGTAATTCATGGAAGTTTAATCTAGCTTCTTTAATCATTGCCCCTAACTCTCTGGTCGTCAAAGAGACATCTACATCTGGTAAACCATCAACTGCCATTTCTTCTCTTTCTCGTTCACTTTTCTTGGCAGTACATGGCATTATTGAAACAACAAACATTTTCTTAGGATCAATGTCAAATTTTTCAGCATAATAAGATTTTGCTATGGCGCCGAACATTTGCTGAGGTGATTTACATGTAGATAAATGATCTAATAATTCAGGGAAGTTATATTCACAATATCGAATCCATCCTGGTGAACAAGAAGTAATCATTGGTAAAACACCACCATTTTTTATACGTCCTAGTAATTCGGTACCTTCCTCCATAATTGTCAAATCTGCAGCAAAATTTGTGTCAAATACTTTATCAAAACCTAAGCGTTTCAAAGCTGTTACCATTTTACCAGTCACACGCGTACCCATTGGATACTCAAACAACTCACCTAAACCGGCTCTAACAGCAGGTGCAGTTTGTACAATAACATATAAATTAGGATCTTCTAAAGCGTCCCATACTTTTTCAATATCATTTTTTTCTGATAATGCCCCAACAGGACATGCTGTTACACATTGCCCACAATAGAGACAATCTACATCAGATAAACTTTTACTAAATGCAGGTGCAACTACTGTATCGAACCCTCTATTAATAAACTCTAAAATGCCAACACCTTGTACACTTTTGCATGTATTAACACATCGGCCACATAAAATACATTTTGTTGAATCTCTAACGATAGAAGGCGAAAATTCATCTATTACTTTTTCTTTTTTTGTTTGTTTAAGTTCTAATGAATCAACACCTAGTTCTTCTGCGTACTTCTGAAGTTCACAATAATTATTCTGTACACATGTTAAACATTCTCTTTCATGACTTGCTAGTAATAACTCTAATGTCGTTTTTCTTGACTCACGAACTCTCTTGGTACTTGTCTTTATTGACATGCCTTCTCTTACTGGCATAACACATGAAGCTTCTAAATTCCTGCGCCCTTCTACTTCAACAACACACATCCGACAGGAACCGACTTCATTAATCCCCTTTAAATAGCATAATGTTGGAATATCAATTCCTATTTCTTTACAAGCTTCTAAAACTGTTAATGACTCTTCCACTTCTAATGGTTCTCCATTTATTTGAATAGATACTTTACTCAATCTAATTCCCTCCTTTACTCTGATATTGCTCTACTAAAGTCTTCGCTAAAATGATTAAAAGCGGATAATAGTGCAGTTGGTGCTGTTTTCCCTCCGCCACAGAATGAAGAATCTTTCATATGCAAGGCTAAACGTTTGATTGTGTCCAGATCCTTTTGTGTCCCTTCACCTCTTAAAATAGTATCGAGTCTGTCAACAATTAAATGGTTTCCTTCTCGACAAGGGGTACATTTTCCACAACTTTCATGTTCAAAAAATTCATAAACATTTTTTAAATACTCAACAACACTTTGATCTTCATCACAAACAACTACTGCGCCAGAGCCCATTTGGTAACCTCTGCTTTTTAAATCATCGTAACAAAGTTTTACATCAAAATCTTTTTTCGGAATAAGTGGACCACTAGCACCACCTAATTGAATAAATTTTGCATCTTTTTGATCTTTCACACCTTTACCTAGGTTTTCTATAATATCATTTATCGTTATTCCAAAGTCTACTTCAAAAGCTCCCGGTTGGGAAACGTTTCCACTTAAACTAATTAATTTAGTACCTGGCGAAGCTTCAGTACCATGTTTAGCATATTTCTCAGGACCATAATCTAATATTGTAGCTATTGAACATAAAGTTTCAACATTAATTACTAAGGTTGGTAATTGTTCTAAACCACATTGCTTTGTATATGGTGGTTTCACACGAGGGTAACCGATCTTACCTTCCATTGATTCAATTAAAGCGCCACCTTCACCACAAATGTAAGCCCCACCACCAGAGAAGACTTTTATATCAAAATCATAACCTGAACCTAAAATATTTTTGCCAAGTAATCCGGCCTTTCTAGCTTCACTAACAACATTATGTAGGCGTCTATGTAAATGATTGTACTCATGTCGAATATAAATATATCCTTCAGTTGCATCAATAACATTACCTGTTATAATCATTCCTTCTACAATTTTAAACGGATCATGTTCAATAAACTGACGATCTTTAAATGTACCAGGTTCTCCTTCATCGGCATTACAAATAATCACTTTTCTGTCATTTTTAGGTGCCTTGGCCTGTCTTAATTTTTTACCCGTTGGATATCCAGCCCCTCCTCGCCCACGAAGGCCTGATAAATCAATACTTTCAATAATTGAATCATGAGTCATTTGAAAAGATTTTTCTAAAGCTTTGAATCCGCCTAAATCTTTATACTCAGATAAATTTTCTGGATTGTAATTTCTAAAATTTTTCGAAATTATATTAGTTGATAAAGAATTTTTATCTCCTTTTGATTCACTAAAACTCACTGGCTTATAATTCTTAGGTTCTACACCAGATTTATAATCTCTAATAATTTCAACTATTTTGTCTTTTGTTAAATTGCCATAGACATTTTCGTTAATTTTAAATGCTGGCGCAACATCACAAGCACCTATACATTCTGTCAATTCTAAAGTAAAAAGCTCATCTTTACTTGTTTCTCCTACAGAAACACCCAGCTCTTTTTTCAGAATATTCAATAAATTTTCGCCATTATTTACCATACAAGCTGTACTTTTACAAACGCGAATAATATTTTTACCCCTTGGTTCACTCGAAAGTGCCGAAAAAAATGATATTGCAGCAGCTACTCTTCCTATAGTGATTCCTAGATACTTCGCTATAAAAACTGCAATTTCTTCTGAAACATAGTTTCTCGGATGCATTTCCTGTACTTCCAATAGAATTGGTAACAGGTTTGTGCAATCTCTTTGAAATTTTTCTAAAATTTCACATACTTCTGATTGATACTTGATTTTGTCATTAACCATTGAACCCTCCTTTTATTGATTGACTATTATTAAACACATTATATATCAACTTTTTAAAAAAATCAATCGCGATTATTATATAATCGTGTTTAAATCTAATTACATTGAAATATTATATAATCATGCCCAATTAATTGTTATTTTTTTAACTTATCAAAGCATAAATATTGACTCATCCATTTAAAAGTATATAATTTACCCTTTAATTGTATTCGGTACTGAATAATAGATGAAACTTGCAACAATGATATCAAATGGATATTATTATCTCTTGAGGCTTTCTTTTTAGCTTTAATTTGATTTTTACTAAAATCTATGGCATGAATTTCTTAATAATTTTCCGGATAATTATTAATCTTTTACTATCCTATTTAATTAAACTCTCGCCTATTTCCTACCATCATTCACTTATCAATTATTAATTCCAGTTTATCATATAGTGACGATATTCGATTATATCATTGTCTTACTCCATTATCAGCCGCAAACATACTTCCTATATCTATTTTATCCTATCTATTCAAATTTTCATAATTTTTATTTGCAAAAAAAATCATCCCCATCAATTACTACTAAAATTTTGTATCAATTTTAGATTAGTATTTAGGAGATGATTAAAATCATGTCAGTGAATTTATTCTACTGACACGATTTTCTTCTATTTACATATTAAATTTAATATACTATCTTCTACGAAACTGTTGAATCAATTACTTTCTTTAATTGATTTTCTAAATCTACTGCTATTTTTTTAGCAGAAGCATCAACAAGATCCACTAACATTGTCGGTTCAGGCATACCTATAATTGTTTCATTATTTTCACTATAAACAATCACTTTACATGGCAAGAAAACGCCTATATCCATATTTATTTCAAGAATTTCTTTTGCCATTTGCGGATTACATATTTCAAAAATCAAATAGTCATTTTCAAATTCAATCCCTTTAGAATTTATTTTATCTTTTAAATCTAATTCCCATAGGATTCCAAAATTTGTATCTTTTAGATTTTCTTTGAATCGATTTACAATCAATTCAACGGCTTCTTTAGATGACTTTTTATAAATTATTTTCATACAACCTCCTATATTCTCAATTTCTGATCTATTTACTTTAATATACTATAATTTTTAAGTTTATTATTTATCCCCCTCTCTTAATTTTCTGTGTATATAATAAAATTTTCATTATTAAGCAATTTAACCTTCACATATTATTGATACCCAACATTATTACAGGTAAACATACGATAACATTTGAAATACTGACACAATAGATTTTTTCTTATTTATTTAGTATAATTTTATTCTAACAGTAAAATGTGACTTTAAGATGACTATTAAATTTATGGTAATTATATTAAAATCAAAAAAGAAGATGACTTCTTGTATTAAGAAATCGTCTTCTAGTTGTTTCGATTATATCTATGATACCAATACCGATAGCAATTGAATTATTTATGCATTAAATAATTCTTTTTAAAGAATTAATTATATAATCAATTTCTTCTTTTGTATTAAAAATATCAAAGGAAAACCTTAATGTCCCTTCAGGAAAAGTGCCAATGGTTTGATGGGCATAAGGTGCACAATGTAAACCTGATCGTGTCATAATACTATACTCATCATCTAACATGAAACTCATTTGACCCAAATCAGCATTTTTAATTCCTATTGATATAGTTGATGTTTGTAAAGCTGAATCTCTTGGACCATAAATATTTATGCCATCAATATTCTCTAATTTTCTTAAAAAATACTCCGTTAAATTCTTTTTTTCTTCATGAATTTTATGAACACCTTTTTCTAAGATAAAATCAATACCTGCGCCTAAACCTGCAATACCAATAGTATTTGTCGTACCACTTTCAAATTTATCCGGCAGAAAATCAGGTTGATAATCCCGATCTGAAATACTACCAGTGCCGCCTTGAATTAAAGCATCCATATTTTTTGCCACATGATCTTTAATAATAAAACCACCAGTTCCTGTCGGTCCATAAAGACCTTTATGTCCTGTGAAGGCAAATATATCAATTGGTAAAGCACTTAAATCTATAAAATGACTTCCAGCTGTTTGAGCGCCATCTACAATATAATAAGCATTTGTTTGTTCAACAATTTTAGCTATTGCTTCTATGGGTAATACTGTACCTGTTACATTAGAAGCATGTGTTGTTACAACAGCTTTTGTATTTTCTTTAATTGCATTTTTAATAGCTTTTGGAGATACATACCCATTTACATCTGCTTTTACATAATCAACTTGTATATTATTATTTTTTACCAAGTCGTTTAATGGACGGATTACAGCATTATGTTCCATTGTTGTTGTCACCACATGATCACCAGGCTTTAATAATCCTCTTAAAATCATATTCATAGCGTATGTAATATTATGTGTTAATATTATATTTTCTGTTTTAGGAAAATTAAATAGTTTACCAATGGATAACCTAGTATTTAATACAATCCTACTGGCATCTAAAGAACATTCATAACCACCTCTACCAGGAGAACAACCAATATGATCATAAAAATTAATCATTGCCTCACGGACTTGTTTCGGTTTTTTTCTAGAAGTTGCTGCACAATCAAAATATATGTCTTTCATCTGAACACCCCAATCTTAATATTCATTTTATTCTCTCTTGTTTAAATTGTAATTCTTTTCTTAGTAACTTTCAATGAAAAGTATGATATTTACTATAATATTATTTTATAGATACACTTTTAATATAAAATTTATTTATTTTTAATGAGATTCATATAGTGTTATATTATTAAGAGACATATGTTAGTTTATTTTTTATCAATGATTTTTCATTTTAAGGAGGATTAAATGAACACGAAAAAAGGAATGATTGTTGCTGGATCCATTGTAGGGGTACTAGCAGCAATATCTGTAAAACTAGGTAATCCAGGAAATATGGGTATTTGTGTCGCCTGTTTTATTAGGGATATAGCAGGAAGCATTGGTTTTCATGGCGTAGAAAAACTATTCTTTATACGACCAGAAATAATTGGCTTTATTCTAGGTGCATTTATAATTGCTAAATCAAGTAAGGAGTTACATGTGACTGGTGGCTCATCACCTCTGGTACGATTTTTTCTAGGAATTTTTGTAATGATTGGTGCTTTAGTTTTTTTAGGATGTCCATTAAGAATGGTTTTACGTCTAGCCGGTGGGGATCTAAATGCCATTTTCGGAATATTAGGCTTTGCTGTGGGAATAATTTTTGGTGCTCAGTTCCTAAAAAAAGGATTTACACTGGGAAGAACTTATAATCAACCTAAAAGTAATGGTTATGTTTTTCCGTTATTTGGTTTATTTTTACTTGCACTTTTGCTCATCCATCCAAGTTTCATCGGATTAAATTCTACCCATGCACCAATTACATATACATTATTCGTTGGTCTAGTTGTTGGCGTTGTTGCGCAAAAAAGCCGATTGTGCATGGTTGGAGGTATCCGTGATGCTTATCTCATTCAAGACTTCACTTTACTAATAGGTTTTATTGCTATTATTATTTCGGCATTAATCATGAATAATGTTTTAGGCTTATTTCAACTGGGTTTTGTGAACCAGCCAGCTGCACACACTGAAGGTCTATGGAATTTTTTAGGTATGTTCATAGCAGGTTATGGATCTTTACTTCTTGGCGGTTGTCCACTACGTCAAACAATATTAGCAGCTCAAGGAAATATAGATTCTGCCATTACTTTTATGGGTCTTCTCGTTGGCGCTGGAATATCTCATAACTTTGGTCTTGCTGGTAGTGGTGCTGGTGTTGGCTTGAATGGAAAGATTGCTATTCTTATAGCTTTCATTTTTCTAACGTATATTGCACTAACCAATAGCAGCGATATATTTTCAAAAAATTAATTGAATTTATTAAAAAAACATATATACTAAGAAGGAGTATGATTATGAAGATAATTGATGCACGTGGAAGAGGTTGTCCTGAACCAGTTCTAATGACAAAAAAAGCACTGAAAGATCATGATTCATTTGAAGTCATAGTAAATGAACATGTTGCCAAAGAGAATATCTTTAGACTTTTAAATAAAACAGGCAAAAATTTTCATGTGACAAAAGAAAACAATGAATTTAAAATAACAATCGAAAAATAGAAGTCAGGTGAAATCATGAAAGAAAATTATATTATCACTACATTTTATTCAACGCATTTAGCACTAAAATTTGAAAATCTTTTAAAGAAAAATGATCTAACAATAAAGATTATTCCAGTACCAAGACAAATTAGTGCATCATGTGGCTTAGCTGGTAGAGCTTTATCAAAAGATTATGATAAAGTTGTAAAACTAATTGAAGACACATCTTTTGATATAGAAGAAATTTATGAATTGATTGATGGTGAATATTATAAAAGAAAATAAATGTTAAGGAGCGGTCTTTTATTAGACCGTTTTTTTATTTACATTAAAAAACTCCTAGGTCTAATAGACTTAAAGACCTAAGAGCTTTTTATGCAAATGAGATATCTATTCAAGGGGTGTTACTATATATCTAGTCTATTTTGAAAGGATTGCTCTAATAAACCATAAATTCTTACTATAAGAAGCAACATGCGCCTCAAATTCACCAACGATTTCAAAATCATCAACTGCGTCAGCATCATTTCTAATTTCTGTAGCTAATGCTTTCATTTCTTTTAAATCAGCTTCTACAATTTCTAAAACTTCTACACTAGAAAACTGATCAGCATCAACTTCTTTTATTGAAGCATTTTCTAAATAATCATTTAATTTTACTAAAGGCATTTCACCTTTCATTTTCATTAATTCTGCAACATCATCGTATTTTACAAAGAAATCATCATACAGTGCTTCAGTAAATTGATGGACCTGCATAAACTGTTGTCCAACGACATTCCAATGTAAATTATGCAATTTTGAATTCAATACCGCTATATTTGATAAATACTTATTCATTTTCTTAAAATTTTCCATTAATTTTGCCTCCTATAACGTTTAATTTTCTAATTATTTTTGTATTTTATATTATTTTGTACTAATTACATATTACTATACGGTACAACATATGTCAACAGTAAAATTCAATTTTTTTAACTTATTGATTTGATTATTAAAGCACTTTAATTTCTAAAAAAAAAGCCATAAAACCTTCTCTTTTAAAGGTTATAATGGCTTTTATTTTCTTTACTGTTAAAAACAGAATTATACTTATTTGAAACTTCATTACTAAATTATCCGATTAAATCGTATAATTTCTCCCCTTTTAAGTCCTCAGGCATCCATTCAATGACTGCAAACTGATTATTTGAAATATTGTTTACTTCATTTATCCACTTAATCTCATTACTTGCTTTAACTTTTAAAATATCATTTGTGGTCTTAGTTTTATAGAAACTTGAATTAATTAACCACCATTTTGTGAAGATTCCTGCTCTTTTCAGGTCGTCAACTAATCGCTGGGCTTCATATACTGGTGTAGCCTCAGGCAAAGTCACAATGATTACTTCTGTTTCTTCATGATTTCTTAACTTTGGCAATAATCTTTTAACAGACTCAGGTATTTCTCCTTGGGATCTTTCAATCTCTTTATGATATGTTTGTGTTGAATCAAGTAATAATAATGTGTGACCTGTTGGTGCTGTATCGATGACAACAATCTCATCTTCAGACTTATCAACTACCTCGGCAAAAGCTCTAAATACAGCAATTTCCTGAGTACAAGGTGATCTTAAATCTTCTTTTAAGTAAGCTAAATCATCCTCACTCATGTCATCACTTGCTTGACTCATGACTTCCTTTTTATACTTTTCTAGTTCTTCCTTTTCATCTATACTACTCAAAGAAATATTTTTGCTTTCTTTAAGAACAAATTGTAAATGAGCCGCTGGATCCGTTGTTGTCAAATGAACTTTTTTACCCTTTTGGGCTAATCCAAGAGCAATGGATGCGGCTATGGTTGTTTTACCAACACCACCTTTACCCATTGTAAAGATTACTTTTTTGTCGTTTTTTATAAGGTCATCAATAATATCCTTTAACTCATCATTGTCACGCTTAATAATCTCGTCTGTACTGTAAGTTACATCGTTACTTGTAAAAAATAATCTTAAATTATCTAAGCCAGTGACATTATAAGGTCTTAAAGGAATCATATATGTTTCAAGTTGATCTAAATAATCAGATATATTATTTAGAGCCTTACTTTGTTTTTCATGAATTTTCTCTGATAACAAATCATCATATTCATCTAATATACCATTTATTATTAACATTTGATTCTCAACACCAATTTCTTTTAGCTCTAAAGATGCTCGTTCTGCTTCTTTCAATGGTGTTTCTTCTGGTCTAGCCACTAAAATAAGTGTTGTTAAATGACCGTTTGCTAAGTTTTCTACTGCTTGTTTATAAATCTTTTGCTGCCCTTCTAATCCAGACAACTGCCCTAGACATGAAGCCCCAGTTGTGTTTTGGTCAATAAATTCAGTCCATGCCGACGGTAATTCTAACATCCTTAAAGTATGACCAGTTGGTGCGGTATCAAAAATAACATGGTCATAATCACTTGAGACTTCTTTATTTGTTATAAAACTCGAAAACTCGTTGAATGCGGCTATTTCTACTGTACATGAACCTGATAATTGTTCAGCCATGTTTTCAATCACTGGGGCTGGCAATTTACCTCTATAAGGTGCTAGAACACTTTCTTTGTATTCTTCTGCTGCTTTTTCAGGATTAAAATTAGCTACAACTAAGTTCTCCACGGCTTCAAGGGCAACGCCTTTGTTGTTCAGTTCTGTTTCAAAAACATCTTGTAAATTAGAAGCTGGATCCGTACTCACTAACATCACTTTCTTTCCTTGATCAGCTAATGTAATTGCTGTGGCACATGCCGTTGAAGTCTTACCAACCCCACCTTTTCCTGTAAAAAACAAGTATTTTGTTAGCTTGATTTCATTTATATTAAATTTCTTATAAGCCATCTCTTCTCCTTTATAATTCAACTGCTGGTTTCTGTACAGCTTGTTCTAACACTTTTTCATCTAGTGCTAACCATTTGGCTAATTCATCATTTGTAGGGTACTTTTTAGTTTTTACAACTTTATCCTCAACTATTGTTACTGGTAAATCATCTATACCATTGCTATTGATTATTTTATTAATCACTTTATTGTTCATAAATTCTTGTGGGCTACTGGATAAGTTAAATCGATTAACTATTAAGTCTTTATCTTTTTCAAGTTTATTAAATACCAAAGATATTCTAAGTAGCTCTTTATCTACACTTGGACCACAAACGCCTGTTGAGCAACACATGGCTGTCTCAAAGATTTCTAATTTTTTCATTTTTTGTCCGCCTCCCTATTCTAATACTTCTAATACCTTTGTTCTATATTCTCCAATAATTTGACAATCGAAACGACTATTACGATACTTCTCTAATCGTTTAAGATCTTTAATCAATATATCATTTTCTTTAAATGCTTTTTCTAGATATTTTACTAAATCAATATGATTTTCTTTAAATTTTGAACTTAAAGCATAATGAATCCATTGAGCTTCCTTGTATGTATCAACAAATTTATTTTTTCTTAAGATTCTCAAATTTCTAGACACATTTGACTGATTAAGCTCTAAAATAACTTCAATCTCACAAACACAAAGCTCTTTTTTAAATAATAAATTTAAAATTCTCAATCTGTTTTCATCACCTAAAGCTTTAAATACTGATACAACCATATATTCTCCTTTCATAAATATTCTTATATTACTACATTCGAATATACCAATATAATAACACCCAAATAAGAATTAGACAAGCTATTTTTTATAAATAAAAAAGACCTAATAATAATCATCAGGTCTAATCCACATTGATTTTCATCTTAAATGCATAAATTTTGCGCTCAGCATCCAATTTGGAGGGTAATGTTTTAATAACTTCTGCACCCATTTTTAAGTAATAGTTTTTGACTTCTGCCCCAGCAACAAAAATAAACTCTTTAATCTTGTTATTTTTACAAAATTTAATTGCTTCATTCCACAATTTTCTACCATAGCCCTTTCCAATGTACTCTGGTTTTAAGTAAAAATATTCTAGCTCTGGTGTTTCTTGAGTCATATTAAAAGCATAAAATCCAATAATTTTTCCATTGAGTAACATATTAAATACTTCGTTGTTTTTCAGATACCCTTGGCTTAGTGTATATTCTTTTTTAAAAATATCCATCATTTTTTTACTATGGCCCCAATAGCTTTCTGAGGTAAAAGCAATCCTGTTTAAATCATCTATATCGTTTTCGCTAGATTTCATACATATTAGCATTTAGTCACCTCAATTAATCCACTGTTAATTCATTTCTAGACAATATATTTTTCTCTATTAAATCTCTTTTTAAAATATCATAAAGCTCAGCATTTGTTGTGTCCACATAAGGATTAACGAAAAAACCGCCAATACCGAAAAACAAAGCGCCTAGTATATACCATCCAATGAAAGACAAATCTAGAACAAAAATTTCAAATTTTTCTCCATCAGTCATTATTTTACTTAATTCAAAAGCACGGTCAGGATTCATATTTGGATTTTCTGCTAATAGGTATGGTATCATACGATACTCATATGATTTGATTATTCCAGGTACGATTAATAGCAAACTCCATAGAAATATTTGAACACTTTTCTTAAACATAGTAAAAATTATATTCATATATCTATTGTTATCAAAGCCCAGTTTCAAATAGTTTATATCTACATTTCCCTTTGATGCTTGAATGAAGAATTTCCGACCACCAACTTCTAGTAAATAACCTATAACAACCCTAATGATTACAAATGCTAAAACAATGCCACTAATTTTTAAAAAAGTACCGAAATCAAAATCAAAACCCGCATTTGAATTTCTTACTGTATTACCATTACTACTAGCTGTATTATGACCACCACCAACTAATAAAATTATTAAACTCACAAAAAACGCCTGCCAATAAATATTAAATAAATATTCTTTTGCACGTGATTTAACCAATTCTCTTGTCCACATATTTACACCCCCTTTAATTCTACTTAAAACTAATCACTAAATCTTTAATACCATCATTTCCTGTTTCAAAGTTACATGTATATTCAGTAAAATCTTCTATATGAAAATTAATTACGCTGTGACTAATATCCCTTCCGTCAATGTAAGAAGTGTTTTTTATATCCTTAATAAATTTCTCATTCGTCAGTGTCAGTGTCTCTATCTCTTCTTCATTTAAAACTAAATTCTCGACATCAACTGATATATAATTCTTATTTTCGGAAATCACTGCTATATTCGGACAATGATCACCTCCAGCTAAAAAAGATCCTTCTGAAACAGAGAAGTCAAATACTATTTTTTGATCCACTATTTTCAAAGCATTAAGTTTAGTCTCATTCATAAAGTTTCCCAAATAATAAGGCTTATAATCTGATCCTAAACGAGAATAGATACTATAATTCTTTATGACGCCCGTATCAATATCTACTTCTGTAATATTCGGAAATTTTTTAAAACCATTAATAATGTTCGTTCCCTTTGAAAAAAACTCAACTTTATTATTTTCTATTCGAATCTCATCAACAAACTCTAATTGACCATCTACTGGTATAGATTCTTCAGTTGTTAAATTATAAATATGAAACATAGGGTTCATCTGATAACCAAATTGCTCTTGAAAACCTACAAGAAATTTTTCTTCATTTATTTTTCTTATATGCACTTCGTCTTTTTCTCGTAAATCATAAACTTCATCGAATTTCTCATAAATAGAATTATTTTCAGTAGTATTTGATGTCGATCCTTCAGAAACTTCTATTATTTCTTCTTCTACTTCTTCTATTTCTTCTACTTCTTCATTTTCTTTAGTATCCACTGGCTGACTTATTTTTTCAGCTGCATTACAACCTACCAAAAAAATTAATAAAACTAATAAAGTGACAAATAAAAACTTTTTCATTATTTTACTTTCCTCCTTAAGACCAAACATTATTTTTGATCATAAAAAATACGCTCTAACGTTGTATCACCCCATGCTACTCTTGGGATCCCAATAGCTCGATCATTGAATTTTCCATGACAATCGGAACCGCCAGAAATCATCAGATGATTTTCTTCACAAAACTGCACATAGTACCCTGCATCATCAATATTTTCTAAATATGGAGAATAACACTCAACACCATCTATCCCAAAAGATAACCAAACCTTTAAGAAATTTTGCTTCATTAAATTTTCGCCGTAAGCACTTGGATGTGCCAATATACAGAGACCACCTGCTTGATGTATTTTTTCAATGACAGCTGCTGGTGACATAAATTCTAATGTTAATTTAGAAATTCCGACTAATTCAAAATAACTACTTAAATCATTAACGACACCTTTATCAATTAAGTAATTTAATGATTTCCAGCCACCACGTTTTAAATCCCAAGCGTAGTTCTCATAATCACTAATGTTATTGACAACTTCATACTCTTTTACATAATCAATTAAATCATCATTATATTTTTCTCTTACCAGTTGGTTATGCTGGATTAGCTCATTTAATTCTTTATTTTCTGGATTAAAACCATAGGCTAGAATATGATATTCTTTTCCTTTATACGTCGAAGAAATCTCTGAACCTAAAATAAATCTTCTGTTTCTCGGAATACATTTCAATGCTTTTAAACTATTTTCAAAGGTATCGTGATCAGTAATTGAAAAATACTTAATATTTTTCTCTATAACCCTTGCAATAGTTTCCTTAATATCCCAAGTGCCGTCTGAAGCGTTTGTATGTAAATGTAAATCGACCAACTCTTTATCTTTTTTATTCATTTTTACCTTTCTCATTAATACTATTTTCAATTTTTTGAGTACATTCTTTTATTTCTGTAGTTATACCAAAATTTAAACCTGAACTCCAAAGTGTTCCATTTTTTTCCATATAATCCTTGTTGATTTTTTACCAATTTCAGCTTTTTCTGATTGAAACCAACTTTATTTTGTATCTATAATTTTTTAAATGAAATCATTAATGGTTGCTTGATTATAAAAACCTTCTACAATAAATCCTCTTCTCATCAAACTATTTCAATAATATTCAATCACTTACTAAATATATTATAAAGGTTAAAGATTAAAATAGCATTAAAATATAATTAAAAATATACAAATATTTAAGCATTAATATATTGAATTGCTTTTTCAATTACATTTAAAAAATCATTTGGATAATCATGTGACAGATTTTCAATTACAAGAAATTCATATTCTATCTGTTTTTTTGATAAATACTGACTTAATTTTTTGCTGTCATCAAATGAATCTTCATCCTGATGCCCACAAATAATATAAACTTTAGTTTCTTTATTCTTTAAAACACTTAGTTGAGTTTTCCATGCATCTAATTCAGGTAACCAGGGTGCAATGAGTATTAAACCTTTGACCTTTGCCTCTGTAAATAAAATATGATGAAGTACTTGGCGTCCACCAGCAGAAAAACCTGCTAAAATCACTTCCCCTTCATTAAATTTTATCTCTTCTTTTATTTTATTTTGAAAAATTTCTATTACTTTCTTTCCTTTATTTAAATCATTCCAGTTGTATGCATTTGAAAACTCAATCTCAGAAGATTGAATCAGCGCAATAATTCTTTCACTATTTAAAGCGTCTTTCCAATAATATTTAGATATATCATTGCTTTCTTGATTCCCATGAAGGGCTATGATTAATTGATTCTTATCTTTACCAATTAAATCTTCAGTTGTTAACAATTCCATTTTTCCTTCACAGGCTTTCTGAGCTTCTTTTTCTCTTTCTTCGCAAATACTAAGTAAAAAGTCAAATTTATTTTCTTTCCTCAATGAATCCAAATCTTCATCAGATTTTAAATATTCAACTGCATACCAAAATCCATGGTCTACAATTGATTCTTCCATTAATGTTAACGCTAAATTTTTCTCCCCTGCTTTGCTTGCTATTGCATATCTAAAATTATAGATCTGTGCCAAATTGCCATTCACGCCATTGCTATTTTTTGTAATAAATTCATAGGCTTTCCTATAATTTCCAGTAAGATAAATATCTATTGTTTCATTTAATAATTCTGTATACGTTAATGTCATTGATAACCTCCATTTGTCAGTATATTCACTACTTACATTTTATCATAAAAATTATATTTGTGTATTTTATTTGATGCTATTCATGACATAATTGTTGTTTATAAATAAAAAAAACAACCTTAATGAAAAGGTTGTTAGAATATTTAATATTAACGTTCTTCTCTAAAATATGGAATGGACAAACCTGCTGGTGGACCATTCTTCTTCCCCTCACCTATAGAGCTAATGACTAGAACTATAATCGTAAATAGATAAGGTAATGCATCCAATAAATTTTGGGATATATTTAAATGTTGTAAACGGAAACCTACGATACTTAGACCACCGAAAATCAGTGCAGCATAAATTGCTTTAAAGGGATTCCATTTTGCAAAAATAACTAATGCGATAGCAATCCATCCTCTTCCACTAACAATATTGTCTTGCCAAACTGGCACTTGTACAACAGATAAATAAGCACCACCTAGACCACATAAAGCCCCACCAATGAGTATATGAATATACTTGTATTTCGAAATATTAATTCCAGCATTATCAGCTGCTGCTGGATTTTCTCCAATAGCTGTTAAGTTTAAACCTAACCTTGTTTGATAAAGATAAATACCAATAATTACAGCCGAAATATAGCCAAAATAAACAAAAATATCTTGATGAAAAAAACCTTGGCCAATGACTGGTATTTTAGATAATATTGGAATCTCAAAAGGTTTATAAAAGTTAATAATTCTTTCAGGCATCTTTAATCCAACCAAGTTTGTTCCCAAATAACTTGAAATACCTGTACCAAACATTGTTAATGCAAGGCCTGAAACTACTTGATTGGCTCTTAATGTAATCGTTAAAAAAGCGTAAATTAAAGCTGATGCGCTTCCAGCAATAATTGCACCAACAATAGCTAAGATTGGATCATTCGTTAAAATGCCCGTAGCAAATCCTGCAACTGCACCAATTAACATCATGCCTTCAACACCTAAATTTAAATGACCAGATTTTTCTGTTAAAATCTCACCTAATGTTGCAAATAGTAGTGGAGTTGCTGAAATAACAACGGATACTAAAAACGACGTAATCATAGATTTTCTCCTTTCTTAATACCCATATATTTTAAATGATACTTAATAAAAAACTCACTACCAATTACAAAAAACAAGATCATACTCTGAAGTACATTGGCAGCAGAACTCGGTATTTGAAAAGCTGTTTGAATGAATGAGCCACCTTTTACCATTGCAGCAAATAAAATCGATACTGGTATAATAATGCTTGGTAGGAGTCCTGATAACCATGTGGTAATAATTGCAGTGAAACCATAACCGGAGGATAATAGTGGTGTTAATGTTTGATTAACGGCTGAAGCTTCAATAAACCCAACGATACCACAAATACCACCTGAAACAAATAGTGAAAATAAAACCGTTCTTTTAATATTGATACCAGAATACCTTGCGGTATCTTTGGACTCTCCAATAATTGCGATGTTATAACCCCACTTAGAATATTTCATTAAAATTGAAATGATAATGACAATAATTATGGCGATTATCCAACCCATATGTAGACCAAATACCTTAGGTAAAACTGCCCCTTGAGAAAAAGCTTTAATTTTAGGAAAACCCATGGCACTAGGGTCCTTCCATGGCCCATACTGCAGATAAGTAATAAATTTAATTGCAATATAATTTAGCATTAAAGTAATAATTGTTTCGTTTGTATCAAATTTAACCTTCAAAAAAGCTGGAATTAGTCCCCATAAGCCACCACCGATAAAGCCCGCTATAAACATAGCAGATAATAAAATTGCTTTCGGTAAGTACTCAAAGTTCAACGCAACATATGTAGCAAATAAAGCGCCCATTAAAATTTGACCTTCGCCACCAATATTCCAAAATTTCATTTTAAATGCAATCATTATACCGATTGATGTAATAATAATTGGTATTGCAATTTTTAAAGTTTCAATCATTCTGTATTTAGATCCAAAAGCTCCTTTTAGCATTGATGAATAAACTTTTAATGGTTCATGTCCCATTAATCCAATAAAAAAAGAAGATAAGAGTAGGGCAAAAAAAATAGAGGATAATCGAATCATCATAGATTTACGCTTAGAAATATGAACTCTTTTGACCATTCTAAACATAAAAAATCCCCTCTCTTTCCATATTCCCTGTCATCATGTAACCTAAATCTTCTTTAGTTGTTTCATCAGCTTTAACAATACCGGTTATACTACCATTACACATCACTAGAATACGATCACATAATTCTAACAGAATATCTAAGTCCTCACCAATAAAAAGTATCGCTACATTGTTCTTCTTTTGCTCATTAAGTAAATCATAAATCCTATGAGCAGAATTAATATCTAATCCCCTGACAGCATAAGCAGTTACTAAAATACTTGGCTGGGTATCAATTTCCCTTCCTATTAGAACTTTTTGAATATTTCCACCAGATAATTCTTTCACTGGATGATGAATCCCTGGTGTTTGTATATCGAGTCGTTCGATCATTTCTTCGCATTTCTTTTCAATTGGTTTTCTTTTTAAAAAAATTCCGTTTTGGTTATGATGTTCTTTAATTAAGTAGTTATTAATCATATCCATTGACGCTGCTAATCCCATACCTAAACGGTCTTCGGGAATAAAACTCATAGATATACCACTTTTAATAATATCGACTGGTTTGTGTCCAACGATATTTTCCCCATGGTAAAGAATCTCACCTGATTCAATCTTATAAAGCCCTGCAATTGATTCGCATAGCTCTTTTTGACCACTATTTGCAATACCTGCAACACCAAGTATTTCTCCTTGATGCATTGAAAAAGAAATATTTTTTAGTACTTCAACTTGGTCTTTATTTTTCGCGACTAAATTCTTAATTTTTAAAATTTCTTCGCCTCTTTTAACAATTGGTCGATCAATGGATAAATTCGTTGACTCACCTACCATTAAATCAGTTAATTCTTTGGGTGTTGTTTCTTTAGTCATTACTGTATCAATGGTCTGACCTTTTCTTAAAATTGTTACACGATCAGAAATTGTCATGACTTCATTCAATTTGTGTGTAATAATTATGATACCGCAGCCATTATTAGCCATTTTTCTTAATATTTCAAATAACTTCTTTGTTTCCTGAGGTGTTAAAACTGCTGTTGGTTCATCTAAAATCAAAATGTCCGCCCCAGAATATAATACCTTAATAATTTCTACTGATTGTTTTTCTCCAATAGACATCTCAGAAACTTTCTTATCAGGATGTATTGGTAAACCATATTGATTGGCTATATTTTTTATAGAATCAAAACTTTTGTTTTTATTAAGAAAAAATTTACCTTTTTTCCCAATTAAAATATTATCTTTAGCACTAAGTACATCTACTAATTTATAATGTTGATGAATCATGCCAATGCCTTTTTTAATAGCATCTTTTGGAGAACTAAAGCTTACTTCTTCATTTTTTATCTTAATAGAACCACTATCAGGTTTATATAAACCTGATAGCATGTTCATTAAAGTGCTCTTACCGGCACCATTCTCTCCTAGTACAGCATGTATTTCGCCTTTGATTAGATCAAAATCTACTTGATTATTTGCTTTAACAGTACCGAAGGTTTTTGTTAACTTTTTTGTTTCGACAAAAACAATTTGTTCCATTTAAACTCCCTAATTAATATTACCGATGACACCATCAACAAACCACATCATATTTAACATTTCTTCATCTGTTAGTGTTTCACCAGCCTCAACTTTAATCTCACCTGACTGATCTTTTATTGGTCCTTCAAATACATGGAAATCTTCATTAATGATACTTGCCTTCGCAGCATCAACTGCATCTTTTGCTCCTTCAGGTGCAAGATCCGTTAATTCATCTAAAGCTACAATTTCATCTTCTAAACCACCCCAATAAGAATGGGCTTCAAATTCACCGTCAATTACCTTTTGCACTTGTTCGATATAATATGGTCCCCAATTCCAAACAGGTGCTGTCATATATGCCTTTGGTGCCATTTCACGCATATCAGTATTATAACCAATTGAATAGGCACCACGTTCTTCTGCTGCTTGTTGTGGACCAACAGTATCTTGGTGTTGAGTAATTACATCGGCACCGGCATCTAATAAAGATACAGCAGCTTCCTTTTCAGTCGCTGGGTTATACCATGTAGATGTCCATACTACTTCTACTTCTGCTTCTGGATTAGCTGACTTTACACCTAAAGTAAAGGCATTAATACCACGAATAACTTCTGGAATTGGAAAAGCAGCTACATATCCAATTTTATTTGTTTCAGTCTTCATTCCCGCAACAATACCTGATAAATATCTTGGTTGATACATACGTCCAAAATAGTTTGCCATATTATCAGTTTGCTTATACCCTGAGCAATGGAAGAATTTAACTTCAGGAAATTCTTTAGAAAGTTTTTCCACATGGTCCATGTAACCAAAACTTGTTGCAAAAATTATCTCAGCTCCTTGGTCAACCATATTTCTAATTTCAGATTCAATCGATGCATCAGAATCAGGTACTGATTCTACATAAATTGTATTAACACCTAATGCTTCAACTAATTCTAATCTTCCTTGATCATGGGCATAAGTCCATCCACCATCACCAATGGGCCCAACATACACAAATCCAACGGTCAAATCTTCTGCCGCTGCTGCTTCAACTTCTTCTTCAGAACCTACTTCTGTAACACCTTCTTCTTCATTATTTTCAGAAGTAGCACAACCAGCTAACATACCTACGACTAAAACAAAAATCATTAAAATTACGATATTCTTTTTCATTTTTTCCTCCTAAAATCCTTTAAATTAATCCAAGAACCTAATGTTGCCATCAATAAATCTATCTACAATTGCAAGAGATTGTAAATCAACACCACCATCTCTCAATAACTGTCCACCTTCTTGAAAGCCTTTCTCAATTACAATACCCACACCAGTTAAAGTAGCTTCCGCTTTATTCACTAAATCAATTAGACCTAGTGATGCACCACCCTTTGCTAAGAAATCATCAATAACTAGGACATGATCGTCTTTAGATAAGTACTTCTTAGAAACCCTTACATCGTATGTTCTTTCTTTTGTAAAAGAATAAACTTCTGTCTTATATGTTTCTTTGTCTAAGTTTTTCGACTGCACTTTTTTTGCAAAAACAACAGGCACATTAAAATACTGAGCCGCAACAGCTGCAATAGCAATCCCTGAAGCTTCTATTGTAAGAATTTTATTGATTTTTTTACCTTCAAATCGTTTTTTAAATTCTTTTCCAATTGCATTGAGTAAATCAATATCCAGTTGGTGATTTAAGAAAGAGTCGACTTTTAGAATTTCTTCACCAGCAACACTTCCACGATTTAAAATAGCTTCTTTTAATAAATTCATTCATAAACTCCTTCATTTTTTCTAATAAAAAAACTCCGCCTAAGCAGAGTCCATAAGTTTTCATACACAAAAATAGCGTGTAGGACAAACTATAATGATTTTAATCATCTATGCACTCGTAGCCTGTAGCCATTTTAGGTAGCTTGTAGAAACATTTGAACCATATTTTCAAATTTATACGAATTATATTTCTATTATAGTGTACATTTATTCTTTTATCAAGAAAAACATTCGTGTTATTTGTTTTAATAAAATATTAGTAACTTTAAATAAAAATAGAATGCTCCATAATATACAAGATTCATTCTATTTATTATATTTATTTAAAATTATAATTGAATATTTCAAGTTTGTACCAAGTATATTCTTCACCATTTATAAGCCAAGTAATATTAATTTTAGTGGGTATTTTCATTCCATTAAATGTTTCGTATGCTTTGATTTCTCCAATACATGGAATGCACTTTGATTTTTCATCATTTTCTTTATAACGTAAGGCTTCAATCTTTTCTAGCATACCCTTTTCATTGAAATAAAAATTGGCTTCTACTGTCATTCCTTCATAAGACAAAATAGTTTTTGCGCTTAAATCATCAATACCTTCCCATGAAATATACTCTTCTAATGCTGCAGTTGGATATAATGGCAGTTCTAACAAAAAACGACTTAAGCTAGATTCATCGGTTTTTTCATTGTTTTTTACATTGACTACTGGTATTAAAGAACCAAAATAGACCTGCATAGATGCCTGACCATTAATGAAAAAATCTCTTCGTTTTGTATCATTGAGGGGAAGCATTGGTAAATCATCATGCCACAAATAAGCGAGTTCATTTATTCTCACATATTGTTTTACTTTTGTATTGATCCACTCTTCTATATTTTGGTCAAGCTTCATTTCTCCTCTTTGAGAGAACTCAATGAATTGAATTCTTTCTTGACCAATAACACCAACGGAAATTAGCCACTTCTTAACTATTGTCGGAAACCCTTCAAGATCTACTGCTTCTATTGTATTTGATTCTTCATTTAATATAATCTCTTCATCCAGCAATTCATTAACTTTACTAATGATTCTTCTTTTTAGCCTTATATTAGCAATTGTAAATGCTTGTATAATCAATAGAGTAACTGATATTACTACAAACCAACAATAATTAATAATAAAGGATTATATTTTCATATCAAATCACTATTACCTTTAATTAACAAGTTTTATAACGTTTTTTGCATAGGCTTCAATAGCTTCATTCTTTATTTCATTTTTTGATGAAGAAATATTTCCAACTTTTTTAATATTTTTTTTATATAGGAAATTCATTTTTTCTAAGTTATATCCATAACCAAAATAACCTTTGTGGGAGGCTTGATTAACAATCTCATCAGAAAAATTATTGCTTAATTGACTCTCAAAATCCTCTTCACTACCACAACACATAAACAATCCTAAAGTATTGTTAAGTAATATTTCTTCATTTTTTTCACAAAATTTTCTCACTTCTTTTTGAATTTTCCCCATATAAATGGAACCACCAACAAGAATCAAATCAAATGTCTTTTTTTCATTTAATACCGGTTTGTCTTGTTTGATGTTAAAAATTTCAACTGAACACCCATTACTTTTTAAATTTTCTTCTAATCCTTTGACTGCTTTCTCAGTAGTACCATATTTACTTGCTTGACATCCTCCCCGCCCGTTCCTATCGTCACGAACGAGGATTCCTAAAAGAAACTTACGAGGTTATTTGCTGATTAAATGCCAGTCTATTTCTAGTAGGCAAGTATAACGCAAACTTCAGGCTGTGTCATCAGCCCTCTTGAGATAGCCGATTATACATTTCAATAGTATAATCATAGCATTTATGCTAATATAGGCACTCAAGCACTTAAACTATTACCATTTTAAGCAGGTTGTTGTCTAACTTGCCACCCTTTTAAATGTTGGTCAGCAATATTTCTTGCTGCATTTAAATCCGAGTGCATGTGGTTGCCACATTGGCATGTGTATAAATTTTTCTTGCGATTCTTTTTTAAAATTGCTCCACATTTAGAACAACGTTGGGATGTATATTTAGCTTTTACATAAATAACATTAATCCCACTTAATTTTGCTTTGTATTCAATAAATTGTTGCAGCTGATAAAAGGTCCATCGGTTTAAATTTCTATCAGGTCTTTTATGACTTTTAGCTGTCTGACGAATATTTTTTAGATCCTCCATAACGATAGTAGATACTTTCTCATGCACAGCAAGATCAATCAGTTGTCTACTAATTTTATGGTTTAAATCTGTCATCCATCTTTGCTCTTTATTACAAATTTTCTCGATAGCTTTTGGCTTTTTAACTTGACCTACTTTTCTTCTTAAAGCATTGTATTTTTTTCTAATAAAACCTGCATGATTACCACTATGAAACCTACGACTAATTTCTTTCCCTTCAGATGTCTTAATACTGGCGACTGCTAATTGTCTTAATCCAATATCTATTCCCATGGTGTTTTTGGAATTAACTTTTTTAATTTCAAAGCTAACGGTTACTGCAAAGAACCATTTATTCCCTTTATAAAATAAGCTAGCTTTCCCTAGCTTAGCACCCTTTTCAATATGTCTTTGCAAAGCTACAAACCTTTCATTTTGTTTAACAGGAAAGGCGTATCGACTTGTTTTATTAGAAAAAAGAGGAATTGAAACAATATGCCCATGGACTTTATAGTTTTGATTGTTGTAGCAAATCGGCTGATTCGCCTTAAATTCAAGTGTTTCTTTTTTTGAATTAGATTTTTTAAATCTCTTATGAAGTGCTTTAACTTCTCTTATATCTTGGTTCTTAACAGCAGAAGGAAGGTTTATGTATGAAAAGTCAGCAGTAGATAATTTTTTATTGTCATTGTTTAATTCTTTGGCAATAGCCCTTCTGCTTTTTACTACTTCATCGATATTTCTGAAAAAAAGTCTTTGTTTTTTCTTCGTTGGTTTTAAGAGTTCTAACACGTATGTGATTGTATTTTTGTTATCATTTTTCTTTTTTGCCATAGATCTCTCCCTTCAAAAGAACCTATTAACATTATAGCAAAAATACGTTCGAGAAGATAGCGTTTTTTAAGATAACTGATTCATCCCCGCCCCTTGCGCTTTACTTACGGGCGAGGCTTTCTCAGCAAAATTCGGTAAAATACTCCAATAGTCATTACTTCTCTCCTCTCCTAATAATATACATCACTTCTGTCTTAATCTTCTCTTTTAAATCATCAATACTCAAATCATTTTTTTTGTTGATATAAAATAATAAATTACCATGTAGACTATTAGTGATTAATGATCCAATTATTTCTAGTTCTTTATTTTTAATTAAAATATTTCTATTATTATAATACTCTCTTAAGGCTTTTTTCAATAAAACCGAAATTTTGGGACGAAAAATTTTGCCATCATTTACAATCTCAATTGACCCTAAATTTTTCAAATATATTAGATAATATCTTTCAGGCTTTTCAATAAAATAATTTGTATATGTTTCCATTAGTTTCAATAAATAACCATGATAATCTTCATTAATAACGTTAATGATTGAAAGCTTTTCATATAATTCTTCAAAATAATCACGTATACAGTTAAATAGTAAAACATTCAAATTTTCAAAATAATTATATAAAGTTCCCGTTGCATAGCCTGCCCGAAACGTAATTTTTTTTACTGTTAAATCCTCTACACCAATTTCTTCAATTAAGTTCTTTGTTGCATCTATAAAGTATCGTTTTTTGCGCTCAATTTGGATATTCTTATTTCTCATATCTTCACTCCTAAATTTTACTCATTATACTATAAATGAACGATAATCATATAATGAACATCATTCATATAGATAGAATAGCATCATGTTTATTATATGTCAATAATTTAACTAATTTTTTTGTGTATTGGACGTTTCATCGGGTATTATTTAATAACTAGAGAAAAGGAGGATACAATTGAAAATACAGTTTATGAAGCAAAAAATGATGCGTAGAGTAATCTACTCGTTAATACCACTGATTATTGCTGGTATTTATTTTTATGGTTGGCGGGTTTTAGTATTATTAACTTTAGTGACCCTAGCCGCTTGTTTGACTGAGTGGATTTTTGTTAGAAAAACAACTAACAAAATATCTGAAGCAGTAATCGTCACTTCCATTCTATTTACACTTATTTTGCCACCAAAAGTTCCTTATTTTGTTGCAATTTTAGGAATTATATTTGGTGTATTATTTGGAAAGATGGTATTTGGAGGTTTTGGAAAAAATCCATTCAACCCTGCTCTCGTTGGTAGAGCATTTATTTATATTAATTTTGCTAACGTTATGACAGTAGAATGGGTAAATCCATCGGAAATGATTTTCGGAAATTTAACACGTTATTCAGTTGATACCATTACACAAGTCACGCCTATGTTAAATTATCGAGACACTGGTGAAATGTTGGACTATTTTAGAGTTTTTATAGGTAATATATCTGGTTCAATAGGAGAAACCAGCGCTCTTTTAATTATTTTTAGTGGCATCTATTTAATCTATACAAAAACCGCATCAAAAGAAATTATTTTTTCAGTAATCTTAAGCTTTCTAACACTAACATCTATTCTGCATTATACGGGTTATAGTCAAGTACCTAACCCACTTTATGCTTTATTAACAGGTGGTATTTTGTTTGGCGCTGTTTTTATGGCAACGGATCCAATTTCTGCTCCACGTAACAAAAAAGCAAAATATATCTATGGCAGTATCATTGGTATTGTAACTGTTATTATTAGAGGCTTCGCCTTATTTGCAGGTGGTATGATGTTTGCCATTTTAATTGGTAATACATTCGCACCAATTATTGATGAGCTTGTCAGTAAATACAATGCATCTAAGAAATTAAAAGAAAGGAGCGAAAATGCCTAAGAAAAAGCGTATTTTTTATCCTGTTGTTTTCATGGTTATTGTAACTGCTTTTTTTACTTTTCTACTTGCTTTTCTCAATGAGCAAACCTATGAACGCATTGATGAACAAAGAGCATTAGAATTTCAGACTTCTGTGCTTTATGCTCTTGATTTACCAATAGAAACAATGACTGAGAAAGAGATTATTAGTTTCTTCAATAATAATGTAGAAGAGAAAACAATTAACGATAGAAACTATTATATTTATTCTGAAAACGGTACAACTCAAGGCTATGTTTTTCAATTTATCGGAGACGGTTTATGGGGTACAATAAGTGGACATATTGCTTTGGACCCTAATTTTACACAACTTCTTGGAGTTAACTTTACAGATCATTCTGAAACACCTGGTCTTGGTGGCCGAATAGATGAGATTGAATTTAAAGAACAGTTTAGAAATATTTCTATTGAAGATACGGAACAGATTATTGAATATGGTACCGCTAGTGGGGGAAATGTTGATGCTATTTCAGGTGCAACAAGTACTTCTACTGCCGTTAGAAACATTCTTAATAACGAGATACCTGATATTATTGAATTGACTCAAAAGGAGGGATTTGATGAGTGAGATTAAAAAACTTTTTTCATTAGGCGTATGGAAGGATAATCCTGTCTATCGCCAAATACTTGGTATTTGTTCCGCATTAGCCGTTACAAATTTACTCATGAATTCATTGGTTATGGGTATTGGTTTAATATTTGTTACTGCTTTTTCTAGTTTAACCGTCTCACTTTTGAGAAATCATACCCCAAAACATATTCGGATGATGATTGAAGTACTTATTATTTCAACATATGTAATTATTATGGATATATTCTTAAAAGCTTATTGGCCTGAGATGTCAGATGCGTTAGGGCCTTATGTTGGTTTGATTATTACAAACTGTATCATTATGGGGCGTTGTGAAGCATATGCTCAAAACAATCCACCATTCTTATCATTTATTGATGGGGCTACTATGGGTTTAGGTTACACTGCTGTATTGCTTTTCATAGCTTTCTTTAGAGAGCTATTAGGCTTTGGTTCATTATTTGGTATACAAGTCTTAGGGGACAGTTTCATGCGTTGGACATTAATGGTCATGCCGCCTGGTGCTTTCTTTATGCTAGGTATTGTTATTTGGATTGCAAGAAATATTTTTCCTGATCAAACAGAAGGAGGTCCTGTAAATGGTTGAAATTAATCCACTCGTGATATTCGTTGCATCAATTTTTACTAACAATATGATTTTAGCAAATTTCCTTGGTATGTGTTCTTTTATTGCCGTATCAAATGAAATTGAAACATCCTTTAGTTTAGGTCAAGCAGTAACCTTTGTGTTAACTGCAACTTCTGTTTTGAACTATTTAATATATCATTATGTATTGGTACCATATAATTTAGAGTATCTAAGATTTATTATTTTCATTATTGTTATTGCTGCTTTTGTTCAACTCGTTGAAATGATTATTGAAAGATATTTTGAGAATTTATATTATTCTTTAGGTATTTTTCTTCCACTCATAACAGTTAACTGCGCTATACTTGGTGTTTCACTATTTATGGTTATTAGAGATTATAATCTATTACAATCCTTATTATTCGGTGCTGGATCAGGTATTGGATGGACATTGGCAATTGTTGCAATGGCAGGAATTCGTAAAAAATTGAAAACTGCTAGTATTCCAAAGGGTTTAGAAGGCCCGGGTATTACACTAATTATTACAGGTATCATGGCACTCGCTTTTTTAGGCTTTTCTGGCATAGTAAAGATACAATAGGAGGCTTATATGACAGTTATTATTAGAACAGTGGTAATTATAAGTGGAATATCTGGCTCACTGGCATATTTATTATCCTTAGCTAACAAAGTCATTGCTAATTATGGTGAAAAAAAGCTTATTATAAATGATGATAAGGAATATACTGTCACAGGTGGTGATACACTTCTTTCAAGTTTAATAGAACAAGAAGTTTTTATTCCCTCAGCTTGTGGTGGTAAGGGAAGTTGTGGTTATTGTAAAGTTAAGGTGCTAGAGGGCGGTGGAAGGTTTTTACCAACTGAATCTGGTTATGTTACCAAAGAAGAAAAAGAAAAAGGTGTACGACTTTCCTGTCAGCTAAAAGTTAAAGAAGATATTCGAATAAAAATTCCTGAAGAATTATTTAATGTTAAACAATATGACTATTATATTGATTTTATTGAAGATGTTACGGATAAAATTAAATATATTCGGGTGAACTTACCTGAAGGAAAGGAAATTAATTTTAAACCTGGGCAGTATATACAATTGCTAACCCCTAAGTATAAAGGAAATCCTGAAGAAATCTATCGTGCGTATTCTATCGCGTCTTCTCCCAATGACGCAACATCAGTAGAGCTATTTATTGGCTTTGTTCCAGAAGGTATTGCAACAACATATGTTCATGAGCATTTAGAACCTTCTGACCGGCTTACTCTTGTAGGCCCTTATGGAGAATTTTATTACCACCCTGGTGACCGTGAAATGATAATGGTGGCCATTGGTACAGGATTAGCACCCATTATGAGTATTCTAAGATATATGCGTGATGAGCAAATTAATCGAAAAGTAACTTTTTACTTTGGTTCACGCACAAGAAGTGACTTATACATGATGGATGAACTTAGACAATTAGAAGAAGAGTTACCTAATTTCAAATTACGTGTTTGTCTTTCTAGACCAACTAAAGCATGTAATTGGGATGGAGATGAAGGTCGAGTAACAGACTTATTGGAGAAATATATGACTGAGACAGGGGAAAAAGAAGCTTATCTTTGCGGTAGTCCGCCTATGATTGATTCTGTTATCGAAATTTTAAAAGATAAAGGAATTCCCGAAGAATTAATTTATTATGATAAATTTGAGTAACAAAAAAAGGCTTCTCTAAATCGAGAAGCCTTTTTTTACATTACTCAATTAATTTCCCTACTATTTCGGCTTTGCTTAATGTTGAGGTGCCATGTGGTGATTGATTCATAATTTCATCCGTTAAATCGTTTCCAGCTTCCACACCATTATGCATACCATTTTGCCATTCATCAACATCTGTAACATCATAAATGGTACCATCAACTGCTACATATGCTCTACTACCATCTTTCCCATTAAATTCACTTAATTCTTCTAAAGTTAATTCAAGCATTACTTCTGTTGATTCCTCTTCCATAGTTGATTCCTCTGTTTTTACGGTTTCATTATCACTATTATTTTCATTGGTTTCACTCGGTTCAGAACCCTGACACGATACAAAAATTACTAAACTAAAAATCACTAAAATTATTAAAAATGTCTTTCTCTTCATTCTATCCTCCTGTCTACAGTACCTTTAGAACATTAATACCCTATAAAAAAAAATTAAACAAAATGATAATAATTATCAATAAAAAAAGCACCTTTCAGTGCTTTCTTTAAATAAATAATAGTTTTATACACAAATTTCTTTTTTCCTATAACCAATTAACACACGATCTAATGGAACCCATCCAATATAAGAAGGTGACTCCCATGTATCAGATCCCTCTAGTTTTTCTACACCCAGGTAATTATCAATTCTGATATGTCCCCATGAATGGATTATTTTACCATCTCCAATAGAAAAACCAATATGACCCCAATTATCTAATTTATCATTAATTTCACCCTTGCAATCATAAAATACAAAACTGCCTCTTGGTGGTTCACCATCGTAAATACTATCGGCATATAGATCAGCTGATTCTTTTGCTGTATCACCACCGTAAATTTCGATACCATTACTTATTTCTAAAGCATCCTCTACAAAAGATAAACACTTCATTATATATTTTTCACTATTCAAGTGATTTTTACTCCACTTAACCGTATTATCAATCATTAAATCTAACTTACTCATATTATACCTCTTTTCTTTTACTAGCGTATATATAAAACTATATTGTCATTATACCATCTTTTTCAAAAAAGGCATCATTTTTGTACACAAATCTTACGAACCGTTTAAACGACTTATTATAAGGCTTTCTTAACTTATTATTGTGTATTTCATTGCTATTTTATAGATTATTAAATACTTTCATTCTTAAAAATACTTTTTATATAGTCGTTTTAATGTCTTTTCGCATTTCTATTAGGTCACCATTTTTATTGAAATAATTGAATCCTACGCTCTCATAAACTTTTATAGCCGATTTATTTTTCTCATTTACTGTCAATCTAATATAGTCTTTCATGTAGTTATATTTTTTAATACCAAAATTTAGTCCTTCTCTAATAAATTTTTTACCCAAACCCTTACCCACTAACGTCGGATTTAAAGCTACTCCAATTTCCATAACATCATCTTCAAAATAAAACTCAAATAAACCTGCTACCTGCGAATCAATATTTGCAATAAAGCCATCACAACCATCTGGACCTTTAATATTTTTTTTATCTCTAATACTCTCTAAATATGGAGTAATATAGATGCTTTTTACAACACCATTATAACGCCAATCACCAATTTCTTTTATTGTTTCTAAGGTTACAGGGGAAAATTCAAACATTGACATATTCTCCTTTCTTCTTACTTTCTTCTTACTTTTTTCTTAATATTATATCATATATAATAATTCATAATCAAAAACTACTTTGCTAAAAAGCAAAGTAGTATCAAATGTTATAAATTTTTGGGGAAATTTATTTTTGTTTC
>Ga0306868_1000219_pt1 | contig 42429 bp, 33 predicted proteins | sample AntRauTorckE6832_FD_190411 | JGI IMG/M metagenome (GOLD analysis project Ga0306868, IMG submission 190411) | Saline lake microbial communities from Rauer Islands, Antarctica - Metagenome Torckler E6 #832 (v2) (version 2) | ecosystem: Environmental > Aquatic > Non-marine Saline and Alkaline >... | reverse complement strand
GCCTGAACCACATCCGGGCAGTTCTGGCAGGACAGCGAAAAGTAGGTTTCGAACGCAAAGTCACCATCCAGATCCTTCACCTGATCCAGCAGTTCCTGGCTTTCTTTGGACGGATGACCACCAACCTGCAGCAGCGCCAGGACCATTGAGGTGAACTCATGGCCCATGGGAATGCCCGCAAACCGCACCCCGATGTCGCTGCCGATCCGATTGATCGCAAACGATGGACGACGCACGTCGTTGGACTCTTCGGTGCGCAGGCTGATTTTGTCAGACATAGGTTCAAGTTCTTCAAGCAACTCTTTCAGTTCCACGGACTTGTCGCTGTCGTCATAGGCTGCCACCAATTCAATCGGCTGCTGCAGCTTGCCCATGTACCCTTTCAACTGTTCCTTGATGTTGGCATCCAGCATAGATAACTCTCCTTTAATGAATTCGAAGCTCAGTAAATCAGTATGTTAGAAAGAATACGGCCCCACGAGCCAATGCTCAAATTAATTGATGTTAAACGCGTGATAGGAACCCGCTATCATAAGCATCTGTTGAAAGTGCCGGTTAGAAGTGCTTGTTGAAAGTGCCTGCATAAGTGTCTGTGCAAGTGCCTGCTAACCAGATCGGTGATGCCCTGATACACGAAAGGCCCGCAATGCGGGCCTTTCGATAAGCGTTCCTACCGGGTATCCCGGCAGGGTCTTCAAACAAAAACGCTTAGATCTTGCCGACCAGGTCCAGTGACGGCGAAAGCGTCTCTCCGCCTTCTTTCCACTTGGCTGGGCAAACTTCGCCTGGGTGCTTACGCACGTATTGCGCAGCTTTCACCTTATCCATCAGGTAATCAGCATTACGGCCAACGCCCTCAGCACTGATTTCCATGGACTGGATAATACCGTCCGGATCGATCAGGAAGGTAGCGCGGTCCGCCAGGCCCTGACCTTCACGCATCACGCCAAAGTTGTTGGTGATGCTGCCATTCTGGTCGCCGACCATGAAGTAATTGATCTTGCCGATGGTCTTGGAGCTGCCATGCCATGCCTTGTGGGTGAAGTGCGTGTCCGTAGACACAGAGAACACTTCCACGCCCAGCTTCTGCAGCTCGTCATAGTTATCAGCCACGTCGCCCAGTTCAGTCGGGCAAACAAAGGTAAAGTCGGCCGGATAGAAGAAAAATACCGCCCACTTGCCTTTAACATCGGCTTCAGAGATGTCAACAAACTCGCCCTGTTTAAAGGCAGTTGCATTGAACGGTTTAATTTCGCTGTTGATAATTCCCATCGTTTGAGACTCCAATCCGTGAATTTAAAAGGTGAGTTATTGGTAGCTGCTTAAGGTACGGACTGCAGAGACAAGAAACAAATTGATAATTTTTAGAAGATTGATAGTGTTTGGCTATTTTGCGCCAGGCAGATCACCCATAAAAAAAGGGCCCGAAGGCCCCGGAAAGCCCGTCAGTCAGCTTTAGGCGACTCCTTGCCGATGGGCGGGTGAGTCAATAAAAAGACTGGAATGAGCGTTCGCCAGCCGCGGCAGTATTATCGGCGCCTTTTCCTGCACCGCGGCTATCTCGAACACGTGATACGCTTCCGGGCCAAAGGGATCCAGAGCCGTGTCGACATACTGGAAGTGAGCAGGCAGTGGATCGCCGGAATAGGCGACCTGGAATGTGCGCTCAACGGTCGGTATGTCCACACTCAGTGGCTGCTCGACCCAAAGAAACACCGCCTTGCTCAGCACCACGTATTCGCAACGGACCACTCGGTAGCCTTCACGCAATGTCAGAATATTGGGCTGCTTTTCACTGTTGAGGCGAAACTTGTGGATGGTTTTCATGTCCGGTTCTCCTGATTGGCGAGACAGACCCATGATGGCCAATTTTTAGTTCGTAAAGAATAAAGTTTTTTAGTGTTTATAGTTCGTTTTTTTCGAGCTTATTGCCAAATTCCGGCCGTTCCCTGATCAGTTCTGCCACCGCCGCATTATGACTACCCCGGGCTCGTGTCACTGCGTACAGATTGTCACGAACTTCGTCGATGCGGGCGATATGTGCAACCTGGTACTGACGACAAACCTCATCCCGAATAGCCGTAGGCGCGGCGAAATAACCCAGCCCCTCACGGCCAAAGACCTTGATAAGTGCACTATCATCCACTTCGGCAATCACTTTCACCCGTATGTTCTTGCTGGAAAACCAGTTCATCAGTGCGGTGACATAAGGTGCGTCCAATGACGACGCCAAAAAAGGCTGCCGATCCAGACTGGCGGGAAAATTGTCTGTCAGTTGCTCAGCGAGCGCAGGCGTGGCGAACAACGACATTGAAGAACTGGCCACGCGATAGGTACGAACGTCACCTGCCTGGGCCGAATCCGGTTGCCGGTCGGTCAGTACCACATCCAGTTCCCGCTGACTAAGCCGCTTCAATAACTCCGCAGTAGTCCCCGTGCGGCAATTGAGACGGACCTCCCGCGAAAGGTCCAACGCCGGCTTGGTCAAATGATAGGCAATCAGCTTGTGAATCGACGCAGAAATGCCAACCGCCAGACTCAGGGGACGGTTTTCCGGAGGCTGGCGCAGCACATCGGACAGGGCCTGGGCAGCCTGAAACATCTCCTCGGCATAACCGAGCACCATTTGGCCGAAGTCCGTCAGCTGCAATGCGCGGTTTGCCCGACGGAACAAGGCACTGCCCAAAGACGCCTCGAACGTGGCAAGCTGCCCGCTTAGGGTCTGTGGCGTAAGGTCCAGATGCTCAGCCGCCCGGACAATCGATCCTTCCCTGGCAATCGTCCAGAAATAATACAAATGACGCAGGTTCAGATTTTCCAAATCACTCTCTCCACAATTGTTCAAGCAATGCGCTTTCTTTCTCAGGTCCGATCGGCGAGTTTGCCATTATCCGCTCCAGAGTTTCATCAAGAACATTTCCCCCACTGGCCGTCTGGTAATTACCGGATTCGGACGATGGTTCGACTTCCGCCCGGGCTACCTGTTCCCAGCCACCTGCTTTGCTGCGGCAAGCAATCTGCTCGGATGCGGCGTCTGCCGACTCCAGGCGGAACTGACGGCACCATTCTCCTGCCTGGTTGCGAAAGGTCAGCCTTGGCATCAGGGTTGCCTGGTTATTGACCTGATAATCCTCGCCACTGGGTTGGCTATCCAGAACTTGGGTGACCGCTGGCCATGCCGGATCACCGTTCAAAGGCAGATCAAACCATTGCATCAGCGCCACCCCGGCAATCACCGCAGCAGCGGCCGCCTTTCCGGCATGGCCGCGCATACTGCCCCGCCACTGCATAGTGCGCCACCAATGAAAGCTGACCACATTATCTTTTCTGGGCGCAGCGTTCCGGGAGGGGGCCTCCTTAAGCATCCGGGTCACCGATTCGGGCATGGGCCGGTCATCGATCGAGCTATAATGTGCCTGCAACTCTGCATCCACCGTCGCCAACTTCGCCAACCGATCTGCCAGCGAAGGATCGGCCGCCAGCTGGTCCCGAACCGCCTCCATGTCTGCGTCAGTCAGCTCGTTGTCGAGGAAAGCCGACAGGGTTTCGTCAGTCGTGTTCATGAATCCGTCCTCATGGTTACAGGTGTCAGTGCTTCACTCAGGGCGATCCTGGCGCGGGCCAGTCGGCTCATGACCGTACCTTTCGGCACGTCCAGAATCTCTGCCACAACCTTGTAGGGCATACCCTGAAGTGCCACCAGAGAAATGATCTGGCGCTGATCCACCGGCAGCCGGGCCATGGCCGAATCCACCCGGCTCCACTCGATCTCCTTAATAGTCTGGTGCTGGCCATCCACGATCTGGCCGTCTGTCAACTCCGGTTGCTCGGCCGCATCCCGGCGAACCTTTTTGGCCCGGCACTCGTCTATCCAGACATTACGGCAGACCCGGAACGCCCACTTGGTCAGATCGGCGTCGTCCGGAGTGTCCCGGGTCAGCAACCGCTCCGCTGTGTTCTGGAGCAGGTCATCGGCCTCATCCATGGAGCCGGTCAGTGAATAGGCAAATCGTCTGAGCCTGGGTAAAAGTTCGGTGATTTCCTGTTTCATAGACTTATTTTTCGTTGGGTGATAACAGTAAGACGAACCGGCTTCGGGTTTATTCCACAACCGGAGGAATTTCTCTTCCACTCAGCCGTTATACCTTATGAAATACTCTCAAAACCGGACCTGAACAATGAAAGATTTTCTCCAGACACGCCTGATCCCCTTGATTGCCCTGTGCTCGCTTTCCACACCAGCCGTGGCACTGGTCGGGGGAAGCCCTATGGGCAGCCAGGTGACTCCCATCACCCGCCAGGTTGAACAGAGAGCCGGGCGACTGGTGGAGCGCGCCATGGAAAGACGCCTTGAAAAACAGGTCGAGGCGCAAACAGCCGCAGCCCGGAAGCAGCTTGAAGAATTACCCGCGAGACTTCCAGTCCTCACCAATAAGGGACAAAAAGCATTCAACGATGTAATTCTGGAAGATGGCTTCAGAGCGGTAGAAACCCAGTGGCTGGTCACCGGCACCGAATCGGAAATCGCCAGCCTCAATCAATCGGGAATCAGGGTTCTGGAACGCAATGAATTGTCCGGCTTGGGGATGACACTGGCTCGCTTTCAGGTCACAGCAGAACTGGATTCCCGAAAAGCTCTGGAAATCGCTTTGCCGGATCTGGCGGACCGGCTGGACCGGAACCACATCTACGCGCCTCAGACCGGGGGCGATGCAACCCGACCCAAGGCCGGAGTTCCGCAATGGCGCAGCCTGTGCCGGGCTGCCGTTCGCATTGGCATGGTGGACACCGCTATCGATACCGCTCATTCAGTATTCGGGAATGCGAATATTGTTCAAGAGCGCTTTCTTGAGCTGGCGGAAGCAGACGGACCGCTGGCAGAGGTCACCGACCATGGCACCGCCGTTGCCAGCCTGATGGTGGGTCAGCGCGACCATCAATGGTCTGCCCGACTGCCAGAGGCCACATTATTCAACGCGTCGGTATTTTATGGCCGTGACCGCGGCCTGTCAGGTGCCACCCTGACGCACCTGTTGCAGGGCCTGAACTGGTTGGCCGGCCAGGAATTATCCGCCATCAATATCAGCCTCACTGGCCCGGATAACCGGCTTCTCAAAACCGCAGTGAAGGCTCTCAGGGAAAGTGGTGTTTTGCTGGTAGCCGCCGTGGGCAACCAGGGGCCAGCTGCAGCGCCATTGTATCCGGCGGCCTACCCCGGTGTCGTCGGCGTGACGGCAGTGGACACGTCTGGCGAACTTTACCGGTGGGCCAACAGAGGGGAGCAGATCATGTTTGCAGGCCCCGGAGTGTCCGTTCCAGTGGCTTATCCGGGCGGTGATATGGTGGTCGACAACGGAACCTCGCTGGCGGCGCCGGTTATCGCCGCCGCCCTGGCCTGCAATCGTGCCGACTTGCCGGCAGCAGACGCTATTGATGTGCTGATCAGAAAGGCCAGGGATCTCGGCAAGCCCGGCCGTGACACCAGCTTCGGTCACGGCTTTCTCGACTTGTAATACCAGGCTGTCAGAACCCTGCCCTGAGCGTTACCCCGGCCACCATTCTGTTGTAATCAGCTGACTCCTCATTGGACGAGTAACGACCCCAGGAAACGCTGGGCTCAAGGCTAAAAACGTCGTTGAGGCCAATCCGCCAGCTTGCTTCAAGGATCTGTGCCCTGTCCGCCCGTTCGTTTGTGGTGCGCTCTGTCAGGTCGCCGGTCAGCGGGTTGGTGAACGTCGGTTCTGAGCCGATTATATCGACCTTGTCGTACTCCCGGTTTTCGTAACGCCAGCCCAACCTGAGCCGGTTAGCACCACCCGCAAGGGTGAATTTATGCACCAGCGCCGCCCGAAAACACAGCAGGTCATTATCAAAGGCGTCTGCCTGTGCGTCCTCGCGGTCGCCATCCAAGCCGAGCAGCAAATGGCTTTGGGCCTGGTTGAAGAAGAAAAACGAATCCAGGCTGATACCGCGAATATCAGCATCCCGGGCATCGCTGTCGTCGAAATCCTTGCGCTTGTCCTGCAGGCTGGCCAGCAGATAAACGTCCTCCCCGATCAGACTGCCGAGATAGACGCTTGCGCGTCGGAAATCGAGAAACGGGTCCGAACCGTTGGTGCCAAGAGTCGCCTGGGAATAATGATAGCTGGTGCCAATGGTTACCGGGTCGACGTCGTAGCTGATGTCGGCGGATAACAGATGAATATTCTGATCAAACTGGTCAAGGCTCTGATATCTCTTGCCCGATAGCGAATAACCCAGCGTTACCATCAGGGGGTCAACGGGTTTCAGAACTGCATCCAGGCCTGCACCGAATACCCAGGCCTGATCACTTTTGTCAGCGGATGTATTCAATTCATCCACTGTGACATTGCTATCGTGTTCGAAACCTCCCTCGACATAGCCATTTAGCTGGGTTTTCTCCTCCGCCTGGGCCAGCAGCGGAGTCATCGCCAGGCACATTACGGCGGGCAGGTTGAAAATGCGTAGAACCGATTGCATATCTGGTCTGCTCCTTTCGGGTGGCCAAAAGAAAGCCGGGCACCATGGCCCGGCCGATCTGAAGTGAAAATTTACAGCAGGCCGCCACTGGCGGAACCTGTCACCGTGCCTCTGACACTATTCTGCACTTCGCTTCTGACGCTGTCAGAAACAGACGTCCCGATTTGCTGATGGGTTTCAGCCCGAATTTCGATATTTCGCGCCTTATTTATCTGCTGCTGTGACTGCTGGCGTTTTTCGCCGGCCATGTCGGAAGTCGCCTGTACCGAAGCCGTAGCGGTGCCGCGGACCTTCTGGCCAGTTTCAACACCGGCTCTTACCGCCTTATCGGTGTTCTGACGGGTTTCTGCACTTTCCGCCTGGCCCCGGCTCTCGGCCTCGTCCCGGGCTGCTTCGCCGTTGGCACTGCCGTCAGCACTGGCCGATGCATCACCGTTAGCGGAACCACCGTCGCGGGTGCTGGCTTCAGCGCGCATGTTGGCTTCGACTTCCGCGCTGGCTTTCGCCGAACCTTCAGCAGCCAAAGCGCCTGTGGCGAGGATGGAACAGATTGCGAGTGCTAATACGTGCTTTTTCATGATTACGTTCTCCTGTTTTACCCTTTTCGAGTGGCTTTCATTAGGAAGACGGCTGGGGATTGGATTTATTCCGTGTCTGTCACAACTTTTTTCAGATCACCTCAATAGAGGGGTTAGGCACTTTTTGTGTGTGTCTTTCATGTCGGGCCGGGTAACCTATCCTAATCACGCACCAGAGGAGACGAGCATGGCAGTATTTCACCCCGGGATTGGCAGGTTCTTATGGCTGAGCCTTTGCGCCACCCTACTCGTAAACCCGGCACTGGCTGAGACCAATGGCAAGCCCTTGCTGAAACCCTTCTCATCGGCAACTTCACTGGCACCGGACTGGGACGTGCTGAAGTTTCCCAACATCGACCGCATGAGCCAGTACCGGCTGGTTCAGGACAGCGGTGAGCAGGTGGTCATGGCCTCAACCGACGGCAGCGCTTCCGGATTGATCGCCAGGATTCGGGTGGACCCGGGGGAGCGCCTGATGCTGCGCTGGCGCTGGAAAATTTCATCGGTCTATGAGAAGGGCGACGCCCGGTCAAAAACCGGAGACGATTATCCAGCACGCCTTTATGTGGCGTTCGAATTTGAAGCCGATAAGGCCGGGTTCTTCGAGCGGGCAAAGCGCAAGGCAGCGGCCCTGGTATTCGGGGAAGAATTACCGGGTAATGCGCTGAATTACATCTGGGCGAACCGGCTGGAGAAAGGCGCCCTTGTGGCCAATCCGTACACCGACACCACCATGATGCTGGCCGTGGAATCCGGTAATGAAAAAGCAGGGCAGTGGGTCACGGCTGAACGGGATATTGTCGCGGATTACCGTAAAGCGTTTGGCACCGAGCCGCCACCCGTTGTCGGCGTCGCCATCATGTCGGACTCCGACAACACCGGTGAAAGCGCCAAAGCCTGGTACGGAGACGTGACGCTGACGCGGCAGTAAAGTGAAAAAAGACCGGCATCATTAAACTGCTTAACAACCAGGAAGGCCAGGTCCGGTGGTGCCTCTACGCTAAATCCCGCCCAAGAACGCACCAGTTCAAGTCGCTTGCACCACAATGGCGCGACCCAGCGTGTCTTGCGCGGCTCCTCTGGACTGGGAACTTCCATGCCCGTCAACGGTTTAGCAACCTTGGCACGCGACTTGTAATACCAAAGCTACGCAGCGAGACGTCGGTTACTGTAACCACGATCAAAGCGCACAATCTGACAAATGGTCGACTAGGGTTCCGACCTGCTCTCTCTAATAGGGAAATGCAGGTGGCTGGTCCGAGAGTTGACGGCCTTTTCCAAGGCTACACGGCGGGACAAAAGCCCGGGAGAATCGTTCAGTTACTGACGCCTCTCGTGTTTTAAAAACACACCCAGCCAACTGGAAAAGGTAGAAATGGTTATGTTGCAATCGGCAACCCCCCTCTATGAAGATCTGATTCCCGGCGGATCCCACTGGTCTTTCATTATGCGCCGCGGCCACGTGCTGCGCCTGATTGATGAAACCGGCGGCGCCAATGTCGGCATGTTGATGTACAACCCCGAGAACCCTCTCGAACGTTACAACATGCCGGACACCCTGAAGAACCAACACACCTTCCTGCTGACCAAAGGCCATGTGCTCTGCTCCGATATGGGTCGGGTATTCGCGTCCATCATTCGCGACGATCTGGGCTGGCACGACACCGTCTGTGGCACCTGCAACGCCGATCTTGTGGAACAGCGCTGGGGCAAGAAGACCTACCAAGAAGCCCGCAATGACTACCATCGCAACGGCTTCACCAGTTTCCTCAATGAGCTGGCCAAATACGGCCTGGGCAAAAAAGACCTGACCGCAAACTTGAACTGGTTCAGCAAGGTGAAAACCGACGACCAAGGCAAGTTGGCCTACGTCAGCGATCACTCTCATGCCGGCGCCACCGTGGACCTGCGGTTTGAGATGGATACCATCGTGGTACTCCATACCTGCCCGCACCCGCTCAATACCGCGTCGGACTATCCAAGCTATCCCCTGCGATACCAGCTATTTAAGGCCGCACCGGTCACCGATGCCGACCCTTGCAAGATTTCCTCACCGGAGGCCACCCGCGCCTTCGCCAATACCGCCCTGTATCACCTGATGCAGTCCTGATCGCGAGGAGGCCGGACATGATTAAAGAAAGCACACTCAAACCAGACAACGCCCTCTTCCGCGAGACAGTGCCTGCGGGGGAATACTTCCTGAAAGTGGTCAAGGCAGGCGAGACCGTTCGCATTCTGGACCTGGAAGGCAACCAGGCCGCGGATACCCTGTTCTACAACGCCCACAACCCGGCCGAGCGCTACAGCGCGGTGGATACCATCCGCGAGCAGGGCAATGTCTACCTGGCTGCCGGCTCAAAGCTGATGTCCTCGGAAAACAACGTCATGCTGGAGATTACCGCCGACACCTGCGGCCGCCATGACACCCTCGGGGGCGCGTGTGCGGGGGAGAGCAACACCACCCGCTATGCACTGGAAAAGAAGTGCATGCACACCTGCCGCGACAGCTGGCTGGTGGCGGTCGCCGAGCACGAAGAGCTGGGCATGACCAAGCGGGATATCACCCACAACATCAACTTCTTCATGAACGTGCCAGTCACCGCCGCAGGTGGCCTGACGTTTGAAGACGGCATTTCTGACGCCGGTAAATACGTCGAGCTGAAAGCAGAAATGGATGTGCTGGTGATGATTTCCAACTGCCCACAGCTGAACAACCCCTGTAATGCCTACAATCCGACACCGATCGAGGTGCTGGTATGGAGCTGAATAATCAGGTCACCAAGGTACTGATTGCCAACCGTGGGGCCATCGCCTGCCGCATCATCCGCACCCTGAAGGCAATGGGTGTTGGCTCTGTGACGGTGTATGCGGAGGCCGATGCCGATTCCCTGCACGTACGTCATGCCGATGAGGCCGTGTCGCTGGGCAAGGGATCGGCGACCGACACCTATCTGAATCAGGACAAGCTGTTTGCCATTGCCCGGGACACCGGGGCCCAGGCCATTCATCCCGGTTACGGTTTCCTCAGCGAAAATGCTGACTTTGCCCGCCGCTGTGAGGCCGAGGGCGTTATTTTCCTTGGCCCCACGCCAGAGCAGATGGAGAATTTCGGCCTCAAGCACACCGCCCGATCGCTGGCCGAAAAAGCCGGCGTGCCCATGCTGCCGGGCACCGGGCTGCTCAGCAGCCTGGATGTGGCGCTCACCGAAGCTGCCCGCATTGGTTACCCGGTGATGCTGAAAAGCACCGCCGGCGGTGGCGGCATCGGCATGTCCCGCTGCTACAGCGACCAGGACCTGAGCAAGAACTTTGAGTCAGTGCAGCGCCTGAGCCAGAACAATTTCAGCAACAACGGCGTGTTTCTGGAGAAGTTTGTCGAACAGGCCCGCCACATCGAAGTGCAGCTGTTTGGCGATGGCAAGGGCAAGGTGCTGGCATTGGGAGAACGAGACTGTTCGGCCCAGCGCCGCAATCAGAAAGTGATCGAGGAGGCCCCCGCTCCCGGTCTGAGCGATGACCTCCGCCAGCGCATGCACACCACCGCCCGCAAGCTGGGCGAAAGCATCGCGTACCGCAGCGCCGGCACCGTGGAATTCATCTACGATCCGGACACGGCCGACTTTTATTTTCTGGAAGTGAATACCCGCTTACAGGTTGAGCATGGCGTGACCGAGCTGGTCTATGGCGTGGATATCGTCCGCTGGATGGTGGAACTGGGCAGCGGCACCCTGAGCGATCTGGACCAGATTGAACAGCAGCTCAACCCCAGGGGGCACGCTATACAGGCGCGGCTTTATGCCGAAGACCCCAACAAGGATTTTCAGCCCAGCGCCGGTTTGCTGACAAATGTGGTCTGGCCTGCAGCCGACGGCCTGCGGATTGATCACTGGATTCAGCCGGGCACCGAGATTTCGCCGCTGTTCGATCCCATGCTGGCCAAGGTCATCGTGCATGAAGGCAACCGGGAAACCGCCCGCCGGAAACTGGCGGAAGCGCTCGATGACACACAGCTCTATGGCATCGAAACCAATCGCGTTTACGTCAGTCAGGTGCTGAACGACGACCGCTTTATTGAAGGCCGCGTTTTTACCCGAACCCTGAACGAATTCGACTACCGTCCGGCCACAGTTGACGTGCTTACCGGCGGCACCTTGACCACCATTCAGGATTACCCCGGCCGTATTGGTTATTGGGAAGTGGGCGTACCGCCCTCCGGGCCCTTTGACAGCTATTCCTTTCGCCTGGGCAATCGACTGCTGGGTAATGACGTAGGTGCACCCGGCATTGAAATCACCCTCAAGGGTCCGGTGTTGATGTTCAATCGTGCCACCCAGATTGTGCTGACCGGCGCCGAACTGGACGCCACACTGGATGATCAGCCGGTTGCTCTCTGGCAGGTCATTGACGTAGCCGCGGGAAGCACTCTGAAGCTCGGTGCTACCCGCAATGCCGGGGCCCGCGCCTATGTGCTGTTCCGGGGCGGACTCGACTGCCCGGAGTATCTGACCTCTTGCAGCACCTTTACCCTGGGGCAGTTTGGCGGGCATTGCGGTCGCGCCTTGCGAGCCGGCGACGTGCTGTCGCTGAACGATGCGAAGCCTTTCGAGGCGGTCAGCCTGGCTGAAAACCTGAAACCCGCCATCGGCCATAAATGGCAACTGCACGTGACCTATGGCCCCCACGGCGCGCCGGACTATTTCACCGAAGACGACATTGCCATCTTCTTCGACAGCGACTGGGAAATTCACTACAACTCCAGCCGCACCGGCATCCGGCTGATCGGGCCGAAACCGGAATGGGCCCGCAGTGACGGCGGCGAAGCCGGAATGCACCCGTCCAACATTCACGACAACGCCTACGCGGTGGGCACCGTGGATTTCACCGGTGACATGCCGGTCATTCTTGGGCCGGACGGCCCCAGCCTCGGCGGTTTTGTCTGCCCGGTGACGGTCATCAGCGCCGATTTGTGGAAACTGGGCCAGCTCAAAGCCGGTGACAAGGTCCGCTTTGTGCCGGTGAGCCAGGATCAGGCCGTGACCCTGCGAGCGGCACAGGATGAAAGTATCAGCACCTTGCTGGCGACTAAGGTGGAGATCACACCCATCACGCCAACAACACCGATCCTGGATTCTCTGAGCACTGACCAACATGAAACCGGTGTGCTCTATCGCGCCGCCGGCGACAACTACTTGCTGGTGGAATATGGCCCCATGGAGCTGGATATCCGCCTGCGTTTCCGCGCCCACGCGCTGATGCTTTGGCTGCGTGAACGCGAGCTGGACGGCATTCTGGAGCTCACTCCAGGTATCCGTTCATTGCAGGTGCATTATGACAGCCAACAACTGAATCAAAGGGCGTTACTGGATACCCTGATTAGCGCCGAAAAGGAGCTTGAGCAGCAACCGGAGTGGGACGTGCCTGCCCGCATCGTTCACCTGCCGTTGTCCTGGGATGACGAGGCGTGTCACACAGCCATCCAGAAGTATATGCAGTCGGTGCGTAAAGACGCGCCCTGGTGCCCGAGCAACCTGGAGTTCATTCGCCGCATCAATGGTCTGGACAGCATCGACGAGGTCAAAAAGACACTGTTTGAGGCCAGCTATCTGGTGATGGGGTTGGGGGATGTGTATCTGGGCGCGCCGGTGGCCACACCGCTTGACCCGCGGCATCGCCTGGTAACCACCAAGTACAACCCGGCCAGGACCTGGACAGCGGAAAACTCCGTCGGCATCGGCGGTGCCTATTTATGCATCTACGGCATGGAAGGCCCCGGTGGCTATCAGTTTGTGGGCCGGACCCTGCAGATGTGGAACCGCTACCGCACCACCGACTATTTTGAGGACGGCAAACCCTGGCTGCTGCGCTTTTTCGATCAGGTGCGCTTTTACGAAGTCAGTGCCGAGGAACTGCAGCAGATCCGCCGGGATTTCCCCAACGGCGACTACCCCATCAAGGTCGAGGAAACCCGGTTCAATCTGCGGGATTACGAAGCCTTTCTGGATGACCATCAGAGCGACATCAAAACCTTTACCAACAAGCGCAAACAGGCCTTCGACCAAGAACTGCAACGCTGGATCGAGTCCGGCCAGATCAACTTCAGTTCCGAAGCACCCCTGGAGGTGGACGGCGATGATGAGATTCTGGATCTGCCCGACGGCCAGCACGCCATCGAAAGCCACGTGGCGGGTAATCTCTGGGAATGTCTGGTGAAGGTCGGTGATACCGTCACGGTTCAACACCCGGTGGCGGTGGTGGAATCGATGAAGATGGAAATCGAGCTGCTCAGCCCGGTCGGCGGTCGCGTGGTGGAAGTCTGTCGGGAAGCCGGTCAGGCGGTCCAGCCCGGCTCGCCGGTCATCATTATTGAAGAGACCTGAGCAATGACGGGTACATTTGACGCTCCTTCATGGCCCCTGCAAGATGGCACGTGGGCTGCAAAAGCCTGCAGTGCTGACAGAGCGAATGACGGGTCCGAGAGTTGCCGACCTCCGAGAGTTTACACGGCGGGACAAAAGCCCGGGAGATTGAATCCGTCGATATGCCATTGCCGTGTTCTGCCAACAGAGGAAATTTTCCTATGCGCCTGATCAACCGTCACCCAGGCCGCCTTTCGGTGGTAATACTTGGGCTTATCCCGTTTGCTCTGCTGATCCTGCTCTATGGCATCGCCTCGCAACAACGGCTGGCCGAAAACCCCAGTGACAAGCTGCTTCCCGGCCTTGAAAAAATGACGGCCGCGGTAGAGCGAATGGCCTTTCAGGAAAATCGTCGCAGTGGCGATTACCTCATGTTGGTGGATACCACCGCCAGCCTGGAGCGCCTCGGCATCGGGGTTGGCATTGCAGCGCTGATGGCGCTGATCGTCGGCATTCTCAACGGCACCCTGCCCTTGTTTCGGGCCAGTATGGCACCGCTGGTATCCGCCGCCTCAATGGTTCCCCCGCTGGCCATCCTGCCTATTCTGTTTATCGTGTTCGGGCTCGGCGAGCTGTCGAAAGTGATGCTGATCGTAATTGGTACCGCGCCGGTGATGATGCGGGATGTGGCTCAGAGAGTGCGGGAAATACCCCAGGAACAGTTCATCAAGATTCAGACCCTCGGTGCCAACTCCTGGCAGGTGATCATCCGCATGGTGCTGCCCCAGGTTATGCCACGATTAATTGATGCCATGCGCCTGAGCCTTGGACCCGCCTGGCTCTTTCTGATTGCGGCCGAAGCCATCGCCGCCACTGAAGGCCTGGGCTACCGGATCTTTCTGGTTCGTCGCTATCTGGCCATGGACGTGATCCTGCCCTACGTCATCTGGATCACCATTCTGGCCATCATCATCGACCAGTGTCTGCGCCTGACCAATCGCAAGTTATTCCCCTGGTACAACGCAGGAGGCAACTGATGAGCTTTATTACCGTCAAGAATCTGTGGAAAGAATACGGCGATCAGGTGGTGCTGGAAAACCTGAATCTGGACGTGAAAAAGGGCGAGTTCTGCACGCTCGTCGGCGCCTCCGGCTGTGGTAAATCCACTTTCCTGAAAATGCTGCTGGGGCAGGAACAACCTTCCCGCGGCGTGCTGGATCTCGAAGGCGAGCCGTTTCCCGCTCAGCCCGACCGCAATCGCGGCATCGTGTTTCAGCGCTATTCGGTCTTTCCCCATCTGTCGGTACGGGAGAACGTACTGTTGGGTCTGGAACTGGAACAGAAGCCGCTGCTCGGCAAGCTGTTCGGTAAAGCCCGCCAGGAGGCACTGAAACAGGTGGACGCCATGCTGGAGGCCGTCGGTCTGAGCGGTGCCGCCACCAAGTGGCCCCACGAACTGTCCGGCGGCATGCAGCAGCGACTGGCCATCGCCCAGTCGTTTTTAATGCGGCCACGGGTACTGCTACTGGACGAACCCTTCGGCGCGCTTGATCCGGGCATCCGCAACGACATGCATCAGTTGTTACTGAGGCTCTGGAAAGAGACTGGCACCACCATTTTTATGGTGACGCACGACCTTCACGAAGGCTTCCGTCTGGGTACAAGACTGCTCGTCTTCGATAAGGTGCGGCGCGATCCCCACGATCCCCAGGCCTTTGGCGCGACCATCACCTACGACCTGCCGATTGGTAAAACCGATTCGGATCTGCTCGACGCCATCGAAACCAACGTCAACAAGACTGCCCGCAATCAGGCAGCCTGAGGCTCTACCATGACATCGTTACCAAACCTTGACCTCTCTTCCCTGCGCGAGGCTTACACAACCGGAACCCTGACTCCCCGTGCGCTGGTGCAGGGACTACTCCAGCGAGCCAGGGAGTTTGATCAACACAACATCTGGATTCACCTGGCCACGGAACAGGAACTGGCACCCTATCTGGATCGTCTGGAGGCTCATAAGCCGGAAGATCTGCCGTTGTATGGCATCCCTTTCGCAGCCAAAGACAACATCGATGTAGCCGGAATGGCAACCACGGCTGGCTGCGAAGCCTTTCGGTATGAACCAGAACAACACGCCGCGGTGATTGAAGCGCTGATCCGCGCCGGTGCCATCCCGATTGGAAAAACCAACCTTGACCAGTTCGCCACCGGTCTGGTGGGCACACGCTCACCGGAGCCCTGGGGCCCCTGTCACAACAGCATCAACCCCGCGTATATTTCCGGTGGTTCGTCATCGGGTTCGGCCGTCTCGGTGGCACTCGGGCTGGCCAGCTTTTCACTGGGCACCGATACCGCCGGTTCCGGCCGGGTGCCGGCAGCGTTTAACAATCTGATCGGTCTCAAACCAACACTTGGGCGGGTCAGCATTCGGGGCGTGGTGCCTGCCTGTCAAACGCTGGACTGTGTTTCCCTGTTTGCGCGGGATGCCGGTCAGGCGGCCGACATACTGGCGGTGATGGAAAAATCCGACAGCAAAGATCCCTGGCAACGAGCCAAGCCAACGGGTCGGACCCCCCTTCCACACAATTTCCAGTTTGGCGTACCCAAACCTGAGCAACTGGATTTCGACGGTGATCAGGATTCCGGGAAGCAGTTTCTTGCAACTATCGAACGCCTGAAGTCTCTTGGTGGCCAGGCGGTCGAGCTGGATTTCACCCCTTTCTTCGAAACCGCCAGGCTTTTATATGAAGGGCCCTGGGTTGCTGAACGTTATCTGGCAACCAGCCCGTTAATTGAGGAACAGCCGGAAGCTCTGCTGCCGATTACCCGCAGTATTATCAGCAAGGGCGCCGAAAGCTCGGCACTGCAAGCCTATGCGGCCCAATACCGACTGAAACAGCTCAAGGCGCTGGCGGATCAGAGCTGGTCCGAGGTGGACGTGATCGTAACGCCCACTACCCCGACCATTTACACCATTGCCCAGCTGGAAGCAGAGCCAGTGGCGCTCAACAGCCGCCTTGGCACCTACACCAATTTCATGAACTTGCTGGACTACAGCGCCGTCGCCGTGCCTGCCGGTTGGCTGGCAAACGGACTGCCCACCGGCTGTACGCTGTTTGCCCCTGCATTTCAGGATGAGCAGTTACTGGGCCTGGCTGCCAGACTGCATCCGCTGGCCAGCCAGACGGTTGGCGCGCTGAAAGATGCCTTGCTGGCGACTGATGTGGCCACTGACACCGGCACCATCGACGTGTTGGTCTGTGGCGCCCACCTGTCCGGGCTACCGTTGAATCACCAGCTAACGTCACGGAACGGGACGCTGATTGAAACCACCCAAACGGCCGATTGCTATCGCATGTATCTGTTGGCCGGTGGCCCACCCTTCCGGCCCGGGATGATTCGGGATTTAAATGAGGGCGTTGCATTGCCGGTGGAGATCTGGCGCGTGCCAGCTGACCGTTTCGGCAGTTTCGTCGCTGGCATACCGGCACCGCTGGGCATTGGTCAGGTGGAGCTTGAAGATGGTCGCTGGGTGTCCGGCTTCATCTGTGAGCCGATCGGCCTTGAAGGCGCGCGGGAAATTACCCAGCTCGGCGGCTGGAGGGGCTACCTGGCCGAGACCTAGCCAACTGCCGGGCTATTGCGCCCAACGTCGAATTTGCTGACTGTCATAAAACGGTCGGAAAAGTGACATCAATCATTCACCTCCCCTTGCTAGTTTCTCAGAAACCAGGGGGAACAAGGTGTTATGAATTTTGCCTTCACGTATTACGCGCTAGCGTTCGCCGCCAGTTGCTATCTGCTTTATCGGGTTATCGGGCGACTGCAGCTGTCTCGGGCAAAACATCCCTCGCTTCGGGGCCACAGTAACTGGGCCCGGCGCGTCGCTCGCCTTATTCCTTTCTTCAGTTACAACGACGCCGCGTTTTTCTGCAGCGACGGCGCACCTGCGACGGTGGTCGAACAACGCCGTCATGCCCTCAGCCAATTGCAGCACAGCTTTGAAACCGAGTGCGCGAAGACGCTGGCCCACTGCCGGGCCATAGCAAACAGCGTGTCTGACGTGCGCTTCACCAGCCGTTACCGGGTGCCCTTTCCCTACAGTAACCTGTTACCGGCCTGCTTCAAGCTTGGCTCAATGGCCGATGAAACCAGCGGGTCCCAGATCAAGGATCTGGACGGCAACTGGCGCTATGACCTGTCCGGCTCATACGGCGTTAACGTCTTCGGCTACGACTTCTACAAAGAGTGCATGGAGGAAGGCATCGCCCGGACCAGGGCCCTCGGGCCAGTGCTGGGGGCCTATCACCCCCTGATTGCTGAAAATGTGGACATCATCCGCAAGGTGTCCGGGCTGGACGAAGTATCGTTTCACATGTCCGGCACCGAAGCCGTTATGCAGGCGGTGCGGCTGGCGCGCTATCACACCGGAAAGACTCATCTGGTGCGTTTCTGCGGTGCCTATCACGGCTGGTGGGACGGCGTTCAGCCGGGCGTCGGTAACACCCGCAAAGCCCGCGATGTTTACACTCTGGCAGACCTGAGTGAACAGACCCTGCACATACTGCGCACCCGCAACGACATCGCCTGTGTGCTGATCAATCCCCTGCAGGCCTTCCATCCCAACAGTGATGCCCCCTCCGATACCGCGCTTATCGCCAGCGACCGAACCAACGGGTTCGACAAGCAGCGCTATACCGACTGGCTCGCCCGGGTTCGGGAGGTGTGCAGCGAGCGCAGTATTGTGCTGATTTTTGACGAGGTTTTTACCGGCTTCCGGCTGGCCTATCGCGGTGCCCAGGAATTCTACGGGATACAGGCGGACCTGGTGACTTACGGCAAAACCCTGGGCGGCGGCCTGCCGATTGGTGTGCTGGCGGGAACTCACGGGCTGATGCAGCGCTTCAAGGACGACCAACCAGTCAACGTTTCCTTTGCCCGCGGCACGTTTAACGCCCACCCCTATGTGATGGGTGCGATGAATATATTCCTGAACCGCATACGGCAACACGATATCCAGCAGCAGTACCGAGCGTCGGAAAGTCTTTGGAACGACCGGGTGGCCAGGTTCAACGAGCGCCTGGAAAGCGAGGGGCTACCGCTGCGAATCACTAACCTTCATTCAATTCTGTCGGTGCTTTATAACCTGCCCAGCCGCTACAACTGGATGTTCCAGTTCTATCTCCGACAGGCCGGGCTTGAGCTGAGCTGGACCGGCACCGGCCGGCTGATCATGAGCTACAGCTTTACCGACGACGACTTCAATCAGGTGATCGAGCGCTTTGTTATCGCCGCTCATCAGATGCAGGCGGACGGCTGGTGGTGGCAAAGCCCGGCGCTGACCAACAAGGCGATCAAGCGGCAGTTTCTGGTTGACCTGCTTTGCGCCCGATTCCCGTTTCTGGCCGGCAGATTGTCCGGCCCGCTGGCAACACGCCATGAAAAGCCCTGTTCCGGCCCGGTTGCGGACCAGGACCAATACTCCAGAAAGGTGGGTTGAGTATGACGATGCAATGGCAGAGCAACGGCGAACCACAGTTCCGCAGTGGCCTTAGAACAGAATTTGACAGTTTTATCAGCCAGCAGGCCCAGCGTTTCGACCCCAAAGACTGTCTGCAGATCGACTTTCACTGTCACGACCATAACAGCGACATACCGGATGAACTGTGGGGCCGGATACTGCGCCTGCCCGAAACCTGGCTCAAAACCAAGCAACTGGTGAAGGTTCTGGAGCAGAACGGCAGTTCCGTGGTCACCGTCACCAACCACAACAACGCACGCTCATGCTGGGACCTTCAGGACAAAGGCGTGGATGTGTTGGTGGGCTGCGAGTTCACCTGTTTCTTCCCCGAGTACGACCTGTTCCTGCACGTGCTCACATACGGCTTCACCCGTGAACAGGAAGTGGTGCTCAACCAGAAGCGCCAGAATATCTACGACTTTCTGCGCTACGCCGCACGTTACGATATCCCGGTGATCCTGCCACACCCGCTCTACCTCTACACGCGTAACGACCGGGTTGATCTGTGCCTGTTCGAAAAGCTGGCGGTAATGTTCTGGCGCTTTGAAGTGTTGAACGGCCAGCGGGATCTGTGGCAAAGCGTACTGACACTGAACTGGGTGCAAAGCCTGACACCAGACCGCATTCGCGATTGTGCCCGCAAGCACGACCTGGACCCGTCAGAATTTGGTGTGGATCCTGACCGGCCCAAAGTGGTTACGGGCGGCTCCGACGACCACACCGGTATTTTCGCCGGCCTTTGCGGCTCGCAGCTTTACGTGCCCGATCTGCAAAAACGCCTGAAGACCGAAGCCGCGTCGGATCTGGCTCTGGAAGCACTGCGCAACGGTCAGGTGGCGCCATTCGGCACCGTCGGCGAGAACCAGAAACTCAACATCGCCCTGCTGGATTACTTCTCCCAGGCGGCCAGCAAGCTTAAGGATCCGGGCATGCTCCGTATGCTTCTGCACCGCGGGTCTACCTGGGACAAGATGGGCTGTTTTGTGGTCGCCAACCTGTTTCTGGAAATGCAGAAGCACAAGAAAACCATGATGTTTTTCTCGTTCATTCACGATGCACTTCAGGGCAAAAAGCCCAAGCGGTTTCTGAAGTGGCAGGCGTCGAAAGACTACAAGTTCTGTATTACCCAGCTGGAGAGGATCGCCGACAGCAAACGCAATCATCCTGAAGCGTTCGTGGATACCGTCAACGACAGCATCGGCGATCTGTTTAACCACCTGAATCACCTCATCGCCAAACGGATTCGCAAAGCGCTGGAAAAGCATCAGGGCTCCAGCCTGAAAGATTTCTCCACCGAAGAGCTGACCCGCAAACTGGAAATACCCAGCCAGCTCACGTCTCTGTTCCTGGGCGACGGCAAGCGCCAGGACAACATGAGCAACATCAACTTGGCTGAGGTGCTGGACAGCCTTTCCTTCCCGGTGCTGATCAGCACCGTGCTGGCAGGGTCAACTCTGGCCTCAACCCGCGTGCTGTATCAGAACCGCGACCTGCTCAACCGGTTTGCCCGCCAACTCGGCAAAAACGAGCATTCCCGGCGGGCGCTGTATCTGACCGATACCCTGCTCGATAAAAACGGCGTATCCACCTCGCTGAGCGGCAAGCTCAAAGAAATCAAACGCACCAACCTGCCGATTGATTTTCTGATCTGTCACCCGGACGCCGAGCCCGAGCCTCACTTGCACGTCGTCCAGCCCATTGCTGACATCGACCTGCACCCCTTCGGCGAGCAGACCCTGCAGGTGCCGGATGTGATGGCCATTGCCCGAATATTCTATGAAGGCGGCTACGACCGGATTGTCTGCTCTACCGAAGGCCCTATGGCCCTGGTTGCCCTGTTCCTGCAACAGATGTTCAACGTGCCCAGCTATTTCTTCATGCACACCGACTGGATTGATTTTATTACCCACACCACCAACCTGAACCAGCACGAACGAGACCGGGTCCGCCGTCTGATGCGCGCGCTCTACAACCGGTTTGACAGTGTGTTCGTGCTCAACCGCGAACACCGGGACTGGCTGACCGGTCATGAAATGCAGCTACCGGACGACCGGGTATTCCTGACCGCACACCACACCGCCCCGCGGGATCTTCAGGTGCAACCTGCCCGCAAGTCGGACCTGATTCCGGGCGCCAACGACAAGACTCCGGTCCTGTTTATCGCCTGCCGACTCAGCCGCGAGAAAGGCATTTTTGACCTGCCGGAGATTGTCCGGGAAGCGCGGCTTTCGGTTCCTGACCTGAAAATCGTTGTGGCCGGTTCAGGCCCGGCCAGCGCAGACCTCCAGCGGGCCATGCCGGATGCGGTATTTTTAGGCTGGCAGACCCGGGAGCAACTGGCGTCACTGTATCTGGGGCTGGACCTGTTCGTGTTTCCCTCACGCTTCGACACCTTCGGCAACGTGCTGCTTGAGGCCCTGACCCACGGCATGCCCGCACTGGCCTACAACTGCAAGGGGCCGAAAGACATCCTTGAGCACGAAGTCAGCGGTTATCTGCTTGAGGATATAGACGCCATGGCCGAGGCCGTTGTCCATTTCTTCAGTGACCCGACTGCCCGCAACGTCATGGCAGAGAATGCCCGCAATCGCGCAGCCCGGTTCCAGGCCGAACCTATTATGCGGCAGTTTCTTGCGGATCTGGGGCTGGACTACCCGGAACAGGTTAGCGCTGAAGCAACGGTGGCCTAGTGACTCCAATCCATAAAACAAGGCCCGGTTTAACCGCCGGTGAACAACTGAATTTCCTGCTGACCAACCGCCTGCCCCGGCGCTGGCTCACATTGTTCATGGGCTGGTTCAGCGGTATTGAAAGCCCGGCCCTGACCCGGCTATCCATCGCCGTCTGGCAATGCTTCGCGGACGATCTCCGGTTGCAGGACGCCCGGGCCCAGCGCTTTGCGAGCCTGCAGGCGTGCTTCACGCGGCAACTCAAACCCGGCCTGCGCCCGGTAGACGCCCGACCCAACAGTGTCAGCAGCCCCTGCGACGCCATAGTCGGCGCCTGCGGACGGATTCAGGACAACCGGCTGTTCCAGGCCAAGGGTTTTCCCTACACCCTGGAAGAACTGATCCCGGATGCCAGGCTGGCCGCGCGCTATCGCAACGGCCAGTTTGTCACCCTGCGACTGAAATCCAGCATGTATCACCGGTTTCATGCGCCGGTGGACTGTCAGGTTCGCCAGGTAAACTACGTGTCCGGGGACACCTGGAACGTGAACCCCATCGCCCTGAAAAAGGTCGAAAAACTGTTCTGTAAAAACGAGCGGGCGGTGCTGGAACTGGAATTTGGCCGCTCGGATTACAGCCTGACCCTGGTGCCGGTCGCCGCCATTCTGGTCGCCAGCATGAAATTTCATTTTCTGGCCCAGCCACTGGACCTGAAATACCGGGGTGCCAACCTCATCCCGTGCGATGCGACGCTGCGCAAAGGCCAGGAGATGGGCTACTTCCAGCACGGCTCCACCATCATTGTTTTTGCCTCAGGGCAATACCAACTCAGCCCCGAAATCACCGAAGGTCACCCGATCAAAATGGGTGAAGCACTGCTGTCAGGGCATCCATTGCCGACCCGGTCCAAGAGCGATTCCGGTTTATCCGAAGAACCCACTGCCACACTTGATGTGTAAGGAAACGGCCATGACATTTTTTGAGGAATTACAAAAACAACGATGGGACGATCACCGTTACTATCACCACAACCGGATCAACCAGTTACTGCACCTGCTCAGTGCCAGCTGCTTTCTGGTGAGCTATGTGCTGGTGTTTTTCCACCCGGCCGCCGCCGCCCTGGTTGGTTGGCTACTGGCCATGACGTTGCGCCAGACCGGTCATTTCTTTTTCGAGCCCAAAACCTACGATGAAGTAAACAAGGCCAGCCACGACTACAAGGAAAGTGTGAAAGTCGGCTACAACCTCAGCCGCAAGGTGGTGCTGCTGTCGATCTGGGCACTGACCCCGGTGGCGCTGCTCCTGAGCCCCGACCTGTTGGGCCTGCTTTCCCCGGCAACAGATCTGCTTGGGTTTATCAGTAACACCGCCCTGATATGGCTGTTCATCGGCCTGGGCGCCGTGCTGTTCAGAACCGTGCATCTGTTCAAACTGATGGGCGTGCAGTCAGGCCTGGTGTGGATGACCAAGATCCTCACCGACCCGTTTCACGACATCAAGATTTACCAGAAGGCGCCTTACTACATCCTCAAGGGTGAAATGTACGACACTATGGAGGACTGGTACGACGATAGGCCGGTTGACCAGAGGGCCTAGAAATCCGACATCGGTCAGCTATAGGGACTTACTGAAGGATGCTGGTGAATCTGAAAAAAGTTTGTTCGCCAGCTTGTGGGTCTGCCTCTGAAGCTCCTTTAGCTTCGCAAGGATGCATGCTTCAGCTAAGTCCAAATGTTCAACTTCTAGATCTATCTGTTGGCGGTGATCGGTCAGGTATTCGAGCAATACGGCTTGGTCATTGGCCAAACCCTGAAGTTCTGTCATTACTAAAAACTGGTCCACCTTTGACTTCAGGCTTTTGCCAAACATAGGGCGCAATGCTCGTGAACAATAGAGCAGATCTTTTGATCGTTTTCGAAATTGGTGGAAGGCTTCAATGTCATCAGAGCTATTCGCCTTTTTCTCGGCGTCACGGGCTTTTTGGTAAATGCGCTTGAGGTTAGGCATAAGTTCCGACGATGACTTTGGCAGATCCCACTCTTTAGGCGCGGTGCTCTGAGCTTCTACTTCTAAAGCCAGCTCTATGAAAAATTCGCGACCTTTAGCCTCAAGTGGATTGAGTTTTTGCTGTTCAGACAGGAAACGGCCAATCGCGTTGAATTGTTGCTCCTGCAACTCAGAATTTTCGCCTGTTAGCCCTTGCCAGGTTTTCACACGAACCATCGCGTCTCGGCTGCCAGAAAGTTTCCCGGAAATCGTTTTGTAGTGTTCTTGCCAGCGACTGTACTCAGTTTTGCCAATCTGAGGTCTGATCAGCCGTAATAGAGCACGCATTTCTTTACAGCTTTTTCGAGCCTCATGGACACCGGTTTCTGAAAGCCTGCATGCGTGCAAAAGCGCTAGAGAAATGCCTTCGTTAGTGGACTGCATTAGCCGCTTGAGATGCTTGCCAAAGTTACCTTTTGGATTTAGACGATAGCGCATTATTTCACCTCACACTCTATTCGGAAGGAACGGCTGACGTTATCTCCACACTATTGACATTACAAAATACTGATGTGAAATAAACGTATTGTCGATTCTCCTTCAAATCTAGATTTCCAGTCCTCGAAAATACACGATTTTGGATCCTGAGATGAGATCATCATCTTCCCGATGGCCAGCAGCGTCTGTTTGTAGGTTAACCGAGTAAGGCAGGAAGGAGAGTCCGACGTTGAGCGCCGGACTCTCCTGATGGTGGGGTGGAGTTTAAATCACGGGGCGATGTAGGACTGCGTGGAGTAATCCCCCAGAGCCGGTTTGCTCAGGGTGCCTTGTTCAAGGACGTAATCGACGAATGACTGGGCGTAATCCAGGAACGTGTCCACCGCGCGGTCGTCGTCGGTCACTGTGCCGAAAGTGATGTAGCCGTCACGACCGCCAGCGGTAAAGCTGTTAGTAACGACATTCAGTGTTTCGTTGGCTTCCAATAGCCTCCACAGAGTTTCATCGCGCGATTTCACCTCGATATCAAACAGCCGCTCCCCGGCCGGCCGGGTCATGTCTACGTCCCAGCGTAAACCTGCGGCGTAGGGGTAAGCACCGGATGAGCCGCCCACACCGTGGGCAAAATCCACCGCTTCGTTTAGGACTTGCTGGATTTCGGCGCCGGTCATGGTGAGGTCTACCAATGTGTTGGCGAAAGGGAGGAGTGTGTAAGCATCACCGATCGTGATGCTTCCGGCAGCAATGTCTGTGCGGACGCCGCCGGCATTCTGGATCGAAACATCCGCGTTCTTGCTCAGGAACAGGAATGCCTGAGCCACGATGTTGGCAATGTCACCGCCGCGTTGATTGGTTGTTCCAGCGCAGCTGGGCAGGTTGCTTCGGCCCTGCCCGGGGATGCGCTCCAAACACAAATCTTCAGTGGCGGTACCTACTATCTGATTGCGGAAGGTGTCCAACTGGTCTGTGTAATAGGCCAGAATCTGGGCCGAGGTAGCATCCGGCTGAACAATGCTCAATTGCGGATCTGCGGCCACGGCATTCAAAATAGCCTGGGCTTCGGTGCCTTCTGGCGTGTACTCGTCACCATTGGCATCCTCCCGAATAATGGCATCGCCCAGGAGAAAGTGCGGAGTGCCCGAGCAGGACTCAACCACGCCATTTTCATTCCAGGTTACGCTCAGCTCGCCCACAACGCGGGAGTATTGCCAAGCCTGGGCGATACAGACTTTGTCACCATCGGCATTGTTGCGCTCGGTCGGGTATGGGCCGGCGGCAGTCAGGCCGTAGTCGGCAAAATCACCCAGAAGAGTATGGGAATCACCACCGATTATCACGTCCACACCGGTCAGGTTCTCGGCCAGAACCAGGTCGTTGCTGTACTGATAATGAGTCAGCAGGATGATCTTATTGACCCCGATCGCTTCTAGTTCATCAATCATGGCCTGGGCGGTCTCGGTCTCATCCAGGAACTCGGTAGTGTCTGCCGGGCTGGAGCTGTTACGGGTCTTGTTGGCAATATCAATACCAATGATACCAACCTGTTCGCCGCTCATTTCCTTGATGACATAGGGCTTGATGTAATCACCCTCGGCAAAGGGCGCCAGTGGCGTGCCAACCTGGGGTTTTACGTTCGCCGCCAGAACCGGCGTGCTGCAGCTGCCGCTGTCGAGCAGGTCCAGGAATTTCCTGAGGCCCGCATCGCCACGGTCAAACTCGTGGTTGCCCAGGGTGAAAGCATCGAAACACACCTGATTCATCAGCTCGGCGTCTGCCTCACCTTCAAAGGATGTGAAATACAGAGTGCCGGTGATGGCGTCTCCGGCATGCAGTTTGAGCACGTTATCCAGTTCGGCTGAGCGTTCTGCAATTTTTGCCGAAACCCGGGGGAAGCCTCCGGCGGTGAACTCTGTCTCCTGGCCAGCGATGGTCAGGGCCTGAGACCCTTCTTCGACATTCGAGTGATGATCGTTGATGTGAAGAATATTCATGGTGAAGGCGGAGCTGTCTATTTCGGTGGAATTGTCGTTATCGCTGTTGCACCCGGCGAGGGCTGCAACAAGAGGCATGGCTAGCCAGGCTGGCTTACGGAACATGTCCTTACTCCTTTTTTAACTGTCCCATAGAGCATCGATAAGTTTGGTTGCAGATTGGTGATGGTTTTGTTACAGAAAAAGTACTGTCAGCCTTTCTGGCTGGCTGCAGTCAAGCCTCCATCCGTAATCGGGGGTGTGCATTCGTCACTGTCACCTCACGTTAATAATTTTGTAATGAACGCCGATTACCCTCACTCCTAATCATAAAATTCGGATTCTGAGAGTCGTTATCGTGCGTCAAATATTATTTACCTTACTGCTGATTACTCTGGCGGGACAGTCCTTTGCAGATGAAGGGCTTGAATCCCTAGAAAATATATCCGAGGAGCTGGTCAATATTCGTCAGGATATTGGCCAGCTTCATGATCAGATCAACTTCGAGAAAAGTCGTTACAACGATCAGGTGCGGGCTTTTTCCAACCAGAAAAGTGATCTTGACGTTAAAAACAGCCGTGCTGCCTTAAACATCAAGGAGCTGGAGCGCGAACTAGACAAGCTTCGCGAGGAAAATAAACAGAAACGCGCCGCCTACGATGAGGTCACGCCTGTCCTGGAAGACACGATTAGTGAGCTGCGCGAAACGGTCGCCCAGTCGCTGCCATTCAAACGCCAGGATCGTCTGGATGCGCTGGATGAAATCGAGCACAAGCTGAATACCAGTCTGATCACCCCCAACAAGGCGGCCAATCAACTGTGGGCCTTTGTTGAAGATGAACTGATATTGGGTCGAAGCAGCGGCCTGTATAACGAATCGATCAAGGTTGAGGGGGAAGACAAGCTCGTCAAGGTTTTACGCATCGGCAAACTGGCGATGTTTTATAAAACCCAGGACAACCAGTACGGCTTGTTGCAGCGAGTAAGCGGTGAATGGCAGCAGAATGCCCTGGACGGCAAGGACGCAAACAGTCAGTTGGATTACCTGTTTGACTCCTTTAACAAGAACATTCGCAACGGCCTTTTCAAAGTCCCTAACTATCTTCCGCAGGGTTAATATGCGCGCTTTAGTCACCTTAATTATCTTTTGTTTGCTTGCGATATCGGCACAGGCCGACGAGCTGGAGACCGCCTATAAAAAAGAATATGCCTATCTGGTTGCCGAGAAACAGGCGCTGGAAAAACGTCTGCAGAGTCTTGCCCAGAGCAACGAGACGTCGATGGACCGGGTTGCCTCAGAAATTGATCAATTGCAAAAGCAATATCTGAGCAAGCAGAACCAGGTTGACCGACTCAATCAACTGATTCTGGAAGGCTCCCGCAATGCGAATTTCAATGAAAATGATGCATTACTTTTGGAAACGACTCTGCTGCAGGCCCGGGAATCCCTGGAAAAGTCCGACATTCTGATTGATCAGGGGCAAGAACAGGATCAGCAGTTGTCAGCAGCGTTTGCCAACGCGATTCAGCTGATTGCCCGGGATGGGAAAGTCTTTGAACGTCAGGGGGCTTTTTTTACACGCCAGGGGGAGTTGACCGAAGGTAAAATCTTCCACGCCGGTCGCATTGCACGCTATGGCGTCTCTGATCCGACTGCCGGTGATCAGAGCGCCGGCGCGTTGGCCCCCGCAGGCGAAGGTCAGTTCAAGGTCTGGGATGCTACGACTGCGCAGACAGCCCGGTTACTGGCTGACAACAAACGCCCGGAGGTGCTCGATGTACTGTTGTTCGATGACCCCGGTCAGGCGATGGAAATGCAGGATGAGAAGAGCTTTCGTGAAGAGCTGGAAGCCGGCGGTCTGATTGCAAAGATCATTCTGGGACTTGGCGTATTGGGCGCGGCATTGGTGCTGTTGCGGGTGATCTACCTGCTGATGTTCAGCTCCGATACGCAGAAAATCACCGCCAAGGTGAACCAGGAAATGCAAAGCGGCAACCTCGACAATGCCCTGGAAATCTGCAAAAGCAAGATGAGCAGTGCCAGCCGGGTTGTGGCTGCAACCCTGCGGAATCTGGATCGGGATCGGGATCATATTGAAGATGTTATCAGTGAGTCGATTCTGTACGAAAGCTCGCGTATTGACCGCTTTGGCTCACTGATTGTCGTGATTGCGGCTATCTCTCCACTGCTGGGTCTGCTGGGTACCGTTACCGGCATGATCAGCACCTTCGACATAATTACAGAATTCGGCACGGGCGATCCAAAGCTGCTTTCAGGCGGCATATCCGAGGCGCTGCTTACGACCAAGTTCGGTCTGGTTGTAGCGATCCCTCTGTTGCTTCTGGGCAACATGCTGTCCAGCTGGGGTAATCGTACCAAGAACGACCTGGAACGTGCCGCGCTCCATATGATCAACACCCACAAAACGTCTTATCAGTCCTGAAGCTGAGGTGGGTCAATGATGAATTTCTGGGCAGGTCCCGATTTAGTACTGGAATATTTTGCACTTGGCGGCTTTGTCATGTGGCCGCTTGTGTTGGTCGCCGTTGCACTTTGGTACGCCCTGGTCTTCCGGCTGCTGACGATCAAGAGCAGCACAATGAATCCTCGCGAGCTGATCCGCAAAGCCAAAAAAAAGGATCTGCATACCCGGTCGGCGGCAGCAAAAGCCGCGTGCTTTGCAGTGGGAACCTGGGAGCAGGTGAGTAGTCATCGTCAGCTGAAATCGATCATTAATGAAGAATTTGCCACCGTGAAGTCACAGCTACGGCGTCACAAACGGCTGATTCGTTCACTAGTCGCGGTCGCGCCGCTACTGGGCCTGCTGGGCACGGTAGATGGGATGATCGAGACCTTCGACTCCCTGGCCGATATGGAGTTGTTTTCCCAATCAGGTGGTATTGCCGGAGGCATCAGCAAAGCGCTGTTTACCACCCAGATGGGCCTGGCTGTATCTATTCCCGGATTGTTGATGGGGCGGATGTTGGAACAGCGTGAACTGAATATCTGCTACGAGCTGGATCAGGTGCGTGATCTGGTGTGCGCCGAAGCGAAAGCCAAATAAAGCGAGAGATCATGCGATACAGAAATCAAACTGAAGAAGAAGCCCAAATCGATATCTCTCCTCTGATTGATATGGTCTTTATCCTGCTGATCTTTTTTATGGTCACGACCACCTTCGTCAAGGATATGAAGCTGGATCTGGAGCGTCCCAGTGCCGCCAGCGGTGTATCCGCGTCCGCCAAAGCCATTCGCGTTTTCATTGATATCCAGGGCGACGTGTATGTGGACAATCAACAGGTTCGTATCTACAGCCTGCAAAGCAAGCTTAGGGACATGCTGCGGGTCAGCACCGATAAATCTGTACTGGTGGTGACCGACGAAAACGTGCCTGCGAAGACCGTGTTGAGAGTGGTGGATCAGAGCAAACTTTCCGGGGCCACCGATGTTGGTGTGGCGACGGAACAGGAAACAGGGCTGTAAACCATGACGAGGCTGTACCCGCGTTTATTGGCCTTGTTGGCTGCATTTACGATCCCTTATTTGATCTTTTCCCTAGTGATCGGATTGAACCAGAGTGATCTGGATCGGGATCTGTTCCAGAAGCAGGTCAGCAACTTCGATGTCGAAAAAAAAAAGCAGATCAAGAAAAACAAGCCCGAACCCAAACCCGAAAGGCAGCGCCGTCGGGTCACCGAGAGTTTGCCTTCGGTCAAACCGGTGGACCTGGGTGGTTCTCTGAGCGGCAGCGGCCTGAGCTTCGGGGTGCCCCAGTTTGATGAAACCGAATTTGCCGAGTTTGAGGATGATGATTTGTTGAACGCCAAAGACAGCGGGCCGATGGATCAGAGCAGTGTCGATACGCCGCCCCGTGTGATCAGACGATCGCCGATTGTGTATCCCGAACTGGCGCGTAAGCAGGGGGTGAGTGGTTTTGTCCGGATGAACGTGCTGATTGATGAAAGTGGGCGCGTGGAAGACGTAAAGGTAGTCGAATCTCAGCCGGAAGAAATCTTTGACTTGAAGGCGGATAGCACTATTCGTCAATGGCGGTTCGAACCGGCGACCTATAACGGTAAGAAGGTCAAGGTTTGGGCCACGCAAAAAATCGTTTTTAAGTTGAATTGATGACATGAAAACTTTCACCGCCTTCCTATTTCTGCTGAGCATGTCGGCCCTTGCCGAAGAGGCGCCCGTGGATTATTTAAACCTCGGGGCGACCTTGCTGCAGGATGGCTATGTTCAACGCAGTCACACCGTGCTGGAAAAAGTGGACGTAAAACGCAAGGACTTTGACTTTGCCCAGTATTACACCCTGAGGGGCATTGTTTATCACAGACTGGGCTATCCGGTGCTGTCCAATATTTTTCTTGAGGAGGCGATCAAGCGGGGCCAGGACAATCCTTCCCTGTCTATCTACATTGCGCGCAATCACTGGCAGAAACGCAATTACCAGGCGCTGATTACGGCGCTGGATAAAGCCGGGGAAAAAGCCCTGGAAAACCAACAGATGTACGTCATCAAGGCCGAGGCCTTCAAACAGCTAAACGACATGAAGTCGGCCTGGGCGGTGCTGGATCAGGGCATTGAACGCTTTCCCGAGTTCGCACGTTTCTACAGTCAGAAATTTTACTATCTTGTTGAATTGGGTTTTTTTCAGCAGGCCCAGCAATATGCCGATCAGTATCTAGCGCGTTCCGAGTACACCGCCAAGGATTACCTCACCATCGGCTATACCCTGCGTCAGAACAAACAGTACGACCGCGCTGCGGTACTTCTGGAACAGGCGGCGCTCCGGCATCCCGGAGATGAAAAACTGCTGGAGTTGCTGGGTCAGATCTACATTGACCAGGAAGCCTATATCAACGCCGCTTTGGTGTTCGACTGGGCCTCGATCAGATTTCCGCGATTTGCCGAAAAAGCTGCGTCTCTTTATTTAAAAGCCGGTGACCCGGTGCGAAGCCTGCAACTCAATCGCCGCATCATCGATCAGAAAGAAAAATTCCGGCAGCGCCTGAGTATCGACATCGAACTGGAAGACTATGAATCCCTGGTGGCCAAAACGGATGCGCTGAGACGTTATGGCCTGCTGGAAGATGATCGTATTGTTTACGCCCTCGGTTATGCCCATTTTCGCAATCGCGAATACGATCAGGCCACGCAGTACCTGAAGTCGGTTGAGGACAGCGAACTCTTCACCAAAGCCTCCCAATTGTTCCAGCAAATAGAGAAGTGTCGTAATGATGCCCTTGAATGCCTTTAAGCTGTTGATTCTTGTCATTCTGTTGGGCGTCTCAACCCTTGTCCTGAGTGCTGAGGATGATTCCAACGCACTGGGAGACAATCTCTATGTGTTTGTGTTCAAGGAAGGTGTGGCTCAGGCAGGCATAACAATCAAAGTCGGCGAGACTGCCAAACAGACCAATACCTTCGGCCTGGCAAACTTTGATTTGCCCGCTGATCGTTACGAGATCGGTTATTACAAAGACGATGAACTCTTCGCCCTGACCGAAGTCGATCTTTCCAACGAACTGCACAGCCAGATATTTCTGAATCTGACCCATGATGTAGCCGAAGTAGAGCTGGATCTGCCGCTGGCTGATTATCTCCAGAGTTTTGAGCAGGCCGAAATAAAAGAACAAAGCGGCCCCAAAGGCACACTGCTGCTGACAGTTCGTGATCAGGAAACCAACGAGGGCGTTGCCAATGCCCGGCTGTTTTTCAAAGGCTACAGCGTCGAAGCGGAAACAGACGAGAACGGCGTCGCCGACGTGGAGCTGTCTGCAGGTCAGTACGATATATCGGTGGTGCACCCAAGCTATGTTATGCAGGTGATGAAGGACGTTGCAGTCAGGCCGAGCCAGAGTCAGGAAGAAGGGGTGGCCCTGCTCCAGTCAGACATCGTGCTGGACGAGTATGTTGTTACGGCCCCGGTGGTTGAAGGCAGTCTGGCGGCAACTTTTAACGAGATCAGGGACAGCGACGTACTGACGGATGCGATTTCCAGCGAGGAGTTCAGCAAGGCTGGCGACTCTTCGGCTTCGGACGCCCTTAAACGCGTCACCGGCATTACCATCGTGGATGATAAGTTTGTATTTGTGCGGGGGTTGGGTGAGCGCTACAGCAACCTTTTGCTTAACGGCCTGGTGGTGCCCTCCCCAGAGCCCACCAAACGTGTGGTGCCTCTGGATATATTTCCGACGGATGTTATTCAGTCCATGGATATTCAGAAGACCTACTCGGGTAACCTCCCCGGCACGTTTGCCGGTGGCTCGGTGCAGATCAATACCAAGGATATTCCGAAGGAAGATAACTTCATCAAGGGCTCGGTCGGTCTGAGTATCGACGATAATCTGGGTGATGAAGTCGTTTACAATCCGGATAACGCCAATGATATCCCGGGCATTCTGATCAACCTCAGTGATGGCTTCAGCCCCCTGACCAGTGAAGTCCGGCTGGATGACCGGGTGTTGGCACCGGGAATCAGCGCGGATGAGCGGCAGGCGCTTGACACCGCAATGGTGACCTACCGGCAATTTGCGTTAGATAGAAGGGAAATTAAGCCGGGCACCAGTGTTTCTCTCGGAACGGGTCAGAGTTTCAAGACGTCCAGCGGTTTGAAATATGGCATGGCCGGCAATATCTATTACAAAACCACGGAGAACGCCAGCGACGTCAGTGAGGACGAGTACGAATTTAATCCCACCAACGGCGCCGTGTCTTTGAGAGAGTCCAGTGATACGCAGGTGACCACGTTATCCGAAAAATTCGGCGGGCTGGTCAGCTTCGGGCTGGAAACCTTGAGTGAGCAGCAACTCAAGTATACCTTCCTGAATCTGAATGACGCCGAGGACCTGACCCGATTTTCCGAAAAACGGTTGGTCGATGAAAACCAGGTCAAAGAACGGGTGTTTCTTCAGTATGTTGAAAAGGCCTTGACCAGTCACCAGCTTAATGGCGTTCATCCCATCGGTGAAGAGCAGGGCGGTCTGTTCGATAATATTGTCGTTGACTGGGGGGCAAGCGTTTCCGAGGCCACCCGGTTTGAACCGGCACGATTTGAATACGAATATTTCCAGCGAGAGAATGAGCTTGAGTATGACGAGAAAAAATCGTTCTTTCTTTATTCAGATCTGCAGGATGAGGTAAACAACTACCGCCTGGATATAACCCTGCCATTTCAGCTGAATGGGGTGGATAACCGTATCACCCTGGGTGTTTTTCAGCTGGACAAGACCCGGGATCTGGATAATCGCCGCTTCAAGGTGGAGTATGCAGGCACCCAGGACACCAGCCCTATTGAAGAAGTGCTATCCGTTGACAATGCCCAGACATCGGACCTGGATATACTGGATGCCTATCGCCCGGATGATTTCTACACTGCTGAACGGGCGGTGTTTGCTACCTATCTTGATATCCTGGCGGCACCGTCAGAAAACCTGAAGTTTAACGTTGGTGCCCGTAAGGAAACGGCTGACCAAAGCCTGAAAGTCGGGAGAAGCCAGGAGGAATTTACCCTGGATACGGATGATCTGCTGCCGTTTATCAATACCACCTACAAATTCAACGAATCCCATCAGATTCGATTCGGTGTCAGCCAGACCCTGAGTCGTCCGGATTTCAGGGAATTCAGCCCCAACCGCTTCAAGGACCCCCTGACCGACAATATTGTACTGGGCTTTCCGGAGCTGAAGGCGACCGACATCCGTAACTATGACCTGAAGTATGAATGGTTCACCGGGTTCGATGAATTTTACTCGTTTGGCCTGTTCGCCAAGGACTTCACCAACCCGATCGAGACCGTTCGGGAGCGTCAGGATAACGAAATTCAGGAATCGTTTCGCAATGCGGAAAGCGCCCAAAGTATGGGCTTTGAGTTGGGTTTTCGGACCAAACTGGATGCCTTTAGGGAAGGGCTGGAAAACTATTTTGTCAGCGGAAACTACGCCTGGATAGATTCGGAGATTACGCTGTCCCGTGAGGTGCAACGGGATCTGCTGCTAACTTCGACGAACCGTCCCATGCAGGGACAGTCCCCCTACGTGTTCAACCTCAAATTCGGTTATGACAATTTCTTTACCCGCCGCAGTGCCATGTTCCTGTTCAATGTCTTTGGTGAGCGTATTTCCGCTATTGGGGTAGAGGGTAACCCTGACATATATGAACAACCCTTCGAACGCCTGGATTTTGTTGTCAAATGGGGTTTGAACGACACCTACGATGCCCAGGCTAAGAAAATCGGTTACACCGTCAGTTTCAAGGCCAAAAACCTGCTCGATAACGAGCGGGAAGAAACCCAGGCAGGCAAGGCGGTGCGTTTAGAACGGCCTGGCCGATCCTTCAGCCTCAGCTTTTCGATGAAGTATTGATATGAAAAAAACCGGAATAATTAACATCGCTGTTTTGTACCTGACTGCACTGGCCATGATGACCAGTGCTCAGGCAGATGCTGGATACCCTGAAGGTGGCGAGGTGATCGGCCGGCATATTTTCGGACTGGCGCGGGACTATCAGCAGTCACCGGTGATGATCGGTGAAGACCCGCTGATCCATCGCGGGCAGGTCAGCCATTACGATTTCAAAGTTGCGACACAAACCTACACCGTTTCACTATTCAACCACAGCCCTGGTAGTGCCTATCTTTCCGAACAGGGTGCAGACGGCGGCAACTACCTGGACACCCACGCCCTGGACCTGGAGGCCGTGTCAGGGCTGACCCGGCCCGGTGCAGCCACTAAAACCCCCTGGGGGACTCTGCTTTTCGGTGAGAGTACCGATGTTGATACCGCAGCTGCGCAAGAGTTTGTGTCGACTATGGCGCCCTTTTTTAAAGGCAAGGAAGATCTGGTAAACCCTTATCACTACGGCTGGCTGGGCGAGGTTGTTCTGTTGGAAGCCGGCGGCGAGGCCGGAGAGGCAAAAGTCATCAAGGATTATGGCGTGGGCCGCGTGGCGGCGTCGCAAATCCTTGTAATGCCTGATGCTAAAACGCTGTATCTGCTCGACGGACAGCACTCGGGGAATCTGTATGTGTTCGTCGCGGAGCAGGCCAACAGCCTAACCCAGGGCACCCTTTATGGCGTGGCATTTGATGGCCGCTCGGTGGCCTATCACGAACTCGGTCAGGGTGCTGCCCTGAAAACTAAGTTCCGGTTGAGACGCGCCTCCTTCGATACCTTCTTCGACGCGGCACAACCGGAGAACGGTGATTGTCCCGCCGGCTTTGATTATGTCGACAGTGTTTATGGTTCTGAATGCCTCAAAATGCAGGAACGGTCTCAGCCCTACGTTGGGTTGTTTGAACCGATCCGCATGATGGCGCTGTTGCCGGAAAGTGCAACACAGAAAATGGTCCAGAACATAAAGTACGATTCAGCCAGCCAGAGTCTCTCTCTGGTCCAGGCCGATCAACAAGAGCGGACGTTTCCACTTAAGCCCCACTCTAAAATGCAGTCCCAATACATAATGGAGGTCTCGCCATGAGACACATACTCTTGGTATTCGTTGCCTTCCTGGCAATGTGCTCAGTCTTTTCAGTGCAAGCAAGAGATCAGATCAAGATCGTCGGTAGCTCCACGGTTTACCCTTTTGCCAGTTTCGTAGCTGAAGAATTCGGCGCCGTCACGCGTTTCCCGACTCCCGTCGTGGAATCGACCGGCACGGGGGGCGGCATGAAGATTTTTTGTTCCGGCAACAGCATGGACACACCGGACATTACCAACGCGAGCCGTAGAATCAAAATCAAGGAAATGTATCTATGCGAGCGCAACGGCGTTAACAACGTCACCGAAGTGATGTTTGGTTACGACGGTATTGTGATTGCGCAGGCGAATGAGAACGCAGAGTTAGCCGTCACCAAACGAGACCTGTTGCTGGCGCTTGCAAGGCAGGTGCCGAACGAAGATAACAGCGAGCTGGTGGAGAACCCTTACCAGTACTGGAGTGAGGTCAATCCGGAGTTGCCACATCGGAAGATCAAGGTCTACGGTCCCCCGATCAGCTCCGGAACGCGGGATGCCTTTGAAGAGATCGTACTTCAATACCAGACCGAGGAAATGAAAATCTACCGTGATGCTGGTCTCAAGGGATACCGTTTGATTCGAACGGACGGCGCCTACATTCCCAGCGGTGAGAACGATAATCTGATCGTCAAAAAGCTATCCAAGGACACGGATGCCGTCGGCATTTTCGGCTACAGTTTTTTGATGGAGAACGAGGACAGCATTTCGGGCGTTCCAGTAGACGGGGTGATGCCATCGACAGCCGTGATTGCGTCTCAGGAATACCCGATTTCAAGAAGCCTGTTTTTCTATGTGAAAACCGACCACATGGAGAAAGTGCCCGCCATGAAAGAATATATTGAGATGTTCATGAACCCGATGGTCATTGGCGAGAGTGGCATTCTGGAAGAAATTGGCTTGATACCGATGAAGAACGAAGCCATCGCCCGGAACCTGCAGAAAGTTGAGAACCGCGAAAATCTGACCGAAACCGATCTTGAACGTGCGCTGGCACTGAACTGATTAGTTCAGCGACGTTTTTAAAAATAAAGCCCGGCCAAAGGCCGGGCTTTATTTTTTAGGGTACTGTTTTTGTTGTTTTTTTTAGCCACTGCGGTGTGGCCTTGCCAGCGCCGAAACCTTTCCGAAACAAAACGGCAATGTTTTGTTCATTTCCCCGTCACATCCTTTATATACCGTCTTTGTTGACGTGTTAAATCCATGGCGAATAAAGAGAGTATCTATGTACATACGAAAGCCTAAATCAATCTGCGGTATCGGGGTTTTGTTGACCGCAACAATTTTAACCGGCTGCGGTGGCAGCAGCAGTGGCAGTGGCAGCAGTGATGGTGGTGGCACCAGCGGAGGCGATAACAATCCAGGCGGGAACGGCAACACGGACCCCAGCACCCAGGCCTATGTGGATTCAAACAAAGAGCTGAAAGGTGACTACAGCTCCGATATTACGCTGACCGCCGGCGAGACCTACGCAATCGATGGTGCCGTGAACTTTCTCAACGGTGCCACGCTGGAAATTCCCGCAGGCACAACGCTGTTTGGTGAATCAGGCAGTTCGTTTCTGGCAATCAATCGTGGCGCCAAGATCATGGCAGACGGCACGGCGGACGATCCGATCATTTTCACCTCCGCCCAGGACATTGCCGGCACGGCCAATCTGGACGACCAGGGCCAGTGGGGTGGCCTGAGCCTGTTTGGAAAATCCGTCAACAATAAAGGCGAACGCACCTACGAAGCCGGCACCCAGAAATTTGGCCCGGTCAATGGCGTGACCACCAAGGATGATAACAGCGGCGTGCTGGATTACGTGATGATCAAGTTTTCCGGCTTTGAAGTGGAAACAGACAAAGAACTCAACGGTCTGTCGCTGGGCTCAGTAGGCTCTGGCACCTCTATATCGAATATCGCGATCATCGGTTCCGCCGATGACGGTATTGAAATGTGGGGTGGTACCGTCGATGTGGAGAACCTGTTCGTCTATAACGCAGGCGATGATTCCATCGATACGGATGAAGGCTATGAAGCCACCATAACCAATGCCTGGACGCAGCATGTCATTGTTGATGATGAAACCGGTTCCCGGGCGCTTGAAGCCGACAGCTTCAACGATACCCAGGCGTTTGATCCGGACGCCCCTGCAGATCAGCAGGTCGTTTCCAGGCCAACCCTGAAAAACGCGACGCTGGATTCTATTGGCCGGGCGATCAGGCTGCGTGAAGGTACCGGCTATGCGTTTGACAATGTGCAGGTGAATGTTAAAAGTTCCAGCGCAAGCCCTGCCGATGCGGATTATGCAGATACCATTGCCGCAATTCGCATCAGCGATCAACCCACCTTTGATGAAGCTGCCATCTCTGTTGCGGCGACCGGTAACGGCCTGGCTATCAGTAACGAAGTGGTTAAGCTGAACAAGGACGCTGGCGATCTTGGCCCCAATGGCGATATCGTCTCAGGTTTGGGTCTTTACAACGACCAGGCGACAGAAGATTACTTCGAAGGCCTGAACAATGTGCACACCGTAGTCGGTGTAACCCAGAAAATGATCGACGAAGGTCTGAAAGACGACGGCGGGACGGTTTACCAGGCTCCGTTCACGGCAGACAAAACGGTCACCGGCGCTGACAAGACTCAGTTCAGCTGGATTCTGGATCACGTCAGTTTTCCTGCCACCAGTCAGACTTACGTCGAGCTTAAAGAGGAACTGACAGGGAACTTCGATAGCAACATCACCCTGACCGAGGACCAGACCTACGCCATCGATGGCGAGGTGAATTTCGTTGAAGGATCCCGCCTGACTATCCCTGCTGGTGTGACGCTGTTTGGTCGGTCTGGCAGTACTTTCCTTGCGATCAATCGCGGTGCCAGGATCTATGCCGAAGGGTCTGCCAGTCAGCCCATCGTGTTTACGTCTGCACAGGATATCGCGGGTACGGCACTTGATGAGGTTCAGGGTCAATGGGGCGGACTTTCACTGTTTGGCCAGTCCACAAATAATAAGGGTGAGCGCACCTACGAAGCCGGTACGCAAAAATTTGGCCCCAAAAATGGCGTGACCATCGCAGACGACAATAGCGGTGCGTTGCGGTATGTGGCGCTTAAATTTACCGGGTTCGAAGTTGAAACCGACAAGGAACTCAATGGTCTGTCTCTGGGCTCCGTGGGTTCCGCTACCACCATTGAAAACATTGCCACTATCGGTTCTGCCGATGACGGCATCGAAATGTGGGGTGGCACTGTCAATGTTAACGGTCTGTATGTCTACAACGCCGGGGATGACTCTCTGGACACCGATGAGGGCTATACAGGTACGATGACAAATGTGTTTGCTGAACAGAATGTGGTCGATGATGAAGTGGGTTCCCGTGTGATCGAAGCGGACAGCTTCAACGACACCCAGGCCTTTGACCCGGCTGCACCGGCCGATCAGCAAATCACTTCCAGGCCTGTTCTGGAAAACGCAATCCTGAACGCTGTCGGCCGTGCCATTCGACTGCGTGAGGGTACTGGCTATGTCTTCAATAACGTACAGGTAAACGTTAACTCTGCAACGGATGCCAGTGTCGAGGCTATCCGCGTGACCGATACACCGACCTTCGACGGTGAGGAAATCACCACCGCAGGTGATGGCATCGCCATTAAGAACAACGTAACGGCTTCAGCCTTGTATGCGGACGCGGATACTGAGACCTACTTTCAGGACAACACGTTGATGCCGACAGTACTGGAAGATGACGACACGTCTCTGACCATTACTGCATACGATCGTAGCTGGGTTCCTGGCTGGACCAAGTAATGAGTCATGCAAGGATGCAGTAGTCAGTCATTGACCATGACATAAAACCAAAACGGTCCGGATTTCCCTGTCGCAATCAAATGCGGCAGGGAAATCCTTTTTCCGGACCGGCCTTCAATCTTAATTATGAATGACACTTACTTAAGCCGATTCACGCTCCGGTGCAAGGGCTTAAGTAAGTGTCATTCACTCTAAAAATGGTTGGTCGTTTTGTTCCAGACTGATACCCGGAAAAAACCCCTATTCCGCAAAGAAAACCTGACGGTTGCCGCACTGCTCCTGGCATCCACCCTGTCTATCATCACGACAATCGGTATTCTTTTTTCGATTCTTTTTCAGGCGATTGAGTTCTTTAAACTCCAAAGTTTCTGGACTTTCATCACCGGCACTGAGTGGTATGTAGGCCATAATAAAAGTGTGTTCGGCGCCGTGCCCATATTCGCCGGTACCTTCATGATTACGGCTATTGCCCTTTTGGTGGCTATTCCCGTGGGTTTGGGTAATGCCATTTATCTGAGTGAATATGCGGGAAAGAAAACCCGGAATACGCTCAAGCCAATGCTTGAAATACTGGCCGGTATTCCCACCGTTGTGTATGGCTTTTTTGCCGCCTTGACGGTTGCACCCGCCATTGTTGAGTTATTCGAGCTGATCGGTATTGAAGCGGCCTATAACAGTGCCCTGGCTTGCGGTTTGGTGATGGGCGTGATGATTGTTCCGGTGATCACGTCGCTTAGCGACGATGTTCTGCGGGCGGTGCCGGGTAGCCAGCGCAATGCTTCGTTTGCCCTGGGTATGACTCACAGTGAAACCATTCGCCATATCATTCTACCGTCCGCTGTTCCGGGCATTATTTCCGCCAGCCTGTTGGGTTTCTCCAAAGCGATTGGCGAAACCATGATCGTGGTGATGGCTGCTGGGCTGCGCCCCAATCTTACCTGGAACCCTCTGGAAGACATGACCACGGTGACGGTTCGCATTGTTGATTCCCTGGTGGGCGATCAGGCCTTTGATTCGCCCTATACCCTGTCTGCCTTCGCCCTGGGGCTGGTGCTCTTCGTCATCACGTTGGTGCTCAATATGATTTCACTGGTGCAGATTCGCAAATTCAAAAAGAAATATCAGATTAATAGCCTATGACCTCCAATCCGTTCAATGACCCCGGCCTTGCCAAACGCCATCGCAAAGCCCGCCGGTTCAGGCGCACGACACAGTTATCCATTGCTGTGACCATGAGCTTTTTGCTGTTTTTTCTGTTCGATATGGGACGCACGGCTTACCCGGCTTTGTGGCAAGCCTATGTTGAAGTCGAGATAACCTACAGCAAAGCCGCGACCCGTTTTACCAGCATGGCGGTGGGCAAGGACTATCGGCCTCTGGTCAGTCGCGCCTGGCTACGGAATATCCCAAAAAAGATTGAGGCTGACCCATCGCTGATGGATACGACCCAGACCCAGTGGGTGTTAGCCACTGCCCAGGTCGACCAGTACATGAAAGAACATCACAACACGCTTAAACCGGATGAGGCTGTGCAAGTAGAGGCCCTCAGGGAACAGGGAAAAGTCGCCTTGCACTGGAATACCCGCTTTTTCAGCCGGGGGGACTCCAAGATTCCGGAATATGCCGGGATTCTATCCGCCATTGTCGGTTCGGTACTGACCCTCATCGTCACAATGGCCCTCGCCTTTCCCTTGGGCGTGATGACCGCTGTTTACCTGGAAGAGTTTGCCCGGGATAACTGGTTTACCCGGTTCGTGGAAGTGAATATCAACAATCTCGCCTCGATACCGTCCATTTTGTTTGGTTTGCTGGGCTTGTCGGTATTTATCAATTTATTTGGATTACCCCGGAGTTCACCCCTGGTGGGCGGTATGACCCTGGCACTGATGACCCTGCCCATTATTATCGTCAGTGCCCGTGCCGCCCTGCGCAGCGTGCCCGCTTCGATTCGACAGGCAGGATACGGCCTCGGTCTGACCCGCCAGAATATTGTCAAAGATCATGTCTTGCCAGTGGCCATGCCCGGCGTTCTGACCGGATCAATCATCGGGCTGGCGCAAGCCATGGGCGAGACTGCACCGTTGATTATCATTGGCATGATCGCGTTTATCCCCGATGCGCCCGGTTCGTTCACTGAGGCGGCGACAGTTCTGCCGGCGCAGGTTTTCACCTGGTCGGGCATGCCGGAACGGGCCTTTGTAGAAAAAACAGCCGCAGGAATCATGGTCATCCTGCTTGTAATGATGACGCTCAATGCGGCGGCAATATATTTGAGGAAGAAGTATGAAATTAAATGGTAGTACCCCTGAGGAAACCAAGATCGCCGCCGAGGCGCTGGATTTTTACTACGGCGATCTGCAGGCGCTGAAAGGAATTAATTTACAGATGGCGAAAAACCGGATAACCGCGCTGATCGGCCCATCCGGCTGTGGTAAATCCACGTTTTTGCGGTGCCTCAATCGTATGAACGATCTGATTGACGACACCCGCGTGAAAGGCCGCGTTGTCATTGAGGGCAAGAACATTTATGACCCGGATGTCGATGAGGTGGCGGTGCGCAAACGGGTTGGCATGGTGTTTCAGCAACCTAACCCGTTTCCCAAGTCGATCTATGAAAACCTGGTTTACGCACCGATCAAACATGGTATGGCCAAAAAAGGCAGCAGCTGTGATGAACTGGTGGAATCGTCGCTGCAGGCGGCCGGATTATGGGAAGAGGTGAAAGATAAATTACACCAGCCAGGCACCGGTTTGTCCGGCGGGCAGCAGCAACGTTTGTGCATCGCCCGTGCCATTGCGATTCGCCCGGATGTGATATTGATGGACGAACCCACCTCCGCACTGGATCCCATTTCAACCCGGGTGATTGAGCAGCTTATGCTGGATCTCAAGCAAAAATATACGATTGTGATTGTCACTCACAATATGCAACAAGCGTGTCGGATTGCTGATGATACGGCACATTTTCACATGGGTGAATTGCTGGAAAGCCAGCCTACCGAAGCACTCTTTAACAACCCGAAAAATAACATCACCCA
>Ga0306868_1000218_pt1 | contig 42623 bp, 49 predicted proteins | sample AntRauTorckE6832_FD_190411 | JGI IMG/M metagenome (GOLD analysis project Ga0306868, IMG submission 190411) | Saline lake microbial communities from Rauer Islands, Antarctica - Metagenome Torckler E6 #832 (v2) (version 2) | ecosystem: Environmental > Aquatic > Non-marine Saline and Alkaline >... | reverse complement strand
TTAGCTACAATTCAGATGGTATTCGATAGTGTAGCTGTTAAATTGAGTGTAGCGTCAGTAAGTAAAGCTATATTAGTTAGACCTATAAATTCAGAAGATGTGAGCGTACAAGCTATTATAATGCCATATAGAGTAGATTAGGATGGAAAAGATAGATTTCTATACAGTCAATCTAAATTTATCCGCAGGTATAGGTGTGTGGGTGGTTAAGTCTGAATGGAAAGAGTTAAAGCAAGCGTTTATCATGTCCAATGAAAGTGATGCGGAGAAGTTGTGTAAAATTCTTAACAGACAAGCAAACATAGATTTTAAAAAGGCAAATAAGTTATGAGATTGTAACTTTGATTGCTAACCGAGTGAGAAAGAATAACAAAGCCATGTACAAAAGTGTGGGGGAGTTGATCGATAAAACAATCAATTACATTAATCAAAAACAAAACAAATGAGACATTACAACTTAGACAATTTCAGTGATGCACAAACCATTGAAGAGAATAAAGACCAAAAAGACAGTGAAGGAAAGCCCATATATCCAAAGAGATACATAAAGTGGGCTAACAGGGTACGAAGATTCTTTAAGTGGCTGTACAGCAAAGCAAAGGGCTTTATAGGGAGATTTACATGGGCGCAGCGTACCAAATTAGCATGGGAAGAATTTTGGAAGATGAAATCCAAGCCCGTTGTTAGAAAAAGTCGAGGAAAAAAGAAAAAACCCTCCACAATATTTGCTCATGTCGAAAGAAATCCTTTTCTTGTGGGGAGAACTAAGAACCCGAAGTCAAAACATAAGGTATTATGGATATAAGAAGATTCCCTATCTTTGAACTAATCATAGCAGAGCAGTGTATGATATACTCTGAGCACGATTTGAGAGTGATAGAAAATGACAGACACATACCGATGCGAGATAAGAGATTAATCAAGTCTTTGTTCCAAAATGAAATGCAGAGGTTACAGAGAGTCAGACAAAAATTTTTAAATTAGGAAACTACGAGTTCAAGTATTACGATTGGGATTATATTGAAGGAAGTGACAAAAGAGGTTATGTAAAAGCATATTATTGGGAATGGAACAAAAGTTTTGTGAAAATAAAAAGATAAATAACATGGACAAGAAAACAGACCAAAAGGTTTCACGAGAAGCAATACTTTTTGCTTGCATTAAAATGGATGCAAACAAAGTGTACGATGTTATCTCGTTTGAAGATCACAGCAAGCTAAAAACAACAGCAAATATTGTTGATTTTTTAAACGAAAAGTTAAACAAAGCAGAGTTAGAAACGTTATTCTTTCACTGCATCGGCGAACTAAAAGATTGATTATGAAATACGAAATAGAAAGAACAAGCAGCGCATGGAATTCAAAAGAAAAGCCTCACAAAGAAGCTGTAAGAGAAGTTATTGGTGGACGGGAAATGTGGGTAATAGAGATAAATAACCTAAAAGAGTTGTTGGAGTTTGTCAAAGAAAATGGGGGTATGTTGAAGAAGATTAAAACAAAAAGTAAAAGAAAATGTTAATAGATACAGGAAAAGATGTGAGCGTAAAAGTTATTAGAGAAAATGGTTGTGTGGTTGGTGCTAACTGGGCAACAGAGTGCCATTCTAAAACAACAGGTTTCCCAACAAAAATAACGGTAAACGTCAAGGGTTACGAAGAAGAGTTATTTTTAAAAGTCTGTGGTATATCAGACGCTAAGAGAAGAGAAAGGTTAGAGTACCACATATCAAAAACGAATACATTTTTTGATATGCTAGACATAATAGCGAAGATTGAAAAAGGGTTTTTGGAGGGAGATTATTTAGCAGTAACGGTTTAATTAAGAAACAAAACAAAATTCGCAACATGAGCAAAGAAATAGTAATTTTAGACGGCAAAAAAGTTCCCGAACTACAAGCCGTAGGAGAGAGTAAAGCATTACGGATTAAGAAAGCATTTGAGCCAATGACTAAAATGTTGGTTGGTTTTGAAGATGCTTTCAACGAAGTGATTTCAGAGGCAGAAAGTGGGGAGATCACACCAGAGTTGATGGCTAAAGCAAAGCGTTTAAGGCTCGATATAGGCAAGATACGCATAAACACAGGCAAACTAAAAGACAAAGAAAAAGAAGAGGCGAGAAGGGAATCAAAAGCCATTCAAGGGGTACATAACATCTTAGTTTGGGCGGTCAAAGACAAAGAGGACAAACTAAAAGAGATAGAAAAGCATTATGAAAGGATAGAGGAGCAGCGTATCGAGCAGTTGCAATCAGAGCGAGTAGAAGCCCTTTCCCCATATGTAGAGGACGCAGAGGAAAGGAGTTTGGGAGACATGGACACCGATGTATGGGAGGCTTATTTTCATGGTAAGAAGCAGCAGTATTTAGACCGAGTAGAAGCTGAACGCAAAGTAGAGGAAGAACGAAAAGAAAAAGAGCGCATTGCAGCAATAAGATCAGAAAGAGAAAAGCAACTGCGACCTTATTTTCAGTTTGTTCCCGAAAATCATCCTGACTTTGGCGAGTTAGAGGATAGTGAGTGGGAAGATTTCTTTGCCGAAATGACAAAGGCTAAAGAAGTCTATGATAAAGAGCAAGAGAAAATCCGAAAAGAAAACGAGCGTCTTCAAAAAGAGGCTAAAAAGGCGGCTGAAAAAGCTAAAAAAGAACGTAAAGCAAGAGAGAAAGAAGAAGCCAAACGCAAAGCTAAGGAAGAAGAGGAACGTAAAGCAAGGCAAGCGGCTGAAAGGGAAGCTAAAAGGAAGCAAGAAGAATTGGAGTCTAAATTAAAGGGTAAAGAGGAAGCAGAACGTAAGGCTAAGGAGGAAGAAGAGAAGCGTAAGCAAGCGGAACTGTCTAAAAAAGATAGCGATAAGATAAAAGACTTGGTAAAAAGTTTGGAAAATATAAAAACTTCCTTTACTTTTGAGAGCAAGAATAACAAAGCCATGTACAAAAGTGTGGGGGAGTTGATCGATAAAACAATCAATTACATTAATCAAAAACAAAACAAATGAGACATTTAATTATTTCACTAGCAATTTATTTTTCACCAAGTGCAATTTTTGCACAAAGAAGCGAGGGGCAATCCTTTGCAGAGTATTACACACAAACAGACAAGCTTCTTCATATGGGAAGTGGGTTTATAATAGGAGGGGCAGGAGCAAAAGAGATTTTAATAGATGATATAATGGGTTTAGGAACTCCCGATCATGGAGATTTTATGGCTACAGCTACTGCTGGTGCAGTGGGGTCTTTGGTAGAAGTTGGTTTTGTGAACTACCCACCCACGCCAGAGGCGATGGTTGGGCTTTTAAGAACGACCTATATAAAAAAGAAACTGAAGTCATTTGCTATACAACCTGTTAGCCTTCGTACTTTTTTCTACTGTGGGGTTAAGGAAAAAAAGTGGAATAATGTACACCACAAAATTGAAACGGCAGAAAGTGGAAGATATCATGCTTTTGGCGAAGCAAGAATGTACCACTTTACTGAAAAGTGGATTTATATATTAGGATTACCAATATGGAGAACATACTTTAATTGTGAAGACAAAGGATTGTATGACCCTTCTCCGTATGAAGGCTAACGTTATGTGTATGGCAAGTAGCCGATTTAAGCACGGAATTTAGTAAATAAACAGTAATTAATAATTAAGCAAATAGTTTTAAAAAGACCCGTAATACGGCTATTTGCTACACATAGTGTTATAGGGCGTTTTTATTATGAAAGCATTAACAGATAAGATTGTAGAGAGTTTAGAGCACAAAAGAGATAGTTTTATTGGTAGTTTAAAAAATAAGGAAACAGTTGCAAAATCCGAGGGGTTCAGAAGCGGATTAGATTGGGCGATTGGCGCAATTGAATCAATGGAAAGCCAAGCTGAATTTGAAGAAGTTGCAAGAGTTATGATGAAGCATTTAGGAAGGGGAGACATTTATCACCCACATAATACGGTGATTGTAAGCAATTCGACTGCTGAATTAGTGGAAGGTCAAAAAGCACTTGGTCAAGTTATGGATTACGTTCCTGACTAAATGCCCTATAACGCTAGGCTAAGGTTAGTAGCCTTTAATACTAACCATCAAATTATAACAAGACCTATTGAGGCTATTAACTTTAGCCATTGTTAGGCACAGTAAGGTTATGAATATACGTAAAAATAGTGCAGGATATGTAACAGGAAAACATATTTTAAGTAAAGGGTTTGTAGTGTTTAGTACAATTGAAGGGAATGATATGGGGCAAATGAGTTACTCTATGCCTCAATATAAAAACCAAAAATGTAAAATACTTGGTGGTTATTGGAATTATGTTGTAAAAAACAATGACGATATAAAGGTGTGGGAAGGATGGTGGAACTCTAATGATGAATTTGATAAAACTATGACTGATTTAGGTCTGATGTAGTATTGTGCCTAACGGTGGTAATATGTTATCGGTTTTGTTTTTTACAAAACTGGAATATATTACGTGTTACCGCCTTTACGGATTATTTAGTAAAAACTTAAAAATATAATTATGTTCAAATTTGGAAAAACAAGTAAGAAAAGATTAGCTACGTGTCATATAGACATTCAGCTTATAATGACTGAGTCAATTAAAATAACAAATGTTGATTTTGGAATAGCAGAGGGCGAAAGAAGTGTTGAAAAACAGCAACAATATTTCAAAGAAGGAAAAAGTAAAATAGACGGCATAAAAAAGAAAGGAAAACATAATTACACACCTTCTTTAGCTGTTGACATTTACCCGTATTTTAACAACGGAGCAAAATGGGATAATGAACATTTAAGTTACTTATCTGGAATAATTCACGCTGTATCAGAAATTCTTTTAACCAATGGGAAAATAACGCATAAAGTTAGATGGGGTGGTAATTGGGATATGGATGGTGTTATTTTAATTGACCAGTCTTTTGATGATAGACCTCATTTTGAATTAGTACTGCCGTAGTATTGGCGGTAACGTTATGCGTGTATGAGTAGTGCGTGGAATTAATAAAATAACATAATAAATATGGAAGAACTTATAAAATACCTTGAAGAAATTAAAGAGCATCAAATGCAAACAATACAGTTAGCAAGAAGCACAAAAGTTTACCAACTTGCAGACAAAGCACTTACTAAAGCATTACTTATACACGGTGTTGTAAAATCGTTGCCGAATAAATACTGCCCTCAATGTGGCGAACCAATTGCTAAACCTCATAAATTTTGGTGTAAAGACAAACCTTAATCGGCTATGTTTTACAACGTATATGGTATGGTGTCGTTGCGACCTTACAGCACGGACTTAACTAATAATTACAAAACTTTGAATTATGAATACAGATAACAAAAAAAAAGAGAACGAGCAATGCACTATACCACGTGTTATCTGCTGGGCGGTTTTAAAAAACTGAATTATGAAAGAAACAGAAAAGCAATTAAATTATATAAGATTTATAGAAGAAGAAACAGGAATTGACTATTTAGGTAAAACTAAAATAGAAGCAAGTAAATATATTTCTGAAAATAAAGACAAAATACCCCTTTCTTCTTCTATAAATATGTGGGCTTTAGTTAAAGGATATTAGCCTTGTATATAACGTCTCGTGTATATGGTGCGTTGCTTTTCGCAATGCATTATATACCGTGTTACCTGCTGGTGCGGTTAATTAACGATAAACTTAAATTGAAACACTAAACAAAAAAATATTAAAAATGAGCGAGGGCAAAAAAGAAAAAATAAACGTGTTATCATTATTTGATGGTATGAGTTGCGGACAAATAGCTTTAAATAAAGTAGGGATTGAATATGAAAATTACTTTGCATCTGAAATAGATAAGTATGCAATACTTGTAACGCAAAAAAACTACCCCAATACAAAACAGATTGGAAGTGTAATTGATGTTAAAGGAATTAATTTACCTAAAATTGATTTAATGTTCGGTGGCAGTCCTTGTCAAAACCTGTCAAATGTTAATGTATATTCTGATGGAAAAGGACTTAATGGAAGTAAGAGTGGATTGTTTTGGGAGTTTGTCAGAGTTTTAAGAGAGGTGCGACCTACATACTTTTTACTTGAGAATGTTGGGAGTGCGAATAAAGAAGATATTGAAATAATAGATAAAGAGCTGGGTGTTAAGGGTAAAAGATACAATTCCAAAAACTTAGTTCCACAATATAGAGATAGAATTTATTGGACAAACATTCCTTTTGATGAAAATTATAGTAAAGAGCAATTAAGTATGAAATCAATTCTTGAAAATTATGTTGATGACAAATATTACCTCTCAGAAAAAATGCGAGATTATATTATGAGTGCTGGTACTGGAGGTTGGCAAAGCGGAAAACTTGAAATAGATTTAGATTTAGCAAGACCACTAACAGCCACAATGCACAAAATGCACAGGGCGGATACTGATAATTATGTAACTGGTTTATCTCCAATAGGAAAAACAAATATTAGAAAACTGACTCCTTTAGAATGTGAAAGATTACAGTCTGTCCCCGATGGGTACACAAATGGCATTTCAGACACACAACGGTATATGATGCTCGGAAACGGATGGACAGTAGATGTAATTGCTCATATTTTTTCTTCTTTAAAAGGGGATGGAATTTTTAATAATTTTTCTAACGAAAATGTTTAATCGAAGTACGGATGTAGCACTTGCAGGTAACGGTTCTCGTGTTTGCGTAGTTGCGTATAACTTAAACAAATGATGATATGAAAAACGAAATTGAACAACAGATTTTTGAAAAGATGAAAGCTAAAGATTTTGGCGAAAGTATGTGTAATGAAACTAAACTGAATGTTCTTAGATGGACAATGCAGCAATTACGCAAACACGATGTTATAAGTCAGGTTGGCTATTCACAAAAATCCAATAAGAAGATACCTTGTTGTGATGGTTATGGTTGCTGTGAATGCATGTGAGAAGCCAACTTGCTTATAACGGATAGGTATAACCGTAGTGCGTATAAATTAAAAACAGAATTATGGAAAAATTAAATGAAGTAAAAGAAGCCTATGCAAAAGAGCTGGGATATAAGGATTGGGAAACTGCTATAAATGACCAACCGAATTATTTGGTAGAAACTTTAATGGACGAAGTAGCATTACGGTTATACAGTGTTAGCACACGTTTATTGGCTGACTGTAGAAACCATTATTTATTATGCACTGACTTTGAGACAGGAGAACCGAAAGCAAGTATGCAAGAACTGTTAGGCCACTGGAAAGAAGTAAACACCTTCCTTGACAATCATTAAATGGGTGCTAACTACTTTATAAACGCAACTCAACCAAAGCATGAAAGCAACATTGTCAAGGAGTTATACCTTGAAATGGCAGTTTAAAGGAGCGCCACATTATTGTGTTTCAAAATGTAAGAAGATAATTAACACAAGAACAAATAAGGCTATCAAGAGATGTCTGAATGGAGGTTCAATCGGTTATTGGATTGAAGGTAAATGGGTTTCTGAAAGAAAGTTAAAGTATTTAATAGAAACTATTCAGGAAGGTGAAGTACCTTTTTGAAAAACAAAATATCACATTAAAAACAAAATAACATGGGTTACATATTCTATTTCTTCGCTATTTTCCCTATATTATGGGAGGGTGCAAACATAAGCAACCCTGTGAAAACTTTTATGTTCGTGAAGAACTTAAAAAGTAAAAAATCAACAGAACATTCTGCCAAAGAAAGTGCTTTAACTGGGTGTATGCTAGGCTATTTGCTATGGGTATTTGTAGGTATATTCACCTCACAGTGGATTTTGTTTTTGGTGTTGTTAATCATTTCACTTCCACCTAAGAAATATGTTTGGTTAAGTTGGTTAGACAGCCTAATTAGTTTTGGGTTGTTGTTATTCATAGTTTTGAATAAATACCATCTCCACATAGATATACAGGGATTGTTGTGGGAGTTATTTTAAAGCAAATAGGATGGACAGAAGAGCAGAAATATTTTTAGAGATGGCGGGACAATACAAGAGAAAATACGAGGCGTGTGCTTGGTGGAAATTTAAGAAGAAACATAGTTTGTATAAAGATTGGCAGAATGCATTAGACCTTGTAATAAAGCATGACAGTAAATAAAACAAAATGGAGCAACAAGAAGATAGCACTATAACTAAGGAAGAAGCTGAATACGCTATAACTTCCCTAATCAAAAAATTCAACACAGCAGCAAGACAGCGCTCTCTACTGGGTGTGGAAAAGGCGGAGAACTACAACAACTACTTTGATTACATACAAGAGTTAAGAGCGAGGCTTTCAACGGCTTTGTACATTTACACAACGGAGTTTTTCAAAGACTTATCCGATGCTAAAATGAGATTAGAGTTAGAACTTGACATTATGGAGTCTCAAAAGTATATTTACTATGAAGACTATCTTATGCACGAAGAGAACGGAGGTTATTCAAAAAGCCAAGCAGATAGCAAGGCAAGAAAGATGACAAAGACAGATGAAGAGTATATAGACTTGCGGCAAAGATGTAATGATGCGGTGTCAGAGTTTTATTCGGCACATTACCTCAAGGACACTGTAAAAGAAACATTAAACTCAATGAGCAATTATAAGGATGTGTGATTTTAAAGAGGATTTACCAGAACAGCTCTTTACGGGGTTGGAAAAGAAAGCTATTGTTGAAAGCAAGGATGGCTATATACTGCAAGGAAACATAGTTCTAATAGAGAGAGCTGAAAGTTGGAGAGATTCTGAAAAGGTGGCAATGTGTGAAATAGACAACCACTTCCTAATTGCCGAAAAAGAGTTTTGGAAAGTGATGTATATGCCCCAAACGAAGTTTGACAAACCCTTCGTTACAACCAAGTGGGTGTACAAATTTCATTCCGAGGGTGTTCTACATATTAAAGACGAAATAGACGAAGAGGAATAGTAAATGTCAATCGAAAAAGAAGAAACGTTAAGGTTGTTTATTCCCAACGACAGTGCCATATACAGGTACTACTTTGGGGAGTTCTCTTTGGATAAAAAATACCATAGCCCCATTAAAGGGAGGGAGGACAGCACACCTTCTTTTGAGATAAGTTATTCCAAGAAAGGTAATTTGTATTGGAAAGACTATGGTATGGCAAACCAAGAGTTTTGCGATGGTATAGGGTTTGTAATGGAAAGGCATGGGTTGTGTAGAGAAGATGCGATAGGTAAAGTGTATAAGGACTTAGTAGTTGATGGGGGCTACTATAAAGAGGGAGTGAGGGATAAAGTAGATTTTTCCCGACCAAAAGATTTCTCATTTAAGACCAGAGATTTTAAGGATTGGGAATTAGAATACTGGAAATCTTTGGAGGTTGGTCGGCAAAGGCTAAGAAAGTTTGGAATAACCGCTTTGGAGAAAATGTATGTGAATGGATATGAATTGTTTGGTTCTGAAAAAGGAACACCAATCTATCACTATAACTTTGGAAAGAATGAAGATGGGCTTATGTTTAAAACATACAGCCCTCTTGAAAAGAATAAAGAAGATAAATTCTTTGGGTTAAACAATGGCAATGTGTTGGAAGGATGGGAGCAACTTCCTTCAAGTTCTGATACGTTTATTCTTACCAAGTCATTGAAAGATGTGGCGGTTTTAGATGTGGCAGGGTACCCTTCATGCTCTCCTTCATCTGAAAACAGCTATCATGTTGTGGTTGAGAAAAAAGATGAGATAGACATAAGGTTTAAGCACAAGTTTATCTTTTTTGATAATGACGAGGCAGGAATTGAAAGCGCAAAGACATTGAAAAGATTGACAGGATGGACACCATTTACTTTGCCGAAAAAGTTGAGCAAAGACAGTTCAGATTTGGTAATGAAAGATAGGAGTTATTACAGACTAAATAAATTTTTGTGGGAAAAAACGAAATAATGAACAAATATTTGATTGCATTAAGTGTAGGCGGTACAATGGAGATGCCAGAAACAATTTACCAAGATTTTGACATTATTTATGCTGATAGCCAAGATGAAGCAAGACAAAAATATAATATGATGCATGAGAAAATTAACTAAATTTGAAACAATAACACAAAGGTAAACGTTAATACATTATACAAAACAAACTTAAACAAATACTATGAAATTTTTATTTGTCCTAATCGTGACAATGATATTGTTCAGTTCATGTGAAAACCAGTATATATCTGATGGTGATTTCCAAAAACATCCCTACAGTGTAAAAGCCGAATATTATGTTTTCAACGATATTGATACAAGTACAACATATTATTTAAACACAAATGATAATGAAGTTTTTTTACATAACACAAAAACATTAGAGCCTGATGTATATTTCAAAGATGAAACTGGTGACACATATGGATTTATGATTCTTGTTGGAGTAGGAGGGTTTATTATAGGGTTTATATTAGGACCACTTTTGTATGAGGATTGAAAGGAAGATATATTGCATCTCATAACACCACTAGAATATTTTGACAATGAAAACGAATTTAAAATAATAACAACATGATAAAAGCATTAGAAAAGGTTAACCCCTACAAATTATTGTTCTTGGATATAGAAACAAGAGCAGAGTACCAAAGCATAACCAAAGAGGACAATCCCGAAGTTTATGCCACCACAGAGTACATAGCACGGTATAGAAAAGAGGCAGAAGGGTTTGATTCAATAGAAGAGTTCTATGAAAACAAATCCCCTCTGTTCGCCGAGTTAGGGCAAGTGTGTTGCATTAGCGTAGGAGTGCTTACAAAAGACAATAAGCTACGTTGCAAGAGCTTTCATGGAGTAGATGAACGCATCATACTAAATGAGTTCAAAGAGTTCTTAGAAGGTGCAGGAAGAGGTTTTACGCTATGTCATTTTGCGGGGAAAAACTTTGACGAGCCATTTGTTCTAAAACGAATGTTAGCCAATGGAATTTCAGACGTTCCCCCAGTATTAGACAACATAGACGTTAAGCCTTGGTTGATTGAGTCAGTAGATTTAAGAGAGTTAATGAAGGCGAATATGTATTATTCTCCATCTTTGATGTCAACGGCTTATATGTTAGGTCTTCCAAGCCCCAAGCAAAAGATAGAAGGTGGTGAAGTGAATGATGCTTTCTGGGATGGAAAGTTAGAGACAATCAGAGAGTATTGCGAGGGGGATGTTTTAACAACGGCTAATATCTTCTTGAAAATAACAGGTCGAGAGCTAGCTGATTACGATGAGCAAACCAAAATGGAGGGGATGCCTCTTTTGAAGAAGATTGGTATGTGTAAAGTGATTACCAAGCAAGACGAAAAAGAAATCCTAAAACGTGCAGAAGGATTAGAGCCTGATGAAATACGGATGTATAAAGATTTAGTTAAAGCGGCAGTTTGCGTGGGTAAGAAGGGAGACGATTCAGCACAGAAATCAAAGATTGATACACTATTCTCAAAAATACTATAAACATAAAGCATGATAATATTACCAAAAACAAAAGATGGAAGACCCATCACTTCGTACTCTCAATGTGAGAAGTTTCATTCCGAGACAGGGTTTACAATAAATTACAGCCCAGGAATGTATGAATACTTCCAAAAGTATTTCTTAGGTTTGGACTTACCATACAATCCTGTGTGGGCTGACTTTGGAAATAAAGTGGAAGACGCTATTGAGAAACAAGATTTCACAGGGTTTACAGATGAAGAAACGGCACATTTGAAGACTATCAAACCTTTAGAGGTGTTTCAGCAAAACTTAGTGGTTGACTTTGGAGAGTTCTTAGTTACCTTGTACATTGATAATTGCACAAAAGATATGAGTGTTCTGCATGACTTTAAGACCTGCTCTGACAACTCAATTAAGAAGTACCACAAAGACTCTTACAAGCAGTTGGAGTTGTATTCCTTGTGCATTAAAAAGCACACAGGAAAGATGCCTAAGAAGGCGGCTGTGTTACCGATAATGAGAAAGGGCAATCCTTTCCGAGGGGAAACTTTAGAGGTTGCAGGAGTAGGAGATTTTATTGAACGAGAAATAAACAAAAAAGTATTAGATGAAACAGAACAGTGGCTCAGAAGTACAGTTGAACAAATCAGTGAATATTATCAAGTGTATCAAAAAGTCCGTAGTCATGAAAGTTAGTGTTATATTGTTGATGTTGCTACCCTTCTTTTGTGTGGGGCAGGATGACTTTTATGAGGGGGTGAAGTACACAAAGATGGAGGGTGTTTCTTCAGACAACTTAACACAAGTCATTAATTGGAGGTATTGCCTTGATACAAGAGTGAGGGTTAATGACCTAGAAGTCTGGTTTGAGTCTATGGACTTAGGATTAAACTTTGTTTGCCAAAAAGATTATTACGCTTCCAGAAAAGTATTTCAATGTCAAAGCCCTAATGGTGTTTGGGAATTTTCTTTTTCAGATAGATTGATGACTTTACATAGGGAAGGAGACTCAGGGGTTTATATTTTTAAGGTCGAATAGTCAATTATTCGCAATATACTTGACAAAGTTTTGTTTCATATGATGTAAATCAGTTTGCGGCTGACTTTGGTTGTATGAAACATAAGTAACAAAAATAAACATATGGAAACTGAGGAAAAGAGACTGGAAAGAATTACAGATATAAAGTACATACTTCCACTATTGGATGATGGGAACGTAAGTGGTGAAACAATGTTTTTTCTTCAAGATTTGATTGGGTGTGATGAAAAGTTTGACGGCAGAGAAGCGTTTTTGAAAATGCAGGATTATTGGGCGCAATGGCACATAGTCTTTAAGTGGATTAGAGATGCTGAAACTTTAAGAGAAGCAAAAACCATATTCACCTAAAAAGGAAATGAAAAGTACAATGTGGAGAAGGTTTTTAAACTATTTAAAGAGGCACAAAAGTAAATACAACCAAACAAATGAAGTATTGCATATTCGACATAGAAACCGATGGGTTTGACCCAACCAAAGTCCATTGTGTGTCGTATTGGATTCAAGGTTGGCACAAAGATAGAATAGATACCATAACAGGTGATGAAGAGATAAAAAAGCTATTTACCTCAGACTATGTGTTTGTTGGACACAACATAATAGAGTATGATTTGTGGGTTATAGAGAAGTTATACGGTATTGAAATAGATTACAAGAATTGTGTAGATACTTTAGCTCTTTCTTATTACCTTTATTACAACAAACCCACTCACAACTTAGAAGACTGGGGAGAGACTTTTGGTATAAAAAAAGTGGAGATAGAAGATTGGGAAGGTCTTTCTGCCGAAGAGTATAAAAGAAGATGTGAAATAGATGTGAAAATAACGAAGTCTTTGTTCGGCCAACAAATGAGGTTCTTACACAAACTTTACAACAACAAGCATTACAGATCCTTAATAAAGTATTTGAGTTTCAAAATGTACTGCTTGAAGTTAGTTAAAAAGTCAAAGTGGAAACTTGATGTGGAAGGGACTAAAAAACTTTTGGCTTATGTAAATGAGGAAATGGAGAAAAGAGAGGCGGCTTTAATAGAAGTTATGCCCCGACCCACAGAGTTTGCTAACAGACCTAAGATAATGTACAAAAAGAATGGAGAGCTATCTAAAAGAGGGGAAGATTGGATTGAACTGTGTGAGCAGCATGGGTTAGATGGAACAAAACATGACAAAGTATTGGTTGATAAAGGGGAGGAGCCTAACCCCAACTCTCATGTCCAAATAAAAGAGTGGTTGTATGATTTAGGTTGGGAGCCATGCACCTTTAAAAAGAACAACAAAGGGGAGAAAGTCCCCCAAGTTAAAGACCCTTTCACAAGAGATTTAACGGACAGTATTTTAAGGCTTAAAGAGAAACACCCAGAAGTAGAGAACCTAGACAAACTAAGCGTTTTACAGAGCAGAAAAGCAGTTTTGGAAGGTTTCCTTCGAGACGAAGAAAACGGCTTCTTACAAGCCAAAGCAGCAGGGTTTACAAACACTTTTAGGTTGAAACACAGGGAGCTTGTGAACATTCCCAACACTTCATCTTATTTAGGTAAAGAAATAAGGAGTTTACTTACAAGCAGGGAAGGTAAAATGTTATGTGGGGCTGATGTGAGTTCTTTAGAGGATTCAACAAAGCAGCACCTCATTTACAACTACGACCCAGAGTACGTTAAAGAGATGCAACAAGAGGGTTTTGACCCTCACTTAGACATAGCAGTTAGAAGTGGTGTGTTAACAACTCAACAAGCAGAGGCTCATAAAAAAGGTGAGGCAGATTACAGTGACGAAAGAGGGGTAGGCAAAAGAGTCAATTTTTCTGGTATATATGGTGTCCAAGAAGAGACTTTGGCTTTGAGCTTAGGGACAACCAAAAGAAAGGCATCAGTTTTCTTAAAAGGCTATTGGGAGCGAAACAAAGCGGTGAAAATGGTTGAAAGGGATGCCATTGTAAAAAAAGTGAACGGTGTGAATTGGATTTTTAACCCTGTAAATGGGTTTTGGTACTTTTTGAAGAACAAAAAGGACAAGTTCAGTGTTTTAAATCAAGGGTTGGGTTGTTATTGTTTTGACGTTTGGTTGTTACAGTTGTTGAAACTGCGGCCACAACTCACAGGACAGTTTCATGATGAGTTTATAATTGAGTTAAAACAAGGCTTTGAAAGTGAGATGACGGGGCTTGTTAAACAGGCTATGTATAATGCAAACAATATTCTTAAACTAAACGTCAGGCTTAAATTCGACATTAAGTTTGGTCAAAATTATGCGGAGGTACATTAATGGGATTATTGATTATCATGGGTATTGTGATAGGGTACAGATTATTGCTAGGATTAATTTTTAAAGACGATTAGATATGAAAGGGAATAAACAATACAGGTTTGAAGAAAACCCTAAAGAAAAAGAGTTTCACGATAAATTCATTGCAAAATTTACTCATAGTTACATTGTGGGTTTACTATCCGTGAAGATAATTAAAGGAGTTAAATGTTAGATTCGATAGAACAATATAAAGAGAAACTTCAAGAGTTTCGGTATGATTACAACAATCCCCCAGAGGAAAAAGACCCTTTAATATCCATCATTGATGATAACAGAGAGGTTCCAATCCTGCATAAGCAAAGTTTTCTTTGTGTGTATGGTAAGACTGGTGTTCGTAAAAGTACGTTCATGAACATTCTTGTTGCGGCAAAATACACCGATAGGTTCCCAAGGATTAAGAACTATTCCACAGGAGTTACTATCTACATAGACACAGAGCAATCAGGAATAGAGTTTTGGGAGATGCAGAGGAAGTTGAGGTTCATGTGGGGCGAAGAAGGCAACCAAGAAGATATAATGTCATACAATTTAGTTCCATTTCCAACGTTAGGAGACAAAAGGTTAGCAATAAAGGCAGCTTTGGAAATTTGTAGGGATATGAACAAAGATGTGTCTTTGCTTGTTATAGATGGGTTTAAAGATTTAGTTGGTGATTCTAACGATGAAAAGGAAAGCAAAGAAGTTATTGAGGAGATAAGAGCTTTGCAAATAGAGTATGATTTTGGTTTAGTTACTGTGTTACATACTGATAAAAAGGGTATGGACATGGTGGGAAGGCTAGGAACTCTTTTGAAGGAGAAATCTTCTTATTCTTTAGAGTTAAAAGAACTTGACTACACTGGTGAAACAGAAATTACGGCGGGGAAGAAAAGAAGAGGTGATTTTGAATCTTTCACAATACGGCACGACCAAGATGGAAATGTTGTTATGGGAGGTTTGCAAAACCCAATTGTGCAAGACGACCAAAAGATTAAACAAGGGAGTATTAGTGGGCCTGTTGATGACCCGCCATTTTAAAACAAAACGAACAAAAATGAAACAACAAGAAATTGACTACAAAGACATTGTGAGATTAGGCTTCACAGAAAATAAAGACCCAGACCCCAAGGGGAGGCAAATGAGTGGGAGGGTAACGATAGAATGTATAGGAGATGGCAAAAACCATCCTCAATTTGAAATAAAAGATAAATAATGGGAGCAAAACTAAAAAAAGAGAATAAAAACGACATGCCAATACAGCCTGCTGTATATGGTTGCACTTTACAAAATGTAAGTGTAAACCCTACATATGTGGATTTCACATTTAAAGGGCCTAATGGTGAGTCTTTAAACCACAGAGTATTCAAACCGAATAAGGATTACTTTAAGGATAAGTACAAAGACCAAAGGAAGGCTACTAAAGAGTTTAAAAAAGAAGGTGAGAACGTTTTAAACTGGATAGGAAAGCTTTTCGCAACCTACCTAAGCCATGAAGACCTAATAGACGCAAGGACGTATTCAAGCGGCTTTCAGGACTTCTTAGAAACTTTAAAAGAAAAGTTATATAAAGTGAACTTTAGCAACATTAAAGTTGTTTTAAAGACGATGCCCGACAAAAGGGTGGGAGTCTCACTTCCAAGATTTGGCGATTTTATTGTCAAAGACAAGGGAGTTCCCGTTAATTTTTATTTATCTCAGTACGATAGAGACTTGTACAGAGCCAACGGAATCAAAATCAATCAGTAATTATGGGTGCAGGATTAAGAACATCAAGAGGAAACTCGAAAGGAAAGTATTTTAAATTCTTCGATGGGAACTTCACAAGAGAGTCTTACAATGAAAAGCCTAAAGGTATTTCGGCAGAAGAAGAGCGTCATTTGTTGGATAGAACCACAAGTAAAGGTAACGTTATTTACTACATACCTTATGAGACTTTACAAGGTCATATTGTAGAGGGGATCATTGAAAACAACGAGAAGATTAACCAACTACAGTTGAAGTTAGTTTTTAGTGATGGAGAGCAGGAAATGACTTTCTTTGATAACGCAGATTACCGAAGAGCGAAGACTTTCTACAAAAGACTTCCCAACATAGACTTTAGCAAACCTGTTTTGTTGAGAGCTTATAAATTTACCCCCGATGATAAGGATAAGCCTATTCAAGGTTACACTGTATATCAGGGAGACAACTTCACTGAAAAGATTGGGCCTCATTATACACGAGAAACGCCTAATGGTCTCCCTCAACCTACTCATAATCAAATCAAGGACACTTGGAACTATGACGAACAAGATGAGTTTTTGATGAATGTGTTTAATGAGAAGATGAAAGAGGTTGTGGAGATGAACAGCGACAAAAGAGTGGCTAATTACATGGATAATGAAGGGTATTCAGAGGAAACTAAGAAGTTTGCGGCAGGAGATGTTGCCGAGGACGATGTTCCTTCTGCACCTCCGAGTGTGCCACAACCGAGTAACGATGGTCCTGATGATGACGACCTTCCGTTTTAGGGAATAATTTGTTTGGTTTTGGAAAGGGGTGGCAAGAGAGATTTTGTCGCCCCTTTTAGAAAACATGGTAAGTGAAAAGTGAGGTTGTGGGTTTACAGATAAGGTTTGAATGTAAGGGTATATGATGACTAAAAGCATTAGGTTGGAAAAGGAGAAAAAGGTTGGAATATTTGCGGCTAGTTGTAAAATGTGGCTAGGTCGCAACCATAAATTCAAGCCATTTGGAGGCTATTGGCATTCTTTTGGCAGCAGAAAAATAGAAGGTTTTGAAAACTAATAGTATTAGGTTAGGTAAGGGTTTAGTTATACATGACAGAGGGTTTATGTATTCAGCCAAAAGAGTTTGTATGAATACGGCACTTGGTTACGACTATATGACAAAATTGGCTGAAATATTGATTACTGAGAAGGGTGGTATTAAAATAAGGGGTTAATGAAAACAAAAAGTGTTAAAGTGATAAAAGATGGGAATCTTTTGAGGTATGTACCTTGCAGAAATTGGTATCCTGTGGCAATAGAAAAATGGGTTTACACGGAAAGGGAACTTAATTCAAATAAAAGCAATGATATATGAAAACAGCTAGTATAGAATTAGAAGTAACAAGGCAAAGCCCACCTTACGGAACAAAGTTGTACTATTGGGAGTCTGAAGACTATGTGAGAGGTTTAAACCCCTCCTTCTTTTTAGTTAACAAAGAAAATGAAATTATATGAAACTAACTGAAAACATTGATTTAAGAGAAATTGTGCCTTACCGAATATGGCAGGAAGAAAAAGGACGAGCTATCCGAAAAATGAACGGTAACCTAATTTTAGGCGTTCAGGCGGTGTTTGACTTCTACAATGAGGTGGCTGACTCCTATGGAGATTGCACTCCCAGATGGGAAGGTATAATTATGAACACTTTGTGGAAAGGTGGAAATAGAGATGAAAGTGGTTTGAGGGTAGAAGGTCATCAGTATTACAGGGATGGAACTGGTATGCACGACAATGGCAATGCTATTGATTTTGTGCCATTCGCGAAAGGGTACTCAGCTAAGGAGTTAGTTAAAATGTTTCATGAAATAGCAGTGCAATGTCCAGAGATACTTTTTGTTTATGGTATTTGGCGAATAGAAAGTATTTTGTTGGCCGACACTTGGATTCACATGGATGCTATGTTTAGCGCCGAACAAATGGAGTCACAGCAAATCGTGTTTATTGATAAGACGAATAGGTATTCCGTTGATGAGTACAGAGGGATTTTAGAAGGATTTAAAACAGAAGATAATGGATAAAGCAAAGTGGCAAATTAATTTGATAAAATTAAAATATTTATGATAGATTTAAGATTAGGCGAGTGCCTTGAAGTAATGAAAACGATTGAAGATAATAGTATTGATGCTGTTATCTGTGACTTACCTTATGGAACTACTCAATGTAAATGGGATAACATTATACCTTTTAAAGAACTTTGGAATGAATACAATAGAATTGTAAAAATAAATGGTGCAATAGTGTTATTTGGAAGTGAACCCTTTAGCAGTTTTTTAAGAACATCTAATATAAAGAGCTATAAATACGATTGGATATGGAAAAAGCCAAAAGGAACAGGACATTTAAACGCTAAAAGAATGCCTATGAATGACTTAGAAACTATTAGTGTATTTTACATAAAACAATTTTGCTATAACCCACAATTCACAGAAGGTAAGCCTTATAAATCAAAAAGCGGTAAAAGTAGTTTTGATGGTTACGGAAAAGATAATAGAAAAGGTAACGACAATAATGGTAAGCGATACCCTAAAAGATTACTAGAGTTTAATGTAGTTGAACGAAACACATTGCACCCAACTCAGAAACCTTTATTATTAATGGAGTATTTAATACGCACCTCCACTAAAGAAAATGATACAATTTTAGATAATACAATGGGTTCTGGAACAACAATGTTAGCGTGCAAGAACCTAAACAGAAACGGAATAGGAATAGAGATGGACGAAAACTATTTTAATATTGCGATTGAAAGGGTGGGAGAAAAAAGAAAAGAAAAAGAGATTGAAGCACCAACTTTGTTTAATGAACAGAATTAAGCACTTGTAGGTAACGTATGGGTATAAGAGCCGTTTTTTCAATGGCTTTTATACCGTGTTGTATGTCTGGTGCGACTTTAAAGGACAAAAATTTGAATTATTAACCTACCCTTTTTCTTTTATTTTTTAAGCGAGGGCAAAAAATATAAATATTATGATGTGTTCTTATTACAATGAAAATGAACTTGAAGAAGCAAAACAAGTAAAAGATATTGAGCTTAATAAATTATTACAAGACGTTAGAAAAAAAGACGATAGGTATTACCTTCAAGAGAAAAAATACACTATAAAACAAGGTTGGTTTAAAAAGCCAACTGAAAAAATAGGATACACTTTACTTCTTAATCTTGGTGGAATTGAGTGTCAAATAATTAATTTTTGCCAAGACCACGAATGGTCAATAAACGATACAGTTTCAAAATCCTACATTCACACTTTACTTTGTGGATGGTTAAACGGATTTAAGGAAGGGGAAAAAATAAAAGAAAAAGACTTGAAACGATGAACTTTCAATTTATCACTAATTTAAGCACTTGCATACAACGTTTTGGCTATGCTCTCGTGCCGTAAATCGAGAACGAAACTTTCAAATATTATAAAATTATGAACGAAGCAAAAAACATTAAAGAAAGAACTAAACAGGCATGGAGTATAGGTGTTGTTGTGCGCTGTTTAATTTCATTTTTCAATTACTGGGGAACTGCAAATTGGTATCAGGGCATTGAAAATCCTACACTTTGGCAAAGAGTTTACAAATGGCGCATAAGCCCAAAAACAGCTTGGACACTTGCATCAGGAATTTGGCTTGATTCATTTCCTAAATAGCGCACAACGAATTGTATATGATTTGTTGAGGAACGAAATAAAATATGTACGGTGTTATGCACCGTTTAACTTAAAAATAAAATTATGAAAAGTTTAATTGAAGTATTTAGAATGACCGAAGTTAGTAGCAAAGTAAGAGCTAATATAATAGTGAAACTCGGTAATGCTATAAATCACGAATATAGTATGAACTTAACGGAGCCACTTGTTGCGGAATTAGTTTACCAACTTGATTCTGAACACGAAATATTTGAAAAAGAAGAATACGTAAAGCACGTAAATGGCTCTAATGGTGCATAACGTTTTGTATATGGTGTCGGAATTTTATTTTTCTTAAAATTATGCATTATATACTTTGTCACCTGTTTTTTTAAAGGCGTGGTTTTGCAAAAACCAAATACACAAGAGTGCATATTAATAACTAAAAATTATAACAATGGAATACATTATTTTAATAGCAATTGCTTATCTGATTTACAGAACAGAAACTAAAACAACTGAAACTAAAACTGAAATGTTTTTGCGAAATAATTGTTTAAGCGATGAAAAACCAAAAGAAAGAAAAAAAACTTTAAGAACTAAAGAAGATTTTATTGAACATATAGAAAATGATTATGCTTCAATGAAAAAATTTATGGGACACGATGATTTTATTGAAGAAAACCATATTGAAAAAATTAGAAATATCAAAAAAGTTTTTGACGAACCAAACTCAAAAGAAAATTTGATTTTTCACGGTGGCTGTTTAGGCTGTAAATCTCAAGAACAAAACGGAATTGGAAGATGTAAAGGCTGTAAATATTTTATTGCAGATTGGTCCTTACCAGATTTGAGTAAGTCGCCTTTTTAATTACAGGTAACACAAAGCTATCCGCCGTTACTATGGCGTAATAGCAACTGTTGTGGGGAATAAAAATAAATGTCAGGTTCAGCAAAACAATTACACTCACTCCCACGTTTAATCCTCGAACAAAACAAACAAATTATGTGTAACGAGAAAAATGTAGAAATAGATTTTGAAAATATGAAAGAGCAGTTTTCAAGCTATGAAGGAGATATTGATTACTCCCTCCAACCCTTACCTTCTGTGGATGAACATGAAGCGTGGGTTCAAATAGAGCCTTACGACAAAGACTTTGGAGATTACATAACAATACAAGTGGTAGCCAACCATCAGTGGCTGTGTGATTTATTCGGCGTTAAAGAAGAAATTGTTGCGGTTCACGGACCAACTAGAGATTGTGACCAAGGTAAAATTGAGGGTTACGTCACTACGGACACTTGTGAGCAACTTTCAGACGCTTTGGTGGGTAAGTATGACTTTGTTAAAAAGGAGTTGTTAGAAGCTATAAGAGAGGGTAATTCAGACAACTTAGAGGTAATTGTGTTTGATTAAACATAAATAAACATGGTCATATATAAGAAATGCACTTGCGAGCAATCGAAACTTCAACCACTTGTCCATTAGTAGGGTTCGGTATATAATTTTGACAAATGAAAGATGGAATAGAAGAGTTATTAAGCGAACATAAAACACTGTGCTGTAAAGCTGGATGGTACAGAAAAGGAAGGGCTGATTGCCGTTGCAAAGAATGCGACAAAGATGTGACGATAGAATTAGTTTTTCTTGCGCAAGCATTAGAAGAAGAGTGAATATCTGCCAATAACACGATAATTTAAAATATCTGCTAAACAAACGATAAAATTAGGATAGCTTTATCTGACAATTTCATGAAAGCAACGAAGGGTTTAACCTTAACTGACAGGCTTTATGAGTGTACTTGCACAAGATGCAAAAGAGCTGCAAAGATTTGGAGAATTAATTAAAAAAAAACATTTAACTATGAAAAACCAACAGCAATTCGGAACATTAGAGGTTCAACCCAACTTTCCTTGGGGTAAAGTATTATTTGTGTTGTTATTCCTATTTTTATTAGTCGGTCAATGTTTTTCTCAAATAACGGCTTCTGAGGCTCGTGAGAACACTTTAAAAGATGACTCGGAACCTATAATACAGATGGACACCTCTATATTATGAGGCATCTAAAAAAATCCTGTCCTTGGGAGATGGAGAGAGGTTTCAATGGGTAGGATATAATGGATTTTATGAGGACTAAAACAGTACATATCAGTAATAATAAATTTAAAGGTTTTCCGACAACATATGTGTATGGGGAGTTGTTAGTAACTTTAGACTGTTATTGTTTATGTGAAACTGAAAATGGTGGAAGTCAAATAAAATTCGCATATGGAAACCAGAAATTCTGAGTTTAGGCAAGGAGAAATTGCGGGGGACAAAGAGTTCCTATTGAGGGTTGAAAAACGTGGGAACATGAAATTCTACAACCTATTTTATTTGTTTGTTGTGGAATAGGGTTTATCTTTAACCGTTTGTTGATAGAGCTTGTTAGACCAAAACCCTCAAAAGGTGGGTATTACCCTTCTACAAAGAAAGAGTTCAGTGAGAAAGATATGCACGAGGTTGGTATACAAATAAATAAATCTTGGCTTTTAGATGATGACAACAGGATGACACCAAGACAAATCACCGACCAAGTGATAAGTAAAATTAGAAAAGATAGTTAAAAGAGCAACTAAATGCACATTTTGTTTGTTATATGGTTGATGAGATATCAAAAAACAAAGGAGGTGCAGTTCACAGCACTTTGTAAATGTAGAATGTTAAAAAGTAAATATGATTACTGAAAGTTTATTACCCCCTATTGAGGATTTGACTAAAAGAATATCTACACCTTTCTCAATAACATCAGAGGAGTTTGAAAAGCTGCACGATAAAGGACAAATGCATAAATGCCCTCATAACATATTTGAAAATATATTTGACTTGGCTCCTTTCAAAAGCTATGTGTTTAAAGACTTAGCTGAAATGTTGCAAGAGAGCAAAACAAAGGAACGCCTTTCCACTGAAGGGTTAACCCTCAATTCAAACGACAGAGATACGGCCAATAACATGGCGATAGCTATTAATACTCTGAAGTTCTTAGAGAAGGGGGAGGCTGTTATTTTAGTCAATCTGAATACGTATTTATCAGCAGCCAAAGCTTCTGAACAGCTTCTAAACTATGTAAAGTTGTTGCTAAAAATGGACGGCGAACAGTATTTAGGGTATAAGGTATATCGACAATATGCAGTGTCTCAGGAATATGGTTTCCTTTTGTTAGATAAAGAATAAAAACAAAGTAATGAATAAATTTGGACAAGAACCAACAGTAATAGACCATTTTGACATGGAATGCCCTGAAATGATGGCCTACTTATACTTGCCCATCAAAATGGCAAATAAAGACTTCTCGTGGAAGAGTTTGCCTAAAAGGTTGTCATGGTTAAGAAATATGATAAAGTCCGCCACAGAGCATGAGAAGGGCTTAGGAGACGGTTTGAGGAACAAGTATATATACGTAACCGCTAAACACTTGTATGCTACCCCAGATAACCCTGTAAACAGACCTGGGTGGCACGGAGATGGTTTTGGAACTAATGATGTTAACTATATTTGGTGTGATGTTCATCCAACTTTGTTCGCAATACAAGAGTTCAAAGATATTTCCAAAGACCACCAAAGGTCAATGGAACAAATAAAGCATCAAGCCAAGGAAGAAAATGTGAGAGATTTTGGCGCAAAGAACCTTCTAAGACTAACCCAGTATAACATACACAGAACCCCTGATATAGAGGTGGGTTGTATGAGAACCTTTGTTAAAATTTCAATTTCTCCTTTCAAATACAACTTGAAGGGGAACTCACACAATTACAAAATAGATTATAATTGGAACTTGTATAACAGAAGTGAGTTAAGAAACGACCCCCACAAAGACGGTAAAGATTTCTTAGTTGAGGGAACTAAACCACAGGAGTTAGAGTTCATGTTTTGGAAGTAATAAACAAAATCAATGTTTTTAATTAAGTTCTGTGATGGCACTTGCCATACACTATACGTTATGCCCAATTAAAAAAAGAGCCAACCGCACAAAGCAAAGAGTGCTAACGCACACATTGCTTTTTTGCCAACGCTAACAAAATTGAATAAAGATTTTTAAGAGATAATATGGCCAAGAAACTCACGAAGAAACAGATTGAACAATACGAGCACAGCAAAGACGAACGTGCAAATATTCCTCACGTTGGACTAGTAACTCCTGCAAGTGATCCTGACACTGGAGCAAAAAAGAAATACGAATATGACCCGCATCTTGATCCACAATTACAATGGGCAGGAAAAGCCGAGCATACCAGTTTTGAAGTGCCTACGGTGAGTTTGCATGTGCATGAACGTATTGACCCGAAGACCATCATTGAAACTGTAAAAAAGGATAAAGATGATGGTGGACAAATGAGTATGTTTTCTGAAAAGAAACCACTGCGTGAAGCCATAGACTTTTACAAGCACAAAGAAGGCTGGACAAACCGTCTGATTGCAGGAGACAGCCTTTTGGTAATGAACTCCTTGCTTGAAAAAGAAGGCATGGCTGGCAAAGTGCAGATGGTCTATTTTGACCCTCCTTATGGCATCAAATACGGCAGTAATTTTCAGCCCTTCGTAAATAAAAAAGAAGTTAAGGATGGAAAAGATGATGATCTAAGTTCTGAACCTGAAATGATAAAGGCGTTCCGAGATACTTGGGAATTAGGGATTCACTCGTATTTAACATATTTACGTGACCGATTGCTGGTGGCACATGAAATGTTGCATGAATCTGGAAGCATCTTTGTTCAAATAAGTGATGAAAATTTACATCACATTCGCTCTATTTTAGACGAAGTATTCGGAGCAGAAAACTTCATTAGCATAATTCCATTTCGAAAGAAAACTATGCCATTTGGTACGACATTCTTAGAACAGATGGGAGACTTTATCATTTGGTATGGTAAAAAGAAGATTTCTAACAATTCAAAACTTACTAAATACCATAAGCTTTATAAAGATCAAAATGTAGAGGGTGATTTTCATTACTGCTGGTATGAATTGCCAGATAATAGTCGCCACAGAATGACAAAGGCACAGGTGGATAATCATTCTCTTTTACCTGATGATGCTAGAATATATCGATTGAAGTCGCTTGAACCATCTGGGATAATGGATTCTGGAATGTTTACTTATGAATATGAGGAAAATGAATATTTACACCCAAAGAATGGTTATGCTACTACCAAAGATGGAATGGATAATTTGAGAGATGCCAAACGATTACAGGTTGAAGGAAATCGACTTACATTTATTATGTATGCTGATGAAAATCTTTTTGCATCATTGACATCTCCATGGCATGATACTGTAGGTGCTGACAATAAAAAATATGTAGTCCAGACAAACACTCACGTTATCAAGCGTTGCCTTCTTATGACAACAGATCCTGGTGACTTAGTCTTAGACATCACCTGTGGTAGCGGAGCGACAGCAGTAGTTGCTGAAGAATGGGGCAGAAGATGGATTACTTGCGATACATCAAGAGTTGCAATTACTTTAGCAAAGCAACGGCTATTAGCCACTCCATACGATTTTTATAAACTAGCACAGCCAAACGAAGGTGTTAGTAGCGGGCTGAAGTATAAAAGCTTCTCAAAGAAAACCGTTTCTATGATTGCAAACAAAGAACCAGGCAATGATATTACACTTTATACTCATCCCTTTGTTGAACGTAATAAAACAAGAGTAACTGGTCCCTTTACCGTAGAAGCAGTCCCTGCTCCTTATGCCAAAAGCTTTGATGAATTGGAACAAGACGATACTGGTTCAGACACATCCATTGCTCGCAGTGGCGAAACCAATCGCCAGGCAGAATGGCGAGATGAACTCTTGCGTGCAGGTGTAAGAGCCAAGGGTGGAAACATCATTCAGTTTACACGTGTAGAGCCTTTATCAGGCACCAAGTACATCCAGGCAGAAGCAGAAACCAAAGAAGATGTTCCTAAAAAGGTCTTGGTGGTTTTCGGCCCGGAACATGCCCCATTGGAACAACGCATGGTAGAAAATGCTTGGCAAGAAGCAAGAGCTCTAAAACCTGATATGCTGTTGTTCTGTGCCTTCCAATTTGATGAAGAAGCCGCTAAAGATATAGACGAACTGACTCCTGCTATTGCAGGTATGCAGCTCATAAAAGCTCAAATGAATGCCGATATGCTCACTGACGATTTGCGTAAAAAACGCAGTAGCAACGAAAGTTTTTGGTTGGTTGGTCAACCTGATGTGCGTATTCACAAGCTTGATGATGGTAAAACTCAAGTAGAAGTAATGGGTTTTGATTATTACAACCCGAAAACAGGAAATGTAGAAAGTGGCGGTAAAAAGAACATTGCCATGTGGATGCTCGATACGGATTATGATAACCGTTCTCTTTTTCCTTCGCAAGTATTCTTCCCTATGGCTGGGGCAAAAAATGGTTGGGCAAAACTAGCCAAGAACCTAAAAGCAGAAATAGACGAAGAAAAAATTGAAGCATTTAAAGGGACAATTTCACTTCCTTTTGAAGCAGGCTCAGCGGTTGCAGTTAAAATTATTGACGACAGAGGTATTGAAAGTTTAAGAGTTATAACATTATAAATTATGGCAGGAACTATCGATAAACTCATCATTAATAGTCCTCATCAAGAACCACAGCAACATTGGTTCTACGATAGAGAGAATAGAAATTTCTTCATAAAGGAAGGCAGACGTCCTGCGGGTTACGTTATGGCTACGCCTAACTCTAAAGCCTTTGATGATCCAGGCATCTTTGTAGAAATTGATACTGTAAATCAAATTCGTCCAAGAGTAATAGCATGGAAAGAAGCTGGATATCCAGGAGTTACAGGTATTACCAAAAGACTTCTCGAACACTGGCAAGACCCAGAAGAACGCAAAGACCGCAGATTCTTCTTTTGCCAATTAGAAGCTATTGAAACTTTGATATGGCTTACAGAAGCTCCTGCTGCCGATAAAGTAGGAATTGACATTCAAGGAGATGGCGGTGCATTTGAACGTTGGTGCAGTAAAATGGCAACAGGTTCAGGTAAAACTATTATCATGTCCATGGTTATCGCGTGGAACTTTTTGAACAAAGTAACCAATCCAATGGATGCACGATTCAGCAAATATGCTTTGTGTGTTGCCCCTGGATTAACCGTTAAAAGTCGCTTGCAGGTTTTACAACCAACTCACAAAGAAAACTACTACGAAGAATTTAACATTGTCCCTGCCGCATTGATGGATAAACTCCGTCAAGGAAAAGTGATTATTCATAACTGGCATTCCTTAGCTTGGGATTCTCAAGATAAGATTGATGCTAAAGTTGAAAAAGGCTATTTGCGTTCTGTTGACAAACGCCAACGAATGGAAATTAGTGGTGAGGCTTATGTTCGAAATGTATTAGGTGAAATGAGCAACGCACGAAACATCATTGTACTGAATGATGAAGCTCATCATGCTTGGAGAACCAACACAGAAGCCACAGGAAAATACCAACGCACAGGTTCAGATAAAGACAGTGCCGAAGAAGCTACTATTTGGGTAGGTGGTTTAGATAAAATCCATGAGCAAAGAGGAATTCTAAAATGTTTTGATTTGTCTGCAACACCATTTACACCATCAGGAAAAAAAGCCGCAGAAGATGCCTTATTTACTTGGATAGTTTCAGACTTTGGATTGAATGACGCCATTGAATCAGGCTTAGTAAAAACACCAAGAGTAGTTGTTCGTGATGATAGTGAACGCACAAAAGAATTAAAATCAAGATTGTACCACATCTACGCAGATGATGAAGTAAAAGACGACATCAATCGAAAAGCAGATGAAACAGAACCTTTGCCCGACCTTTTAATCAATGCGTATTATTTATTGGGTAAAGATTGGCAAGAAACCAAAAACGAATGGGAATCTGTAGGCCATAAAGTTCCGCCCGTAATGATTACCGTAGCGAATAGAACAGAAACTTCTGCACGTATCAAATATGCTTTTGACCATAATCAGATTTTAATACCTGAATTGTGTGCTCCTGAAAAAACGCTACAAATTGACAGTAGAGTTTTAGAAAGTGCTGAATCAGAAACAGAAGCAGTTGAATTAGTACTCGATACAGAAGATGAGGATGGAGAAGAAAACACTCCAAAATTGACTAAGAAACAACAAGCAGAATTGTTGCGATTAACTGTTGATACTGTTGGTAAAGAAGGAGAACCAGGAGAGCAAATTCAAAATGTTATTTCTGTAGGGATGCTTTCAGAAGGTTGGGATGCCAAAACAGTTACACATATAATGGGTTTGAGAGCATTTTCCAGTCAATTATTGTGTGAGCAAGTTGTAGGTAGAGGCTTAAGAAGAGTAAGTTATGATGTTGGTGAAGATGGTTTATTTGAAGCTGAATATGTAAACATTTTCGGAGTTCCATTTACATTCTTGCCACATGAAGGCGGAGAAGGAACACCACCACCACCGCCAAAACCAAAAACTAAGATTGAGCCGAGAAAAGAAAAGGCAGAACATGAAATAACTTTCCCAAATGTGGTTAGGATTGACCATGTGTATCGTCCACAACTAAAATTGGATTGGGAGAAAGTAAGCGTTTTAGAGATTGACCCTTACGCTTCTATTACGGAAGCAGAAATGGCAGCCATCATTTCAGAAAAAGCTAATCCGAAAGTAAAATCAGCTATTGGACTTGACCAAATTGCAGAAGACACAAGAGTTCAATCGATAGTTTTTAGAATAGCATCAACCATTTACAATTCTGAAAAACGACCAGATTGGAAAGGAAGTAAAGAGATATTCTTAGCACAAGTTGTTCGGATTGTTGAACAGTTTATAGATTCTGATAAAATTCAAATCAAGAATGACTTGTTCCACCAAGATGATTCAAAAAGAAAGATTCTGATCATACTGAACATGAACAAAATCGTTCAGCATATTTGGTCAGCTATTCGTTCGGATAACACAGAAAAACTGACACCAATATTTGATAAGGAAAAACCAATTCGTTCAACAGAAGACGTGCGTACTTGGTACACAAGTAAACCTTGTGAATGGACAGAGAAATCACATATAAGTCATTGTGTTTATGATAGTGGTTGGGAAGCAAGTGAAGCCTACTTCTTTGACAAATCAGATTTGGTTGAATCCTTTGTAAAAAATGACCATTTAGGATTTACCATTCTCTATAATCACAAAGGAGTAATCAGAAAATTCTATCCTGACTTTATTTTGCGATTGGTAAATGGTGACTATATGGTTTTGGAAACAAAAGGCGTTGACAGTCAACAGAACAAAACCAAACGTGAGTATTTGCATGAATGGATAAATGCAGTAAATAATCACGGAGGATTTGGAAAATGGCATTGGGATGTTTCATTTCACCCGAGTGATATAGAAGGATTAGTAAAGAAATGTATGGACAAGGAGTTAGCCTAACGCATTTGCAGCACATTGCCATCCTCGTTCCTGCGGTGGCAAAGAGCTGCAAGCCAACCCGAAAAATAAAAATTGTCAAACATTGAAAACTAAAAGAAAATAAAGCACGAAAGCACAACAATGGCTATACGTAATGCGGGTTTTGGTGCTAAATTGAAAGTAAATGAACATTAATAAACATTTCGGTAGGCTGAAAGATTTGTGGTATTTAATCCCGCACTCCGCATAGCCGGGACGTTAGCCGTCAACTTTAACTATCTCATCGTTGCTGTTAAAGCGTATTCCTAACCTATCTAACTGTTCTCTGAACTTTTTTATGTTGTAACGAGAAGCCTTGTTAATCGGTGCAATACCGTTTATCCTTGTTATGTTTGACATAATATCTACCCTATCTATTTTGCCCGCATATTTAGGGTCTTGCTCAATTATATTCAAAAAGTATTGAACCTTAGCTTGTGTCCCAGAATATTTTCTTAAAGTGCCTAAAAAAGACTGTCTTTCATCAATCACATCAGGACTATCTTTATCATCACCCTCTAAATACGCCGTTGTGTACTCTTCTTTGAAAGATGAGAACATATCATCCCAAATCCTTCCGTGCTCGTTAGAAATCGTTACAAAGGCTTTGTCGCTCATTCCAGAACGGTCTGTTACATTAGTAACGTAGTAGTCTCCTACTTGCCACTTAGTAAACACTATTTTAGGGTTGCTAAGTATCTCTTGGGTAAGCTCGGTTCTTTGGTCTAACGTTTTCTTCCCGAAAACCCAATCATTGAGTATTTGATAAGGCCCAAAAAGTTTAGGTTTAGTTTCTACCAAATTACCAAACATATCATAGTGGTCTATGCTTTCAACTATATCTTTGCCCGTCATATCATAAATCATCTTTTCAAAGATGTTGTCTGTCAATATTTGCAGTTGTCTGTTAGTGGCAACTTGATCGGGGCTATCTCTATACCAATCTTGCATTTGAGAAAGTTTTGAGCCAAACCCACCAAGATTCAGAGGAGAAAGGAATTGATTCTTAATACCTCTTTCTGTATAAAACCAACCTGCCTTTTGTTTTGTTTCGTATTCCTTAACCTTTCTATCTACTGTACCAAAAGCACCAGTGTAGTCCACAAGGTCAGCAAACAAATCTGTCAACGATCTAAAGTGTGTAGAAACATCTTTAACAGGCCCCATGTAAGAGTTCTTTGCTATGTTACCCGAAATAAGTTTGAACAAACCTAAGTTTAATCCTTGGTCTTTACTTGCAATAGGTATTCCATTTTCTGTCATTAAGTATATCTCATCATGCAGACTACCTAACAAAGAAAACATGGGGTGTATTACGTGCTTAGAGTGGTCAAATAAAGGCTTACCATTCCAATACACATAGTTAGGTTTAAACACCTCGCTAACTGATTTGTTCTTGTAGTAAGACCTGTGGCCATCCCCTGTTATTCTTATGGGTGAGTCTTCGTTTAAAGTTAGGTAATACGTTTCATCATCATCGTCATACCGTACTTGGGATATTACAGAAGCTAACGCTGATGTGATTGTAAAAGCACTTGCGGTTCTCATCCACATATCTACTTTTTGACCTCGTGTAGCATGGTTAACCACCTTTTGCGGCCCCTTAACAGCCCCTTCAGCACCATACTCATAATCTTGGAACACATGAGGGTTTAAAGTCTCTATTAGATACTGGTACGCTTGGTTTTCTCTTATCTTAGTGCCTGATGTTTTATCTAAGGCTAATGCTACACCTTGCACGGCTTTTGTTGTTACGTACTTAGCAGGGTTGTGGAACATATCAAACTGAAAAGCAACGTTAGTCATGTTCAAAGTCACCTTCAAGAAAGGGAAAGTTATACCTCTAAATAGTTCCGCTAAAGAACCCATGAAGGCAGAGAACTCAGAATCCCCTCTTTTTGTATAAACAGTTGTTGAAACTTTATCTAAGTTTTTCAGTAATAGACCTGCCAACCCAGAAGGGTGTTTAATTAAAGAGTGTTCCCTTGCAGCCTTTTCAGCCATTTCAAAAAGAGCGTTGTCTCTAAACTCTGATTCTAACTCAGCTCTCCTTTTAGTAGAATATCTTGTCTTTTTGTACCAACTTGTGTAACCTAAATCTTCTAACTCAGCGGCAAGTATTTTGTTGACTTGTTCTACATCACCCATAGACCGAGCCATGTCTTCAAAAAAGTCAGCGTTAATAGGAGCATCTTTACCTATATACTCCTCATACTTTAGCTTAAACTGATTAAAAGGAGTAGAAAAAGAACTCACAACAGCATCACCAATTAAAGGTGACATACCTGCTCTCACAAACCCTGCTAGGGGTGTAAGAATAGCAACCTTGAATACGTTGGTGCTTATGCGGTCAACCCTACCTTTCTTGGCATCTTTCATTGTGTCTCGCCAAAGCTTGTTTAACTGCTCATTGTAATAATCAAAACCAATTCTTTTAGTTTTTGGTTCAACACTTGTTCTAAAATCCCCTGGCATGTAGCTACCCGAAGATTTCCCTGTTTTTAATATGTGCATCATTTCAGGAAGCCCCCTTGTAAACCATAATTGAAATGATTTCCAAAGGGCTTTGAATAATACTTTTAAATCTGCTGTGCGTAGGTTTTTAAGAGAGTTCCATGCAACTTTTCCTGTGAAAGGTACTAAGTCCATAAAGAAAAAAGACACACCACTACCCACACCAGAGTTCATGAAAGTTGAGAACCTACTTAGCATTGAGTTGTAAACCCAATAAGTCACCTCATTGATTAACTTAGTTCCCCAAAACCTATCTTTGTTATAAACATTAGCTAAGTGAAGTTGAAGTCTTTTTTGATGTCTTTTTCTGTCAAACTTTAACTCGGCAGCTTCCAAGTCTCGCATTATGTCTTTGTACTTTTGCAAGTCTTTTGGAGAAAACTTGAAGGTTCCAAACTCTTTTCCCAAAACAGCTATTGCCTCTTCTTTTGAGATGTGCCCTTCAGCTAATAAATCAACAATCTCTTTGGCTGTTTTCTTGTTGCCAATAATATCCTCTACGGCGGCCATTTTCTCTGCTTGAAACTGCTCCTTAACTGTTGCTGAGATGTCACCGCTTAACTCTTGTGCTTGCTCTTCTGTAAGACCCAACCTTTCTTGTAAGTGTTCTATCATTGAGCTAGGAACACCCTTAACCATTATCTCCTCTACCACTTTATCAAAAGTTGTCCCCGAAAGTTCAGCGTCTAAAGAAAGGTCAATTCGTGTTTCAACATATCCTGTTGCGTCAAAGCCATACAAATCATACGCTAACTCTTCAAACTGGTTTAACCTGCTTCTCGCCTCTCCTCTGTCGTACAACCCAAGCGTTCTTTTCTTGTAAGCCGTCCAAGCAGAAGCTATTAAAGACTCATCAAGTTGCTTGTCCCCTCCAATAATTTCGTCAAAAGCATTGTCAACCATTGCTTTGGTAACTAACTTACCGTTAAACGCATCGTTTATTTGTTGGATTTCTGTGTTTGTAGCTCCTCTACCTTTTCTTTTATGAATCCATGTGGAGCCATTATGCTCAAACTCTCCTGTCTCGATGGTAATTGTGTCACCAATCATAGGTAAGCTACTCACTTGGGCTGTGAACATAGGTGTTACCGTAAAAGCTATCTCATCAGACTCTTCTTGGTAAGCCCGACTAAGTATGTTTAACCTTTTCTCTAATTGAGACTTGGCTATTTCACCCTCTTGGTATCTTTGATTTTCTTTTTCAGCCTTTTCTATGTACTTGTCATAAATCTTTTGCTGCTCTTCCGATAACTCACCGTTATAAACACCATCATCAACAATACGAGACTTCTGTCTGTGGTCATGAGCTAAAACTAACTCTTCAACCATTTGGTCTAAAACAGTTTTATTCTTATTGCCTATAAGTCTTTCAAGGCTTTTGAAAACTTTATCTCTTGCTAAACCTGTTCGAGCCTCTTTCCATTCCTTTCGGAAAATATTTGTGCGGGAAATCTCCGTGAAAATATCTTTACCTGCCCCAATAGCTGTTTGAAGTTTCTCTTTAGCACCTATTTCACTTATTTGTTGTGAGAACTTGTTCCGAGCCTCTAAAAGAGAACCCCCTGCTTTATATATATAACCAACAGCTATCATGGAAAGACCTTTCACTATGTCGTCATTCAACAACAAAGCAAGCCCTAAATTAGCTCTCCCAGGCAATTTTTTAAGTCCTCTTGTAAAAGTGCTTATACCTTTGTCAACCAAATAATCACTTCGCCTTTTTATGTTCGTAACTCTTTCCTTATAACCCTTAGATGTAGTTACAGTAGGTTTTGATTTCTTTCTTTTCTTTTTTCTTGATTTAGATGTATACTTTTCAGCCACAGGTCTTTCTATATCACCAGCCTCTCCCTTTTCTTTCATGACCTCCAACTCTTCTTTAAGTCTTTGAGCTTTAGCATTGGTTTCCGCCAAATACTCCCGAAGCCTGTTAACTTCCTCCTTAGCCATGTTCACTCTTTTCATGGCATCCTCTAAGACTTGTTCGTTGGTTTTACCCTCAACGTTCTTATTGCCCTTTTTAAGAGCCGCTACGACCTCTGAATTGTTTTCTAGTGTTACATACCCAATAATGGTTTCTGTGTCCATCTGGGGAGCCATAGTGCCTAATCCGCCGCCAAAATTAGAAGCCCTTCTAGCCATTAAGGTAAATAACTCCGCAGCCTCGTCTCTCATCCCTTCATCCATAGCTTTGTTACTCAACCTAACTAAATAGGCTGTCATCCAAAACTGAACGTCCTGTACAAGTTCATTCTTTAAATACTCTTCCGCCTCTTTAATGGCATCAGTTATCTGCTCTTCAGTTTCAATACCTTCCATCATGCTGTCAGCAATGGTAACTATCTGCCCTTTAGTCCAAGCCTTAAATACTTCAGGTTGCTCAACTAGGGTTGCATTTGCAAAACCAGTTAGTAGCTTAATTGCTCTTTCTTTGAAAAGGTCGGGGATTAATCCAGACCGAACCATACGTCTAAAAGTTCTTGGAAGGTCTTTTTCGGTCATACCCTTCTCTTTCAACAGATCATAAACTATGTCGGGGATTCTCTCATCCTTTTTTTCCTCTTTTACCTTCTGAACACCAGATTTCTTTTTATTACCCGTGTGTTCTAAAGGGTGCTTATAACCTTTAGGAGATACCCTGTCTTTAACGCTGTTTATGTCCTCTATGGTTACTCCTTCTACTCCTTTGTCCTTTAGGGTTTGAAGTATCTCTTGTCTTGTCTTGGGGCTTCGTAGGAAGTCTTGTAAGAAACGGTCGTTACCCTCTTGTGTTAACCAGCCTTCTAGTTTGTTTAAGCTTTGAGCCTTCTTTGTAAATTTCTTTTGAAACTGAGGACCTTCTTGAGCAGCATCCCTTTTTATGTCCGCAAACATATCTACAACGGCAATATTACCACCCTTAGTATAACCTATGTTCCCTTCGTGTAAGTCATTTATCTCATACCTTCCATTACTGAATGTTGGGTATTGCTCGTCAGTTATGGCTTCAAACCCCAACCCTTCCATAAAAGATATTATCTCCTCTTTTGAAAGTGGTCTGTTAGTGTCAAAGTCAACAAAAGGTTGGTCTACAATTAACGTGTTAGTGCCATCACTTAAAGTTGAAAGAGCTATTACGTCAATTGGGGTTGCTGGAAATACAGAGTTGTGAACTATTATTTTGTCTGATAACTCACCCAAACTTCCCTCCATGTCATAAGACAGAGCTTTTGTTACGGATTTAGTATCAGGCATCGCCCAAACTAAAGCCTCAGTACCTTTCCCATCTTCCTCTCCTAACCTTTGGTCAATACTCTCTATGTATTGCTCTTGGTTTTCTCGTTTAAGTCTCTCATAGACATCTTCTGACGAATACTCTGCCTCATATATTCGGCTGTCATTTGTGAGTCTTTGTAAGAAGCTATCTCCTTTTTCAATTGTTTCGAGTTCTTGTTCATTATATACTTCTTTTTGGAAATTAATGTTATCTTGTAAAATAGGGTCTGCTAAAAGTACATCACCCCTAAATATAGCTTTTCCTAAAGCCTCGCCAAAAGATGCGTAATCTGTGTCGTTACCTAACAAATCACTAACCAATTTTGTTCTTCCCGTCTTGTTAATCCCTAACGCCTTTAATGCTGCGTCAACCCAACGTCTAAAAAGTGATTGGCTTTTATAAGCTAAATCAGCTATCGCATCAATAGCCTCACTAGCAAGTGCTTCTGTAACTAACTCATTAGCTTGAACCCCAGCACTATCACCCCTGTAAGCCTCGATAAACCTTTTAGCATCAGTTGCGTTCTTACTGCTTGATTTTTGAATACTAGCAACTAAGTTACCAAAAGCCTCATTATTGTTCTTAAATATGTGAGTTACAATGGGATGGAAAAACTCATGCGTGGCTGTGTTATTCTTAGCACCACTATAAACATGGACTTCCATTTTGGTGGGGTTGCCTTCAGCATCTCTTTCAACAACATTGATAAATCCACCCGCAGATTCAAACTTACCATTGTTAGCATCAGCAATAGCATTCATCATGCTGTCTTTGCCTTTATGGAAAACAACACTAATACCATTAGCCTTCATTGAGGGTAACAAATATTTTATTATTTTACCCATGAAATTGCGAGGCAGCTTTGTGTCTTTGTCTACCTTCTGACCTTTTGCATCTCTGTCTCTTTCGGCAAAATCTTCTCGTGTAAATAAACCTTCGTTGTTAGAGAACTGTATATTACCATCGTTATCTAAAGCATCACCAAAAGCCTCACTTGTTTTTTGTGGTTTTGTGTTGTCAACTTCTTGTTCTGTTTCTTGCTCCGCCTCTGTTGATGCCTCCGTAGTTTCTTCTGCTTGCTGCTCAACCTCTTCGCCAGCTTCTTGTTCTGTTTCTTGCTCCGCCTCTGTTGATACCTCCGTAGTTTCTTCTGCTTGCTGCTCAACCTCTTCGACAGCTTCTTGTTCTGCTTCTACAACCTCGTCTGCTTGTTGCTGCTCTGTAGGTTCTTGCTCTACGGCAGCCTGTTCAGTGTCCTCTACTTCTTGTTCAGCCTTTTGCTCTCTAACTAACCTTTTACGAACTGTAGGCTCAGAAGCAACCTCCTCATAAACCTCTTCGAAAACATTTTGATATATCTCCCCCAACTGCATTTGCTTGGCTTTTATCGCCAAATCTAATGCTAATTCGGAATCAGTTATATTATACCTGTTGCCTGTGGAGTTGTCAACCATAACAGCCCCCATAACATTGCCTTGGTCATCTTTTACACTCTCAATGAAGTCTAATCGGTTTTGGTCTAAAGGTATTACATCACCTTCTGTTTGTTCTGCGTTACTTTCTAACTCTTGTATTTTAGACTCACTTGTTACTGGTCTTTTATACCTATCCCCGTTATTTTTAACTCGATACCAATTACCATCCTCTGCTTTCTCCGCAGAAACCTCATTACCCCCATCAGTTGTGTAAGTTGATTGGTTAGATTGCTCGCTAATTTGGAAATCTAATCTTCCATCTTCTCTTGCGATGAACTGTCCTGTTTGTTCGTTTCCTTCGGAGTCTGTGACGGTTGCTCCTTGTTGCCCTTCAAATCTTTCTGGGGTGACTGCGAACTTGGTTGTTCCTCCCCTTTTCTTTCTTCCAATAATTCTAAGACCCTTAGCTGTTTTCTTCGGGGGAGTTTCGATAACTTCATCAGTTGTTGCAAGTTCATAACTTTCTATTTTTTCTATTTCTGTTTCTAAATATGCTTTTGCTTGTTCTTTTTGTTCCTCAGATAGATTTTCTTGTTGGTCTACTTTATCCCAAAGCTCATACAGATTGTCAGCCTGTTCGTTTAACTCTGCTTCGTCTATGTACTCAGCATCGTTCATCCTTTTACCGAGGTCTTTTTGTTTTTCCGAGACTTCTGTATCTACTTCCACCTCTTCTAGTTGTTCAGCAACATCTTCTACTTGTTCTTGTTCAGTAGCATCTGCTTCCTCCTGCATCTCAGCCTCACTAACAACCTCAGCATCCTCTGGAACATTCTTCTCGTTAATTGGAGTTAACTTACCATCTTTACGTTCTAATACTATAGACTCCCCATCTCCTATATCTCTTCTAATGAACTCACGACCTTCTGTTTGCTCTTCTGCTACATCAGTTTCTTGTTCTGCCTGAGCCGCATCATCTTGCTCAACAGCAACTTCTTCGCTAACTTCCATTTCAGCCAAAATTCCGCTTGCTCTTTGAGAAATCTCGGTATCACCAAAATCTTTAGCTATCTTCAAGTTCTTAATCTCTAACTTGTGAATGTCTTTCTCTCTTCGAGCTATCGCAACTTTGGTTAAAGATGTTTGAGTCTTATCTTTTAAGAACTCTATTTCTCTTTGGTAAATTCTTATGCGCTTCTCATTCTCAAATATTCTTTCACGGTTCTTATTACCGCTTATGTTTTTAATTTGACCCGCAATTTCTACGTTCTCATCTAAATTCTTAATTGCTGCTTCAAACTTCTCCTCGGAAAGCTCCCCTCTCTCAACTTCTTTGGCCCACTTAGCTACCAGCAACTCTCTTAGCTTGGGGTTCTCGTTTATCTCATAAAGAACTTTTTGGTGCATTTTCCGTATATCAACATCCCTTTTAATATCTTTACCATAAGATATAAGCGTTGAAGGCCCTCCCATCAATAAACTACCAAAACCAGCTTTTAAACCTGCATCTAAACCTTCTTCTGAAACTAACCACTTGCCGCCATGCTCAATGGCCTTAGTTTGTAAGTCAGTTTCATCCATCTCAGGATTCTTTGCTTTCAAGTCTGCATACTTTCCTCCATACTCTGTTAAACCTGCCTCTAACCAGTTTATAAACGATTGTTGGCCGCCCATCACTAAGACCTCCCTTACAACAGAAGTGCTTGGTAAAGTTTTAAGTAAAAAATTAGACATTTTCTTAAAACCCCACTTTTCCAACATACCTGATGCCACGCCAATAGTAAGAGCTGTCATCTCAAAACCTATACTGTCATCATCATAAATCTCCGAGTAATCTAACTCACTTCCATTCTTTATTTTTTTAGCCATCTCTAATGACTCCATACCTGCCAACCAGGGAACAAAACCAACACCACTCGTTGAAAAACCAACAGCTAAAGATGGAATAAACCCTAAAGCCCCTTCGTAAGCACCCGTAAGAGGGTCTTCCAAAAAAGACCTGTCTCTAACAGGAAGCATCTGTTTATCTGTAAACTCAGAAATCTTGGCGTGTTCGGCACGTATGTCTGGGTATGTTCTCCTCACATCTGTAAGGTAGGGGGGTTTAGTCATCGAAGCATAAGCGGTACGCAAAGCGTACTCAGTATCTTCGTCAATACCATACGCTTCAGACAGAGCTTTAATACCTTTATCTCCTAAAGACATAATGGTAGCAATACCTTCCGTCAGCTGTACAGGCGCACCCATTCCAGTTTGTATGAGGGTGTTTGTAAGCCTATTCCATGCACTACTCATTCTAGTAAGTGGCTCCCAATTTTGGTCTAACTCCAACTCTTTTTGAAGTTTGTAAGCATTACCTAAAACGTCTTTTTGTAAGAACTCTAAATGCTCATACCTTTCCTGTAACTCATTCTTCCCTTCCTGAACTACTCCCTGTAATTCCCCTATCTGGTCTACGGTGACTTGGAAATCTTGATAATCTTTTTGGTTAAACTCACCCAACCCTATTATCTCACCATCCTCGTTAGTCTCAAAACCTTTTTGGTATCTCTTTGCTTTGTCGTAAAGTTGTGTTAATTGTTGTACTCTTGGCTTTAGTTTGTTAGCCATGTCTTCATAAACTTGGAACTCTTGCTCGATGGAGCCTTGAAGTGCATTAACTTTATCCGCCGAGAACTCTCCAAACTCTTCTTGGAAATACTCTTTAACCGCTTGCAATTTCATCTCCTCACTCTCAACCTTAGAAAAAGCATCTAAGAACTCTTCTTTACGAACTGTTCCTTTAGGTACATCAGGTTGCCCCTCATAATCGAACTCTAGTAGCTCATTATCTCCAATTTGGTCTATATAGGTAGGTTTGGTTTGTTCTTCGGTGTAGTCCGCCACAGCCTGTTCATCAGTAAAATCTAAAGGCTTTTTATCTTTAGGTTCTTTTTTTATAACACCTAACAAAGCCTCTCCATCTCCTGTTTGTTCTTTTGTGTGTTCTGCTATGCTCTCCTCATCACCAAACTCTAGAGGTTCTTGTGGCTCGGACTCCTCCTCTTCTGGTGCAGGAGGTTCTAAAGGTTCTTGTGCGGCAGTGTCAGCAGATTCTTGGGTGATGCCGTAATAATCTTTTATCTTTCCAATCGTTTCATCATCCACTTCTTTACCAGTGCGAGTTAGGACTTCACTTATTACTTGGTCTACATCACCCTCGTAATAATCTAACACTTTTTGGGCTTCCTTTTCCCCATAGGCTTTAGCTCCTGACTTCTTTAATAAGTCTTGGACTAACTTGTTCTTGTTGTTCTTTGGTTGACCGTTTGCCATATTAATTGTATAATGTATCTAAAGGATTCACTTTTGTTTGTATAATGTATCTAAATAATTCCCTTTTGTTGGCTCTGTTTGAGGTGCTTCCCCTTTTGGCGATTCTCCACTTTTTAAGTCTTCATAACACTTAGGGCACTCTATTTTAGTCATCTCTAAAGCTAAATCTTCTTTAGGTATATCTTTAACTGGTGTGTTAGGGTCTACTCCAAGACCGTTAGCAACAGAGTTTACATATGCCTCTACTTTCTCTTCACTATTTCCAGTTGCAGGTTTCCCTAATTTCTCTGCTAAGTTTTCAGGAGGCGACCACGTATAAATAACCTCTTTTAAAGTCACTGGTTCTCCTTTTGTATCGAAAAACTTATCTTTATTCTCTATTAAAGACCTGTTTTTACCACTATAATACCTGTCAAGCAACTTTGCACCGCCTTTAACACCTTGCTCCATTGTTTGATAAACATTGAATGTGTCGGAACTGGAAGAAGGTCTTACGTTAAGTGGGTTCTTAGCCTTGTAAGAAGAATAACCTCTTGGAACTCCTGTTCTTGACATACCTTTATCAACAGGGAACTCTGTAACACCCTCTATCTCTTCTTCTACAGCACTCTCTGTTTGTTCTTCTTCCTTTTGGGGTGCAAATTTACTAAACTCATCATCCTTGATAACAAAGTGAGGGGGAACGCCATCCCCACCTTTTTTAAATTCTATATTATCGTTGTCCTTAACTTGTTCTTTTAATTTGTTTACATCACCAGAAAGAGCCCATTGTGTGTTTCCTAAATAGTCTTCATAAACCCACCTTGCATTGGAAGTGATTAAATTCCCATCTTCATCTATGGAGCCTTTATACTTATCATTAGCGGTCCCTTTCATAACCCTTTCCATCTTCTTAGCTCCACCTTCAACACCAAAAATCTTGTCAAAACCTCCTCTATACCCTGGCCACCATGAAAAGTCCATGTCTTCTTCTTCCCTGATATCTTTTAAAGCAGCAGCCTTTTTTTCTTCTAACTTCTTCTTTTCCTCTTTCACATCAGCACCAGAAACACCATCTGCACCAGATTGGCCACCAAAAATTCTTGCATAACTCTCTTCATTAGCCGCATCGTTATCAGACCAAACTTTTGAGAGTTCTAGTATCTTTTGACGTTCCTCTTCTGTTAATCCATTAGGCTTCATTAAACCTTCCTTTTCCATGCGCATTTTCGCTGCACTCTTCTGATTGGAGCTACCTGCGTTACCTAAGAATGTACCGTAAGTAGCCCCTTCAGGTTTCCCATATTTGGGGTACAATTGTGTTTCGCTGAATAAATCTCTTCCGACATTACTATACAATGACTCGAAAAAGTCTTCGGGACTGTCGTAATCATCATTGCTACCAATATAGACATCCAGATTATTCTTAAATTTAGGGTCGTTTTGGTATTTATACCGAAAATTGCCATACGCAGCGTCTTTATCTACAGTTTTGTAAGTTCTTCTCCAAAGTTTTCCTTCCTTGTCTTTCTCTTTAAGTGTCTGTTTAGGACCCTTTGAAGCGTTAAAGATATATTTTGTCTCCTTTATAACATCAACAAACTCGTAATTGTTCGCATTTAAGCTCAACATTTGGTCAGCACCCGCTTCCAACGACTTTTTGTAATCATTAGCAGCCTTTTGACGCATTTGAGGGTCGTTGATTTGTTGCAAGTTTTCATAAAACCTTTCAGCGTTCATCTCAGACTTTATAATACGCTTTGTCATCGGATGTTCAATAGCGTTTTCTAAAGAGTTTTCCAACTCCATCATCCTAACAGGGTTTGTTAAATCATCTACTGTTATGTTCTGCAAACTATTAGTCCCCATAAAACTTTCCTTAATGCTCTCGAAGGCTTGGTTGTTCTTGTCGCTTACAAATTGTAACCCTGTGGCTAAGTCTTTTAATTTACTTAGTTGATTAACACCCTGACTTAGATTTTTTAAATCACTTTCCACGGCCTGTGACTCCATATCAACTAAAGATGATATAGCTGAAGTATCAAAGTTAGTTAACCCAAACGTATCTTTGTACGAAGGTTGTGCTGGGGAAAACCCCTCTTTTCCGCCATATATCTTATCTGCCATGATTTGAAATTTTAATCGTAGTCTTGCGCAAGTGTTTTTTCGAGTTTTTCCGCCGAAGCTTTAAACTTCTTTCTTATCTTAATGAGTTTCTGAGCAATAGTTGTTATATCAAGCTCTTCTGAGTCTAAGTCACCCATACCTTCATTGTAAGAGCCTCTCGAATCCCTTTCAGCCCCTGTGTCGGGAAGTGTTGGATAACCTAATAGCATTTGTTTCAAATAGTCTACTGTTCCAGCTAGTGTTTCAGGCATTAGGTAAGGTGATGTGCCGCCGTTGTCTTGCGCAGGTGATGTGCCGTCGTTGTCTTGCGCAGGTGCTGTGCCGTCGTTGTCTTGCGCAGGTGCTGTGCCGTCGTTGTCTTGCGCAGGTGCTGTGCCGTCGTTGTCTTGCGCAGGTGCTGTGCCGTCGTTGTCTTGCGCAGGTGCTGTGCCGTCGTTGTCTTGCGCAGGTGCTGTGCCGTCGTTGTCTTGCGCAGGTGCTGTGCCGTCGTTGTCTTGCGCAGGTGCTGTGCCGTCGTTGTCTTGC
>Ga0306868_1000216_pt1 | contig 42674 bp, 41 predicted proteins | sample AntRauTorckE6832_FD_190411 | JGI IMG/M metagenome (GOLD analysis project Ga0306868, IMG submission 190411) | Saline lake microbial communities from Rauer Islands, Antarctica - Metagenome Torckler E6 #832 (v2) (version 2) | ecosystem: Environmental > Aquatic > Non-marine Saline and Alkaline >... | reverse complement strand
CTGTTCAGCCGCCCCAAATCTCTCCAAGACACCCGGGACGCGATACAGCAGAGGGGTTTTAATGAAGTATGAAAGTGGAAGTAGATGCTGACTTCGAGATTTCCGCTGAATCTGATTAGTAATGCCTTAAAATATCTCCCGCGATGAGTTGGCCACTACAGGCGGACTTTTAATTTTACGGTGTGATAGCCAGACGCTTACAGATCAAAGCCACTTTGGTGCGTCTCATCGAATGGGTGCCGTAAGCCGTGCTATCCAACCCAATACTGCAAATCCACTTCTTCACTAGACGGGCGTAATGCCTTGGCTCCAGGTAGCCTTTATTTTGATAACTGCTCGGAAATAGATAGTCGAAGGAGCAGAGGTTCTTCACCTTGATCCATTCCGACAAGGCATCTTTAGTTTTTGGTGTAATCTCGAATGATACCGGCCGCTTCGTCTTTTGCTGAATCACCTTGGTTCGGGACATGATCTCTGTGCCGTGAGCTACATCTCGAACCATCAGTTTGACCAGGTCACATCCGCGCAATTTGCTATCTATGGCAAGGTTAAACAGCGCAAGGTCTCTGACATTGTTAGCCATATCGAGCCTAACCCGGATGGACCAAACTTCATGGGGTTTCAGCGGTAACTTTTGACCAATTAGCTTGCCTTTATTCCAAGGCTCTCTTCGATGTGCACCGTGTGTATAGGACATAGTGGCTACCCTCCTCAGCCCGCGACGCCTATTTACAGTATGGTGTGCCTTTCAAAGGCTGCTTCGTTTTAGGCAACTGATTGATAGAGCGGAGGCGGCATTCTCATTGGGTAGTCACGCTCACAGGCATTCGCATGAGGTCCATCCCCACAACTTTGTGATAGATAACACAACATACCTACTGGCCTGAATAAAAAGGGCGCGCTACCCGTTGAGTAGCGCGCCCTCGCTATGCCGCCTGAATGTTACAACTTGCCCGTGTGATTCGCGCCAACGGGGTTGCCGAACTCATCCACAAACACGAACAACTTGGCCTTGTTCTCATCCGCAGCCTTGGGGTTGGTGTATTCCACCACCCAAAGGTTGCCGGCTGAAGTCGAACGCTGCTGGGGGCTATTACCCTCGACACCGGTCCACTCGGAGGATACCTGATTCGAGCTGACCAGTTGCTGCTTTACGGTTTCTGCCTTTTGCATTGCCTGGACTTTGGAAATAGGCTCCGATACTCCGTGGCTATGACCGGCACCCGCGAATGCCTGACCAGCAACGGACAAAACGATCGCGGTAGTGAACGAAAGAATGATCTTTTTCATGGAATAACTCCTTACGGATGATGGGTTGATTACTTCTTGGTGATGCTGTCGTAAAAACCGCTGGTTTGAAGAACGATGGTGACCGTCTCATCGCCGCGATTTCGCCAATACCAGCCATGGGTGCCGTCAAATGGCGCCTCGAAAGCACCGTTTGCGGCGGGTTCATTTCTTCCCTGCCAGTAGCTGGTGAAATTGTCGCCGTCATTAAAACGCTCACCGTGCATGTCAAAGTTAACGGGGCCGCCTTCTGAAGCCCAGTTAAAGACCATGCGGTCGCCGGCGTTCATGGTGGCCTTTACCTCAAGGCCCTCGTCCGGCTCCAGGGTGACCGTCGTAGTGTCGGAGCTGAGCGTATTCTGGGTCTTCCACACAGGCCCCGCGGAGAGCGAGAGCAGGTTGTCGGAGGAAGAAGCGGCTTCTGGAGATTTGGGCTCTGTGACATTTGCCTGGCTGAGCACGGTCAGTCCCATTTTGTGGCCCAGCCCGGTCGGATCAATGCCGTATTCCGCAGGCAGAATCGTCGTGATCAGAACCAGCAGGCCGATGAGCGCGGCAACACCGGTTGCCTTGAACAGACTTTTTGTCGAAGGAAGACCTTCGCGGTCCATATCTGAAATGTCTTGCATGAGCTATCTCCTCAGGAAACGGTATACAGGCCAGTCAGCTGATAACCCATCAGCATGAAGCCGGCACTCATTAACAGAACGTTGGCGCCAAACGCCTGGCGAGGAAAAAAATCGGTTTTACGCCAGAAATTCATGGCGATCAGAATGACGCTCAAGGCCATCAGCTGGCCGATCTCCACCCCCACATTGAACGCGAGAATGTTTGCCACCAGGCCATCGTCGGACAGTGTGAAGTCCTGAAGCTTTGTCGCCAGACCAAAGCCGTGGAAGAACCCGAAGATGAGAACCGCCGCTTTGGTGTTGGGTTGAAACCCGAACCAGCGCCGGAAAGCACCCAGATTGTCCATCGCCTTGTAGACCACGGAAAACCCGATAATGGCATCGACCATGTAGGCGTTGACGTTGGTCTCGCTGAGCACGCCATAGAGGAGCGTGACGCTGTGGCCAACGGCGAACAGGGTCACATAGATGCCCACATCCTTCATGCGATACAGGAAGAAAATGACCCCCGCCAGGAACAGCAAGTGGTCATAACCGGTCACCATGTGCTTGGCGCCCAGGTAAATAAAGGGCAGCAATTGTGCCCCGCTGGCTTGCTCAATGAAAACGGCATCACCTTCTTCAACGCCATGAGCAAAAAGCAGAGGGGAAACGAACAGGCACGCGAAGGCGACAGCAAAAAGCAAAAGCCCATGCACGCACCTGTCTACGCCTGAAAAGCGCAGTAATGGCAAAAACGTCATTCGGTTATCTCCGAATTGTGAAATCAATACTTGTGAACGGCGCTATGGCGCCAAAATCAGGTGCAGGTTTCAGGCTTTCGGAGGACGATAAAGCGAGGACGCCTGCTCAGATAGAGGCGACGGGGGCCCTTGCCATTCGGGCGTATCCCGCCCCGGAGGAAGAGGCATGGCTGCAGTATCCAATGGCACGTGGTTTTCAAGCGCACCCAGCACATGGAGCAACTGGTGATCCCAGTCAGTCATCTCGACGGAATACGCATGGAGGTGATTAAGAGACGAGTTATGAGAATGCCCATGATTTTCAGCAAACTCGATTAAAGACAGGCTTTGAGAGGCCTGGTGAACGTTCTGGTCCGAGGCCCACGCACCGCGAACAAGGATCAGTAACGACAGTGCAGTGCCGATCAAAATTGCTTTGCCGATGGTGGATGGGGCTTGGTTCAGCAACAGAGAGTCTCTTAGTAGTTGACGAGATCTTATTGGAAGACTATCCAAATACTGTTTTGGTTGCAAAAGTATGCTTCTGGCTTTGCCCGATGGTCTGGGGGATTATTGAAAGCTACTTGGTCGCTGGTACCAGCGCGGGAATGTCGACTAGCACGCGTAAGCCGCGTTCTGGGGCGGCCGAGAAATTGATGGTTCCGCCGTAGCGTTCGACGATTTCCCGAGCAATCGCGAGCCCAAGGCCATGGCCTGGTGTCTGCTCATCCAGTCGCAGTCCCCTTTGCCCAAGCTTGCCGATTTCGGCATCAGCGACGCCTGCCCCATCGTCTACAACGCCTATTTTCAGTGTGCCGGAGTGCTGCGACAGTGACAGTTCCACACAGCGACCTGACCATTTGCCCGCATTGTCCAGGAGATTGCCCAGTATTTCGTTCAAGTCGTGCTCTTCTAACGGCCAACGGATGTCCTCGGGCAAGATGCTCGACAGTTCAAAGGATTTTTCCGGATACAGCCGCCCCAGCATCCAGAGCAGATCCCGCGCCTGTTTCAGAGGGTAGGCGCTTTTCCCGACCTGTGGCCCGGCAAAGCGACTTCGGCGCATTTCAGCTTCGAGCTGCTTGTCGATATCACTGAGTCTCTCCGTCATCTGGAGCCGGAGTTCGTCAGAGAGCGGGCGGCTGGTGTCTTCAAGAACCTGCCGGATGGCCGCAATGGGGGTCTTGACGCTGTGAGAAAGATTCGCCAGCGCGTCCCTTGACCGTTCAAGGCGATGATCCAGTGAATCGAGTAGCTGGTTGAGTTGTTGGACGAGTGGGCGAAATTCCTCAGGTGCCTGAAAATGAATCCGCGAAACCTCGCCGTCCTGAAGTCTCTTTAATGTGGCCTTCAGCGTGACAACCGGGCGCATGGACAGATTAATGCCGAACCAGATCACGACAACCAGAAGCGTAATTAGCAATAGGGAGACGATGGCTGTCCAGGCGTGCAGCTCGGCCTGGCTGCGTTTCAATGCGCCCAGATCCTCGGACACAATTACTACGATGGGTGTATCGTCCACTCGAAACGACTTCCGGTAGGCGAGCATTTTTTCCGGCGCATCGACTGATTCCGCGTTTTCCACACGAAGGGTGCCGTCCTGCCCGGATTCAATCATAGACATCAACGCCGGTGCCCAGGTGTCGGGCGATACGATGGTCTGGGTGGGTGAATGGATAGCAAAGGCGTGATGGAAGACTTCCTGGAAGTAATCGCCGGTCTGGAGGCTGTCCAGTTGGCCGTTGGCATTACGAATCTGGTGCTCTAGAAACGCGACTTCATCCTTTAGCCGTGTCTCTACGAATTCCCGCGACATTCGGTCAAGCAGCAGACCATGAACCAGCCATGCTAGGCCCATCAGGGCAATGCCCGCAGGCAACAACAGTACCAGCAGGGTTCCTTTGACGGATGTGGGTTTCCTAAACAGTGTCATTGAAAAGGTAACCCTGGCCGCGACGGGTTGAAATGGCGTCGTTGCCAACCAGTTTCCGCAATCTCCGGACGTAAGCTTCGATCACGTTTTCATTAGGGGTGTCGTTCAGATTGTAGAGCTGTTCCATTAACTGCTCTTTTGAAAATACATGGCCGGGACGGCTCATCAGGCAGCGTAGCAGGCGAAATTCAGTGCCGGTCAGGCTGTGTTCCGTGCCATCGTCAGATTTCAGGCTCTGGCGATTTTCGTCCAACTCAAAACGCCCAGCTTTCACCATTGAATGGATTCGGCCTTCACTTCGACGCACAATGGCGTTAAGTCGGGCAATCAATTCTTCTGTCTGGAAGGGCTTGGCCAGGTAGTCATCTGCTCCTGCCTTGAGACCTTCGACTTTGTCGTGCCAGTCGCCCCGGGCGGTGAGAATAAGCACAGGACAGGCAATACGATTGCTTCTCCACTTTCTCAAGACGTCCAGTCCGTTACCATCGGGTAGACCAAGATCAAGAATAATAGCCCGATAGTCCTCCTGTTGGCCCAGAATCGTGGCCTCTTTGGCCGTGTAGGTCGTGTCGACGCTGAATCCCGCTTTTTCGAGTTGGCTGCTCAATCCATCAACCAGCAAACGGTCATCTTCAACGAGCAGCAATCGCATCAGGCTGTCCTTATCGTGAATTTGAGCTCGCGACAGTGTCGCTGATCAACCTGAATTCAGCCTGAATGGCAAATAATTGGAGTTTTTCAGCAAGAATTCAGGTTAGTGGGCGATGGTGACTCTCGTATTTTGGCACTGGCCCGCATTCCGGGCGAGCCAACCTCGGTTTGAACATCATTATTCCACAGGAGAAGACGAGATGAATGCGTCAAAGTTTCTGGTTGCTGCCGCCGCCATGTCAATGTCTGCAACAGCCTTTGCCGCCGGCGCTCACGGGGGTGGGCACGGAGCCAGCAGTGGCGAGCCGGGCAAAGCGTCTGAGGTGACTCGGTCCATTACCGTTGAAATGTACGACAACTACTACGAACCCGAAGAAATCAGTGTGAAACCAGGTGAAACCGTGCGTTTCGTCGTCGAGAACAAAGGCAATCTTGTTCATGAGTTCAATGTCGGCACCCCTGGCATGCACGAAGCCCATCAAAAGGAAATGATGATGATGGTTGAGCATGGCGTCATTCAGGGCGGCAAGCTGAATCACGACATGATGAACATGGACATGGGTAACGGGCATTCAATGAAGCACGATGACCCCAACAGCGTTTTGCTGGAACCTGGCCAGAGTCAGGAAATTGTCTGGAAGTTTACTGAACAGGGTGACATTGAGTTTGCGTGCAACGTGCCGGGCCATTACCAGGCTGGAATGTACGGTGAGGTCAACTTCAAGTAGTTCGGTGTATTGAGATCCCTGCGAATGCATGGGTTGGCGACTTTGTCCCAGCCCAGCTTCAACGACGTGTAGTTTGGAGTAAAACAGATGAAAACATCCTTAATTTCGGGACTTTTGAGCTTGTTGATGCCGGCATTGGTTCTGGCCGGTGAATACGACTTGACGGTGGACCGGGTCAAGATTGATACCGGAGATTTCGTCAAACAGGGCATAGGGTACAACGGAAAGTCCCCCGGACCGGTCATGCGTTTCAAGGAAGGTGAGGATGTCACGATCAACGTGACCAACAACCTCAACGAGACGACCTCCATTCACTGGCACGGCCTGATCCTGCCTTTTAATCAGGACGGCGTTCCGGGGATCAGTTTCCCGGGCATCAAGCCAGGGGAAACCTTTACCTACCAGTTCCCCATCCAGCAGGCGGGCACCTACTGGTTTCACAGCCACTCTGGTTTTCAGGAGCCTGACGGCGCTTACGGAGCCATCGTCATCGAACCCAAGGGGCGTGAGCCGTTCCGGTATAACCGTGACTACGTGGTGCAGCTAACCGACAAGCATCCCCATTCCGGTGATCGCATCATGCGCAACCTGAAAATGATGCCGGATTACTACAACCGGGAGCAGCAGACCGTTGGCGAGTTCTTTTCCGATGCCTCTAAAAACGGCCTGATGAATACGGTCCGGGACCGCATGGCCTGGGGCGATATGCGAATGATGAAAGCGGATGTGGAAGACCTTCAGGGTTTCACCGGCCTGATCAACGGCAAGGGCCCGGATCAGAACTGGACCGGAATCTTTGAGCCCGGCGAGCGCATCCGACTGCGCTTCATCAATTCCTCTGCCATGACCTATTTTGATATCCGGATTCCCGGCCTGGACATGACGGTTGTGCAAGCCGACGGCAACAACGTTCAGCCCGTCAACGTGGATGAATTCCGAATCGGCGTTGCCGAAACCTACGACGTCATCGTGCGCCCGAAGGACGCGCAGGCGTACACGATATTCGCCGAGTCCATGGGCCGTTCAGGGTATGCCAGAGCAACGCTTGCCCCGGAAGAAGGCATGGCCGCGGCCGTTCCCCAGCTGCGCGAACCCGCTCGCCTGACCATGGCGGACATGGGCGGAATGCATGGCATGGACCACGGTGATATGGCTGGTATGGATCATGGCGACATGGATATGAACAGCTCAGAGGACATGTCTGGCATGGATCACTCTGCGATGGCGGGAATGGACCATTCCAACATGGAGGGCATGGATCATTCCAAAATGGCAGGTATGGATCATTCTAAAATGGAAGGCATGGATCACTCGGGTATGGCCGGAATGGACCATGGCGACATGATGATGCCCAAGGGCGGTGCGAGCGATCCCTTCTACGCCAAGGGCAGTGGTCTTGTGCCTGTGGCCGCGAACGGCGGCAAGTTCCTGTCCTATGCGGACCTGAAAGCGCAGAACCCGCTGTATGAAGACCGCGAACCGACCCGGGAAATCGAGCTTCGACTGACCGGTAACATGGAGCGCTATACCTGGAGCATCAACGGCGTCAAATACGAAGATGCGGACCCCATCCGTCTGCAATACGGCGAGCGCGTTCGCTTCAAATTCGTTAACACAACCATGATGACCCATCCGATGCACCTGCACGGCATGTGGTCCATGCTCGATGTGGGCGCCGGCCAGATGAATCCGGTCAAGCACACCATCAGCGTGCAGCCTGGCACCACGGTCTACATGGAAACCGAGGTAGACGAACCCGGGCAGTGGGCCTTCCATTGCCACCTCTCCTATCACGCATCCGCGGGCATGTTCCGCAAAGTGATTGTCGAGGGTGGCCCGGAGTCAACTCAGGCCAAGGTCGATGTTGTGGCAACAGAGGGAGGTGACGCATGAGTTTTGTGCGATCTCTGGTCGCTGTCAGCCTGTTCGGTTCGATGGTGTTTCCAATTGCTGTAACCGCTCAGGAACGGATTTCAGACACCACCGCCCGTAAGCAGCCGCTGACAACCTGGGGCGTCCAATTCGAAGAGTTCGAATATCGTTACAGCGATGACGACGAGGAGTTGGGTGTCTGGAACGCGGACCTGTTCTACGGCACGGACGACCTGAAAGTCCGGTGGCTGACAAAAGGTGAGTACGCCATCGAAGAGAAGGCCTACGAAACGTTGGAAAACCAGTTGGTAGGCCAGGTGCCGATTTCCGACTTCTTTGACGCTAAGGCGGGCATTCGCTTTGATACCCCCGAGGGTCCGGACCGGACCTACGCGGTATTGGGCGTTGCCGGGCTTGCGCCCCAGTGGTTTGAGGTCGACGCTAACCTGTACGTCAGCAAAGATGGCGATACGTCCACCGAACTCGACGCAGAGTACGAATTGCTGTTCACCAACTACTGGATCCTGGCGGCAACGCTGGATGCCACGGTCGCGTTCAGTGAGGACCGGGAAATTGGCGTTGGCAAGGGACTGGTATCCACTGAAACCGGTCTCAGGCTGAGCTATGACCTGATCGACCGCGCATTTTCGCCCTACGTGGGCGTGGTGCATGAACGGAAATACGGCGATACCGCCGATTTTGCCGAAGCAGAGGGTGGCAGCACGGAAGACTGGTTTGCCGTGATCGGCGCTCGTATCGCGTTCTGATCGGTTTTTTTAAGGGCCGGGGTTGTCCCCCGACCTTTTTTTAGTCGATTTGATGTAAGTGAAATCCACAAATATATTGGCCTTATTTTCAGGCGCAGTTCAGGTTGGGGTGTTGTTATAGAAAGGAAGCAACAGGGCCGCGAGGTGCACGATCATGATCAAAGCGCATAAAGCAACCAATCAGGCGCGATTTCTGTTGCGCCGGAAACTGACCGTCGAGGGCTTTGGCGAGGGTGAGTGGGACGATATCGTCCATGAACTCAACCATCATCCCTGCGTCGATTTTGCTGAACGCAAATCCAACAACCGGTTGCAGGTCACCTTCGATGGAACCCATTGGTCCACCGACGGGTTGCTCGAGTTGATTGAAACTCATGGCGGCCGGCTAGAGACCGGATGGTGGGCTCGGCGGAAACTGGCCTGGTATCGGTCTTCAGACGATAACTTCCGGGCCAATGCCGAGCTCGACCCGTTTTGTTGTTCAAAAATCCCACCCATGAAGAAATAAACGGAGGTTTAATGAGCAGGGAGCAGGACAGAACCAGTCGCTACAAGGAAGGCAGTCTCACACTCCCGGGAACCGTCATGCTGGGTACCGGCGTCATGATTGGCGCCGGTATCTTCGCTTTGACCGGGCAGATGGCGCAGATGACCGGCGCTTTATTTCCATTGGCGTTTCTGGCGGCTGCACTGATCGTCAGCTTCAGTTCCTACTCCTACATCAAAATCTCCAACGCCTATCCGTCAGCCGGCGGTATTGGCATGTACCTACATAAAGCTTACGGCCATAGCCTACCGACAGCCTTCCATGCCCTGCTGATGTATTTCTCGATGGTGATCGCCCAGAGCTTTCTGGCGCGCACCTTCGGCTCCTACACCATGCAGCTGTTCGGAGGCGACGAAAGTGGGCTCATGGTGCCAATTCTCGGGGTGTCGCTAATCCTGGCGGCGTTTGTGATCAACCTGTTGGGCAACCGGATGGTTCAGGGAGTTGCGTCCTTCATTGGTGTGTTAAAGATCGGCGGCATATTGGTCTTTGGGCTGGTGGGCATCTGGATTGCCGACAGCCTGGCGGTTGATTTATCAAGCACTGGCGAAGCGGGGGCGGCTGGTAATTTCCTGGGTGCAACAGCCCTGGGAATCCTTGCCTTCAAGGGCTTCACCACCATCACCAACAGCGGCTCCGAAGTGAAAGACCCCAAGCGCAACGTGGGGCGCGCCATCATCATTTCCATCGCGGCCTGCGTGGTGATTTACACCCTGGTGGGCTTTGCGGTTGCCAGCAATCTGTCGCTGGCGGAAATCATCAAGACGCAGGATTACTCGCTGGCGGCTGCGGCGCGTCCGGCACTGGGCGATTATGGCGTCTGGTTCACTGTGGCGCTTGCCATGATGGCCACCGCGGGTGGCATTCTGGCCAGCATTTTCGCGGTCTCGCGCATGCTTGCCATGTTGACCGAAATGAAGCTGGTTCCCCACAGCCATTTCGGCATGCCGGGCAGCATCCAGAAACACACGCTGGTTTATACCGTGGTTCTGGGGCTTATCCTTACGGCCTTCTTCGATCTGTCCCGAATTGCAGCATTGGGTATCATTTTTTACCTGATCATGGACATAGCCATCCATTGGGGCGTCCTGCGCTATCTGCGTGAAGATGTGAAGGCCAATCGTTGGGTGCCGGGGACGGCTATTATTCTCGATTTGCTGGTGCTCGGCGGCTTTGTCTGGGTCAAACTGAATACCGATCCTTTTGTCATTGGCGTGGCCGTTGTCACCATGATTGTTATTGCAGTGGCCGAGCAGGCGTTCCTGAAAAGGGCCGCCAAAGCCGGGCAGTCAGGACAGGAGGAATCTCATGCGCATCATCACTAATAACCAACACCCGACAGGGAGAGCACTACCATGATGGACAATGACATGTTTGGTAACACCATGTGGGCCGGGCACTGGCTGTGGATGCTGGTGATCGCTGTTGCCGTGGTGATTCCGGCCTGGCGTATCTGCCAGCGCACGGGTTTTCCGGGTTGGATGGGCATTCTGATACTCATACCCATCGTCAACATCGCTCTACTTTATTTCATTGCATTCGCAGATTGGCCGGCAGACAAGGAGGGAGATCATAATGGCTGAGCATCAACACGCCCACCACCATGACAGTCATAGCCACAGTCATGATCAAAAAGCTGCCGGGGAGCACGCAGTGAAGGATCCGGTTTGCGGCATGTCGGTGGATCCCCACTCGGCAGAGCATCGTAGCGAACACGGTGGCAAAACCTGGTATTTCTGCTCCTCTCGCTGCCAGTCAAAGTTTGACGAGGATCCGGAACACTACCTCAACGGCGAACAAAAGCCGGAGGAGCCCGTGGCTCCGGGCACCATGTTCACCTGCCCGATGCATCCGGAAATTCGCCAGCAGGGCCCCGGAGATTGTCCCATTTGCGGTATGGCCCTCGAGCCGGAGCAAGTAAGCCTGGATGACGGGCCGTCGGCAGAACTCAAAGATATGACCCGCCGATTCTGGATCGGTCTGTTGCTGGCCCTGCCGGTACTGGTGCTGGAGATGGGTGGGCACCTCACCGGGCTTGATCACATCCTGGCTCCGCAAACGTCCAATTGGATTCAACTGGTGTTGGCAACGCCCGTGGTGGCCTGGTGCGGCTGGCCGTTCTTTGTTCGAGGGTGGAAGTCTGTTCTCAGCCGGAATCTGAACATGTTTACGCTGATTGCCATTGGTACCGGCGTGGCGTTGATCTACAGCCTGGTGGCGACACTGGCGCCCCAGATTTTTCCGAATGCCTTCCGGCAGGACGATGGCTCCGTTGCGGTGTATTTCGAGGCGGCTGCGGTCATTGTCGTATTGGTATTGCTCGGCCAGGTACTGGAATTGCGGGCCCGGGAGAAAACCTCCGGCGCCATCAAAGCCCTGTTGGATCTGGCGCCGGCCACAGCGAGGAAGCTGGACGATGACGGCAGCGAGTCCGATGTGTCACTGGATCAGGTCAAGGTGGGTGATCGCCTGCGGGTGCGCCCGGGAGACAAAGTGCCGCTGGACGGCGAGGTTCTTGAAGGCAGCTCCAACGTGGATGAATCCATGGTGACCGGCGAGCCTTTGGCGGTCAGCAAAAAATCTGGCGATCAGGTGATCGGCGGGAGCATTAACCAGCAGGGTAGCTTCATCATGCGCGCCGACAAGGTTGGCCGCGATACTATGCTGTCCCAAATCGTGCAGATGGTGGCCAGCGCCCAGCGCAGCCGCGCACCGATCCAGGGGCTGGCTGACAAAGTAGCGGGCTGGTTTGTGCCCGCGGTGATCGTAATTGCCGTTGTTGCCTTCATCGCCTGGTCACTGCTTGGGCCGACACCGCCCATGGCGTTTGGGCTGATTGCGGCGGTCAGTGTGCTGATCATTGCCTGCCCCTGCGCGTTGGGCCTGGCAACGCCCATGTCGATCATGGTGGGTGTCGGGCGGGGCGCCCAAAGCGGTGTTCTGATCCGCGATGCGGAAGCACTGGAGCGCATGGAGAAGGTGGACACCGTGGTGGTGGATAAAACCGGCACGCTTACTGAGGGTAAGCCCCAAGTGACCAGGCTGGTTCCGGCCGAGGCGTTCAGCGAAGAAGAACTGATGCGACTTGCCGGCGGCCTGGAGAAAGGCAGTGAGCATCCGCTGGCCCACGCCATTCTCGACAAAGCCAAGGTCATGGACCTGAAATTGCCAGAGGCTGAAGACTTTGACTCGCCAAATGGCAAAGGGGTCACCGGTAGAATCGATGGGCAGCGGGTACTGCTTGGCAACCGGTTGTTGATGGAAGCTGAAAGCGTCGATACCGCGGACTTTGAAGTGGAAGCTGACCAGCTCCGTCAGGATGGGGCCACTGTCATTTTCGCTGCGGTTGACGGCAAAGTGGCTGGGTTGCTTGCCATCGCTGACCCGGTCAAGGAAACCACGGAAGCGGCCATTTCGGCTCTGCAGAAAGACGGCATCCGTGTGGTCATGCTGACGGGGGATAACCGCACGTCAGCCGAAGCGGTAGCCCGCAAACTTCATATCGATGAAGTGGAGGCAGAAGTGCTGCCGGAAGACAAGGGCAAGATTGTTCAGCGCCTGAAGGACGAAGGTCGCGTTGTGGTCATGGCCGGCGATGGCGTTAACGATGCGCCTGCCCTGGCAACGGCGGATGTGGGTGTGGCCATGGGCACCGGCACCGATGTGGCCATCGAAAGCGCCGGCATTACCCTGCTGCGCGGCGACCTGATGGGCATTGTCGAGGCGCGCCGATTGTCGCTGGCGACCATGCGCAATATCCGGCAGAACCTGTTTTTTGCCTTCGTTTACAACTCTGCCGGTGTGCCGATTGCGGCGGGCGTGCTGTATCCGTTTTTCGGGATACTGTTGTCCCCGATCTTTGCGGCGGCCGCCATGTCACTGTCCTCGGTCAGCGTGATTGTGAATGCGCTGCGATTGAGAGTGGTAAAGCTTGGGCCGAAGCAATAGGCGACTTATTGAATGCAGATCCTCTTATGGAGAACAAAACAGGGAAAACGATATGGATATAAAAACCTTTGGACAACTGATCGACTGGACGCGCGATTTGCACTCACACCTGGCGAGCTGTCTGTCCCATTGCGCAACAAAGCACGAGGAAGAACGGGCCCGTGCGCTGTTGGATTATCTGGCAACTCATGAGTCCGAGATGGAGCGCATCGTAAACGAGTTTGAGCGCCAGGGAGATGCGAAGGCTCTGGAGACCCGAGTTATCGACTACCTCTCTCATAACCCGATCAAAACTCACCGAACCTGCGACGAGCCCTACGCAAAGCTGGATTTCGCTGGCATCTCCCACGAGGTCTTTGACTTCCATGATCAGATTATTGATCTCTATAAAACCATGGTCGGAAAAGCCGAGATTCCTGAGGCAAAGGAGCTGCTTGAGTCGCTTCTGACCATGGAGGAAAATGAGTCGATGCGGCTGGCCAGGCAGATTGGCCGAATGCAAGACCTCTAATATCCCTTCACACCTGAAAAACCGGCGCGAACCCTCCTCCTGGGGTGCGAAAATTGGTTGTCTGTCCCTGATAGACCCGTGCTGCGACCAGCAGGACGTTTCCGGCGTAGGTGTAAAGTCGGATGTCGACCTTTCTGGTGGCCAGGGCACCGTCAATCCTCAGGGTTCGTTCGCCCGGAGGAACAAGGTCTTGCGCAATATAACCCCCGCTCAGGATGTTTTCGAAAACGCGACGGGTCAGCTTGTCGCCCCGATAGACGCCCTTGCTGCCGTGCCCTGACACCGGCTTGAAGAACAGATGGCGCCTGGCGCTCCAAAACTCAGCCTCGTCGGTCCTCAGAACCAGCCGGGTCCTCGGCACGGCCCGCTCCAGATAGCCCGCATCCGCCTGGCTCAGCCCCCAGTCATGCAGAGTATCTGGGGCGGATAGCAGGGCCAGATTGCGCTTGTCGGCCAGGATGGCATGAGCACGGGGGTTAGGGGTTACCACCGCAGCACCCTCCAGATAGGCCCGCCTTAATGCCGCATTGGGCAGGGCAGCCAGAGCGAAATCCACCAACCGGTTGTACACCATATCGATGGGCTTACCATTGGCCGTCAAGATGCCGCTGGCATACTCAAGCTCCGAGGGATCCAGTATCAGCGTCTCAATTCCTTTCGCTTCAAATAGCTTTTGAGCCAGCTGAAACTCGGGGAACATGAACTGAGTCTTCGGGGCCTCATCCACAATGGCCAGTCGGCTTGGTAATGAATTGGTATGCTGTCTTTGCCACTCCTGCCTGAACATTGTGAATACGGCATCGTCGAAACCATCTAGCGCTTGTTGGGTTGCGGTAGCCTGCTGAGCTGGAGTGCAGCATTGATGCTGAGCCCGTGCCAGCACAGCGTTCAGAAAGGCACCGCCGGCATTGGTGTTGATCTCGATCAACTGGGGGCCATCCGGGCCCAGATGAAAGTCATAGCCCATGAAGGCCCCTATGGGGCCCGGATCGAAGCGTGCAATATCCGGTGCCCAGGACAGCACGCGCTCGCGGTAAGCCGTGAGGCTGGCGGCGGCTTCGATCGCTTGAACGATACGTGCCATCGACTCTATGTCTGCGTGGGGAACGAAAACCGGTGTGTTTGAAAAGAGATGATCTAAACCAGATATTGCTGACGGGTCTTGTGCGGCCTCGACAAGCTGATGCTGTAGGCTCTGGCGGAGGGCGCTTCTATCGAGAGTGACGCAGTAGCATTGCTGATTGAGTCGATCTGCGTATGCCTTGCGCGTCTTTTGATTGTCTCGGTCAACGTTCTGCATGAGTGCCTGTCGTTAGGATGGGTTTTTGTCGTGTTCAATGAAATTAGAGGTTCTGATAATAGAAACTCTACCTTATCGATGATCCACGCAAAATAGATCCATATCCAATGAATCTTTTCAGGTCTGATTCAGCTTCGCATGTTGAACTTGCAATGAGTAGTCGAACCTGTTTGGAGCTCTAGCTATTCAGGCAAGATCAGATTTCCATCCTGCCCTGTCCTGAAAAGGTGAAATTATGGCACTCTTTTTTTCGCGCAACCGATGGCGTGCGGCGATCGCAGCCACTGCCTTGATGAGCATATCCCTGACGGCGATGGGAGATAGTGCACGAGCATTCATTCCGACAGGTATGTCAGATGCGGTCGACGTGGTTGACCTGGGTAGCCATCAGGTGACCTCATCGATTACCGGAACGGTCAACACCCATGGCTCGGCCCTGACCCCGGACGGTCGCTATCTGGTGGTCGGCAGCCTGACCGCGCACGACAGCCAGGAGCCAGTGAGTCGCCCGGAAGGCGTGACGGAAGACGAGCACGCCGCCCATCATGGCGGTGGTGCGACCGCTGAGGCGCCGGAAGACGCCAATACCGGTCGGATCTATGTCGTGGATACTTCCACGAACGCGATAGATCGCACGCTGGAGGTGCCAGGGCCAGTGCACCATGTATTGGTGACTCCTGACGGTCGCTACGCCGTTTCCACCCATCCGATGGGCGGTGGTATCAGTGTGGTTGACCTGGAATCCGGACAGCTGGTTAAAACCGTGGCGACGGGCCCGGCGCCAAACTACGTGGTGGCGACCGACGACGGTCAGTCCCTGCTGGTAAGCAATACCGGCAACGGCACGGTCAGCGAGGTGGATACCCGGCACTGGTTCGTCAAGCGCAATCTGCGGGTTGGCGGTGGTCCGGAGCATATGGTGCTCGCCGCCGATAACGAGCGGCTTTATGTGAATGACGGGGCGTCCGGTCAGGTTGTTGCACTGGGCCTTTCCAATGGCGATGTGGTGGCAAGGTATGACGTCGGCGCGGAACCCCATGGCATTGGCCTGAGCGCCGACAGCCAGATACTTTACGCGACCAGTAAGGGCGACAATCAGGTCGTCCGGATCGAACTGGCCAACGGGACCCGCCAAAGTGTGCCACTGGCTCCGGCTCCCTACCACCTGGCGGTATCTCCCGATGATGGCTCACTACTGATAACCAGTCGTGCCGAGAACAGGCTTTGGCTACTCGATCCGACATCGCTCAGCATTACTGACGAAATCTCGCTGAACGGCATAGGCCATCAAATTTCGCTGGAAGCCCACTAAAACCTGGGTTGTCGTAACCCGATATTCAACAGGAAAGGATCGCTCATGGATCGACGCTTTAAAATCACCTTGGCAATATTTGCCGTTATTGCACTGGTTTTGCTCTGGGGAGAACACAAGGTTCATCTGCTTGGCGCCTTGCCCTGGCTGATACTGCTTGCTTGCCCGCTTCTCCATGTATTTATGCATGGCGGGCACGCTGGACATGGCGGCCATGATCACCATGGACAGCAGCCCGGCAAGAGTGGGGAGCCGCGTGATGACTAGTGGCCCATCGGATTATGGCCTGTGGGGCTTGGTCGTGCTGAACTCGGCGATTTTTATCTTCTTCGCCTTCAGTTTTTTTAAACCACAGACCCCCAGGGACTGGCGCTCATTTGGTGCCTTCAGCGCGTTCCTGGTGGCCCTGTTCACTGAGATGTACGGGTTCCCGCTGACACTCTACTTTCTGTCCGGCTGGCTGCAGACTCAGTATCCCGACGTGAACTGGCTGTCCCACGACAGTGGCCACCTGCTGGAAATGCTATTTGGCTGGCAGGGGTCCCCGCACTTTGGGCCGTTTCACCTCTTGAGCACGGTCTTTATTGGCCTAGGATTTTATTTGATTGCGGCTGGCTGGCGTACCTTGTATGCCGCACAAAGGGTAGGGCAGTTGGCAACAACCGGCCTGTATGCCCACGTTCGCCACCCCCAGTATTCCGGCTTTGTGCTCATCATGTTCGGTTTTCTGCTGCAGTGGCCCACGCTGCTGACGCTGGCCATGTTCCCGGTGCTGGTCTGGATGTACTCGCGTCTGTCCACCCACGAGGAGCGTGAAACGGAAAAAACATTCGGCTCCGATTGGCGGGCCTATGCAGCCAGAACTCCCCGTTTTATTCCGCGATTGAGGAGTATGAGGCGCAAGGAAATCGAGGAGCAAAAATGATGCATATGGCAACTATCTCACTAGGCGTTCTTTTGGTCGCGCTAATCAGCGGCTGCAGCAAACAGACGGTGGATGACCGCTGGTACACTCAAGCCCAGGTCGAGCGCGGCGCAGTGGTCTTCGACGGCAACTGCGCAAGCTGCCATGGCGGCAATGCTCAAGGCGCCTTCAATTGGAAAAAGACCCTGAAGGATGGCTCTTACCCGCCGCCACCGCTCAACGGAACAGGCCATGCCTGGCACCATTCGTTCGACACGCTGATGGGTACAATCAATCAAGGTGGCGCCCCCACGGGTGGGAAAATGCCGGCGTTCGCAGGCGAGCTCTCCGGGGACGATCAAAAAGCCGCTATCGCCTATTTCCAGAGCAAATGGGAAAAGCGGATCTATGATGCATGGTCTGAAAGGAGTGGGCTCTGATTTATCCGGGTAATCAGACGATTAGCTCAAGGAAGCAGTGTATGAAATGCTTATCGGTGGTCGCTTTTCTAAGTGTTTTTCCGGGCCTTGCGCTGGGTGGTGCGCCCTCCGCGGAATCATTGATTGACGGAATGGAGGGCACCCTGTGGTCAGACAGCAACCACGGCCGTTTCACCATGCGTATCGAAACCAAATACTGGACCCGGGAACTGGAACTGGAAGCCTGGATGAATCGGCCGGAGAAGACGCTGATACGCATTCACGCCCCCAAAAAGGAAGCGGGTATTGGCTCACTGCGGATTGGCGATGCCATGTGGAATTACCTGCCCAAGGTGGACCGCACTATCAAAATCCCGCCCTCGATGATGCTGCAACCCTGGATGGGCTCGAACTTCAGCAACGACGATCTGGTCAAGGAAAGCTCGTTTGTTGATGACTACACCCATGAAATAACCGGCAGCGAAGAGCAGGGCGGGGTGACGGTCTATCGCGTGGTTTCCACGCCCAAGCCCGACGCGCCGGTGGTCTGGAGTAGCCTGGAATTCCAGATTCGTGACGATCACATTCCGGTTGCCATGACCTATTTCGGCGAACGGGACCGGGCAATCAAGACCATCACCTACAGCGCCATCGACGCTCTGGGAGGGCACCAAATTCCCACCCGCTGGACCATGGTGGATGCGGACAACCCCATGTCCCGCACGGTGATTGAGATCGACACCATCGAGTTCGATCTCCCGCTGGACGACGAGCTGTTTACCCTGCGCCGCCTGCGCAACCCACAGTGAGGCATGCTGATGACTCTGGTTAATGTCGAACACACCTCACGCATCTACCGCCAGAATAGCGTTGCCGTGAAAGCCCTGGACGATGTGTCGGTGGCCATCGAGGCCGGGGAGTTTACCACGCTGGTGGGGCCGTCCGGCTCTGGCAAGACCACTCTGTTGAACCAGATCGGGGCGCTGGACGAGCCGTCCTCTGGCAAAATCCAGATAGATGGCCAGGAGATCACCGGCCTGAGCCGCAAGAAGCGAACCGTCCTGCGCCTGTGGAAGATCGGCTTTGTGTTTCAGGAATACAACCTGATTGGCGTGCTTTCCGCCCAGGAGAACGTGGAATACGTGCTGATGCTGCGGGGCGTGCCCTTCGGGGAGCGCCGCCAGCAGGCCCGGGCGATCCTGGCTGACGTGGGGCTGGAGGGGCTGGAAAACCGCCTACCCAATGAGCTTTCTGGCGGCCAGCAACAACGGGTAGCCGTGGCCAGGGCCATCGTCAGCAAACCGGCCATCGTGCTGGCCGACGAGCCCACGGCCAATCTCGACTCCAAAACTGGCGCCGCTCTGCTCGACATGATGCGCCGGCTTAACGACGAACAGGGCATCACCTTCGTTTTTTCCACCCACGATCCCATGGTTATGGAGCGGGCCCGGCGGGTGGTCCATCTCAAGGACGGCCATATCGAACGTGAGGAACGCCGCCCATGATGGCCTGGCCACGCCTGGCCCTGGGCAACTTGCGGGCCAACCGGCGACGCACGGGGATCACCCTGCTATCGCTGACCGTAGGTGTGGCGGGCCTGGTGTTTCTGTGGGCGTTCATCGACGGCATCAACGCCCAGATGATCAACAACATGACCGGCTATGTCACCGGTGATTTGAAGGTTCACAAACGGGGCTTCCATAACGAACGGGAGATGAACATCGCCCTGCCGCAACAATGGAATCTGCCACAGTGGGTGACCGAAACCGAAGGCGTGACGGCCGCAGCGCCGCGCCTGACCGGCCACGCCCTGGCCAGCCTGGCGGAGCAGTCCCGGGCGATGCAAGTCATCGGTGTTGATCCCGCCCGGGAAAAAGCCGTGACGCGCCTCGACCGCTCTCTGGTGGCCGGCCGCTATCTGCAGTCTGGAAACGAAATCCTGCTCGGCGCCGGTGCGGCCCAGGCCCTGGACGCTGCGGTGGGCGACGAACTGGCGCTGGTGGTGCAGGCTGCCGACGGCTCCATCGGCGCGGATCGTTTCACCCTGGTTGGGTTGTTTGAAACCGGCGTCAAACGCATTGACGGCCAGGTTGCTCAGGTTCCCCTGGAGTCGGCCCAGGCCCTTTATGCGCTCTGGGGCCGGGTCACTGAAGTGGCCGCCCGGGTGGACGACCCCGACCAGTTGCAAAGTGTGATTGACCGCCTGCAATCGGAATTGCAGGCCCGACCGGTGGAGGTGCTGGGCTGGCCCGAGCTGATGCCGTCCCTGGTGCAGATGGTGGACTTTCACAATGCCGTGACCTACATCGTTATCCTGGTGGTGTTTGTGGTGGTGGCCGCCGGTATCGTCAACACCATCCTGATGTCGGTGATGGAGCGCGGGCGGGAGTTCGGCGTCATGATGGCGTTGGGCACCTCGGGTTCGCGCATCGTGCAGTTGGTGTTGCTGGAAACCGCACTGATGGCTGTGGTGGGCTATGCCCTCGGTCTGGCCCTGGGGCTGGCAGTAACCGCCTACTTTGCCAGCCATGGCCTGGACTTCACCGCCTACATCAAGGCCATGGATACCATGCCCGGCCTGAGCGGCATCGTCTATCCCACCACCAGCCCGGATCGCTGGGCGATCATCGGCGTGGTGGTGATCCTGGTGGCCCTGCTGGCGGCGGTCGTCCCCGCCTGGATTGCCAGCCGTCATACGCCCCTGGAGGCTATGGATGCCCACCGCAGTGCCACCAACCGTTTACGTCGCATCCACACCGAGGTTACCTCTAGCCGCACGGTTGTGATCTTTGCCCAGATGGCCCTGCGTTCAGTCTTCCGCAACCCGCGCCGCTCGCTCATCACCGCCTCGGCCACCGCCTTCGGTCTGGCTGCCTACTTGTTTCTGTACGGCTTTGCCGACGGCTTCTTTGAGCAGATGATCCGCAATTCCACCCAGCAACTCAGTGGCCACGTTCAGGTGATGGCGAAGGGGCACGATGTGGACCTCTCGCCCCAACTGCGCATCGACAATGTGAGCGCCCGGCTGATGACGCTGGCCGATCAACCCGCCGTACAGGCCGCCGCCCCGCGTATCCTGCTCAAAGGCATGGTGGCCAATCCAAAAACCAGCCAGCCCATGGAACTGGTGGGCGTGGCGCCGGATCAGGAGCAGCAGGTTACCGAATTGGCCCGTTACATGGTGGAAGGCCGGTACGTTCAGGCTGGCGGTGATGGCATTGTCATCGGCCGCAAGCTGGCGGACGAGCTGGACGCTCGCCTGGACGACAAACTGGTGGTGACCGTGCAGCAGGCCGGCGGTGACCTGGCCTCCGGGGCCTACCCCATTCAAGGCATCTACCGCACGGGCAGTGACCTGTTTGACAGCGAGTACGTGTTCGTGAACATCGCCCAGGCTCGCCAGTTGGCAGGGTTCGCCCCGGACCAGGCCTCGCGCATCGCCCTGCGGTTGCAGGACCGCACTCAGAGCACGCCGCTGGCCGAACGCCTCAATCACGAACTGGCCGATACCCAACTGGTGGCCCAGGATTGGGAGACCCTGTTGCCGGTGGTGGTGCAGATGATCGAGATGACCCAGATCGATTTCTATTTGATCCTGTCCGTGGTGTTCGTGGTTGTGGCCATTGGGGTCATGAACACCATGGTGATGTCGGTGATGGAACGCACCCGGGAACTGGGGGTCATGCTTGCCCTGGGCACCCGGGGCAGCCAGTTGGTGCTGACCATCCTGTTTGAGGCGCTGTTCCTGGCGTTGCTGGGCATGGTTGCGGGCACTGTGCTGGGCGGGCTGCTCGTCGCCTGGTTGAACCGCAGTGGCATTGACCTGTCTGCCATCGCTGGCTCGTTCGAGACCATTCCCGGCATCACCGACAAGGTGTACCCGGTGCTCATTGTTGACCACGTCTGGTTGCCCAGCCTGCTGTTGTTCGCCTGCTCCGTGTTGGTGGCTCTGTACCCGGCGCGACGGGCGGCCCGGCTGGACCCGGTGGAGGCCATTCGACATGGTTAGGCGAGCTCGGCTCATGCTGGGGCTGATGGCGGCCCTTTCGGCTTCCGGTGTCCGGGCGGATTTCAGCCATTCCGGCTCCCTCAAGAATCAGACTGTGGGTTCGCGCTCGCTGCTGGACGGTGATCCTTACCTGTCCAACCTGACCCGGCTGCGTCTGGAGCCTCGCTACCGGCAAGGCGATTGGACCCTGGAGGCGGCCTACGACCTGGAGCTGCTGACGGGAAGCTTTCTGGATTCGCCGGAATTCGCGCTGCTCAAGGGCGCGCAGGACCCGCGCTATTGGACGCTGCAAGACGAGCTCCATGAGTCCGCAGATCTGGTCGCCCGCCACCAACTCTACCGGGGTACTGTGCAATGGAGCTCGCCGGTAGGCGACTTCCGGCTGGGGCGTCAGCAGGTCAACTGGTCCACCGCTCTGATCTGGAACCCCATGGATATCCTCAACCCGGTCAGCCCCCTGCAACTGGAACCGGACGAGCGAGTCGGTGTGGACGCCATACTCTGGGACAGGTCCTGGGGGGCGCTCGGACGAATCAGCGCCGTCCACGCCCCAAAACACAGTGACGGCGAGGCCAGCACGGCGGCGCGGGTGAAGCGATATATCGGCGGGGTAGACGCCGGACTGATGGCGGGCGAGTTCGAAGATGTCACCAAGCTAGGCTTTGACGGCAGTGGCTCAGTGATCGGTACCGGTTGGCGCACGGAATGGGTGTGGAGCGACCCGGATGCCAGCGACAGCTACTGGCAGGGAGTGGCCGATCTGAACTGGTCGTTCCGGAGCGGGTTGAGCCTGGCGGTGGAATACTTTTACAACGGTCGTCCCGTTCCGGTCTCCACCATTGGCCCGGAAGCGCTGGTTTCTGCACAGCCGCTCTATGCCGGCCGCCATTACACCGGCTTATTGATTCGCCAGGATATCACCCCGTTCTGGCAATACCAGGTGGTCGCCATTCGCAATGGCGACGATGCCAGTTGGGTACTCTATCCCAGGTCCACCTGGATACCTCCTGTCAATCAGGAAATCTATCTCACCGTTGGTGCCCAATGGTTTGGCGGCAGTGATACCAGTGAATATGGACGATTCGAAGCCCTGATGCTATTCGAAGCCCAGTGGTTTTATTGAAGTCTTACTATCTTTTTAATTATCTATTTACATTTAAAATAAAATCAGTCATGCACTGTTAGTGCGGGACTGACTTTTTAGTTTGTATTTATTTTATGCTCAGGATATTTTCGATGATTTTGGGTCTGAACATTTCTTGCTCAGTTTGTGAGGGCTTTCGTTCATTCCAACCCGGCTCATTTTTTCATGTAGCTTTTTGTGTTCTACACAGAGCGCTTTAGAGTTTAATGTTTTCGCCTCTCTATTTGGGGAACTTCGTTCATCACTAATTCGATCGGCCAAGCCGGAGTTAGCACTGGCCATTGTCGAAAATAATGTAGTGATTGCTGCTGCAATAATGAGCTTTTTCATATCGTTCTCCTTCTCCTGAATGAAAGATGAATCTTGTCAATTCAGGTTAGTTTCAGGTTTGTGTGGTTTACTACTGTTTCTCGAGCTCCTAACGCTCGCCATTTGGTGGCATTAGAGCCGGCGTCTCCACGAGTTAGCTTTGCCGCAGGGGATTACCCTGCGGTGTTTTTCTCCTTTTCATCCAATGCGCGATGATAGGCTCTGCCCTTCTCGCTTCCGATCATCTTTAGACGGGCCTCCATACCTACTTCAGATAATCCGTAGAGTTTCATTTCCCGATGGATGCGTTGCATGTCACCATTCTTAAGGATGTTTTCAGCGATCCTCTCGTTATTCACCTGATGATGTATGGATTTCATGTCATTGCTTGAAGATATGTTGCCTGCTAATACAGATGTTGACAGAGTGACGGCTGCTGCGAATGCAAATATCTTTTTCATCACTACACCTCCTTGTTAGTTAGCAATTGTAGTTAAACACTCATTCCTGAACTGGCCCTGAAAAAGAGGTTAAATTAATTAAATAACATTTTATGTGTTGAAAAGAAAAAGATCTGGGTCGGATAAATGAGCTGTAGGACCACGTGTAGGAAAAATAGGTGGAAATTTAAACAATGCTTTGCAAAGGCAAATTGAAAACAAAATTGCTCGAATCGATGTGTAGACGTTCTTGTTTTAGTGGCACCACTGATTAGACGTTTCTGCCTGTTGGTGTTTCGCCAGGTATTCCGGTGGCGTCCGGTTTTCCAGTGAATCGGAGCGGAGATAACGGGGTTACCCAGCCCGTGAAAAGGTCCGCTTTGTGGTCATAACGAATAAATTCATTCTGACACTGGCCAAAATATGGTGAGCTGATCAGTGTTACCAACGGATCAACAGTCAGCAGAATGCGCTTCGCCAACTGCCGACTTCTAATATTGCTACACGGTGCAATCCCAACGAAAAAATAAAGCGTCCTGCAGATCGAGACGAGCGGCCGACCCCGGCCACTCGCTCAAGCTCTACCCAGAAGCTGACCGAGCAGAGCCCAGATCTTCCCGCAACTTCGACACGACGGCAGCATTCCCCGTCGATCCCTCGTCTGCTGGTGGCGGATAAAACTCTTCGATGACCTGCGTTATTTCATCCTCGTCGTACTCGAACAGCGCATTGCCAAATCCCCTGGCAGCCGCCGCATCCAGCGCAGCCTGGTCCACGCCCTCCTCTTTGACCTGCCTGGCCGTTTCCCTTGCCTCGACCACTGCGTCCTGCAGCGACAGTCCCTCCTTGATCACCAAATCCACGTAGTAGATTGGCGTTCGATGACTCTGCGTCGTACTTTTACCCCGCAGCTTCAATTCCAGCGGCAAGTACGCCAGCAGACCACCAGAGACTGCCTGGTAGTAACTCAGCCTGGCGGCAAGTGTCCGAATGCTGTTGTAGCCCGTCGTGCGGAAGATGAAAGTACCGAGATCGTCATCGTCACCGACCTTCACGTTCAGGCGGCCATAGGGCTTGCACAGACCGCCTTTACCGAACTCACACAACGTTGGCCCGGGGCATGGCAACGACTGCACTCCTGATTGCGTCAGGCGCTTACAGGTGTCGCCGTTTCCGACACACATGGGACGGCCGCTTTTACGGTCGAACATGGTGTATTCAGCCCGCAGGTTAAGATCCGCTTCGTTGAACAGCATGCGTACTGGGATGGTTCGCAGTTTGCCATTCGGCGCATCTTTTCTGAGCTCTTCGTCCATGGGATGCAAAATCCACCCGGCGTCTTTCTCCTGAATCTGGGAGGTGATGGTGAACTGGTCGTCCTTCTGGGGTAGCCGAATGCCGTTCTTTTCAACGACCCGGCCAATGCTGATACGCCCCAACACGGGAGGCGTGATGGCTAAACCTTTAATCATGATGACTCTCCTTAAAAAAGGACCACGGGGCGCTCGTCACGCCCGCGTGGTCAATGGGGTATTCATGCTTGAATGAGAAAGCGGCGACTGCCCGGCTTGGTGAGGGGGTACTGCTCCAGAAGCCCTGGCTGGTCCTTCAGCAGTTGCTTCACGTTGAGCCCGACGGAATCCTTGCTCCGCTTCCAGCTCACACTGCCACTCGGGAAGGTTGCCTTTGACGCTTCACCCATCTGGCTCTCGATTCGCTGTTTCAGATGGGATTCGGTGAATTTGAGGCTTTCCATTTCCGAGCGGATGGCCAGCAGCTCGTCAAACGCATCCGACAGATCCTTGCTTTGGCTGAAGTCCAGGGTCTCCCCTCTATCCACCGGGTACAGGTGGCGCAAGGCGCGTTCGGCAGAATCGGTACCGTCAACGGGTGGCGGCGTATCCGTTCCCACGAAATCCCAGAACTGGCGCTCCAGCACATACAGTGCCTCAATGAGCTCCTCGTTCCGTTCAACGCGGAAGATCTTCAGCTCCTGGCCACACAGCAGCACGCACACGTCTGCCGACTGTTTGCCGGTAACGGCCAGCTGGTGCTGGACCTGGCACTGGATGTAATCCGGCACGCCCTCTTTCCATAGGCGTGACCCGAACTCCCCCGCTGTTTTGCATTCGAGGATCTGCACATCCTCATCGGCCACCACGGAGTAATCCAGGTTAGCCAACATCCAGTGCTTTTCGGGATCAGGATGCTGAAGCACGGCATTCACCCTGCGCACCTTACGGCCCGTTTGCTGGCTGTACTGCTCGGCCACAATCGGTTCTAGGATATGGCCCCAGTAGACTGGAGAGGTGGGATCGTCGGAATCCGGTTTCGGCAGGCCAGCATCCCTGCCGGTTTTGACCATCCAGAGTTCCAGCTGGGACTGGTAAGGGTTCATGCCGACAGCGGCAGCCGCATCGCTACTGCCAATGCCCTGCTTGCGCACCTTCAGCCATTCATCCCGGCTGAGCCCCTTGGTGGAGACCAGGCGTAGGGCCGGTCGTTGTTTCTGAATTGTGTTTGCACTCATGCCCATGGTGTTTTTCCTCCAGACATAAAAAAGCCCACCAGAGCATCAGGCTCCGGTGGGCTTTATGGCGGTTTTGAGATTTGTGGAGTTGGCTCAGGCTACCAGTGACATGGCCTGCTCTAACGCACGGTTCTTAACAGCGGCACCGGTTCCGAACCAGGCGGAATCCAGCCGGTGGTCAACGGTTTTGGCGCGGCGCTGGTGATCAATAAACTCTGTAACGGCATTCAACAGGCCATAGGCCGTGCCGTCTGAGGATGCCAGGTTGGCACCCATGCCCTCGCCTTCATACAGACCCAGAGCTTTCGCCATGGAGCGCTCGTTGGTTTTGCCGACTCCGTTACCGGAATCATCAGTGAACACCTTGAGGAAGTAGTTTCTGGCCTCTGTGGTCTTCACCTTCCGTTCGCTTAGCGACTTCAAGCGGTACATGAAGTCGTCCCAGGCAGACACGGAGATACCGAGTTGCTTCTTCACCTGTTCCGCATTGAAGGCTGTGTTGTGCTTCACCTTGACGGCGTTGGCAGTGGAGCCCTTCAGAGCAACCGCCAAAGTGTTGTTGCACACCACGCGGATACTGGTGAACTGAGCGGTGGTTGCCATGGTGCCGTCACAGGCGGTGGCCAGCAGCACGTAGGCGTTGGTTTGATCGTTGCCCTTGAGCATGCCGGATTGACCGGTGCGGGCCAGCGCCCACATTTTCCGGCCACCTTTTAGAACACCGGCTGTTTCCAGCTCAAAACCGGATACCTCGGTCAGGTCCCGGTAGAACTCCAGGATCTCTTCTGGCTGGACCACTTTGAAGCGGTTACCAACGACCGACAGCGGTGCTCGTGTATCCGACCGGTAAAGCACTTTGGAATCCGGATAAGACAGGATTTCGCCCAGCGTGCCACTGGAATTGGTGACGAAGCGGACAGGGCTTTCCCGGATCTGCCAGTCCAAACCGGCTTGCTTCGCCCAGACTTCCAAGGGCTGATTTGTGGTCAGTTCGTTCCCCAGACCATGCCAGGGGGTTTGGCCCACGTAGGCCATTTGCTCGATGAGATGAGCCATGGTTGTTCTCCTTAGATTTGAAATGCGCAAAGGGAATTAACGGATGTCGTCTGGGGAGTCAGGGTCGACACTGAAGGAATAGCCGCAATCTAGGCAGCGGTAGTTATCGAGCACACGATCATCGAGGACATCGCCCAGGATTACGCCAGCGGAAGCGCCAGTGGCACCACCCAGTAGCGCGCCAATGACGGCACCGCCGATACCGCCCACCGTTGCGCCGACGGGACCGGCAACGATGCCCAGCGTTGCACCTGCTCGAGCACCGGCTGTCGCAGCAGCAAACCCGCCATAGGCACCTGCAGACGCACCGACCACGCCAGCGGCTTTCTTGCCGTAGTTGTTCTTGCCGATCCGGACGGACAGGCAGTTGGGGCATTTTTCAATCATTGGAAATTACCTCTGTGAATTGGAAGGGAAGGCGCTTTCAGTGCCGAGGTTCACGGAGGTGATATAGGTTTAAGATCTTTTTAAATAGCCGAATGACTGAAGAAACTTGAACTACATACTGAGAGAGGGGCCAGAAAAGCTTTTAAAGCAGTCGACGATTTCTGAGAAACAGAGACCTGTATCAAAAGCCTCGTTGAGGCAGGCAATGTGCTATTTCGTCACTTTTCTATTAGGATCAGTCTTTTAAATGGAAGTTAACGACGCAACTCGAGCTGAATTGGATTCAATATGAAAACGCCGGACCCATTTCTAAGGGTAAGAGTACACGATTCAGACATTTCTCCTGGACTGTTGGGGCTTTGCGTAGGCTATGAATTGGGAAGCTGGAGAGAGAAACAACTCGCAGATCACGCAATGGAGTGGCTGCCAGAGTTCGCTCTTACTCATCGAGAACTCGAGGGGATTGAGTCATCGAATCTTGTCAAGCTGATGCGTCGAGCGGCTGCAAACGTCTACGCAACAGAAAAGTTTCAAAAACGTGGTGAGTTCGGCGAGCTCTTATTACATGCTGCAATCCGTCAAGTTTTCGGGTCTCTTCCTGCGATAAGCAAAATTTATTATAAAACCGCACGAAACGACACCGTTAAAGGATTTGATGCGGTCCATGTCGTTCCGGGAGATGAAGGCCTCGAACTCTGGCTCGGAGAGGTAAAATTTTACAAAGACATAAACAAAGCGATTAGTGACGTTGTTCAAGAATTGCACGACCACACTCAACGAGATTATTTAAAAGACGAATTTTTGTTGATTACAGGTAAGATCGACGAGTCATGGCCGCATTCTCATGAGTTGAAATCCTTGCTCTCCCCTAACACTTCGCTTGATGACGTCTTTTCAAAAGCTGTTATTCCGGTATTGCTCACCTATAACAGCAAATGCGTTGGAGAGTATGAAGCGTGTTCCTCCGAGTACTGTATGCAATTTGAAGCAGAAGTTCGCCATTACTACGACAAATTTGCGAACCAAAAGCTTCCAAATGTAACCATTGAGCTATTCCTAATGCCACTCAGTGACAAACAGTCTCTCATAACGTGCTTGCATCAAAAGCTGGAAGCTTGGAAAAAAATATGACCTACGCAGAAATCGTAAAGGCACTCTCGAATCGAAATAATATTCAATCAAAGCGATTTGAACTCCTTCATGAAATAAGCGCGTACATTAACAAGGATTCAGAAGAAACGGTAGCTAGAGAGTTGGTTCTTCGCGCACTGGACAAAAAAGAAGAGTTTGTAGAATTTCAGCATATTTTAAACGCATTCACTCGACAAGTAGGCCTATTTCCGTATTTGGATCGAGAACATCTCGACACGAGAGACCTACTCGCATATGAACTCCACAGACCGACAGACGAATCAGAAATTGTATTTAACCGAGTTCAAGCTGAGGTATTTCGACGATTAGATAACGGCGAAAATGTAATTTTGAGTGCACCAACTAGCTTTGGCAAAAGCCGTATTTTGGACGCAATAATATCAACTGAACGACACAAAAATATTGCTGTAGTTGTGCCGACAATAGCGCTAATCGATGAAACTCGCCGACGCTTAGCTACCGCAAATTATGAACAAAAAGTTGTTACTCAGATTACACAAAGACCCTCAGAATCGAATATCTTCGTTTTCACTGCCGAAAGACTTATAGCATACCCCGATCTACCTAAAATTGATTTTTTTGTCATAGATGAATTCTACAAGATAGATAACCTCGGGGAAAACGACGCGCGAACAGTGGCCTTAAATCAAGCGTTCTATCGGTTGTACAAAGGTGGTGGTCAGTTTTACTTACTAGGCCCATCTATCAAGCAAATACCAGCGGGCGTAGAGACTCGGTTCAAGTGCACATTTATCCACACAGACTTTTCTACCGTAGTTACGGAGTTACATACAGTAGACGGCAAGGGTGACGATACCGAACGGCTTGCGAGTTTGGCCAAAAACATCTCTGGCCAGACTCTTATCTACTGTCAATCGCCAAAACGAGCGAACGAAATCGTGGAGAGCCTAGTAGAGTCCGGCGTTAGTGCGTCAGGGCAAAGTTTTGATGATGAATACGAATGGCTATCTAAGAATTTTCATCCCGAATGGATTTTCCAACGAGCTCTCAAAGCCGGCATTGGTTTACATCATGGCAGACTGCCACGATCTTTAGGACAATATATTGTTAGAGAGTTTAACGAGGGTAACATCAAATTCCTGGTCTGCACGTCGACGCTGATTGAGGGCGTGAACACTTCGGCAAAAAATGTTGTTGTACTAGACCAGAATATTGGCGGCCAACCATATAACTACTTTACGTTTAACAATATTCGTGGGCGATCAGGGCGAATGTTTCAGCACTTCATAGGGAACGTATATCTGTTCAACCCACCTCCTCAAGAAGAACCGCCATTAGTTGATTTCCCTGTTTTTACCCAGGGTGACAACGTGCCGGAGAGCCTATTAATACAGATGGATGAGATCGACCTAAACACTAAGTCAAAAAACCGGATAGCAGGATATCTAGACCAGAGTGTGTTGCCAATGGAGCTCTTAAAAGAAAACAGCTCGATAGACCCAGCTGATCAAATAACGCTAGCCGAGCATTTGTGGTCACTAAGCCAGGATAAGGCTAAGGATCTCATGTGGAGCGGTCGACCAGCATACAAAGAACTAGACGCAACGTGCAGACTGATCTGGAAGTTCTTAATGTCAGGTCGAGGTAAAAGCGGTGTTTTTTCTGGCGCACAGTTAACGTTTAAAGCATGGGACTTAATGAAGGGCAAAAGCATTCGCGAGCGAATAGAAAACGAGCTTAAACCGGGGCAATATTCGGCCAAGGGCGCTAATGAAGCCGTTGAACGGATATTTTCTTTCGATAGAAACTGGGCTGGATTCGAACTCCCAAGGCTTTTAATGGCACTCTCAACTATTCAAGACCATGTGTTCACCGCTCGATTTTCACATAGCGGCGATTACAGCTATTTTGCCCACGAACTTGAGTGCCTGTTCAGAAATCCAGCAGTAGTGGCAATGGAAGAATACGGGCTTCCTATCCAGATAGGCGAAAAGCTAACGAATGCCCTTAGCTTGAGTGATGACTTGGACGAGGCTCTTGATCAAATGCGCAAGCTCGAACCAAGCCAACTAACCTTTTTGTCCCGCTTTGAACAGGATTTGTTGCAAGATCTCCAAGCTGGGCTGTAAGTGCAATTGATACTAATTCGCTTGCTATCTTTATTAGGTAGAGCTAATCTCTTCAGAGCAATAGGTAGGTGAATGGCTCAGGTCGTCACTTTAAAAGACGTCGCCAGACGTCATCTCTTCCCGCCGGAACAATGGCATCTCATTATGGGTAATAATGCGGGTAACAGCTCTATTTGAATGAGATTTAGAGTTTATTAATCAAATAGTTAGATGGTACGTTCAAGGGACGCCGTCTCCACCGACCAACCGCCAACCAGTTTAAGCACCCGCTCCAGCATCGGATCTTTTCCTTCCTCCCGCCCCTTTCGACCGAGATAGTTCAGGCGGATATGTGGCGGTACGCCGACATCTTCGTACACCTCGCCGTCGTAAGCCCGGTAGATTTCGTTGGACAAGGTCAGATGCCAGCCATTTGGCAGGTGGCGCTCAAGGGTGTCGGACAGGATGCCCTGAGTGGGCTCGCCAATCAGGGTGAGACTCGGGTGCTGCAGTAAGGCGAGCACAAAAATTTCTGCAGCACTGGCCGTTAGCTCACTGGTCAGCACAAACAGGTTGCCACGGTAGGGTTTGCTGAAAGGCGTGACATGGACAGCCTGCTTGCCGGTGAATCCATTGCCATGGCGGGCTGACTTGGTGAAGGCAAGCCGTTTGCGATCCATCAAGTAGGCTGCCAACCGCAGTGCAACCCCATCATACCCCCCCCCGTTATTGCGAAGATCAACGACCAGGTTGGGGAGCCGGCCAATATCCGCCAGTACCTTTTCCATGACGCTGTCAACGGCACTCAGGTCATTTGCTGGCCTGCCGGACTTACCGCTTTGCCCGGCCATGGCCCGGATATTCAGATAACCGATGGTCTTGTTGAGTCGTCCCCACTCCACCAGCCGGTTTCCGCCATGCCTGATACCGTTCGCAAGATAATCCTCGTGGATGACCTCGCGCAGCGATTCCTTCAGGTCACCCAGATAGCTGGTGAGTTCGCGATCATCATTGGCGCCCTCAAGTTCCTGTGTCAGCCGCTGATGAAGCGCAGGCTGAGCACCCGCATTATAGTGGCCCCAGGGTGTATGCAGACGGATATGTCCGTCCTTCAGCGGCCGCAGCATCGCCGCCATGGTGGCAAAAAGCGTTTCTCGTGACGTGGCCGCATTAATCTGTGGGCGATAGGTGTGATAGGCCTGATCCCAGGCCACGCCTTTGAGTTCGAACAGGGCATAGTGTTCGTGGAAGGTTCGCCAGAACACCTCAAAGCTGTATTCCGGATCTTTTGCCGCATGCCTCTGACTTTCAGCGACACTGGCCGGCAATGCCCTCAGGCGACGAAAGCTGATGCGCGCCACGCCGGTAACACGATGGGCACTGAAGGCCTGTCCACCGGGGGATACCACCAGATCTTCGTAAAAATGACTGAGTTCTTCAATGCTGCCTACATGGACCTTCCGGCAACTGATGCTGGTTTCCTCAAAAAGGGTGTACCAGTCGTTCTCGATCAGCAGTATGTTGCCGTAGCCTTGCGAACGCCAGACACCCTGTAGGTTCGTAGAAAATAGGTTCGTAGAAAACAGGCTTGTTAAAACAGGGGCAGAAGGGGATTGGTCAGGCTTCATAAAACACTCCAGGTCCGTTTGTGTAACGCTTCAAGGCATGGACCCCACGTCTTCGCATGCTATGTACCTTGATTAATACAGAAAACCAGGGCGCGTGGCCATCAGAATGTTGGGGCAAAGGGTTTTGATGTAAGCTATCCCCCATAGCAAACATTTTTCCTATAAGGCTTTATGAAAGTACCGAAAAGATTACAACCGCTTGTCGACGACGGCATGGTGGACGAAGTGCTTTACCAGCTGATGAGCGGCAAGGAAGCGCAGGTGTATGTCGTTCGCTGCGGTGATCAGGCGCGTTGTGCCAAGGTGTTCAAAGAGTCTCAGAAACGCAGCTTCAAACAGGCGGTGGAGTACCAGGAAGGCCGGAAAGTACGTAACAGCCGCCGTGCCCGCGCTATGAGCAAGAAAACCCGCTATGGCCAGAAGGAACAGGAGGACGCCTGGCTGAATGCCGAGGTTGATGCCCTTTACCGTCTGGCCGCTGCTGGCGTTCGCGTGCCGGAGCCGTTCGGGTTTGTTGACGGCGTGCTGCTGATGGAACTGGTCACCGATGATGACGGCAAGGCCGCGCCGCGGCTTGATGATGTCGCCTTCACACCAGAGCAGGCCCGGGACTATCACGGTATGATCATCGAAGAGGTGGTGCGGATGCTCAGCGCCGGTCTGATTCACGGTGACCTGTCCGAATTCAACGTGCTGGTGGAACCGGAGGGCCCGGTCATCATTGATCTGCCGCAGGCAGTCAATGCCTCCGGCAACAACAACGCCGAACGGATGCTTGAGCGTGACGTAGACAACATGCGCCGCTTTTTTGGCAGGTTTGCTCCGGACCTGTTGAAGACTGATTACGGCAAGGAAATCTGGGCGCTTTACGAAAGCGGCGAGCTGCATCCCGGCAGTGAGCTCACCGGCTGTTTCGAGCACGACACAGAAAGCGCCGATGTCGATGAATTGATGGCCGTGATAGACGCCGCTAAAGAGGAAGAGTCTGAACGCCAGGAGCGTCTGCGAGACAGCGAAGACGACGACTGAAGTCGCAACGGCTGCCCGCCGAATGCCCGATGAAGGCGAACCTTTCTGGCATCCGTAGATGCCCTCATTTCCCGGTAGAGTCCATCCGCTTTTCTTCCGCGTATACCAGTGTGCATTTACTCATCGACACGAGGTATCACGATGAAACTTCAAAGCATGGTAGCAGCCGGTTTGTTCACAATGATGGCGTCCACCAGTTTGCTGGCGGCGGAACACGTTGTTGAAATGAAGAATTCTGGCGCCGATGGCATCATGGTTTTCGAGCCAGGCTTTATCCAGGCCGAAAAGGGTGACACGGTCAAATTTGTCCTGGTTGACCAAGCCCACAACTCCGTATCGCAATTGGTGCCAGCAGGCGCGGAAAGCTGGTCTGGCGGTATCAATGAAGAGATCACGATCACGCTGAATGCAGAAGGCGTATATGTTTACAACTGTACGCCCCACGCACCGCTGAACATGGCCGGAGTAATTCAGGTGGGCGAAGCGGTCAACTACGACGAAGCCAAGGCGGCTGTCGACAAACTGACCGCTTCCGCTGCAACCAACAAAGACCGTTTGACCGGATATTTCAGCAAAGTTAGTCAATAACTGCTGATAGGATCCTGAAAAGCCGGCAATTCGCAAGATTTGCCGGCTTTTTTATGTAAGCACAGTCCACTTTTTAAATAGACGTCTGCTCCAGGGATTCCCGATTCGAATCATTTCCTTCACCCGGCTTTTCCGCGGCCCCATCAATCGATTCTTCAATTTGTTTTTTAAGATTTTCCAGCGCTTTCTCCGCTTTCTTGCCAGTTTCTTCCGAGTAAGTCTGGAAATCTTTGGTCAATCGATCTACCTGCTCCGCAATCTGGTCGGAAGAGCGGCCGACAGCATCGTCAAATTGCTCCCGCAAATGGCTAAGATCTTCTTTCAAACCAATAAATGACGGACGGCTGGCCATTGCCTCGCGGGTGCGCTGGTAATCGACCAACCACTGATCATCCATCCGGACAAGGTAGGTGGTTATTTCACGCCGCGCACCGGCAACGGCATCACCTGCGGATTTATTCGTCGCCAGAATGGTTTCAATGGTGGCTTTGTCAGCGTCGATCACGACCTTTCCAAATTCAGGAAGAGAGCTGATCTGCCCGCTTCCCAGGTCTTCTATCGCACCAACATTCACCAGCGTCGACAAACCCACGGCGGCGTCGGATTTACCTTCGGCCAGTGCCTGCCAGAACTCAGTCGCAACCTGTTGCGGAGTTTCGGGACGGGAGCAGCCAGCAATCACTAAAACCAGTGCAACCATAAAAACGAAGTGTGACCATCTGTTTTTCATCTGAATGCCTTTTACTCTTCCGTGTCGGCGCGATTATACGCCGCAGGTCAGAGGTTACAGGTGAGCTTTACCAATTCTTCATCAAACACCCGGCGGTTTTCGCTGTAATCCACCGGCACTTCCACCAGGTGAACACCCCCGGCCGCCAGCGCCGAGTCAAGGGTCGGCCTCAGATCTTCGGTGCGGGCAACATGATGGCCCGTCGCGCCGTGGGCACTGGCGTATTTCACAAAATCCGGGTTTCCATAATCCAGCCCAAAGTCGGCGAATCCTTCCTGACCCTGCTTCCATTTAATCATGCCGTAGGCGTTGTCATTGATGATCAGAACCACCAGATTCAGTTTGAGCCGCACGGCCGTTTCCAGTTCCTGACTGTTCATCATGAAACCGCCATCCCCGCACACGGCCATCACCTTCAGGTTGGGGTACAGCATCGCGGCCATCATCGCACTGGGCAGACCTGCGCCCATGGACGCCAGCGCATTGTCCAGCAATACGGTGTTGTTGTCGTACGCCGGGTAGTTGCGGGCAAACCAGAGTTTGTACATGCCGTTATCCAGGGCAATGATGCCGTCGTCCGGCATCACTTTGCGCACGTCACTGACGATACGCTGGGGAATCACCGGGTAACGGCCATCGTCCGCTTTCTGCGCCAGATGTTCATCCACTGCCGCTTTCACGTCCATAAACCGGCTCAGGTCATGGGTCGGGCATTGACCGCAGCGGTCGGCCAAATAATCGACGCTGTTGGCAATGTCACCAACCACTTCGTGCTGCGGGAAATACACCGGGTCCACATCGGCAGCGGAGAAATTGATGTGAATAACCTTTTTACCGCCGGGACTCATGAAAAACGGCGGCTTTTCCACCACGTCGTGCCCGACGTTGATCACCAGATCCGCATGATCAATCGCGCAATGAACAAAGTCGCCGGAGGACAGCGCCGCATTTCCAAGATAACGGGGATGGCGCTCATCCACTACGCCTTTACCCATCTGGGTGGTGAAGAACGGAATGCCGGTGGCTTCTACCAGGTGTATCAATGCCTGGGATACCCGCTTACGGTTGGCACCCGCGCCTATCATGATCAGCGGGTGTTTGACGTTGTTTATCATGTCACAGGCGGTATCCAGACTTTTCGTGCTGGCCGTGGGCCTGCGCGCATCGCTGGGCTGAAAAATATGAGTGTCTGCCATTGCCACTTCCGAGGCAATGTCCTCGGGAAGTTCCAGATGCACGGCCCCCGGACGCTCCTCCAGGGCCAGCCGGAAGGCTTCACGAACTTTGGCCGGGACGGTGTTGGCGTTGCTGATCTGACGGGTGTATTTGGTCAGCGGCCGCATCAGATCCACCACATCCAGAATCTGGAACAGGCCCTGCTTGGAAGATTTGATCGGCTTCTGGCCCGTGATCATCATCATCGGCATGCCGCCAAGTTGCGCATAAGCCGCCGCTGTCACCAGATTGGTCGCCCCCGGCCCGAGCGTGGACAGGCAAACGCCCACGCGACCGGTCAGGCGGCCATAAGTCGCTGCCATGAATCCCGCCGCCTGTTCGTGACGGTTAAGGACCAATTGAATATCGGATTTTCGCAATGCTTCCAGCAGGTCGAGGTTTTCTTCCCCCGGCACGCCGAAGATATAGCGAACGCCCTCGTTCTCAAGGGCGCGAATAAACAGTTCAGCGCCGCTTTCGCCGCTTGATGGGTGACTGCTCGAATCCGATGACATCTTTTCTCCTGTTCTGTGATTCTACGATGATTTACCACGATCACGCGGCTCAAGCCTGGGGCGGTTCAGCCTGAAATGACTCGGCCGGCAGCCTGTCGCGCCCCCAGCTCTGATGGACACGGTCAACGACCCGTGCCAGCTCTTCATCACCCACCTCAACCGGTTCGCCGCGCTCGAGCGGGTCAAAGTGGAAAATGTAGACCCGGGAGGCAAACTGCTCGAATGGCAACGAAGCCTCGCCGAAGCGTTCTCCTTTGCTGGCTGTGCTGACCTGCACGTCGCCACCCCAATGCTGCCCGCTGTCGTTGTTGGGGTTATAGAAATACACCCGCATGACGTTGTCCGGATCCCGCGCGATACGCAAAATAGTGATGGCGTGCCAGCCAATAAACCGCGCCGCGCTATCGGTTACCGCCACGCCCGCTGGCTGCGGATGAACCAGCGGCTGGTTGCCGTTGTACTCCAGATGATAGCAAGCGTAAAAATGCCGCAGAAAATCGTCCAGTTCGCTCAGCTTGCCGGTGGCCACGTCGACGTTGATACGAAAGCCCCGACCGGCCGACCAGCCGTGGAATTCCGGGTTCACCCAGCGATGGGGATCGCCCTCACGGCCGATACACATCCGGCCCATCTCGGCATAGATCCGGTCCAGATGGGGCACCACCACAAGCGACACCGGATCGAGATCAAACGAGACCTCGGAAGCAACTCCCCCACGACTACTGGCGGATGACACCGGCGTGCCTTCGAAATGCATGATGATTTCATTGTCACGGGCGGCCCAGGTCACCATTTGCAGCATATAGTCCGGGTCATTGTAGGCCCACATGGACAGCGCACGGGCTGACTGGCAAGTAGGATTGTTACCCTGCCCGACGCCCAACGGCTGGCCCAGCATATTGAGAACGCCCTGTATCAGCCAGGCTTTGGGCTGGGGCTGGTAGCCATAGGCAATTTCAAGGCGATAACGGGCTTCCGGACAGATCGCCAGGCTGGCTTGCCGCCAGAGTGCCGGCTCTACCGGCGGCTGGTACATAATGCCCCGTTCCAGCAACAGAGACAGTCCATAAATGCCCTGAGCGGTTTCCGGGAAAATGCCCTCCCGAATCAGAGCCAACACCAGGTCCCGATAACGCAGCAGGCAGTCCCGCCCGGTCATGGAAAGACCCAGTGATTCGGCAATCAGCGAATCCTGATTTTCCAAAATAAAGCGCAGGAAGGCGGCATGGTAGGGCGAAACCAGCCCGGTATCGTGCATAGAGCGGGCAAAACCGGTGGCCTCCCCCTGCAACGCAGCAGCGTCCATGGAGCCCAGACGCTCTTCGTATACCAAGATACCCGGATCTTCACGACAGGCCTGGGTGGGCCCGTACAGACTTGATATAAGACGGTCCGCACCTTGCCCTGCGCCACCCAGATCCACATTCGGGTCGCTGCGACACAGGGCAATCTGGGTAATCATCTGGCGAACATTGTTCACCTGGATAGGCCGCTGCTGCAGTATGCGCCAGATCTCGTCGATGAGACGGTCAATGACATGCTCGTAACCGATCTGCAGGGCCACATGCTGAACCAGGGACCGGCTGATAAGCGCCAGCTTGCCCTGCTCCCGCTCGGTCTCGCCACCCTCACCGAACAGCATGCTGAGATTGATCGCAAGAACCTGGGTCAGGTAATGATGCGCCTGTTCGGCGGACACAGACTCGTGCAGATACTCCCCCCGAGCCACCGACAGCAGTCGCAACTCGCTCATCGCCTCGACGATAACCGTGTCAGCTTCAGGGCTCTGAAGGGCGAAGGTTGTTAGTTGGGGCAACAGAATGGACGGCTCCGCCCAGTCTGTCCCCAGAAAGACGCCAGCATTTTCAATCCGCTCGGCGCGGTCCTGAACGGCTTGGCAGCCGCCGGGCTGAAACAGCACCCGGCGCACGGTATCGAACACGCGGGGCAACTCGCCAGCCTTGGCAAATGAACGGCTCTCGTCGAGAGCCGTAATGGCATCATCCAGCTGCTGAACCAGCTTATCGAATTCAACGACAGGTGCCGGATTTCCAGCGTCGGAACTGCTCAATCGGCTTCCTCAGGGTCTGAACCAGACCCGTTGTTGTAAATTCCTTGAGGAATTATACATAGAAATCCAGTTCTGCTCGCTCACAGGCGCTTTCTTTATCGGGTATGGGTACAAATTAACGCTTTGAGTATAAATGGCAACTCACGAGCGTTTTCTGAAAACAAAAAGCGCCAGCACCTCAAGCTGTTAAGCCACTGGTGCCAGCGCTTTCCAATGTATTAGAACGATTAAGAATATGTGCCCAGCTTCAGCGTTGACAGCGTCCTCTGGCGCACTTTTTTGAGCAACGGCTCATCTTCTACCAGCGACTGGCCGTAGGAATTCACCATCAATTTCATGCGCTCCTGCCACTCGGGTGTCTTCATACGGTCACCGAAGCACCGCTCGATCACATCAATCATTGCGTGAACTGCTGTCGACGCTCCGGGCGATGCCCCCAGGAGAGCTGCCAGCGAACCGTCTTTGGCCGCCACGATTTCGGTGCCGAACTCCAGCTTGCCGCCACCTTCTTTCGCTTTCTTGATAATCTGAACCCGCTGGCCGGCATTCTGTAACTTCCAGTCCTCTTCTTGGGCATCCGGGAAATAATTGCGCAACGAGTCGATACGCTCGCTGTGAGACTGGAACACCTCACCAATCAGATACCGGGTCAGGTCCATGTTGGTCCGGCTGACCGACAGCATCGGCCGCAGGTTCGTCGGGCTTACCGAGCCAAACAGGTCAAATACCGAGCCTTGCTTGAGAAAACGGGTCGTGAACCCGGCGAAGGGGCCAAACAACAGCGCGGGCTGACCGTTAATGATCCGGGTGTCCAGGTGCGGCACCGACATGGGCGGCGCCCCGATCGGTGCCTTGCCGTAAACTTTGGAGTGATGCTGCTTAACGATTTCCGGCTTCTGGCATACCAGCCACTGGCCGCTGACCGGAAAGCCGCCGTACCCCTTGGACTCGGAAATGTTGGATTTCTGCAGCATAGGCAGCGCACCGCCGCCGGCCCCGAGAAACACGAAACCCGCTTCCAGTTTCTGCGTCTCACCGGTTTTCTGATTTTTCACCCGAACTTTCCAGCGGTCGTTGTCACGCTTTGCAAGATAGTGAACCGGGCTGTTCAACATTAGCTCGAAATTTGGCGTCGTTTCCAGATATTCCACCATGCTGCGGGTCAGCGAGCCGAAATCCACATCGGACCCGTGTTCTACCCGAGTGGCAGCCACCGGCTCCATCGGATCGCGGTTATTGACCACCAGCGGCATCCACTCTTCCAGCTCCCTGGGCGAATCGGTAAACGTCATTTCCCGGAACAGGTGGTGGGCGCTGAGCCTTTCGTGGCGGCGCCGCAGGTATTCAACGTTTTTTTCGCCCCAGACAAAGCTTTGATGAGGGGTCCGGTTAATAAACGATTTGGGCTCCGGCAGCATGCCCTGCTCAACGAGGTAGGACCAGAGCTGCAAAGACACCTCAAAGGATGAATTAATCTGAAGCGCCCGCTCAATGGCCACATCACCGTCATCGGTTTCCGGCGTATAGTTCAGTTCACAATATCCGGCGTGCCCGGTGCCTGCGTTGTTCCATCCATCTGTGCTTTCGTGGGCCACGTGATCAAGACGCTCCACCATGACGATGTCCAGGGTCGGATCAAGCTGCCTGAGCATCATACCGAGGGTAGCGCTCATGACGCCCCCGCCAACCAGCACTACATCTGCCTGTCTAACGGCCATTCAGTTCACCCTCGTTTTTTGAAACCATTGGCCCGCCCACGATTAGCAAACGGCCTTTCTTTATTGGTGACGGGATTGCCACGATTTTTCAAGGGGAAATACATTGCGATTTCGGACAGCTCTTGCCAGCGCACCGCGCTGCGAACGCTGGCCGGAAGTGGGTCAACTGTTTAGAATGCAGAAACTTTTGACGTTCGTATCGCAATTTCCCGAAAACAACTTTTGAGGCACAGCTATGGTTCTTGCCGGGTTGGCCATTTTATTCGGCCTTATCCTTCTGGTTTGGAGCGCTGACCGCTTCATTGAGGGTGCCGCCGCCACCGCAAAACATCTGGGCATGCCCTCACTGCTGATTGGTATGGTGATCATCGGCTTTGGCACGTCAGCGCCGGAACTGGCCGTGTCTGTTATGGCGGCAGTGGATGGCAATCCCGGACTTGCTCTGGGCAACGCCTACGGCTCAAACATTACGAATATTGCGGTTATCGTGGGCATCACAGCGATGATTGCGCCAATTGCCGTGCATTCTCAGGTGCTTCGCAAAGAGTTGCCGCTGCTACTGGTATTGACCTTCATCGCCGGTTATCAGCTCATTGACGGGGAACTGAGCCGGTTGGATGGCTGGGTGCTGCTGGCGGTATTTTTTGTGGTAATGGGATGGTCGATTTTTCAGGGTATACGCGGGAAGGGCGATCCGCTTGCCAGCGATGTGGATTCTGAGATTATTGACCACCCGATGCCCCTGAACCGGGCGGTGATGTGGCTGATTATCGGCCTTATCCTGCTACTGATCAGCTCGCGGATGCTGGTCTGGGGTGCAGTATTCATCGCCCAAAGTCTCGGCATCAGTGATCTGGTCATCGGCCTTACCATCGTTGCTATCGGTACATCGTTGCCAGAACTGGCCTCTGCCCTGGCTGCGGTCAAGAAAAACGAACACGACCTTATCCTCGGCAATATTATTGGTTCCGGCATCTTCAATACATTAGCGGTGGTAGGCCTGGCTGCAACCATTCATCCACTGTCGGTGGAAATGGACGTCCTGTACCGGGACTGGACACTGATGACAGCTCTGACGCTGGGCCTGATGCTGATGGGATTCGGTCTGACCGGCAAGCCAAGAATCATCACCCGGGCAGATGGCGTGATCCTTGGCTTGGTTTACGTCGGCTATGCCGCCTTTCTGTTCTCAACGGTCGTCGGCTGACGGGCAACCGGGCCGAGGCCTACACGTCATCCGGCGTTATTCGCCGGTGGGGCGAAACTCCATGGCAACCGAATTCAGGCAATAGCGTTTCCCGGTCGGCGCCGGGCCGTCGGGAAACACGTGGCCCAGATGGCTGTCGCAACGCGGGCAGCGAACCTCGACTCGCGTCATTCCCAGGCTGCTGTCATCAATGTAGCGGATATGCTCCTTGTCGAAGGGCTGGAAAAAACTGGGCCAGCCAGTTCCAGAATCAAATTTTGAATCCGAACTGAACAACGGAAGCTGGCAAAGACGGCAGTCATAAACACCCACCGTCTTGGTGTCCAGGAGCGTGCCGCAAAAAGGCCTTTCTGTGCCATGGTCAAGCAGCACCCGGCGCTCTTCGCCGGTCAGGTGAGCGGCCTTTTCCTGGGTTTGTTCCGGGGTTAGCGGTGTCAGATCATACCCGGCTGCAGATGTCGTCATCATGTGTCCTTAAGCGCTGGTTTCAAACGCTCTTGTCAGTGTATTCGGCTTTCAAACGCTCGGGAAAACTGTTTGCCAGTTTTTCCATTTTCGGTCCCGCCACGGCCATCACATAGGGCTGATAGGGATTTTTCGCTGCAAAATTCTGGTGATAAGACTCCGCCGGATGAAAGACTGTCAGCGGCTCAAGCGTGGTGGCCAGTGGCTCTTTGTAAACGCCCGCCTCGTTCAGCAAACGAATGTAGTCTTCGGCAACCCGCTTCTGTTCATCTGTTTCATAAAACACGACTGAACGGTACTGGGTGCCACGATCGTTACCCTGGCGGTTCAGCTGGGTCGGGTCATGGGCCACGGAAAAGAAGATCTTGAGAAGCTCGCCAAAGCTGACACCTGCCGGGTCATAATGCACAGCCACAACTTCCGCATGGCCGGTCTGGCCCGAACAGACCGCTTCATAATTGGCGGTGTCCGCACTCCCGCCGGCATAGCCAGAAACGACGGCACTGACGCCATCGACGGCCAAAAACACGGCTTCCACGCACCAGAAGCAACCACCACCAAGAACCAGCTGCTGTTCACCACTGACCCCCGACAGATCGTGTTCGGGGTCCGGAAAACGGCTTCGGGGCACGTTCATTCCCGGAATATCACAAGACTTTGTCATAGCCACCTCTGGTTAAGAGTCATCAGAAAGCCAACAGGCCAACCCCTGCGCTGAGCGGCGCCAGAAGCCAGACAGGCACTCGCCACAGCGTCAACGCCGCCCAAACGATCAGTACGAAACCGACTGACGCGGAAGATTTTACGCCCGAAATCCATACCGGATCGTACAGGGCCGAAAGTAACAGGCCGACAACCCCCGCGTTAACCCCCGCAAGGGCC
>Ga0306868_1000214_pt1 | contig 42716 bp, 66 predicted proteins | sample AntRauTorckE6832_FD_190411 | JGI IMG/M metagenome (GOLD analysis project Ga0306868, IMG submission 190411) | Saline lake microbial communities from Rauer Islands, Antarctica - Metagenome Torckler E6 #832 (v2) (version 2) | ecosystem: Environmental > Aquatic > Non-marine Saline and Alkaline >... | reverse complement strand
GGTGTGTGCAAGGACTTGTATGGGTGGGTACAATAGTTTGTAGGGGTTATACATTTTGAGGGATTTTATAAGGGAAAAGTTATAATGACAAGGGGTTTACAATATTAGGGGTCTGAGAAACAAATCGTTTGTGATGTCATTAATAGATGACGCCCGGCCCCGGTACATATCCCCCAACCCCCTCAGCCTCACAGAAAAAAGGCCCTCCCCCCCTTAATCGCCTGGAATCTCCTGGATTCCCTGCAGCCTTTCCTATGGACTTACAAGAGAACGTGCCTTGTGGAGCAACCTCGAAGCCCGGTTCTGGCCTGGTATGGTCCGAAACAGCTTAATAGCCTGGATATGGGGGATTGCGGTGTGATCCGGGTACCTGGTCGCCTTGGTCGCCTTGGTCGCCTTGGTCGCCTTGGTCGCCTTGGTCACCTTGGTCGCCTTGGTCGCCTTGGTCGCCTTGGTCTGCTCGGTCTGCTCGGATCACGACGAAATAAAAAGCAATTAAATGATGTTAAGCACTTGACACTTGTATAGTATTTCGATATACTTCTATCAACTTAAACAAAGGAGAAAACAATCATGTTAAAAGCTTATTTACAGACCAAGCAAGACGACGGGCAAGGCGGTTATAACTGCTACCTAACACAAGGCCTGCATATTAAAGAGACCGAAACACCTCGCAGCGGCCAGACTGCTAGCGGGTACGGGCGCCGGTTGCCCACCCCTTACATGGTCATGGTTGACAGAGTATGGCGCCGGGTATATTGCATCTGCTTTTCAAATGCTGGCACACTGTATATCGGCAAGTCTTATGATCCTAAAGTTACTATTGATATTTACAGAGATTAAAGGAGCGTAAATCATGTTTAAAGAAACGTTTGACGACTATGTGTGCATTGACGACACTGTAAGCACAGAGGTTGAGGGGTTTGTGGTCCGGGCTACTATTGAGCACGACATTGACAGCCATATAGATGACGACGATTACCATAATACGGACCAGGATATCGCCGGCTGTAGTGATGAGCAACAAGACAAGCTCTTAGAAGCCCGGCAAGCCTGGTTTGGTGATGAGTGGTTTTATTGTGGTGTTGTGCTGTCAGTGTATAAGAATGGGGTCTGTTTGACTGATAATACCTCATTATGGGGTATAGAAGCGAACTACCCAGGCAGCGATAACACGTATTTGACAGAGATTGCCAACGACCTGCTACCTGAAGCCTTGGAGGAGGCAAAAGAGGTTTTAAAAGCCTTTGTTGAATAAACCGCCGAAACGCCGCTAGGCGTCGCCCGGGACCGGCCCGGGCCTGATGAGGCAAGATAAACAACCAACAGAGGAGCTTGAAGATTATGAAAAGAAAAGACTATGTATTGATTGCACAGACCTTGAAAACCGCTTATGCCTGCAATCCTGGAGCGGAAAGAGAGTACCACCGGCGCCTCTGTCAGGACTTTGCTTTTCACCTGCAATCTGACAACCCAGCTTTTGACCGGGCCCGGTTCCTGGAGGCTTGTGGTGTTTGAATTTCTGCTTTTAATATCCCTGCTAGGCTGTTGCCTGGCCATGATGAGGAGATGAACCATGAAACAAACAATCAATTTTTCCCAGTTTATCGACGCTTTCCGAGACCATAACCGCTTGGACAACTTCACCTATGATGGTTTAAAAGCCCTCTTTGACTATCTGGAGCAGTTAGAGGATGATTGTGGCACTGGCTTTGAGCTTGACGTTATCGCCTTGTGCTGTGAGTTTTCGGAGTATGACACGGCCCTAGAGGCTGCAGAGCAGCAAGGCTACGAAGAGCTGGAGGTTGCAGGATTACAGGAGGCCCAGGCCCTTGACTACCTGCAGGATCACACAAGCGTTATTACTTTCGACGGTGGTGTTATCATTCAAGACTTTTAAAAGGAGCTCTAAGTTATGAATTACTTTGTAATGATCTACCGTGAGGGTCAGTGGGAGCAGCTATCAGTGGCACTTGACAAGAAAAACGCTTTTAACTATATGAGGTTGGCCAAAGAAACGTACCAAGATTTTGAGCTCGCTGTAATGGAGAAGCTACACGAGTAATGCTTAAACCTGTCCCCGGCGCTTGCATAGGCCGGGGTTTACTTTTGAGGAGTATTAAGACATGAGAATGCGAGAAAGTGTTAAAGAAATGTTCCTGGACTGGTTCAATAATTACCTCACTTACCAAGCTTTTGCTGATGCCCATGGTCTGGATTATGACCACGCCCTTGTGCTAATTGGTATGGGTAAATTATACCATGAGGAGGACGTGATCAAATGAAACAAAACGACCACAAACACCTGGAGAAACTGACAGCCCCTTGTCATAATTGTGCCGGTCGCCGGGACCCAAAAAGCTGTAAAAATTGCCTGGCGTGGGTAAGAGATTAAGGGGTAATATAACCTAATAAGCTACAATTAAGGCCTTAAAGCTAATTTAAGGCCTTTTTCATTTCACCTAAAGTTCATTTTTTTCACCTAACGCTTATTCCTATATATGCAAGGTCTAATATATAACAAAAGCTGGATTATATCTAAGTATGATAGTATCTTTTATAACTTTCAAGACATGCAAGAAGATGAATATATATTAGTTATAGTTGAGATTAGGTGAAAAACACGGTTTAGAAGTAAATCCCGTTGAAATTTTCGACATTATTTCCGTTGAAGGATTTTAGGTCAAACGGCCACGGATGCCCAACCAGTAAGGAATAGGCCCTATATATATATTTCTTTTAGAAGTGTTAATAGTACAAATAGTATGGTTTTTTAGAATTACTCAGCCCAGATTGAATTCCATTTACTTAATACTGGCGGATTTATGGTTATCCGTTTTAATACCCTGTGTTGGATATTGAAAAAAGGGCCTTTATTTGTTTCAAACTTACTTTTAACACTACAGCCTACCTAACACCTTGGTATTACTCAGAAACTTTAAAGTACGTTCTGTTATATCTTTTTACTTAGATAACTGCCCAACCTCGCAACCCCCTAGAATCATAGGCACTTTAGCCCACAAAAAACATACCTCTAAAAAACCCAAAAACTTAGTAATTATATCGTTAACAAACAGCCTCAGCTATGCTATAGTCCCACCAACTAAAGGAGGTAAAATCATGGATGCTTACGACACAATGGTATTTTACAGTTACTGTAACAAGCTCTTTAATGACAACCCAAACCTATCTTATGTGGCTATCGCAGAGCTCACTGGCCACCCGGCTGAAGAGGTCGCTATTGCTTTTAAGAGGGGCACCTACCCAAAATGGCGCGGTAAAACAATACGCCTGCCCAACGCAGATGGCACTATACAATGCACTCAATGTCTGGAAAACAAGTTTAGGTGGGAGTTTAAGCCAGATAACACCCAGCGTTATGGAGTCGCCAAGACCTGTCTGTCCTGCAAGCCCTCCAAAAAACCAGGCCGCCCTGTAACACGTACTATTACAGACGGGCAAGCAACCTGCACAGAATGCCACAAGCTGAAGCCTCTTAAAGCTTTCCATAAGCACCGCGCTCGCCCTCATGGTATAGAATACCGCTGCAAGCAGTGCATTAACCCAACCAGCACACCCCACGAGGACCACACAGACGCCATGGCCGCCCTGCTTGCCAAGATCGGACCTGAGCGAGCCTTAGAACATATAAAGGCCGCAGAGGGCAAGCTACGCACCCTTAAGCGACTGGTAAGCGAGGTGCAAGCATGACAAACCCGAACACTGACCCCCTCGATGCTATCATGGAGGCTTTTGAAACAATCCCCGAGCCCGAGGCTGCCCCCGCGACCCTGCGATGCTCCAAGTGCTGCTTACCTAAACCCCTGGAAGCTTTCCGGCGTGATCCCAGCACCGCGCGTGGTTATTCTTATGACTGCAGGACATGCTTACGTGAGCAGTACAAGCGGGCGCACCCGCCCAAAGGCCCACACTCCAGCAACCCACACGTTATGGGGTACATAGATCGCATAAATGAGAAGGGCATAGCGACCGCAGAGGCTCAGATTGAGACAGCAGCCCGCCTGCTAAGAGCCTACCGAAAGGCCCTGAAGCTGGTGAAAACCCACCCAGCCAAAGAATAATACACCCCACAAAGAAAACCCCTTGACATTATAAACTATACCTATATACTGACAAGCAAGCTACAGAGAAGAACGGAACCACAAACCAGCGGAGGGAATCATGCTGACAGCCGGGGGAAAGCCCCGGCGCCCTCCACACACAGCCAGAGGAGACCACCATGAACATCGTCGAAACGAAAAAGAAGGAACTCATCGAGATGGCCAAAAAAGCTGGGTATGAGGTTTATTTTACCCAGACCAATGGCAGCAATTTTTCCTGCACCTCCCGCGTATATTTTGCTAAATCCGGGTCAGAAGTAACAGATTGTCGGTCCAAAGCTGTAGAACAGATTTACTCCTGGGAGCAATCCCAAATGTCTGGGAAAACTGTTAACTGTGAGCGATACAGAGTTTTTTCCCTGGCCATAGCTTGGCTGGCGGCAAGCCTCGGCACATCCTGCCCTACCTGCTACGATGACATGAGCGGCTAAAACCAACAAGGAGGACACAATGAAATTTTACATGAATGAAAAAACCGGATCCGTCGCCACTTACGAATGCTGGGACTACGAGAACGAGGAAGGCATTATGGTCAACGCAGTCGACCTTGGGGAAGTTGGGGAAGTTGTGGAAGTTGACGGCGAATGGTATGAAACCGAATAAAATGACACAACAAAGGAGACACTGGCAGCATAAACACCGACTATTTCAAAGCTGCCCTGGAGGGCGCCGACATTTGCATGTTCAAGGTCACAGACGGCGCGAGCCCGGTCCTTCTCAAAGGTGGATTTTTAACTGCAGTCATTATGCCCATGAGGAGCTAATAAAATGAAACCAATCTTTGGACAGTTCCAAACCAACCGAGAAGCCAACGCGGCAGCACGGGAGCTCCGCACGGTCCAAGCCTACCTGGCCTTCTTAACCTCAGCCCTGTATTTAGGCATAATTAGCCCGGAGGCAATCTGGGAGGAGACCATGCCATTTATTGACACCTTGTTCGAGCAGGCTGATGAGATGACCCAGGAAAAGATGATTAAATATTTTGAGCAACTTGAGGAGGCATAATATGAAACGTAACAACCAGCGCGGATCACAGAAGAGGGTAAACGTCGCCGAGGTCGCCAAAAACAACCGCACTCTTACGGGTGTAGTGAAAAATATGCTTTCAGGGGCGGGCCACTCATTGGCAGAAGTTTTTGGTCAAAGTATCCTGCCACCCCGCAACCACTACAACCGTTCCAAGTACAAACCCCACCAGGGCGAGGGCGAACGCGCCCGCCGCCGCAAGCAGATCGCAGCCGGGACCCTCAACCAGGCCAACGGCCTCGTTTTTAACTAACACTCTAACCAAGGGGCCAATATTATGAACTACAAAGAATACGCAGAACTCCACGACCTCGGCTTTACCTACGCCGCCACCGACACCAACCCCTCCATGGACGCCTCGCATCCAATGGACCACTACCTGATCGGCATCTACATACGCCCCGAGGGTGAGGACCAGCGACTCTTTACCCTCTATTACAGCAAGGGCGTCGGGCATGAGGGCACACCCCCGGAGATCACTGAAGTGCTTAACTGCCTGCAGCTGGATGCCGCCATACTGGACCAGGCCAGTGATTTTGAGGATTGGGCCGCAGGGCTGGGTTATGACCCGGACAGCCGCGCCGCTGAGCGTATTTACAGCGGGTGTATTGAGCAGACGACCCGGTTCAAAGAGTTCCTGGGCGATGACCTGTTTAACGACTTCCTGATGCTGGACGAGGGGGACTAAATGACCACACCCCTATGGCGAGCCATGCTCGCAGAGGCACTTAAAAACACTGCAACCGCCGCTTTTGTGTTCGCAGCTATCTACATTACCGTAGGGCTGGCTTACAAGGTGGTCCTGCCATGACCAAGGACTTTGAAGAACAGCTCACAGCAGCACTGGAGTCTGTCGAACGGGTCGTTGATACCATAGGCGACAGGTTACTTCGGCACAGCCTGAATGCCTGCGTGGTTACGATGCTTAATATTCTCAAGCTCAATGGGAGGGCTAAATGATCGAGTTCTTAAAAAACGCAGGCGTCGCAGCTCTTGTGTTCCTCGTGGTCTGGTCCCTTGTAGAGCTGACTTATGACGCGATAGACACAGACTTAACTAACCGGTCTACGACCGCCGAAACAGGGAGAAAATGATGAATGAATATATTGAAGAGATGAGAAAGATGATCCAGCGCTATGACGCCGCCATTATTAAAAACGCATGGGAGCCGATGAGCATAACCTTTGCGTTGAACACCCCTGAAGAAGCAGTTAAGTGGTGGCTACTTTTAAACTCAGCGGTTAATATGAGTCAGGCCATTAACAAGGAGGCCCGGCGGACGCACATTCGCGAGGGTGCTATGGCCCGAGGCATGCAGGATGCAATTTCACACGGGTCTTATATAGAGTCCTACGATCAATGGACGAGCATCGACACCGCACTCGCCAGCCACTTCGAGGAGTCCGAATAATGACCCAACCCATACCCACACCGGACCAGATCCGCGCGGCCAGGACCTCACTTAACCGGAGTCAAACCGCTATGGCCAAACTGATTGGGGTGCAGTTTGTCACCTATAACCGCTGGGAGAACGGCCACACCACCCCGCAGCCCCGGCACCGTGAGAAGCTCGCAAAACTGGTCAACCTCGCTGAACAGCGGAAAGGGGTCTAATGGCGAAAATAGACAAAACCGCTGTATTCTCAGAGGTTAAGAGCCTCGGCCAGAGGTGGATGACCGGCAACAAAGCCCAGAAGCAGGAGGTCATTGAGGACCTGGTGGGCCTACGCCGCCCGAAAGGGTGTCTGTACCCCGCCCTGGTGCATCGATATGTTACCAAAGAGAGCGGCTTTCAGGAAGCCTCAAAATTTGCACAAGGTTTACTTAACCAAGTTGCGGAATAAGGAGAACTTATGCTGACCCACGCTAACAGCCACCAGGCCACTGACCCCACAGACCACGCCACGATGTCGGAACGTGCCCTTGCTGCTAAAGTTATTCAACAAGCTATACTTGACTTCGTTTCTACCCCCCCGAGGCCTTACAGAGGGCAGTTCTATGGTTTCCAGCAGGCGACCCGGCAGTGGGAGGAGAGACTCAAAGAGTCTTATGAGTTTCTGACCGGTGCGGGCGCTATGTCAGCGTTCTGGTTTGCCTCCCTGGAGCTCCCTTTTTTCCCAGGCAGCTTTGAGGACCTGCAGAAAAGACTTAAAGGACAGAGCCTCCGGGGGGTAAGTGATGCTTAAACAAGCAGAAGAACAGAAGGTAGAGGAATTGTCTGCCGAGCGCGATGAGCTTGCAAAAGCATTAGTTGGTATCAAGGAGATGAAGTGATGAGCAGATTATGCCGGTTGAAGAATAAAACTCACGGAGAAGACGGCCAGTGGGCTTATAAAATGATTACCACGCTTCAAGCTCTCCTCAAAGAGAAGGATGCGGAGATAGAGAAATTGCAAGATAAACTTACTTATCTCAACTTAGAACCGTGCTCCCATTGCCACCTACCAGCCGAAGTAGTGAGTTTAGCGACAGCCGTTATCGACTTCCGAAATCAGATGAGAGTACAGGCGTTGGAGCATAAGTTGTTACCTGCCGAGTACGACACGATGTGCGAAATTGCTTTGGCTATTAAGGAGGAAACAAAATGAAAGCATATTATTTCAGCAACATGGATAAGAAGCTACGCTACAACGACAACCGGCAGATCAGAAAAGGCAGGACGCACAAGGTAAAAGGTGAATTAGAACTTTGTGGTCACGGGCTACACGCAAGCATAAAGGCTATTGATGCTTTGCAATATGCCCCAAGCTCATACCTCTGGGTGGTTGAGTTAAGTGGAGACATCGTTCATGGGGATGATAAGGTTGTAGCCTCTGAGCGCACTTACCTACATGGATTTAATGCTGATAAATTATTACGAAAGTTTGCCCGTAAACAAGCACTGATAAACATCGAGAAGATTAAACCATACACAAATGCAGATGACTACGAGTTAATTGTTACCTACTTAGAGAGTGGTGATGATAACAAGCGGTCAGCAACAGGGTCAGCAAGGTCAGCAGCAGAGGCAGCAGCAAGGTCAGCAGCATGGTCAGTAAAGTCAGCAGCATGGTCAGCAGCAAGGTCAGCAGCAAGGTCAGCAGCATGGTCAGTAAAGTCAGCAGCAGAGTCAGCAGCATGGTCAGTAAAGTCAGCAGCAGAGTCAGCAGCAGAGTCAGCAGCAGAGTCAGCAGCAGAGTCAGCAGCTAACGAAATGCTGGAAGAGATGATAGACGAGTTTATTAAACAAGGAGAAACACCATGACTAAAACAGAGCTGAGACGTTATAACTACTGGTATTATTTGTTTTACCTCGCTGGGAAAAAGTGAAAATAATGTTGTTTTCTTGTTGACACCTGAACCCTATGGGGTTATACTCTAATTAACAGTGAGGGACAAACCCAAACAAGGAGAGCGACATGAAAACTTACATGAATGAAAAAACCGGATCAATCGACACTTACGAAGGCTGGGGCTACGAGAATGAGGAAGGTCTCACGGTAAACGCTGTCGACCTTGGCGAGGTTGTGGAAGTCGAGCGAGTTGACGGCGTGTGGGTAGGGCTGAAGGAGTCGGCAAAATAGAGAGTGTCAAAGTCACGCAACACATTTTTGGTCGCATGTTTGGTTATGGCACTATTGCAATTGCAGGAACGGGAGGGAATGGCGCGATAATGAAAGGCGTGCGCGACCCTTTGGCGTTCCGAGCTGCTGTTGCTGAGGCGGCTGGAGTTTAAGTTGTCAAGCACGAACTAAATAGGAGGGAATAAAGTGACACGCCAAGAGCTAAAAAACGCCCGCGAAAACATGGGCCTGGACATAGGCCAGATGGCGCGGCGGCTAAACACGCCGCGCGGAACTTACGTCAAATGGGAAAATGGGCAGCGGCGCGTGCCTGGCTTCCTGGATGTTTTGTTGCCTGTTTATGAGCCGTCACCGAAGAATTTTAGTCAATGGTGGCAGAACGAATATCTGCTGCAGACCAATTTGTGGCACAGTTACACAGTGAACCAGATCGACGAAGCCGACGTTGAGATGATCTGGGATGCTGCTAGCGACCATCAGCGCGAAGTGGACGCCAACATTAACCTTGTCATTATTTGTAGCCACACAGAAAACACAAAATGCGATGAGTGCGTCGCGATGGAAGACGTTATCCGTGACTATAAAATGCTGATCCGCAGCAAGGGAGGAAGTGATGAGCACAGAAATATAGAACATCAGCCGAAGTGCCTTTGACTACGTTGATCAAACGCCTTGGTGAGATTGCAAGGGTAGTAATCGACGGGAAAGGAAAAGAGCCACTGGAAGAATTTACTGAGGAGGAAAAGCGATGAAAGAGCACATAAAAAACTACACAGATGGGCCGTGGGATGTGGTTAGGGCCGGTGCAAGCATTATGATATACGGGCCAGTTGGGCAGAGAGTATGCAAGCTCTTGTTCCCAGAACTCTTGCGCGAACGTGAATTGAATGCCTACCTTATTGCTGCAGCACCTGATTTACTTGAGGCTCTTGAGAATTTACAAACTCAAATTCAGCAAGTCAGCGATGGTGATAGACCATATACGGGATTTGACACAGGCCTAATTGATGCAGCTATTGCAAGGGCCTACGGGGAGACACACCATGAAACATAAGATAGAAATCAAAATGCACGAGGCCTATAACAGAAAGGCCAATGCAAACCGACCAATCAAGAACGCCCTGCCATGGTATCCAACCAGAACCTTTGGGGTCAATGCGTGGGGGCATTTATTGCAACTTTGGAAAGCCACCGAGAGCGATGGCGCTGAGAGGGAAGCATGGCTAAAAGTGGAACCGATAAGAACGTGACCGCTACAGGGAGGCTTTGGAAACGTTGTCCATACTAGGTAATAACGGGAGCCCTATAGCACAAAAAGCCCCCCCAAGGGAGGAGATAATGGCTGAATTTGAAGACTGGCCGGACGAACTGAAAACTTGCGGTGAACTGAGTTGTGAAGATTGCGACGACAGGACACTAGCCCTCACCGCAGATCGCAACGAATGGCAAAGAATCTGCGATGAGGAAACTGTCAGGGCAGAGCAAGCCGAGGCAGAGGTTCTAACGCTTAATGCAGATCTTGCAGAGTTAAGAGAATTGGCTACGTGGATGACAGGGTGCGGGTATGAGTTTACCCAGCATACATTTTTTACCAAAAGCCAGCACCTTCTTGTTGGGCCAGTATATACGACCAACTGGGCGAGGGTTGAGCAGGAATTGTCCGATGCAGTTGACGCACTGGAGGAAAACAAATGACTATGAATAGAGAGTTCGCGAAATTCCTCGGGTGGGCCTATTGTAGCTCAGTAGATAATTACTCAAAAGAGCCACTGGAAGAATTCGTTTCTAAAGGCGATAATGCTGACTGGGAGCTTTGCCCCGACTTCGCAGGCAAAGACTTCCACCTGCTGCACACTGACGACATTATCTTTGCTGATGATCTGGATACCGAGCCAGACACAATCGACAGCCTACGACAAGAGATTGCACGGCTGACTGCTGATCGTGACGACTGGAGAAACATCTGCTCGGAGCAGACTCTGAGGGCAGAGCAAGCCGAGCAGAAGGTAGCTATAGCGGAGAAGGGATTGAAAGAGATTATTTCAAACGACTCCCGTTCTCACTTTAATCGAGTTGACGCTATGACGCTGACGCTATGGGCGAGAGAAACCCTCAATAAACTCAAGGCGGTGAAGTGAAGACAGACGAGGAGAAACTGCTCTGGATGTTCGAGCAAGTACATGCAGAGAAGGATGAGGAGATACTAGGATTGAAGGCTGAGTTAGCGACAGAGCAAGCGCTACACAGGAGAGCAAGCGACACCATTGGATTGCTTAGCGAGGGGCTTGAGGAAGCCGAGCAGAAAGTAGCCAACATGACGGCAAAAGCGACAGCATGGGAACGGGACTATGACTTGATGAAGGTAGACCGAAATCTGTGGAAGGCTTCATACCATATCATGTGTGATTTTTCTGTCAAAAGTAATGTCACGGAATAGGACAGGAGGTTAAGTGATGAGTAAAAGGTTTGCAGGCGATTATGAAAGCTTTCAGCGGTTCAATGAGAAACATAAAATTACATACTGTGATTTGGAGGCCGAAGTCTGGGAGGCTGAAGAACTTCTCAAAGAGAAGGATGCGGAGATAGAGAAATTGCGTAATAGTAAACAAAACTTGGGTGTTGCGTTAGGTAAAATGACTGTAAAATTCGCAAACAGCTTTGATCGTGCCGAAGAAGCCGAGATAAAAGAATCAACAGCCGCCTTGGAAATTATCCTGCTTAAAAGTAAACTTAAAGCAGCCGAGCAGAAGGTGGCTGAATACGAAAAAATGGTGAAGGAGGATTGATATGAAATGTCGTAAGCACACAATCGCACCACTACAATTTGACGGGTGCCCTCACTGCGAGTTAGCGTCGTTGGACTTGAAGCTGACTGTGGTGGAGAAAGACTTCGCTGACATGGAGGAAGGAGCCTGGAAGCTCGGGGTGCATCTTGAGGATGCCCGGACCACCCTCGCCTCGATCCTCGAAGACCTCACAGACGACCAGCTAACCCCAAAAGGTAATGAGATGGTTGACTTTATCCAACAAACCCTGAGGAGGACCCGATGAATACCCCTGAGATCCTATATTGCCCCACCTGCAAAACCCTCAGGCCCTTCAGGGCCAACCAGTGTCAAACCTGTGGGGGAGTTAAAATAACCAGGGGGGCCCCATGATTTTCCCTAGCTGTATAGGGTTCGATATTGAAACCGCTGGAGACAAGCAGGAGTATGCCCTTCAGCCTGTGCGAAAGACCACCAACCAAGCGTGGGTAACTGCCGCGAGTTTTGCCAGAGGTGAGAAGGTAGCAGGGCAGTTATACCCAAGCAAGGCTCTTATTGAAGGCATGCTTAAAAAAGCCATAGAGGCTGATGCCTACATACTCGGGTGGAACGTGGCCTTCGACGCTTCATGGTGCATAGCTACCGGGTGTGAGGACCTTGTAATGCAGGTTAAGTGGTTAGACGCCATGCTCTTGTGGCGACATGCCCAGGTTGAGCCTGAAGGTGACACTATACCTAAAAGCAAGCGCAGGAGCTACGCCCTTGCTAACGCCATGAAAACGTACTACCCGGAGCATGCAGGGTTCAAAGACTTTGATGACTTCCAGGCTGATGATGATGAGTCTATGCAAGGCTTGCTCACACGCAACAAGGGTGACGCACTGTTCGTCATAAGGTTAGCAGAGAAGTTCTGGGGTGAGTTGAACGATCGTCAGCAGCTTGCAGCTTTAGTCGAGGCCCGGTGTATACCGTTGGTGGCATGGTCAAAAGTCCATGGCTTAAAGGCTTCAAGACCGGCAGCTGAATCTTTGAAGAGATCCCTTACTGAAGAAGCTGATAAACTTTATGCTGAACTTTTAGCGTCAAGCCCTGAGATAGAAGGTGTAAATCTCGGCAGCCCTAAACAACTTCAAAAGCTTCTTTTTAAAGATTGGCAGTTGCCGGTCCTTGGAACCTCCAAGAAAACAGGGCAGCCATCAACAGATAAATTCGCACTCTTTGACCTGGCTCTCATGGACCCGCGAGCAAATACTTTAAAAAAGATCCGGGAAGCTAAAAATAATAAGGTAAAGTATGCTGAAGCCACTATAAAAGCCCTTGACTATAACGGTGACGGCTGTGTGCGACCATCTGCAAGGATATTTGGAACATACACGTCAAGGATGACCTACTCAAGCCAAGATAAAACGAAAGAAGTCGTTACAAAAACGACGAAGGCGAAAGGTGAGCACCAAGTAGTACGAAATGTATTAGTGCCAACAGGCATAGCCCTTCACCAGTGGAAGCGTGGAAGAGACTACCGGAGGATTATACAAGCCCCTGAAGGTTTTGGTATGGCTGAGCTTGACTTTGCAGGCCAAGAGTTTCGGTGGATGGCAGTAGCCTCTGAAGATGAAACGATGCTCAGTCTTTGTGCTCAAGGCCAGGACGCCCATAGTTTTATGGGGTCCCAAGTGGCAAACGTCGAGTATATGGATTTGGTAAATAGATTCCACGCAGAAGATCCTCAAGCAGTCAATGACCGAAAAGCCGGGAAGTTTTGCAACCTGTCCTACCAGTACAGGGTATCGGCAAAGACAGCAACCAAGAAAGCAAGAGTCGAGTATGACCTTGATGTAGATGTACCTTTTATCAAGCAGACTCAGTTAATTTATAAGCAGTCATACCCTGGGGTACAAGCCTACTGGCGCAAGCAGATTCTCGACTGCAAATACCAAGGTTTTGCTGAAACCTTTGCCGGTAGGCGAGTGCAGCTACCAGGTGCTTGGGCTGGAGAGGATGCGTGGGCCAACGAGAGTACAGCCATTAACTACCCAATCCAAGGCACAGGCGGTGATCAAAAATACCTAGCCCTGGCGGTAGCTCGCAACCACCTAAATCGTTTTGATGGTAAATTTTACTATGAACTACATGACGGCTTGTTTTTTATTTTCCCTTTGGGCAAGATGGCAGAAGCAGTGCCATTTTTTACACACTTGCTATCGAACCTACCTTACAAAAAAGCCTGGGGTGTTGACTTGCCTATTGATTTCCCGGTCGATGCCGCTGTTGGACCCTCATGGGGAGATTTGAAAGAGGTATAATTATGGCGATTGTGAGAAATAAGGGTTGACACAACCATGTAAAGCAGATTACAATGAGGGAAACTAAGTTACCATCGCCCCGAGGACGAGCGCCTTTCTTCCTCTGGCTGGGGGAGTCAGCCTCGGGGCGTTTTATTTAAGGTTACTATGAACCTCTCAGCCCTACAAAGTCCAACGACCAAATACAACCGATACCTTTTAAGCGCCTCTGTAGACAGTGCCTTAGCGCGGGGGCTTGAGGTTCACCCAGACAACCACCAATTCCGGACGTTACCGGAGAAGGCAGAGAATACGATGAGTAGACCCGTGAACAGGAAAGACAGACCTTTTAGTTGGAGTTTCACGGCGCTGCAAGCGTTTGAAAACTGCGCCCGAGCCTATGGTGAAGAGAGGTTTTTCTGCAACACAAAGTTCCAAGAGAACGAAGCCATCCGTGATGGCAACCGGGGGCACGCTTGCGCAGAGGACACTTTGAACGGAGTCCCCCCTAAAGACCCAGTGTATCTGGACATAATTAGCCCCTACACCAACGCTATGCTGAGAGCGAAGTCTCAAGGGTCTGAGCTTCTTGTCGAATATGAGATTGTCCTGGGGGAGAACATGGCCCCGCTGACAGGGAAAAAAGCATGGTTCTCTAAGGAGGCTTGGTTTCGCGGGAAATTGGATGCCACGGTCGTTAAAACCTTAGAGAACGGGGAGCAAGAGGCCCTCATAGCAGACTGGAAGTTTGGAAAGGTTAAGGATAACCCAGACCAGCTCAAGATTTTTGCAGCGTCTCTGTCTGTAGTTCGCCCGGACATTTCTGTGTTTAAACCTAAGTTCATATTCCCGAAGGCTAAGGAAGTAATTGGTTGTGGGTCACTTACTAAAGAGGAGCTCCCCAACATCTGGGCAGGTATTCTCCAGAGGGTACGCAGGATGGAGCAAGCGTGGGAGACAGAGACGTTCCAGGCTCGACCAAGTGGTCTTTGTAAATGGAAAACCGGACAGTGCGCGTCTTACAACAACTGCCCCTATGCAAGAGGTAAATAGATGAGTATTTGCTCTGTAGCAGCATGTCCTAAACCGTCCGACAGAAGAGGGTGGTGTACCGCTCACTATATGAGATGGCACAGGCATGGTGATCCTTTAGGGGGTCGGGGGCCTACAGGGGTACCACACAAAGACCAAGCAGGGTATATGGTATTCACAAGTGGGCCTTATGCTGGGAGGCGAGAACACACAGTTGTGGCTGAGAAAGCTTTCGGGAAGCCCTTGCCTGCGGGAGTAGTGGTCCACCATGTAGACGAGGACAAAGCCAACAACTACCCCAGCAATCTTGTAATCTGTCAGAGCCACGCGTATCACTTTCTTTTGCACACAAGGGCAGATGCTATTGCTGCAGGGCACCCAGCCACCTGGAGAAAGTGTGGGTATTGCTCAGAGTACGACGCCCTTGAGAACATGAGGCACTACCAATATAAAAATGTAAATATGTACCAGCACAAAAAGTGTTCTGACGACTATAACACCGCGAGGAGGTAATTAAATGATCCATTTTAACCCAAAGAAAGCCAGGAACCAGCAGCGCAAAAATGATGTGATTGTCAACGCAACGCTTGACGCCGTAAAAGGCATCCGGAAATGGAAACTATCAAGCCGTATTAAGTTCGCCTCATGGCTCCTCTGGGGTCGGGGTGACTGGAAGGGGGTGAAATAAAATGGCACAGACGCCAGAAGGAAAGGTCAAAGACGCCTTGAAAGCCATATTACTATCCTACGGCATCTTCCCAGCGGGGAAGGCAGGCGCGTTCCCCCCAGACTGCTCAGGCTGGTATTTCATGCCCCCAGGGACTCAGTTCTCAATCAAAGGGGTACCTGATTTTATTGGTAAATTCCACGGCTTGTTCTGGGCGGTCGAGACAAAAGCACCTAAAAAGAAGCCGACCGGGTTTCAAAAACTCCAGATCGACGCAATTAATAAAAGCCCGGGCCCCTGCTTTGTGATCGATGGTGACTTCACTGAGTTTGAGGCATGGTTAAAGGGGATACTAAAATGTATTATGACGAGTGCATAATTGAAGGTGAGATGTTTTATAAGACTGACCCTGAGGGTGGATGGATCAGGGCAACCAACGCTATGCTGACCTCCCGGCTGGAAAAAGCCCAAGAGGAACTGGCTGAGGCAAACGAGGTTTTGGCTACTATCAGGGACCTTATTAAGGAGTACGGGTTATGATCGTAGAAATGACAGGAAAACAAATGGTAGCAGCAGCAGTCTGGTGGGTCGTCATTGTCGGCGGTACCTCGACAGTGCTCATCTGGGCTTTTTACTAAGGGGGAAAACGTGGAATTCTTTTCAGAAGATACTGTAGGGGCCTTTTATGACTTACTAGAACCATGTAAGCAGGTAGAGCAGCACCCAGTATGGCATCCAGAAGGCGATGTATACATCCATAGTTTTCAGGTTTTGCACCATGCGCTTCGAGAGACTAACGACACAGATCTTATATTGGCTGCGTGGTTGCACGATGTTGGTAAGCAGATTCACCCTCTTGGGCATGATAAAGAATCGGTAGTCCTCCTTGAAGGGCTTGTCAGTGTAAAAACTGAATGGCTTGTGGGGCAGCACATGAGAGTGTCAGACCTGATTTTAGGGCGCATGAAACGTCGTCAGAAAGTTCTTGCCCTCCTTAACCACCCATGGCTTCCAGAACTCATTGCGTTGCACCGATGGGATACGATGGGTAGAAACGCTAACACAATTCACTATGTACCTTGTGGGGTCCTTAGGGAAAAACTTAACTTCAAGGCTGATCTGCATTTTAAAAAGGAGCGTAAAGCATGAAAGAAATAACCGAGAGCTTAAATGTGGTATGCCTTATGAAATTTGGCAGCCACCTTTACGGGACAGATACACCAGAGTCTGATACCGACTACAAAGGCATCTTCATGCCAACCAAGGAGCAAGTGCTTTTAGGGAAAGTTCCTAAAAGTATGCGGTACGACTCTAACACATCCAATGAGAGAAATTCCAAAGAAGACGTTGACGCTGAGATGTACTCCTTGCATTATTTCATAGAACTAGCCTGTAAGGGGGAAACTGCGGCATTGGATATGCTCCATTGTGATGAGAAGAACCTTATACAAGGGTCCAAGGTGTGGGCAGATTTGGTTAAATTTCGTTCCTTATTTTACACACGTAACCTGAAGGCTTTTGTTGGATACGCCCGCAAGCAAGCAGCTAAGTACGGGCTGAAAGGGTCGCGGCTGTCGGCAGCAAAAGAGGTGCTGAAGGTGCTTGCAAGCATGGATCAAACTTTAAAGTTTGGCGAGGCATTCTCCATACTGCCCGTCAACGATCATTGTCTTTTTCTTAACACCGCCACAACAGCAGTCCCCACTTACCAGATGTGTGGAAAACAGCTCCAAAGTACATGCTCTGTCTCCTATGCAGGGTCAATAGTCTGGCAGTTCATTGAGAGCTTTGGGGTGAGGGCTAAAAAAGCCGAGGCCAACGAGGGGGTTGATTGGAAGGCGGTGTCTCACGCTATAAGAGCTGCTTACCAGGTCAGGGAGATACTTACTGACCACACTATAACCTACCCATTAAAGGAGGCTGATTTTCTTAAAGAAGTCAAGCTAGGGGCTCTTGATTTCACCACCGTGGTGCTACCGGAACTTGAGAATGCGATGGCTGTAGTAGAAACTCTGTCTGAGAACAGCTCCCTGCCCGCGGAAGTTGATCGTAAGTTCTGGATGACATACCTTAGCGAAGCCGTCGAAGAGAACTTATTCCCTTAGAGAATTAGGTTATTAAGGAGGTTTTTACCATGGTCACATGCAGTTTCTGTCTACAAGAAAAGCACAAAAAGAAAACGATTAACAACCCACAGAGGCAGCAATACGTTATCTGCTTTGACTGCGTTAAGGCTATCGAGGCCGACACATACACCCCACCCCCTACCTTAGGAACCTCTGCATGAGCCAAGTACGAATCATCAAAGACCACTTAGTCGTCACTTCGAGCAACCCCGGACAGCTCCGCGCTGTCTTTCCGAACCTGAAAGAGGCGGTTATCAAAGATATACCTGTGTGTGCGGTGCCTCACACCTTAGAGGCGGCACAGATCCTGAACAACTTAGGCTATGCGGCTACAGGGCCCATCCGGACCAAGTATGACTGGCCTGGGTGGTTTACCCCCCTCCCTCATCAGGTACATACCGCTGACTTTATGACCTTGAACCCAAGGTGTTTTGTGTTGAATGGGATGGGGTCGATGAAGACAATTTCGGCACTCTGGGCCGCTGACTACCTACAGAAACTCGGGGTCGTGAAACGGGTACTGGTCGTGGCGCCTTTGTCTACACTTGAGCCTACATGGGGGCAGGAGATATTCAAGAACTTCCCCCTCAAAACATACGCTGTGTTACATGGCGCCCGTGATCGCCGCCGAGAACTGCTTGCCATGCCCCATGACATTTATGTGGTTAATCACGACGGGGTTAAAATTCTCCATGATGACCTCCTGGTGCGCGAGGACATTGACTTGGTTATCGTCGATGAAGTTGCTGTTTGCCGGACGGCTCGCACAGGTCGATGGAAGGTTATGAACAGTATACTCAACAAGTGCGGGTTCTCTAGAATGGCTTGGGGACTAAGCGGAGCCCCCACCCCTAATGCCCCAACCGACGCCTTTGGCATCTGCAAACTGATCAAACCAGAGAACTACAAAGGACACTTCACTTCCTTCAAGCACGAAACCATGTACCAGGTTAATCAGTTCCGGTGGGTACCCCGCAAAGGCGCAGAAGAGACTGTAAACAAGGTCCTAAAACCCTCAGTTCGGTATGCACTGGAAGATTGTGTTGACTTGCCAGAAACAATTTATTCTGACCGCGAGGCTCAGATGACCAAAGAGCAGGAGAAGCATTATGGTGAGATCAAGCGTCAAGCGGCCACAGACATTAGGGGGACTGTGATTACAGCAGTCAACGCGGCTGTGCAGATAAGTAAGCTCCTCCAGGCCAGCCTTGGCGTTTTGTATTCACCCACTGGTGAGGTTGTCAAGATAGATTTTGGCCCCCGCATCGGACTTTTAAAAGAACTTATTGAGTCCTGTGAGCGTAAAGTTATTGTGTTTGTGCCCTTGACCGGAGCCCTGCAAGCCGTCAAGAAAGAGCTTGAAAACCACTGGACAGTTGAGAGTATTGATGGGTCAACCAGTATGAATAACAGGAACAGAATTTTCAGCAACTTCAGAAACACCAAGGACCCCCATATCCTCGTAGCTAACGCCGCCGCGATGTCTCACGGCTTAACACTGACCGAGGCTTCGACAATTATCTGGTACGCTCCGATCAGTTCTTATGATGTCTACAACCAAGCCAACGCGAGGATCGTGCGGCCAGGGCAGAAACACGTAACCCATATCATCCATATGTACGCAACATCTGAGGAGCGCAAGACCTATACAGTGCTGAAAGAAAAAGGCCGACTGCAGGATGTGCTGCTTGATCTTGTCAGGGAGGGGTGATGTTACTCGAACTCGTGAAAAAAGGAGATTGATATGAGGCATATAGCAGACCACGTAAAAGCTTTGGTTAACACAGCAGCCAAGGGGTACAAGTGGGCTGTAGTCGTAAGTGACACCGCCAAAGCCAACGAGATGATAAGCCTTGTCCCTTGGTTCACTCAGGGGAGAGGGTCTAAATTGAACAGGGCTACGCTCACGGTTGAGGTTGGGGCCGGGTCTATTAAGTTTGTCCCCTCTACGACAGCCGTTGAGAGGCTTAAAGGTCTCGAGTTCGATGAACTTTTTGTAGACGAATGCGCTGAGATAAACCCTGATATGCTCGGGAAGCTAGAAAATATCTGGCATCTTGTGAAAAAAGGAGATTGATATGCGGAACCGGTACGCTGGTAGGTGCTGCGCGTGTGGAGAGTTTGTCCCTAAAGGTGAGGGTCATCCCGAACGGAAGCGGGGGAGGTGGTACGTTCGCTGTATAAAATGCACTAAATACGGAAAAACTCTTTTTGCACAATATAATACTTGACAAGCACTTTACAGTAGTGTAAGTTGGTACCACTAACGAGGAAGGAGGTGTTGAAATGCTTTTTAAGAACGTACACCCACTAATGAAGGTTGTCATCAGAGAGTACAATGATCTGGCCGCTGAGTTTGGCGTCCGCGCTACCGGCACGATTGACTGCCCTTACGGATTTAATGACCATGTTATGTATGAAACGTGTGGGAAGGTCGCCACTGTGGTGGGTATCCACAACCCTGATGCCTTTGCCCTTGTGGTCGATGGGAAGGATACCCCAGAGCTTGACTCTTACCACCCTTGCACCTTCCGCCCTTTTAGGTGGTCGGATCTAAAACCAGCAGACAGTAAACCAGCACTAAGAGTGGTGCAATAAATAGGAAGGAGGTTTTGAAATGAAAGACATTTTCAACATGGGCGACTCCCTAGAAGAGCCTGAGTTAAAAGAGGGGCCAGAGCGTAAGCCCTGCCCAGAGTGTGGTAAGGAGGTCACATGGACTCAAGCCGGCAAGCCCCGCAGCCACAAATGCACCCCGAAGCCTGAGGAGCCTGAAGGGGAGTCAGAGCAACCCAAAGCTCCTGAGGGTCTTATTGACCGGGCGATCACAGCGTTTTTGGAAACCAAAGCGGAGCTGGAGCTTGAGGCAAAACTGTTTGCTGACGCGATGGCCCCCCGAAACGAACTTCAGGCCAAACGCCTTGAGTTTTTGGGCAACCAGCTTAAAGATGCGGGGCTGACCAGCCAGAGCGGCACCATGGGGCGCAGTGAGGTCTACCACGTAGACTCAGCGACAGTCTCAGACCCTCTGATTTTCGGCAACTGGGTCGGCGACGATTACCCCAACCGCAAGCATTACCTTGAGAACCGGGTGAGCAAGACCGCGATTAAGCAGGACCTGGAGGACAGCAAAACCCTGCCGCCTGGTGTTAACTTTATCAAAATCGAGAAAGTTAAAGTCGTTCGTAAACCTAAGAAATGAGGAGGTCGTGATGAAATCAGATCTGAAAGGCCCTGAGACAAAAAAAGAAAAGAACGAGTACCCCTGCCTAAAAATTCACCTTACACTTGGTTTCGTGGTGTTGTTCTCTGGCCCAGGAATGGGGACGGTAGTTCATGATGCTAAGGGTATGTACCGCATAGGCTACCAGTTTTTTGGGTACGACCATGCGGAAGTTTGGGAGGAACGGCACTTCGAACCCCTTAAAGGCACAATCACTCTTTACAACTAACCAAGGAGACTGCGATGAACCCAACCATCGACAACAATTTCAAGTACCATTCACCCAAGCCGGGGCAGCCTGAGATTTACACTGCCCTACGGGAAAAGGCAAAAGAACTGGCTCTGATGATCGATGAGCTTGCTCCCGACTGCCGTGAGAGAGCTCTCGCCCTTACTAACCTCGAACAATCTGTGATGTGGGCTAACGCTGGCATCGCTCGCTCTTAAACACTAACCAAGGAGGCATTAATATGTCGTCACATGAAATTATGATCCCAGATGCCGCGCAGTTGCCTGCGCATATTGTTAACCCCGAACTGGCGCGTCAAGCAAACGAGGACGCCGCAGCAAACATCTCAACCGGGTTTCCCTCACGCATTAAGATGGCTGGCAAGACTTTTGTGCTGGTCGATGGCTCCGGTGAAGAGGTGGTTATCAAGAACAAGGAGATGACCGAAGGCCCTGACGAGAACATGTACCTGAAAACGGTCGTGCTCCGGGCTCGCAAGGCTTTGCAAAAAGTCTTCTTTGTCGATGAGTACTCGGAAGGCTCCACGGCTGCCCCGGACTGTTTCAGCAACGATGGAGAAAAGCCGGATGGCTCAATCAAGGCTCCTCAGTGCGACATCTGTGCCAACTGTCAGCATAACGCTTATGGTTCAGCCCGAAAAGGCGATGGCAAGGCTTGCTCGGACAACAAGATTCTGGCTCTGTTCATCCCCAACCGTGGCGTGCACCAGCTCAAGATTACGCCTGCGGCTCTGCGCAACTGGGGCCAGTATGTTAAAAAGTTGTCTGCCGCTGGTATCCCGGTCGGTATGGTCTTCACCCTGGTCGGCTTTGACCAAGAAGCTACCTTCCCCGTGCTGACTTTCCAGTACGGCGGCCCACTGCCTGAGAAAGCTGTTGCTAAGCTCGCTGAGATGGCTCAGGATACCGAGGCCACTGAGATTATCGAGAACCAGATGAAAGCCAGTTCCGATGCCAAGCCAGTCGAGAAGGCCAAGAAGCAGGTCGAGAAGCAGGTTGAGAAGGTCGTAGAACCTGAGAAGGTCGAAGATGACCTTGGCCTGGGCCTGGACGATGCTAAGCAGGAACCTGCCAAGCAGGAGACTGCGGCGGCCGATCCTGAAAAGGTTGAGCCTGAGCCTGAGGCGGAAGTTGCCTCTGCGGATTCGTTGACCGACGACGACATCGCGGCCGAACTAGGGCTGTAAGCGATCGGGGGGCGTTACGCCCCCCTTTCTTACAAGGAGGTAATTATGAACCCAACTGCAAAATATATATTCGACACCCTGGCCGCAGGCGAGGTCACAATCAGCGACTTCGCCACACTCTTAAAGGGTAAGGTCACACGACAAACGCTCCACCACTGGAAAGCCGGTGGGTCTATCAACGACGGGTTCCGACTCTCAACAGCAAACAGTGTGGCTAAACGCCTGGCAGGAGCTATAAGCGACGGTCGGCTTCCTCTGGTCGGGAAGCTTCCGGCGTCTGAGAGAGTTGGGATTTTAAGGCGCATCATCTTAGGTCAGTAAGAATCCATATATACAAAAAACCCTATAAGGTTGACAACTTACGTCCACATCTTTAAACTGTACGACTCAGGAGGATTTCATGTTTAAATACCTTGCTAAAAAGATCTACCCCCACCTCGGCCTGATGATTGAAGATGACCTAGAACCGATCCTTGATGAGCGGGTCCGGCTCATTGAAGACCAACTTCAAACGGTGGCCTTCAGGGCCACAGATGCACAACTCGCCACCGACACCTTGGCCGACGAACTCGGCTACACCATCGTTATAGCTGGTAACTCAGCTACTGTTCTCAAAGCATAGTAAGGAGCCTGAATGCCTTTCTTCGAAAAACTCCTGCCCACTCAAGGCATGGTCTGCGTAGCACAAGCGCTCTCAAAAGGGTTCCGTCATTATTTCTATGAGGACCGCGATGAGGCGATTAAGCAGATTGAGTCCCTGGACGCGCAAGGGCATACGGTCTATCTCGCACAGGCGACGTTTAAGACAGATGAGAACCGTAAGCAGGTCAACGCTCAGTCATTACGCTCGTTTTTTCTTGACATAGACTGCGGGGAGGGGAAGGACTACCCCAGCCAGAAAGAGGCTGTCACAGCGTTGAAGAAGATGGTCGAGGAGACCGGGCTCTCTATGCCCGCAGTCATGGTCAGCGGCAACGGCCTCTATGCCTATTGGTTCCTGGAGGAAGAGGTACCGGCTGAGCAGTGGCAGACAATCGCACGGATCTTAAAATCCACTCTTGCTGCCTATGAGTTCAACGCTGACCCGTCCCGCACCTCGGACATATCCTCAGTCCTCAGACCCCCAGGCTCCACGCACCGCAAAGATCCGAACAACCCCAAGGCTGTCAAGCTGGTCAAGGATGCACCGGCTATTAAGTTCAACGACTTCTGCACCGCACTGCGCAAAGCTGCTAAGGCCAAAGAGCTCAACCTCAAGCCACTCAACAAGCCGAGGAAGAACCAGGACATTAATGCTGAGTTTTATGCTGGCATTGATGATGGCCCAAGCTCCAGTGCTCATATTATCGCAGACAAGTGTTCTCAAATCGGGAACGTTCGTACTCAAAAAGGGAACATTTCTGAGCCGATCTGGTATGCCTGCCTCGGAGTGCTTGCCTACACCACAGAGTGCGATGAGGTCACGCAGGAGTGGTCGTCAGGGCATCCAGACTACACGCCACAGGCCACGCAAGATAAAGTTGATCAGCTTCTGGAGAACACCACCGGCCCCACGACCTGTCACCAGCTTGGTCTGGTCAACGCCCAAGGGTGTCTGGGGTGTAAGCACAAAGATAAAATAACTTCGCCAATTGTTTTAGGACGCCCTGAGCCAGCCTCTAAGGTCATTGATGTTGCCTTGGGGGAGGTTGAGCCTCCGACTGGTTTCAGGCGCACAGAAGAGGGGCTGGGCTACGAGGAGGACGGTCGCTGGACAACGTTCTACGATCAGGACCTGTACCCGACCCGCCTGGCCTTTGACACATCCCTCGGTTACGAGGTTATTACAATCAGGCACCACTTACCCCATGAAGGGGATATGGAGTTTTCAATACGCTCCAGCTTTGTGAACGACCAGAAGAGTTTCTTGACGACGTTTTCAGACAACCATGTAAAGGTCGTAGGGAGTAAGGAGAAAAAACTCATGCAGGCTTATGTTGAGGGCTATGCCCAGAAATTACAACGCGCCCAGCGCATGTCGCAACTCCTCTGCCAGATGGGGTGGGGAGAGACCCGCAAGGGCGACGCTATGTTTGTGCTTGGCAAAAAGATTTTCTACCATGATGGCACGATGGAGACCGCGACTTTAGCCAACAACGTTCCTTCCGCAGCCAGAGGGTTTAGATCCGAGGGCAGCGTAGAGAAATGGACGGAGGCCACTCGGGTGTTTAATAAGCCGGGGATGGAGCCTCTCGCGTTTGCTTTGATGTGCGGCTTCGGTGCGCCCCTGATGAAGTTCACAGGTTTTGAAGGCGCGATGGTCTCTATGACGGGAGGAAGCGGCACAGGCAAGACGCTCACCTCCAAGATGCTCCTGTCTATTTACGGAAACCACAAAGAACTCATGCTCGCCTACAAAGACACTCAGAATATGCTGATCTCCAGACTCGGGGTTTATGGCACCATGCCCATGGTCATTGATGAGGTCTCAAACATAAAAGGGGACGAGCTCTCTGACCTGGCGTACCGGATAACGCAGGGCCGCGACAAAGGCCGGCTAACCAAGAACGCCACGGAGAAAGAGAACTTGAACCGGTGGAACACCCTCGCTGTAGTGAGCACCAACTCCTCTTTGGTTGACCGGTTGAACAGCATGAAACAGGATGCCAGCGCGGAGATTAACCGTATCATTGAGTACCCGGTCGTGGATCATCCGGAGTTTAAGGGCGAGGTTACAGATGCCCTGTTCTGGACGATTCATCAGAACTTCGGACACGCTGGGGAAACGTATGTCAGGTGGTTGGTTCAGAACGTGCAGAAGCTGGGGCCGGGCATCAAAGCCGTGCAGCAGAAGATAAACACTCTTGCCAATATCAGAGGTGAGGAGAGGTACTGGTCGGCCACGGCCGCCGCAGCTATCTACGGGGGTGCGGTTGCAAAAAGTCTGGGTGTTATTGACTTCGACGTTGCCCGAATGATCCCATGGGTTGCCACCATGATTAAAAACATGCGCGACCAGAAAGACGAGCTTGCCGACACAGCCGTGGGTGTTTTGGGGCAGTTCCTTGATGAACACGCCAGCAACAGACTTATGATTCGTGGTGACTGCAGCCCGCGTACCCAGAACGTGCCGGTCGAACTCCCCCGAGGCCCGCTTGTTATCCGCCATGAGGTTGATAACAATAAGCTGTATATCTCACGCTCAGTGTTGAAAAACTGGTTGGGTAAACGGTTCGGAGAATATACCAAGATTGCCAATGAACTAAAAGATCAGCGGGTCTTGCGCAACGCCAACCAGCGTAAAGTTCTGGGGGGGAACACGACCCTCGGCGGCGCTCAGGTCTCCTGTTGGGTGATCGACCTAAAAGCTCCGGCGCTCGGCGCTGTTGGGCTACAACTTTTACAAGACTCCTCTGCCATGGAGGAGCTACAACGGATGGAGGGTGAGACTAATGGCTAGAGCATGCGACTTCTGTAAATTCACGAACCAGTACATCTGCGACCCGGAAGATCACTGTGGCCAGTGTTTGCAAGGGCAGAAAGCCTTGAGTAAAGGTGGCCCGAAGCGCCCCTTAAAATGGGAGGAGGCCAAGCATGGACGAGAGATATATTGATACCTTAACTGGCTTGCTGGGAGGTAACGATGGGTAGAAGACCGATGTACTTCAAACCAACTGCCTGCGAGTGCAACGATGAAGGGTGTGAGTTATGTACGTGCGCAGATTGTGGCAACTGGCTAGAGTGTTGCGAAGGTGATGTTTGTGAGGCGTGCCTAGATGCTTATGACGAGGAACACGGAGGTAGTGATGGATGAGCGCTACATAAAGTACCAATCCCTAAGTCTCCAAGAGGCTAAGGCGGTAGAGCGGGAGGTTACCGAGATGATCCAGTATGCGTTCCTGCTGGGTCGTCGGACCGAGGCTGAGATACGCGAGGTCACTTATTTACAGACGGTTGAACCAGTAACACATAGTGTGCATTAAGCGTACTAGAGGAGGTAATTAAAATGACCGAGAAAATGAGATCCTTTGATTCTGGAGCCACGCGCTCCTCCGAGGAAGGTAAGTATGACTACGAGGGATTTTTATCCCCTAGAGTGCTTGAGCGGTACGCTCAGTACATGAATGAGAACCGGGTCCAGGCTGACGGTGTGATCCGGGACTCAGATAACTGGCAAAAGGGTATGGGCCTCAATGTATTTATGAAGTCCCTCTGGCGCCATTTCATGTCCTTGTGGAAACTTCATCGCGGTGTTAAAGACCCTGACACGATCGAGACCGCCCTCTGCGCGTTGATGTTTAATGTGATGGGTTACATGCACGAAGTGTTGGTGGCTAAGGAGTCCAAAACCCCCGAGGAGATTGCTCAAGCCCTACAGTTTAGAAACTATGAACCAATCCCCGCTGGAAACTGCACCGGACCAATTATAGAGGGTACAGCCCCAGACCCTGATGACCTTATTAAACCTTTGAGTACGATGGGGGAGCCTTGTGTTGTTGGGCCTGAGTCCACCTACACCAAAGGCCTTAAAGCCTGGGTTCAGGAGATTAATAAAAGCGATGCTTCCCCCCGCGCTAAAAAACTTTACGAGGAGGTGGAGTAATATGAGACTCCTACATTTCTGGCAAATTGCAATTCGCTGTTGGCTAAGTGGTGATAATTGGGAAGGCGCGAAGTGGTACGCCCAACAGGTTGTTTATGGATGGAGGAAATGATTATGAGAAAAGCATATATCGCAGGTCCGATGAGAGGTTATGATCTTTTTAATTTCCCCGCTTTTGATGGAGCATTTTCAACGTGCGTAGGCCTTGGGTACCATCCTACAAGCCCTGCTGACATCGACAGGTTGTTTGAGAATTGGATCGATTACCCCCCAGAAGACTTCGTGCCAACGATCGAGGACTTTAAGCGGTTTATCCGCAGAGACCTGAACTTCTTGCTCGAACTGTCTCCTGAGAACGGCGACGCTATCTACATGCTGACCGGTTGGGAGTCGTCAAAAGGTGCGAGGGTGGAGCTAGCCCTGGCCGATTTTCTTGGTCTTAAGGTGCTTTACGAAGATGACCTGTCTTAAAGAAAAACGACGCAGGCACTCACTCGGACTCTGTACGGACTGTACCGAACCGGTTGCTATTAACCGAACCAAGTGCGAGAAGTGTTTGCAGAGTAACGCCAGGTCAGTGCTGAGGCAGAAACGAAAACGTATGGCCGAGGGGCGGTGCTGGTCTTGTGGGAGGCCAAGGATTACGGAAGGCATATCAGTCTCCACTTGGCTCTGCCCAAAATGTATGGATGCGAATTATTTAAAAGAGATGTTAAACCGGGTGTACTAAAAAAGGAGAAACATTATGGAGATCGTCAGACACAAATTGCCGAGGGATTTTACACTCCTGCTTACATCGGACTACCACTTCGGTAATGTCAACTGCCACAAAGAACTGTTGCAGGAAATGGTCGCCTCTGTCAAGGATCGTAAACGCAAGAAAATCAAGGCGTACCTTACGAACCTGGGGGATAATCTGGATAGTATTGCTCCGGATGATAAGCGCTACAAACACGCTTCGGTTGATTTCCAATCCGGGCTTATGACTCCGAAGGCGCAAGCCAACGCAGTCGTAGAACTTCTGAGCCCGATCAAGGATTACGTCCTTGCTATCGGGGAGGGCAACCACGAAGCGAAGCTGTGGAATATTGAGTCGTTCGGGCAGACTATCGCAGATGACCTCGGGGTGCCATTCGGAGGGTATAACTACATCCTTCAGTGTCTTGACCCTGATGGTAAACTTATGTTCAAAGTCTTTTGCTCTCACGGGTCTGGGAGATTGCCAAAAGGCGCAAAGGACCCCATCCAGCGCCAGGCCAATCGCAAGGCGCATCTAAAGCGCAAACTCGACGCGACAGGGTTCTCAGACTGTGCTTTGTTTTGTATGGGGCACACCCATCAACTCGTAACCGTCAAGCCAACCATCCATGATGAGCTTCTTTTGACCACCTCAGCCAGTGGTATCAAGGCGCACACCAGACCTACCCTTTCCCAGAATGCCTCATACATCCCACCCGAGCGTAGATGGTACGCCAACACCGGAGGGTTTTTGAAACTCTATTCCCCACCGGGATCTAAAGTGTTTGGCTACGCAGAGATCGCTCTGATGGAGCCCACAAAACTTGGTTGGACTGAGGTCGATGTACGTGATGGCCAGATCGTAGACATCCGGGGGGTTGAGGGCTATGGCATGTAAGGCCCTTTTAAGGGTTAAAACCGTGTGTAATGGTAATTATAGTTCCCTTTAAGGGGGTTATAAGCAACGTTTATTTAACGTTAAGGAGGCACCTATGTTCACAATCGAGTTAAAAATAAATGGGTCGATGATTGGCCATATCTATGGTCACAACGAGGGTATCGCCCCTGAGGGCAAGGGGGAGACACTCTACAGCTGGGAATATTATAGGCCACAAATCAGGGAGCTGAAACATGGAACTGTTTTCCACCACCGCGCGGCTGGGATTGAAGCCCTGGTGTGTAAGATCCTTGAGAACTTTACTGCCCAAATGCCTGACGATTAAGTTCTTCACGTTTGGTCCTGACCCCGGCGTCATCCTTAGCAGCGTTGCGCATAGCCGAAGCAATGGCTGAGCCGAGTCCTTGAGAGGCGCTGGGGTTCTTTCGTGCAAACTGTTTGAGCTCCTCCAGCGCTCCGTGTGGGTCGCCACCATCCCTGCCTTCCCTTATAACACGCCGAATCAACAAGCCCCGACGCTCTGAAACAATCGCTGACATCATAGCAATGTTACGCTCTTTACGTTTCATCTCAAAAATCTCGGTTGGTTGGAAGCCGATACCCATCAGCAACACCTCATCCAAACTCACATCTTCTGCTTTCAGAATACGGCGCTGGTCAGGCAGCTTGACCCCGTCTGAGAAAATACCGTAAGCGCGGATCATGTCCCGCACCGGCTTAGGCGTTGATGCCTCAAGCCCCTTCACAATGTTGCCCTTGTTGACCATCTCATCATACCCGACCGCCCAGCCCTCAGCAACAGAGTACGCAGGACCAATAAGCTGTGTGGCCAGGTAAGCCGCATAGTCACGACCGTGCGTGGTCGGCCATGGACCATAAGACGAGCCGTACACGTCCCCTAAGCCAATACGCTGCCCTGCGGTCATACCGATCAGAGTACCAACACCACCGGCCAGGACACGCCCACCGGCCTCACCGAAGTTCTCTTCCAACCATGCTCGGAAATCAGTCTCAGCATCGTAAGGCTCATCGTCATCCCCCATGGCCATGGACAGCGCGCCCATCAGGACATTCACAAACGGCATACCCATTGTACCGGCAAGCAGAGCCGACATCCCCATAACCCCGACGAGTTCTTTGCGGGCGTTGTTCTGCACTTCCTTGGACTCATTAGCGACAGAGTTTTTAACCATCAGCCCAATCCGGAAAGCGGCCATGATACGAAACGTTTGGAACGTCATAATAACTTTGGCGGTATCCCCTCTAAGGGCGACACCTTTAGCGCTGGTCGAGTAGTCAAACAGAGTGCTCTTGGTAATGTCCTCCGCAGCGTCCATAGCCTCGAAGAAGTTGTCTTTACCACCGGCAGCATCAAAGGTTGCCATGATAGTCGCTTTACGCGAAGCGGTCTCAGACATGCGCATGAACCACATAGCCCCCTTAAAAGCTTGGTTGGTAGGCTTGGTGGGGTCTTGGCCAGAGACAATCTCTCCGACCTCATGCGAGAGGCTGATGTCCATAATATTGCGAGATAGCCCTTCACGGAGTGCTAACGTGCGGGCTTGGTCTTTTGTCAAATCTTTCAGGGCTTTTTTAATCTCAGTAGCACCCTCGACAGTATCCTTGTCAAAGAACGACTCACCGATCTTCTTACCTAAAGCCAAGCCCTCACGCTGGTCCTCAGCGGTGACTGTGCGGTGGATGGTCTCGTAAGCCTTATTAACCTGTGGGTCTGCAAAGATAGCCTGTCGGCTGTACTTGGAGCTAAACGCCATACTGATTCCATTTGTGAGGTGCTTGGTCGCAGCAGCAGGGCCGTACTTAACCGCAAGCGCCGGGAACGTGAGAATCCCGAGCTGGGACATCTGCACCAGTGCGATCGAGGGCGAGGTCATCATATACAGAGTGCTGGTCCGGCCCAGCAGTTTTGCCACTTGCCCGGTCGTGTTGGTTCTGTCAGCAGCAATGCGGGCTTTGAGGTCATTAAGAATCTGCCCCTCGAGGTCTACATCATTACCCTCCTTGCGTTTCGTAGAGATCGTGTTGCGCATGTCAGTCAAAAGGGCAGAGATTTGACGCCCCTCATCCAGCTCAGAGATACGCTTACCATGGTTCTGCATGTACTTCAAAAATCCACGCTCAGCGTCCCGTGAGGCCCCGGCAATATTCTGACGTTGTAATGAGTTTTTAAGGGCAGAGGTCTCAGGCTGCCACCGCAACCACACCTCAGTCATCCCATTGACAGCATCAGTCGCACGCTCTCTGGCGGCCGCGCGGGAAGCCTCATCGGCATCGGGGGGCAGGGCTTTTAGTTCCGTGGCAACAGCCGCATCCAGAAGCTGGGTAAATAACTCAGTCGGCGCCGCGTCAATCGACCCCTCAAACTCTTCTGAGATAGACTTGACAATACTGTCACGGGGGATGCCAGCACGAACCAACGCTGCGATCTTGGCTTCTTGCTCAAAGGGGCTTTCGGCTTTTTCTTTGTGGAGAACCCCCTGTGTGTCCTGATAAGAGAGTTCGTACTTACCATCGCGGTTGAGGGGCCAGTACATACCCTTAATGCTGTTGAACTGCGCACTTAGGCTGCTGGCGAACTGCTCACGCTGCCTTGACCCTTTGTCAGTGTATTCCTCAATCAGCCGTTTGGTGCTGTCAAACTCGACCTGACGTATCTCCTGCATCTTGTCAGCGGCCTTGAGAACTGCGAACTGAAGGTCCTCGTGCTGGAGGGCCCTCCACGACTTATCGACCAGGTTGTGCGCCTCACGGAACGTTCGGCCTGTCGCCTCCTGCATACCGTCAGCTTCCCAGCCCCCCTGAGCAGCCTTGAGCTTATTAGCCGCTGGGATTCTCTCAACTTCTTTTTCTGCTTGGGAGGTGGCGGCTTCCTTGGGCATACCAGAACCGGTGAGGGCTTCGACACGGATGTCCACCTGCTCCTGCTCCCACTCTGTGATCCAGTCTTGCTCCATAACCCCGAGCTCAGGGTGCATCTTATGCCAGGTCGCATTGAGAACCGCAGACTGGAATTTCTCAACCCCCCGCTTGTACCCTTTACCCAGACCGAACTGCTTGCGGCCGAAGTGCTTGGCAAGCAAACCATTAATCTCTTCCATAGCCACTGCGCCTTCATCAACAAAGGAGTTGACACGGGCGTCTCTCTTGCCTATCAGCTTGACAAAATCTTTAAGCCTTGGGAGCACATTACTATAAACGTCAGACATGATCTGTAATGGCGTGACTTTAAACAAGGCTTCTCGGGCTGCGGGCTTGAGAGCAGCGGTGTTGTGTACCTGCTTGAGCTTGGCGAGGTTGCTGACCGTCGCGGCCGACATAGCCTCAAAAGCTTTGGTTGGTTCGTCAAAGCGGATGGGCTGAGGGGCATATTTAGCTAGTACGTCAGCAGTAACCTGCTCTGCTTTGCGTACATCCTTCAAGGTTGTCTCGGTGAGCTTGGCACTGGCGAGAAGCCCTTTGACCTGGGCCAATAGATCGTTAATTACTCGGGCTAGTTTTACTGCTATATCGGGGCGCGCCGCCTGAAGGTCTGCCCAGAAGGCTTCAGAGGTCATGTTCCGACCGACCACATCAGCAACCCACTCTTCAGCAATAGCTGGAGGCACATCCAGTGTGCCAGTAGTGTCCTGGGTCAGTTTATGGGCGGCCCTGAAATACTCTGCGATAGCTTGGTCATTAATGCCAGCCTCTTGGAGACCAGTGACCAGTTCTTTATATAACGCCTCATCGGCTTGGCGAACTTGGTGCAACAGTTCGTGCCCTAAGACTTCAAGGTGATTTTGATCCCCAGTTCCGGAGTCCACAATATAGATGCTGGCTGGGTCTTTCGGGTGAATAAATCCCTGCACTCGGAAAGCAGGGTCATCAGCCATGAGGATAACGTCGTGTCCGAACATCCCAGCGACTTTTGATAATTTATCTCGGAGTTTAGTATTTCCAGAAACTCTTGGACGCGCCCCTCCGAAAAGTCCCCGTCCAGACGCATTAGAGATAGCGAACATAATGTCGAGCTTTTCTTGAGGCAAGCTTTGTGCGATTGCATTTTCTAGCCCTCCTTCATCAAACTTAATACCGGCCCCTTTAAGTATATTAATAAGCTCATCAGTAGATACATCAGCTTCTAAGGCAGTAAGCACCGCGTCTCGATCTACCTCAGGCACTACCTCCTGTGGAAAAATGGAACTGATAGGGAAAGCGAAAGTCGCAGAACTCTCCTCCGACTCAATCTTGGTAGGGAACACTTTAACCTTATCGAATTTATTGTCTTGGCTACCCCAGCGGATTCCTGCACCTTCACCACTCTCTTTAGAGATAAACTCAATAGGAACCTGTTTAACCCCACGGGCTTGGAGGGCTCTCATACGGTGGCGACCTTCATGGCCTGCTATCTTGGCCGTCCCTTTGCCATCGTGTTCAAAAGAAAGGAAGGGCAGCCCACTAAACTTGTCACCGCGATCCAAGACAGCCTCAACGCCTTCTGTTTTCTCAATAGCCTTGCCAGGGGCTGCAAGCTGGAGGAACCTTTCCGGAGATATTGTTATGATCGTGGTGCGGGATTTCGCCCCGCTGGCCGACTCCTCAGCCTCAGCTAATGCTTTAGGTTCAAAGAAAGCTGCACCATCCACCTCATCAAACTTAATCTCAGCCCCACCGATCGTGCCCTCGTTCGCACTCACCCACCCAGGGTACTCAGCGACAAGCTGGTCGAACGGTGTGATCTGTAGCACCCGTTGCATCTCAGGAACGATGCGGTCGTTGGCTCGGGCCTGTGCGTTAACCTCAGCGGCGATGTCAGCCTTGACTTCCTCGATCGTAAACCCTGCTTCCAGTGCGCTGTTGGCTAGAGAACCAAGCCACCGGGCGCGGTCTCCCACTTCTCCGTTATCGAAGGCGGGATGGGTCTGGAAGGGTAACTCTTGAGTGCTTGGCGTATCAGCTTCCGCAGATCTTGGCGAGGCAGGGACTTCGGCAATTTCGATTGGACCTTGGGGGTTTTGGGCATCTTGCGCCTCCTTATTAGCTTTGGATATTTCGCGGGCTATGGCGAACTTGCGGTCTGTTTGCTCATCAAACTTCGCAGTGACAGAAACATCGGCTTCATCAAACAGGACATAATTAAAATCACCTTCACCAAGAGACCGGCTCTGCCCGTCCAGATACTTATTACCCCGGATGCCGAGGGAGAGGAGGAACTCAGAAACGTCTTGGTCTGCACTCTTAGAGGCTTCGTTGGACACTAAAGCGCCTTCTCCAGCCCATACCCCCATAACCCGTACCAGTTCTCCCCCCGTCCAATCGCTCATGTCGGCGTTAAGGCCATCTTCAGCATCTTCAATAAACCGTTCGTCAATGGTTGTCCTTATACCCTCTAAGGACTTCTGCACCAACTCACTCTGCTCAGACAACGGCTTATCCCATAACAGATACTCATCCTCGGTCGGGGCGAGTTCGACTTGGAAGAGGGAGCCTGGGGCGTCATTATATGTGATTTCAGACTGGCTCGTTTCTAATACGAGTATAAGGGCGTTCTTTATGTCTGGAAGCTGGTTAGCCTGCCCAGTTAGTTTAGCAAACTCAATCGTTTTCTCTAAAAAATCTATTGCTGTATTTACATCCCCCTTGGTACCTAGCAAAGCCCCCCCAGCCAACTGCTCTGGGGTCCACCCGCGCACGAACAGCATCTCTGAAAAGCTAGTTCTGGCTGGGGTGCTCCCGCTATTAAAATCACCAAAAGGCGTTTCTACGCCTCTGAAGTCTTTGGCCAGCACGTCCCTGTACCACTCTGCCACGCCTTTGCTCGAAGCAAAGTAAAGACCCCAGCCATAAACCTGAGCGCCCTCGCCTGTGCCGATCGACGCGGTTAAGAACTTATTAAACTGGTGGGGGGAGCCGTGCCACGCAGCGGCCATATACTTCGCAGTCGAAGAGACCTCAACATCTGGGTTCTTTCGAACGTACCGTGCCAGAGCCTCAGCAGCAGCGTTCTGGGCTTTCTCAAGATCGGCAGACTGAGCGCCTGTGAACTGGCCTTTAATAGTCTCCATGAAGCGAATGAAGGCTTCTGCAATACGACCAAACGTAGTCGGGTTATTTTTCTCAACCTTGGCCCAGAACTCCTTGGTTTGGAACTGCTCGCCGAAATAGTCTGCAACGACTTCTTCCTGGATGTCTGCCTTTGAGAGCTCCTTGCGGCCTTGGGACTTCCGATGGGCATTAAGAGCCTCCATCCGTTGTGTGATCAGATTCTGTGGGATAACCTTTAAGAACGCTGGCAGAACTTCGGCGTAGAAGTTCGGGTCGCTCGCTCTGATCTGATGCAAAAACTCGTGGCCAGTAACAGCTAAGTGAGGCTTTTTCGAGGCGGCGTTGACATAAATAATACCTGGGTCGCCAGGGAACCTGGTAGCCCCTCGGAACTGTACAGGAGCGTCCTTCGCCAGATTGACAAAAACTATACGGGTCCCTGTAGCCTGCCCGATCTGCTGGATGAAGTCACCTTCGGCCCCTTTCGGAGACTGCGCTACTGTATAGGCTTCTGGGGCAACCGGACCTCCTATCTCTCGAGAGATACCCTCGTTGAGGGTCTGGACGTCTTTGGCGCGTAAGAAGATTTCGTCCCTCACTTGGGCGATAGCAGTTGCTTTCGTGAGTGTTGTGTCGGCGGCCATGAGTTTCTTGGCTTTCTTATTCGCCTCAGCTTGCATCTGGGCAGCTTGCTCTTTTGATATCTGAACCTCAACCCCGTCTACTTGTGCCTTTATAAATGCGTTAGGTGTTTCAATGACCTTCGCATCTTCTACTATCCGAGCGTTGAGGTCTTGTACCTCTTCCCCTACCGGCGTTTCTAACTGCGCCGCTCTCTCAGCATCGGACTGCAGTTTGACCTCAGCCCTGACAGCTTCAAAGCGAGCAACAGCTTCGGGCTCGCCGGTCTTGGCTTCTTCTTGTGCAACATTAAATTCAGCAATAAGTTCTTCACGGCTTAGCTCGGCTAAAGTGGCCGCCTGCGGTGTCGGAGTCTCTTCCGTTAAGGGAGTTTCTGGTGTGGTACTCTCAGCCGCAGGCGGCCGCTGTTCGGTCGGAGTTTCAGTTGGTGCACTTTCTGCATCATCTTGGGGGGCTTCTGTTGGTACAACTGGGGTAAACTCACCAGCGTCATTGAGGGTCACAGCCCCAGCCAAGAACTGATTCTGTTGCTCGACAGTCATTTCCAGATCGGGATTTTGTACTTTTGCGAGTGCTAACTGTTGGGCTCTGGCTTTCAAGTCCGCGCGGTCAACACCGAGGTCTTTGGCGAGTTTGCCTTGGGCACGACGCTGAGCAATAAGTTGACCGCCTTTGAGACCACCACCCATGATAGCTGTCAACAACAAAGTATCCGGAGCAATTTGTTTAAAGGCTTCTACAATATCATCAGCGCTGGTAAACGATGGGGCTTCGTCCTCAGGAACACCGAGGCGTGTACCAGCCAAAGTCTGCTCTTGGCCAATCTGCGTAATGGTCTCAGTCGCGAGTTCTTCACCGGCTACACCAGCAGCCGCCCCGAGTTTCTTGAAGATCGATCGAGCGACAGTACCACCGGCAACTTTAGATAAAGGCCCAAAGATCAGACGACCCGCCAGGGCACCACCGGCAGCTTCAGGCAACGCCTCCCAGAGACCGAACTCAGTAGCCCGGGTATCAAATTTAAGTTTGGCAGCTTCGACCTCTTCAGGTGTCAGACCTCTACCTTCTGCAGTGCGTTTTTCCTCATCAAGAGTTTCAATGAAAGTAGACATGATGTCAGACTGGGCTGTGCGGAAGGCAACTGCACCAGCAGCAGCACCACCGGCAGCAAACGGGGCAACGCGAGCCCCTGGTATAGGCAAGGCAGCAACAGGGGCAGTGGCTACACCAGCAGCAACACCCCCGAGAGTCGAGGGGATTGAGAAGGACACTTGTTGACCTACGCGGGAGGCGAGCCCTGCTGATTCTGACCCTGGAAACCTTGTGGCAGTTTCTTCCTGAAGGTTCTGTTGGCTCTCACGCTGTCCCCGAGCGAATTCTTCAAAGAAGTCCCCTTGACCTGGAGCCTCAATACCACTGACTCCTTGAACTGCAGAGATAACGTTTGCAGCGACACCCCCAGGTACTTGAGCGAGAGAGCGTAGACCGATACCAAGCACCTCACCAGTCGTTGGGTCCACCGCTGGGGCGGGCTCAGGCTGGGGCGCACGACTTTGGAGAAACTCTTGTTGGGAGGGTGTTAACGCAGAAGCTACGCGGGAGCGCACCCCCGCCCCTGCTGGAGCCGTGGACACCTCGTTAGGGTCTTCACTCTCAGGTTGGTGTGCTCGACTTTGCAGAAACTGTTTCTGACTGGGCGTTAATGCCATTATTATCCCCCCAGAGCTGTCTGTAGCGCGTCGATCCCAGAACGCGGAGCCCCACTACTTATAGTACCTTGCTCCTCCATAAACTCCGCAGCCTGTCTTGCGGCTATGCGGTCTTGCTCAGCAGGAGACTTACTGCCATGCTCTGCTATGAACTCTGGAGTTAGTCTGATATTTGCGGAGAAGTTCTCCCACTGGGGTCTGAGAGCCTCTGGAATTAAAGAGTTGCCCACCTGCAGATCAGCAGTGCCGGACACCGGGTTAGAGACGATCTTAACGTCTCCCAAAGCTCTCAACTTATCCGTTAAATTAGGCTCATCCCCTTTCAGGGCTTTTGCCATGCTTGCGTCTGCAGTTACCCCAGCAGTGCGAGCCGTAGACTCCTGGACACCGAGCTCCCTATCCTTCTGACGATTTCGGATACCCTTCTCTCGCCGGTTAAATAAGTCAGTAGAGAGAGCGCCTGCGGCTTGCAGGCCTCCGAGGTTAATATCTGAGGTGCTTGAGAGCAGGTCTGCAATCGTCGGGGAAGCCGAGGTCTCACTGGTTCCATCACCAGCAACACGCGAGCGTAGACCCCCTCCACTTATATCATCAGCGTTTGAGATACTCTGGAAGTTTCCTTTCGCAATACCGGACCTTAATGTATCTGCGGCTGCTTGGCCCCCCTCAGCGGCGTTACCCCTTGAAAGACTGGCAAAGCTACCATCCCGATTTGTGATTAGTGGGTTCTCCCCTGGGACTCGAATAACCCTCGGACCTGTTCCGACAGCGCTTCTTGCCAAAACATTATCTGTAGCCCCCTGGGTATGCGAGGGTAACAGTTCTAGCGGAGTGTCTGTGGGAGAGGCGGCAGGAGAAGCTAAAGTCCCCCCAGCAGCACGTTCTCTAATTCCGGCGTTGTCACCAACAGCTTGAACAAAGTTAGGGAGCATATTTGGGATTGTGCCTCCACCATCAGGGTTAGTGAGTCGTTGGACCCGCCCAGCCTCATTCAAAGAAGCCTCGCCCATACCAAGGTCAGACTGGCCAAGAGAAGCCGCCTCAAGGACAGACTCAGGGGCTGAGGCCACCGCCTGATTAATCATATTAGGGATAGTGGTCGCGGGGTTTAGCGCGCTTGTAAGCGCACTACCTCGTTCTGCGGCTGATAGGTTCATACCGAAAGTCTCCCGGAACTGCCCCGGCAACGCTTTTAACGCTCGTAAACCCACCGTACTCGCTTTAGGCTGTTGAGCCAACGGTGTCTCTGGGTCACGTAACGGGTCACGGAGGCTTAAGTTTCTGACTCTCGGAAATCTCGCTAAATCTGCCATATCCTAACTCCTATGTGACGAGGTTGACGCCATTCATCTGACCTGTGTAGCCAGCGTGGATGTCTTTATAGAAATCAATTACTTTAGTTACCGCTGCCATCTGCATGGTCGCCTGGGTTTTCTGGGTTTCAAGTTCGTTCTTGGCGTCTTGCAGAAGTTGGTCTATGGTCTGCTGGGTGTGCTGAAGCCTGCTGGTGGTCCAATTCGCATCAGAGCCAACCATTGTTTCGTCAATATGGGCTTTTATTCTGATCTGCTCAAGTTCAGTATTGACCCTTGCAACTTCACTCTCAACGTCCACCTGGTACTTACGAACGAGATATTCAGCGGATCGCATGTAGAGCTGGCCATATCCAAGCTGGAACTGAGACCTAATACTCTCCATCTCAACGCCGGTAGACATAGCACGTAAACGACTCTCCTGAGCACGTTCGGCAATAACACCTGTAATCTCGCTGTTGCGGTCGCTCCTACGGTCGCCGTACTGCTTAATAACTTCGTTCTGTGCAGCGGTCGCCATCGACGTGGGGTAACTAAACCCCCTATGTGCCTGCTGGCGAGCCACCATATCAAGCTGGTCGTTCTGTATCTGGATGTCCCGTTCATGGGTCTGTGCGAACAAGGCATCCTGCACTGTCTGGTCAATGAACGCGGTCTCACTCGTGATATAAGTCTGCAAGATCGGGTCAAGGAAATCAAAGAACGTAGAGTCATAAGAGTATTTTTTCAGGAGGTCCGTCGTCATAAAATCTTCAGGGTTGAAGACAAACGGAGGGACAACCACCTCAGGACGAGCCTCGGGAAGATCCCCCAGAGCCCCTAGAGAAATCTCTCTCGCTTTATCAATACTTGAAGAGGTGCGCCCAAGGCGGTTCCCCAGCGTATCATTAGCGATAGACAGAAGGTCTTGGAGGTTCGCCTCCGCCAGATCCTCGTACTCATCAGTCTTTGCGTTTATCTGCGCGGTAATTGCTGCATTAGCCGCTAGAGTTTCTTCTGCAGTCGCCATAGTTGTCTCCTCGTAGAATCAGTGGTAGTGTATCATAGTTACATAAACGGTTCCAACCCTTTGTTTTACCATTTATCTATCGGACAGTGCCAAGCTTCCAGGCGTGATTTGTACGTTATCCAGCAACCACATTTTAAGCAGCGAGCAGACTCATGCACATAGAAACTGCAAGCTGTTTTGCAAATTAACTGCCTCTGCTCTTGGTTTTCATCAGTAACCAGCTTGAAGCCAGACTGCATAGCTAGATGAGCCGCACCGATAATATTTTTAACCATAGTCCCCTTTGTCGGGAAAGATGTTGTCCCTTGAGAAGTAATAATAGACTTCACTATAGGGATGTCATCGCCATTGATTCTCTCTTCCATTACGTAGGCACCTTATTTACGATTAGTGAGGCTACTGTTCCGCACGAGTCTGTGGCAGTTATTACCCCTTCACATCCATAGTTGGTTGAATAGTAGAGTTGGATAACTCCTCTTGGCGGGGAGAGTTCTAAACGAGAAGTCCCTCTAAACCTATAGGCCTGTCCCGAATGTGTAACACCAGAATTTGAATTTGTATAACAATAATTAGTTATGTCGCCGTCAGCATCGTAATGATCATAACATCCACGCATATAGTATCTATCATTAGTCTGGTATATTTGTGAAGCAGGCCCCCAATGGTCTGTACCATCTTCTTGAAATGTCGGGAGGGAGGCACCGCCATACAGGAAGGCAGTCCCTGAGTTTGGCTTAATACAAGAGGTAGTATCACCGGATACACAGTAGTAATATATGTTTTGTAGATACGACCTAGCAGTCCACGACCCTTGGGAGCAGTAGGGTATAGCCTGAGTTATTGTTCCCGTATCATCAACTACAGACATCGCAGTGCCGTCAAGATCAAAAGTGTAAGGCCCAATCCCTCCAGTTGCTATATATTCATCACCTTGTTCTGCGTAGTCTGGCCCAGAGACAGACAAAGTGGCCGGTGGAGACAGCTCTAACTCTAGCAAAGCTGTTTGGCCACAAGAAGAACTCGCGGTCGCTTTATAAGTTCCTTCACAGCTTGGCACATCACAAGTTGGGTCAGGAATATAATCTCCGTTCGAGTCAGTAGTAATACAAGAACCTATAGAAAGATCGCCAACATATCCTTCAAATGTTAAAGTCCCAGTTTCCGATTCAATGATTGAAAAAGTATCAGGAAGCGTTATCGATTCTCCTGAACCGGCACCAGCAAATCTCATGTTTGGATGAGCACCAGTAAACTCACCACGAACCATGCCGCGAATTACTCCACCTTCATCCCAACTACCAATCTTCTTTTCAGTAGCATTTGAAACGTCAGGATCTTCAATAACAACCGTGCTGGCAAAACAATCATCTGTAGTTATTCCGTACTCAGCGTCGACACCGTTCGAGCACACGACCTTTTTCATCGTAAGCGCCCCAACCCCTGTTTTTATGAAAGCAAGCGTTGAGAGGGACGGTAGGTAGTCAGTATAGTCAGAAGGAGACTCTGCTGGTACAGCGGTCTCAAGGTCGTAGCCGACAACAAGAGGCTCAAACCCTTCTACCCTGTGAGGAATAACGCAACCGGTCAGCGCCTCAACAGAAGCCACAACAGTAGAAGCCCTAAGCTCTGTGAAACCGCCAGCGGTATAATCGGCACCATCTTTAACCTCCCGCGTTCCAAACAGGTCAAACACGCGCACTCTCGAAATAAGCGCTCCGTCATCACTCTCAAAGACCGCAAGAAGAGATCCAAGCCTATCTGTTGCATGGGAATGGTAGGTTATTGTTTCGTAAACCGTTGATTGGTACCCGCTGAACCGTGTAAAACTTGCGACCGGCCCATCAATAATAGCGACACACACCCCGCTATCCTCTCCAGCGTCGCCATACATTTGAAAGTTCCACCATGAAACAAGCGCTGTTACTGCGGCCTGCATGGAAAACGTGCGGTCAAAACCTTGAACGTCCGACCCGGTTGTTATGTATTGATCAGCCGTTGTGCCTGCTACGCTTATGTTTGTGTCGTAACTGTTTGACGGCACAGAGAGCAACCCGGCTTGCAGGTAGAAATTAAGATCGGTTTTCTCTACCCCGTCCACCTCTGTAACCAGTTCTGCCCAGCCGTAGTTGTAAAGCCCGCCCGTATAGCGCGTATCGAGAATAGCTTTCAGAGACACTTTTAGGCTAACAAGGGCGTTTTCGCCGTCATAGTCCGGGCTTGGATATTCACCGTAATACCAACCTGGCTTAAGCCCGTAGGCGTCTGCCGGCTGCACGCTGAATAAAGAAGGCGTCCAATACCAAGAGTCTTGTAAGCTTTTGTTGGCTGGATTTAGCGTATAAAGGATCGATCCCCTGAATAAATTCCATGCAGCAGAAGTTTTATAACCGGGCAGTCCAAACAAACTCCCGTAGGGTTTTGCAAACTCCGACAAGAAGGTGTCTGGCACTGTTGCAATATGGCCGATGGTGCCAGCAATACGTCCATAGACCTCACTCCCATCATGAAAAACTCCCATCTCATAACTGTTCAGTCCACCGAGGAAGAGATAGGGGTTGCCTATACTCTCGGAGGTCCATCCCTGCGAGTAGGTACTTTGGATCAAATCACCAACCTGATTACGACCATTATACAGCGGTTTAGCTGGAAGCGCTGTGGCCACGGTCTCTGCGAACACCGCGTTGGAGACTGCATCCGAATAGTAGTCGTAAGCCCACGCATCTGTGTAGTTTGTGAGGAATATCTGAGGGCCTCGTCCCCCCCACATAATGAGTTTCTTGGTCATCCTTGAGGTGTAAAGGAGCGCAAAAACACCCTCGATCTGAAAGACTTTACGTTTCGCTACTTGATTCGCAGTAACTCTCTGTGCCTCAAGGACAAACAACTCCCGCTTGGCAAGTTCCTTGTACTTAACAGCTTCTGGTGTAAGGATTATCTCCCTGATGTTCATTTCAACCTACGTTTGCCGGGGATGTAATCGATCTCAATATCAGAAAGGGAGAACCTGGACCCATCAGTGTTCTCAACCCCATACTGCCATATCTGACCCTCGAGATTACGTGTGAACTCAACGCGCTTGCGGTGCATGTTAGACGGGAACCCAGTCATATCCTGCCCATAGATTCTCTTCTCAACTTCATCAGCGAACGCAACAAGTTTGAAATCTTGCCCCCCGGCCCTTATGTTCACAAAAGCGCTCCGAGACTTTTTCTGTTTACTTGTGCCAAGCGCTGAGGGGACCCAGTAGACTTTTGCATCAATATCCGTACCAGCATCATCTTCTCCAGTTAGTTCAAATAACCCGTCAGCCGTGGCTACCAGCTCAACGCCGTTAAACGTGTTCTGTGCGGTTACAAGGAAATTGTCGTAAGTAGAGTGGGCTTTAGTGTCAGTGTTTACGACCCACACCACATAGTCAGAAGCGCCGATCGGTTGGGCAATAGACTGCCCAGAACCTGCGATAGTAAACAGTGGCCATGAGAGAGTTACATCAGCAGGTGTGCTCTCCCCCCCTAAACCTGTAAGGGTGAAGAGGCTCC